>JADHED010000032.1_pt1 | contig 176538 bp, 144 predicted proteins | sample 8952041 | NCBI WGS metagenome assembly JADHED01 (sample SAMN16124423, study PRJNA663239) | bioreactor sludge metagenome | isolation source: sludge (control) | place: India:Bengaluru | collected 2018-09-08
AGCACCGCACGCCGGCGACCGACCGCTACGGCAACCTTCCTTACAGCACGCAGACCGACGGCGTGATGGGCGGCGGCTGGGACGAGAACGCGATCATGACCGACAAGCCGGCCATGTTCGCCCTGCGACTGCTGCGTCTGTACGACATCACCGGCCACGACGCCTACTGGCGCGGCGCGCTCGAGATCGCCGACGTCCTCGCCGCCAACCAGGGCGACGACGGGCGCTGGCCGTTCCGCGTGGTGCCCGCCGACGGCGCCGTCACCCAGGACTACACCAGCCACCTGCAGCCCGCGGTGCGGCTCTTCGCCGCGCTGGCGCAACGCACCGGCGACCCCGGCTACGCCGACGCGGGCAACCGCGCCTGGCGGTGGCTGCTGGAGAACCCCTGTCACCCGGCATCGCCGCGCTATCAGCGCTGGGAGGCGTTCTACGAGGACCAGACGCCCGAGATGCAGACGGGCAAGCTCGATCACTATTCGGCGCACGAGATGATCGTGGAATTGGTCCGCCGGCGTCCCGAGGGCTGGCGCGAGATGGCCGCGGCCATCTTCGACACCGTGTCCTCGCGTTTCGTCGCGGACAACGCCGGCTCCATCTACGGGGAGTACGTTCCGGTCACCCTGGAGTGGGAGGGGTGGCCTCACGCCACCTTCGCGTCGAGTTTCCAGTATGCCCGGACGGCGTTGCTCCTGCACGAGGCCCTGTCCGGTCACCCGTTGCAGAACGACCTCTGGCGCGAGCGCGGTCTGGACATGGTCAGCGTCTGCACCCACGGCCAGAACAACCGCGGCATCGCCGCCGACGGCCGCATGTTCACCACCGTTCGCGACATCGTCCAGCCCTTCAACATCGACTCGTGGTACGAGCAGAACTTCAACACCGTGATCTACTCCCTCGAGGTCATGGCCCTCGAGCCGCTCCTCGCCCCGGCGGGAGAGAATCACGTCCTCAGCGCCACGCAGGAGATCACGGACATCGCCTACGACCAGGACGGCTGGGCCATCGCGTATGGCACCGCGACCGGCGCCGGCCGCGAGACGGCGAAGCTGGCCGCGGCGCCGTCGTTCGTCCTGGCCGGCGGCGTCCCGTTGCCGGAACTGGCGAGCCCCGGCGCCACCGGCCCCGGCTGGCACTGGGATGACGCGCAATCGCTACTCACCGTCGATCACGTGCACGACCCCGTGCAGATCGCGCAGGATCTCACGGACACCTCGACGGTCCCTGCCGTCCTGCGGTTGCGTCCGCCCGCGCCCAACCCCTTCAATCCCCGCACGACGCTGTCGTTCGACCTCCCGGCGTCGTCGGCGTGCCGGCTCGCCGTCTTCAGTCCTGACGGGCGTCTGGTTCGGGTGCTCGTCGACGATCACCTCGACGCCGGTGCCCACCAGGCCATCTGGGACGGCCGTGACGGCCGTGGCCGCATCGTCGCCGCCGGCAGCTACCTCCTGCGTCTGACCGCCGGCGACGCGACGGCGAATCGGCGGGTCGTGATGGTGAAGTGAAGGACCACCAGACCGCGCTCTGAGCAGCGTCAGCAGACTTGGTTAGGTCCGGTTTCGCCGATCTGCTACCATCCGGAGGTGAGTCACCCGGAGGCGATGATCGTGCACGAAGTCGGACTGGTCCTGGGAGGCGGGGGCGCGCGCGGGTACGCGCACATCGGCGTGCTCAAGGCGCTGGAGGAGCGCAAGGTCCGGCCCGTGGCGATCGCGGCGTGCTCGATGGGCGGCATCGTCGGCGCGCTGCACGGGACCGGCTTGCGGGCGGACGACATCTACGCGCGGGCCCGCGAGTTCCGGCTCACCGAACTGCTCGACGTGGGCGCCAGCGAGGCCCTGAACCGCGGACGCAGCCTCGAGCGGACCCTCGAACGGTATCTGCCCGCGACGTTCGAGGAACTCTCGGTGCCGCTGAAGATCACCGCCTGCGACATCCAGCAAGGCGTGCAGGTGGTCTTCGACTCGGGAGACCTGCGCGCCGCGGTCCGCGCCTCGATCGCGCTGCCGGGCGTGTTCCCGCCGGCGAGGATCGACGGGCGCATCCTGCTCGACGGCGGCCTGGTGAACAACCTGCCCGTGGACATCATCCGCGCCATGACCCAGCGGCCGGTGATCGCCGTCGACGTGGCGTCGCCGCCCAACCGGCACCTCGACTTCGCGGAGCACGGGTCGTGGTGGAGCACCTTCGCCCACCGCGCGTACCGTCGTCCCCTGATCCTCGAGATCCTCATGAAGGCGTACGACATCCCCCAGCGCCTGCTCACGGATGCGCGCGTCGCGCTCAACCCGCCCGACATCTTCGTGCGGCCGCCGATCGACCCCGCGATCAAGGTCGAGGACTTCGACAGGTGGCGGCAACCCTACGAGGCCGGCCACGCGGCCACGCGCGCCGCGCTCGAGGAACTCGGGGTGCGCGTCGGGCTCTGAGGAGCCGTTTCCCGCGCCGTCCTCACCGCAGGACCAGGATCTTCCTTACCGCCGACCGGCCGCCTGCCTCCAGCTTCGCGAAGTAGATCCCCGCGCTGAGTCCCGCCGTCTCGACGTCGATCGCCTGGGCGCCCTCGCCGCGGGGCGAGGCCACCAGCACCGAGGCGACGCGGCGGCCGGCGACGTCGTACAGGGTGAGCGTCACGGGGGCGGGGGCGCGCAGGGCGAAGCGCGCGGTGGTGCGCGAGGCCGTGGGGTTGGGCGAGAACGCGAGGTCCAGGGCGAGGTCGGCGGCGAGCGGAGTCGCCGGCTCGTCCGGGATGCTGGTGAGGGACGGCGGCACCGGCACGGACGCTAAGCCCTGCTCCCACTCGCCGTGGACCTGGTTGAAGTCGCCGCCGAAGTAGAGCGTCGCGCCGGCGACCTCGGCGGCGTAGACGGCGCCGTTCACGTTCGCGTCCCAGGTGAACTCGGCGAGGCCCGTCCCGCCGTCGATGAGCGCCAGGCGGTTGCGGGTCTGGCCGCCGACGAAGGTGAAGGCGCCGCCGAGGACGACGTCCTGGCCGTGCCAGTCCAGCACGTAGACGGCGCCGTTCGCGTTCGGGTCCCAGGCGGTGGCGGCGCCGGTGACGATGTCGAGGGCGGCCGCGCGGTTGCGGAGCTGGCCGCCGATGGTCGTGAAGATGCCGCCGGCGTAGACCGTGTCGTCGTCCAGGAGCATCTCGTACACGATGTTGTTCGCGTTCGGATTCCATGTGGTGGCGAGGCCCGTCGCGGCGTTGAGGGCGGCGATGCCGACGCGCGCCTGGCCGCCGACGACGCCGAACTGGCCGGCGGCGTAGACGGTGTCGCCGGCCTTCAGCAGGTCGAAGACCTGGTTGTTCGCGTTCGGGTTCCAGCCGGTGACGGCGCCGGTCGCGAGGCTGACCTCCGCGAGGCGGCCGCGGGCCTGGCCGCCGATGCTGGTGAAGGCGCCGCCGACGTACAGGCTGCCGCCATCCAGGAGCATGACGTCGACGGTGCTGTTCGGATTCGGATTCCAGGGCGTCGCGGCGCCGGTGACGGCGTCGAGGGCGGCGAGGCGGCTGCGGACCTGGCCGCCGACGGAGGTGAAGAGTCCGCTTGCGTAGACGGTGCCGCCGTCGACGACGACGTCGTTCACCTGGTTGTTCGCGTCGGGATTCCAGGGCCTCAGGGCGCCAGTGGTCGCGTCGAGGGCGGCGAGACGGTTGCGCGCCTGGCCGCAGATGGTGGTGAAGGCGCCCCCTGCGTAGAGCGTCGACCCGTTGCGCGCGAGGGCGTAGACGGCGCTGTTCGCGCTCGCGTTCCACGCGGAGGCGGCGCCGGTGGTCGCGTCGATGGCCGCGAAGTAGGGACGGGTCTGCCCGCCGATGACCGTGAAGGAGCCGCCCGCGTGGATGGTCGCGCCGTCCTGCGCGAGGGTGCTGACGACGTTGTTCGCGTTGGGATTCCAGGGGGTCGCCAGGCCTGTGGTCGCGTCGAGGGCGGCGATGCGGCCGCGCACCTCGCCCCCGATCGAGGTGAAGAAGCCGCCTGCGTAGATGGTCCCGCCGTCGACGAGGATCGCCGAGACGCGGTTGTTGGCGTTCGGGTTCCAGCCGGTCGGGGCGCCGCTGACGAGGTCGATCGCCGCGATGCGACCGCGAGGCTGGCCGCTCACCAGCGTGAAGATGCCGCCGATGATCAGCCGGTTGCCGTCGAGGGCGAGGGCGTACACCGCGTTGTTCGGATTCGGGTTCCAGGGGGTCGCCAGGCCGGTGACCACGTCCAGCGCGGCGACGCCCACCCGTCCGAGCCCGCCGATGACGGTGAAGTTGCCCGCCGCGTAGATGGTCGAACCTGTCACCAGGACGGCGCCGATCGAGTTGTTCGCATTCGGGTTCCAGGACGTCGCGAGCCCGGTCGTGGCGTCCACCATGGCGATGTTGTTGCGCGTCTGTCCGCCGCAGAAGGTGAACGCCCCCGCGACCACCACGCGGTCGCCCGCGGTCGCGAGCGCGTAGACCACGCCGTTGGCGCCGGGATTCCAGGGCCCGACCGTGCCGTCGGCGGCGACGTGGGCGAGGTTCCCGCGCGCGAGACCGCCGACGCTCGTGAGGTTGCCGCCGAGATACCAGCCGCCGGCCCCGTCGGAGGCCACCGCGAAGACGGTGCCGGTGACGCGCGGGAACGGCGTCGTCGGCAGGGTGGTCCCCAGATCGATCGCCGCGCCGCCGCCCGTGTACGGGTAGACGCTCGTGAACTGACCGCCGAGATAGATGGTGTCGCCGTCGCGCGTGATGGCCGTGACGATGTTGTTGGTCATCCAGAGGGTGGGGTCGGGCAACTGGGCCGGCGCCGGGTGGGTGGCTAGCAGCAAGAGTAGGAGCGCGGCCATTCGTCGGTTTCGCATCGGCGTCACCATCCCGGGGCAGGGGTCCCGCGGCCGCGGGGCGGTCCCGCGACCGATCTGGACGGGATCCTACCGGCGGGTGCGACGTTAAGCAAGATTAAAATAGTCGTATATAAGGTCGGGATGGGGCGAGAGGAAACTCGCCCCGGAACCTCAGCTGATCTGACCGGACTCCAGGAGGCAGCCGGCGACGCGGTAGAGCGTGTAGGACGAGCAACCCACCCGGCCGCGCAGGTCTTCCAGGCGCGCTCCGTCGCGCAGCGCCCGCTGGACCGCGACGGCGGCGCCCCGGGTCCGGTCATCGTGCCAGACGAGGTCGGGGCCCGCATGGTAGTTCCGGCTGTCGCCGCGCAGTTCCACCTGCATCTCGGCGAGCTCGTCGGCCCGGCGCATGGCCTCCATCATCAGGTGGACCGTCGGCATGGTGATGATCGTCTTGCTGATCGCCTCGGGGTCGGAGTCGACGAGGCTGCGGAAGTAGAACTCGCCGTCCTCGCGGTGCAGGAAGGTCTCGTGGAACGCGTCCTCGCCCTCGAGGTCGGCGAAGCGCGCGCGCTCGACCTGACCGCTCTGCAGCAGGACCTGGGCGAAGATCTCCTGGGAGTCGTGCAGCATGACGAGCAGGCCGGTCTGGCCGGCGTTGACCAGGGTCTGGACCACCGTCGGCATGTCGAAGTACTTCAACTTGCCCGCGAGTTCCTTGCGCCGGGCCTGGCGACGCATGTGGGTGATCATGTCCTGCAGGCGGCGCGCGAAGACCCGGGTCAGTTCCAGGCCGTACTCGGGGATCTCGCGCGAGAGCCGGTCGAAGTCGTCGCGGGTCAGGGTCCAGACGCGGGCGTACTCGGGCACGCGACCGTCGGAGCGGCGCGGGCTGCGGGTGAACAGGGCCATGTCGCCGATCATCTCGCCGGGGGTGATGTAGGCGACCGGCACCGGTTGCGGGCTCTCGGCCGTGCAGCGCACGATCTCGATCGCGCCGTCGAGCAGCAGGTGGATGCAGTCAGAGGGCTCACTGGTATGGAAGAGATACTCGCCGCGCTGCAACTCGCTGACGATGCCCGCCGCGGCGGTGTTGCGCACCATCGAATCGTTGAGGACCTCGAAGAGTTCGGTGGACTTCAGGATCTCGACCACTTCGTCCAGTTCGGTGCACGTCGTACCCATGGCCATTCTCCCTCGATATTGCGTGTGGAATATCCCCGATCCGGCGGCCCCCGATCTCGCCGGACGTCGGCAGGATCGGTCGCCGCGGCGCGACATTGAGGGGAAACCCGTCGTATCCACCTATCGAAATGCGATTTACGGATACCCGTAGTAAAGCGGTCCGATCAGCCGCCGATCATAGCGGTGATTGTCCCGGGGGGATGAACCAGCCTAGATTCACATCGCAATAGTATGTTTTTACAAAAGGTCGTCGTCATGAATGACCTGCAGATGTCCGTGGTCGAGCGCGAGAGCGCATCGACGATCGTCGATCCCGAAGCCGTCGTGGACCTCATGGTCGCGCTTGAGCGCGTCTTCAAGATCGGCGTGTATTACCCGTCGGGCCACGCGATGTGCGACCAGGCGGCCGACCTCTTCCTGCGCGCGCTGATCAAGGTGGTGGCGAAGGCGCCCGCGCTGCGCTTCGAGTGCGGACGCGACACCCTGAGCGTGCAGGGCTTCGAACTCGACCCCGCCCTGCGCGGCGTGCGCGGCTTCCGGGAGCTGCTGAACGAGGTCGGCGTGTCCGCCATCGACATCGACAGCACGGTGACGGCGGCCGACCTGCACCGGTTCGTCATGCAGATGCTCGCCTACCGGAACCGGATCCGGGGCGCGCACGACTTCCAGCAGGTGATCATCGAAGGAATGCCGCCGACCGTCACCGTCGAGCACCTCGAGTTCGTCGCCCGCGACCTGGACGCGAACGACGCAGGCGGTCCCGGCGGCCTGGACTCCGCGAACCCGAGCCTCGAGGCGCTGCTGGCCACCCTGCTCAAGCACGGTCTGACGCCCCAGGAGATGGCGCGGTGCCGCCGGCTGCTCGAGGCCGTTCCGGGGTACCTGCAAGCGAACCGCTTCGACGGCGTCGCCTTGCCGCAGGTCTCCTGGCTGGACGTCGAGAAGCTGCTGTTGCGCGCGGCCAAGCAGCCCGCCGGGGGACCGGACGACGGGTCCGCGGGCCAGCGTTCACCAAGCGCCAACCTCGACGCGCTGGCCGCCATCTTCGCCGCGCTCGGCGAGAAGGAGGCGGCCACCGACCCGCGCCAGGCCATCGACCTGCTGGTCGCCCTGTCGCGGCGGACGCCGCCGGCCGCCGAGCCGACCGCCACGCCGGCCGCCGCCGGCGCCGCACCGTCCGCCGCGAAGCCGGCGCCGACCGAGGAACCGTCCCTGGTTGAGTTGCGCGCGGCCATGGCTGCCTGCGCGGAGATGGTCTGCGGCGGCCCCCTGCTGGGATCCGAGCATCGCGGCGAGTTGATCACCATCCTGGTGCAGTTCCTGCAGCGGGATCAGAAGCCGCAGGTCCAGCTGCGCATCCAGAAGCAGTTGCGGGACATCCTGCGGACGCCGATGCAACCGGCGGAACGCCAGATCACCGTGGACGGCGTGCGCCATCTGCTCGGACTCGGCGATCCGGAACGACTGCACGGCGCGCTGCGGATCGTCCTGGAAGCGCTGCGCAGCTCGGAGCACGGACTGCCGCTGGGGTTCCTGTGCGACGTCGTCCGGGGGCGGCCGCGGGAGGACCTCCTGGCCCTCTGGCCGTTCCTGGTCAACGAGCTGCTGCTCACGGGCGGACGCCAGCACGAGGAGACCTTCGCGGAGGCCTGCGCGGCGGTGATCCGGCCGACGCCGGCGGAGATGGAGGCGGGGCTGCCCGTGCTCGAGACGCTCGAGTCCCTGCGGGACCGGCGGTGCGCCCGCGACGTCTTCGCACCGCCGCCGACCGCGCTGTACCCCGTCTTCGCGACGCTCCTGCACTCGCCGCACGCGCCGTTCATCGGCGACCAGCTGCTCAGCGGCCTGCGTTACAAGCCGCTGAGCTGGCTGAGCGAGGCGGTCATGCCGCTGCTCGGCCGTTTTCAGCCGAAGCACCGGCGATTCCTGATCGAGATCCTCGAACTCGGTGACCGCGACGAGATCCCGGCCGAGACGGCCGAGAGCGCGGGCAAGATCCTTGCCGAGGCGTTGCCGCGGTTGCCGCGCGAGAACCGCCGCGAACCCTGGGTCCCGGTCGCGGTCGGCGCCGTGGCCCGGCTACCGGTGCCCGGGGGCGCGGAGTTCCTGCGCGAGGTCCAGCATTCGCGGCGCTTCCTGGTGGCCCACGAGTGGCCGGACAGCTGCCGGCGGGCGGCGCGCGAGGCGCGGACCGCGGCCGTCGCGCCGGCTGGGTAGTCGACGACGGGTCGCGGGAGGCGACCGCTGTCATGCAGGCGAACCTCGACAAGCTCGTCATCCTGCTCAGCCGCGGCATCGGCCAGCGCAAGCTCTATGCGGCCGAGCACCCGCGGGTCCGCGGCCACGGGCAAGAGTTCGTCAGCCAGTTGCAGCGTTTTCTCGCCGAGGTCGGACAGGACGCGGTCTTCATCGGGGTGGTCGACGGCAAGCTGGTCTACAACGGTCGTTACCTCGTGGGGCCCAGCATCGCCGGCGGCCACCTGATCGAGTTCGCGCGCCTGCTGCAGTCCGGCGGCCTGCGGTTCCACCGGCACACCACCGAGGACGAGGTGCGCGCGCTGCTCGGACTGGTGACCGAACTCAGGGAGCCCGTCGGCAGCCTCGCCGAGTCGCGGGCGCTGCTCGCGTCCCGCGGCGTCGAGCACATCCAGCTCGCGGCGGTCTACAAGGAGGCCGCCGGTCTGACCACGGACGACGACCAGGTCACCTGGCAGGGCAAGGACCAGGGCGGGCACGCGCTGGATTCGCCGCTGCTGGTCTACCAGGCGCTCTACGAGGTGGTCACCGCAGCGCACGGCAATGCGGCGCTCAATCGCGCGCTCGACATCGACAGCACCCGCTCGGTGAGCGAGTACCTCCTGCACAGCACCCGCGCGAGCTTCACCGACATCATGCACCTGATGCACTATCCGGACTACGACAGCTACACCGTCGGCCACTCCGTGCGGGTCGCCGCCCTCGCGGTCTATCTCGGCGACCGCCATGGCCTGCGCGAGGAGGACCTCCTGGACCTCGGCGCCGCCGGCCTCCTGCACGACGTGGGCAAGAGCAAGATCGCCGACGAGATCCTGTTCAAGCCGGGCCGGCTGGATCCCGACGAGTTCAAGATCATGCAGTCCCACGCGCCGCTGGGCGCGGAGATCCTGATGGAGCACAAGACGGCGACGCCGCTCGTCGTCGCCGGCGCCTGGGGCCACCACATCCGCCACGACGGCGGCGGCTATCCGCAGTTCCCGCCCTGGGGCGTGCGCAATCGCCTGACGGCGCTCCTGCAGGTCTGCGACGTCTTCGAGGCGCTGACCGCCATCCGGCCCTACAAGGCGCCAATGGCTCCGCGCGCGGCCTTCGAGATCATGCTCAAGGACCAGGGCGCCTTCGACCCCGCCGTGCTGCGCGCCTTCATCGCCGGGCTGGGCCTCTATCCCGCCGGCAACGTCGTCCGCCTGTCCGACGGCGCTTTCGGCACCGTCGTCGCCGCGGGACAGGACATCGCCCGGCCGCGGGTGCGCCTCACGCACGCAGCGTCGGGCCAGGCGCTGGCCGACGGCGACCAGGCGGAGGTCGACCTCGGGGCGCCGGGCCGCGAGGATCTGTCCGTCGCGGAGCTGCTGCTGGATCCGGAGTCCGTCCTCGCCTGAGCGCGCGAACCTGGGGGAGTATCAAGAGCCTGTATCGTTGAGGGACGCGGCGGCGTCACATCCGGCCCGGTCGTTGCTTGCCTCTCGGTGCCGAACCGTCAGGAACCGTCATCGTCAGGAGTACGCCGCCATGACGCCGTCGAGCCATGCTGCCGGTGCCGCCGCCGCCCTCTTTGTGCTGTGCATTCTGCAAGGTTGCGGCGGCGGGTCGCCCACGGAGGACGCCGGCCTGCTGGTGTTCAACCCCCTCGCGAATCCCGAGGATGGCCCGCCGGCCGGCAACCCGGACGGCCACAGCCCCGTTCCCGCGGGGGCGGGACCAGCCGACGTGTCGGCGCCCGACCACGTGATCGGCACCGGTACGCCGGAGAGTTGCACCGCGGAGGCGTTCATCGCGGCCGTCGCCGCCGGCGGCACCATCGTCTTCGACGGCGGCCCCGAGCCGTTCACCGTCGTCCTCGACCGGCCGGCCAAGGTCTTCAACGACGCGAACCCCGACGTCGTCATCGACGGCGGCGGCCTGGTGACCCTCGACGGCAACGGCGTTTCGCGCATCCTGTACATGAACACCTGCGACCCCGACCAGCACTGGACGACGCCCCACTGCGACGACCAGGACCACCCCCGGCTCACCGTGCAGAATCTCACCTTCGCCAACGGCAACGCGCTGAACGAGACGGAGCACGACGGCGGCGGCGCGATCTGGGTGCGCGGGGGGCGCTTCAGAGCGGTCAACTGCCGCTTCTTCAACAACCGCTGCACCTATGAAGGGCCCGACGTGGGCGGCGCCGCGATCCGGGTCTTCGACCAGTCGCAGGATCTGCCGGTGTATCTGGTCAACTGCACCTTCGGCGGCGCCGAGGGCTACGGCAACGTGGGGGCCAACGGAGGCGGGATCAGCAGCATCGGCGTCTCCTGGACCATCGTCAACTGCGTGTTCTCCTACAACGAGGCCGTGGGCCACGGCGGCAACCCTGCGCAGAACGGCACCCCCGGCGGTGGCAGCGGCGGCGCCATCTACAACGACGGCAACACCATGACGCTGTCCATCAGCGGCACCCTGATCGAGCACAACACCGTCAACGCGTATGGCGCCGCGATCTTCTTCGTCACCAACGACCACACCGGCGACATCCGCATCGAGGACTCGGTGCTGCGCGAGAACACCGGCGGCTCGTGGTATCCCCTCTACCCCGGCATCTCGATGCACGACGATACGCCTTGCGTGGTGGTGAACTCGACGATCGAGTAGGCCAGGATTTCTCGGGTGGCCGGCCGGTCAATTGCGGCGGTTTCCCGCGTTGCGCACGACGTCGTCGATGGCCGTCGCCATCTCCGGGCCGGCGATGGTGTCGAAGTTCGAGAGCATGACCATCACCGCGTCGACGTCGGGATAGACCTTGAACTCGAACTGCGTGCCCGGCGCCATGCCTCCGTGGCCATAGGACAGGACGCCGCGCTTCTTCTCGATGATCACCCCGTACCCGTACCACGAATCTGTTGCGGAGTAAGGCACGTGGTCCGCGGTCATGAGCGCGAGATGGGCGCGGTCCAGCAGGACAGCGCCTTGAAGCGCGTCCGCGAAGCGGAACATGTCGTCCGCGGTGGTGACCGCGCCGCCCGCGGACGTGCCCCGCGCGCCCAGGACCGCCGGAATGTACGCGCCGGGCTGGACGGCGCCGGCGGCCAGCCTCGGGTCGTAGGGCCTAGCAACATCGGGCGTTTCTTCGCCCCGCAGGGGGAAACCGGTCGCGACCATGCCGGCCGGCGCGAAGATATGCCGCTGCACGTAGTCGTAGTACGTCTCGCCCGACGCGGCCTCTATCACGAGACCCAGCAGGACGTAACCGGAGTTGGCATAGGAGAACTCCCCGGCGGGCGTCTCGCCGAGGTGACGCAGGACGTGGGGCAGCATCTGCGGCAACGTGGTGATGGTATCCCACGCGGCCTCGTAGGCGTCGTCCCAGTAGTTGCCGGCGCCGGCCGTATGGGTCAGCAACTGGTGGAGGGTCGTCCGCGCGGCGAAGTCGCGGTCGGGAAAGTCGGGCAGGTGGGAGAGCAGCGGGTCGTCTACGGAGAGCTTGCCCGCCTGGGCAAGTTGCAGGATCGCCACGGCGGTGAACATCTTCGAGCCCGAGGCCATGTTCAGGCGCGAGGAACGCGAGATCGGCGTCTTGCGCGCGTCGTCGGCCATCCCCTGCGCCACGCCGAAGACCTCCTGGTTCCGATGTCGTACGGCGATGACGCCACCGAAGGGGTGCTGTTGCTCGACGTGGCGCAGATAGGTCGCCAACCAGTCGCGCGAGGCGGGGTCGGCGATCGGCGTGGTTGGCCGGGGCATGGGTTCGACGGCTACCGCCACAAAGACCAACTGGAGGCGATGGCCGTCCTGCGCGAGCACGCGGAACTGGTAGTTCTGCCAGGCGCCGGTGTTCGCGCGGCGGCAGAACACGAAGAGCGCCGCTCCCTCGCCGACCACCTGGAGCCGATGCGCGTCGATGGGCCCGAGTTGCGGCCAATCTCGGCGCATCACCTCGACGATGCGCCCGGTACGACCCTCGCGCGCCACGTCCGTCCCGAGATGGTCGCGCGCGAAAGCCACGAGCGCCGAGTCTCCGGGCGCATTCGTCGCCGCCACGAAGGCCTCGCCGCGGCGGCGCAGCAGGTCGTCCAGCGATTCGCCGGCCAGCCTCCCGGCAGGCAGGAAGAGGAGGACGAGCCAGATCGGAGCGAGCCGGGCGAGTACCGTTCGATTCACGGGGACCACCTTCATGACGGAGATACGGGGCTTTTCCAATCTACGCAACAACGCGCCGAAGGTGACAGACATCACGGTGTTGCGCTCGTCCCGCGTTGACGCGCGCGACTGCCCTCGCTATGATCATCATCTGTCAATCGGGGCGCCACACGGGGGGAAATCGCATGAAATCACTGTGTGTTGGCCTCGCGGTGTGCGCCTGCCTGGCGTCCGGCGCGCAGGCCGGGGTCGGCCTCGTAACCGAGAACCTGACGCCGCTGGGTACCGACCTGATCGGCGCGCCGGTGCCGCTGGGCGGCAGCCTGGTGCTCGAGTTCGAATCGCTCAAGGGCGTGGTGCGCGACTACGCCGATCCCGCCGCGCCGGCCTGGGTCGGCGCCGTGACGTTCAACTTCCACATGTTCGACCAGGTCCTCCACCGCGACGGCTGGCTGATCGGGTTGCATCCCGAGTACCCCCTCGGCGCGACGCTGGTCGACATGCACGACCCCGCCGCGCCGAGCGTGGTCACCTCGGATTTCGCGCCCTACCATTTCACCACCGCGCACCTGCTGCCCGGCGCCGTCTACCTGATGAGCGAGGACCTCTTCATCGTCTACGACCTGGCGACGCCCGCGCAGCCCGTCTTTTCCACGATCGCCCTCCTGCCGCCGCGCACCGCGTCGCGCTGGCCGGCGCCGGTGGGAGATCGGCTGTACCTCGTGGAGTCGTCCGATCGGTTGCGCATCTTCGGCACCGCGACGGCGACGACGCCCGTCGATCTCGGTTCGGTGGTCCTGCCCGCGCAGCGCATCGAGGCCATGGTGACGGCCGGGGGACACTTGCAAGTGGTCCAGCTGGTCGCCGGCGAACTCGTGCTCGCGACGTACGACGTCACCGCGCCGCTGGCGCCGGCCCTCACGTCGCAGGTCCCCGTCACCGTCGAGGCTCAGGAATCTGGGCTGAGCCTCGTCGCGGACGACGGCATCCTCTACGTCGGCAGCGCCGCCGGCGGCTTGCAGGCCTTCTCCCTCGCCGACCCCGCCCACCCGGTCGCGGGCTTCGCGCTGCCGGATACGGTGCAGCAGCTGGGACTCTCGGAGGTCGGTCTGTTCGTCCGCGCCGGCCAGACGGTGCGGGTCCTGTCGCGTGGCGCCCACGACGAGATTCCGGTGGTCCTGAACGAGCACACGGAATACCCGCGCGCGGCAGACCTCGTCACCAATGGTCGCGTCAGCGTCACCCTGCCCTGGGAAGGCGTCGGCGTCGACATCCTGGATCTGGCGAACCCGACCATCATCGCCAGGGCGGGCGGGCTCGAGCCGGGCGTCAAGGGTCTGTTCCTCGAGCTGGAGGGCGATCGACTCGCCGTGTTTCAGTCGTCGGCGATGCGTCTGGTGAACATCGCGGATCCGGCGCATCCCGTCACGGCGTCCATCACGCCGTATCCCTACGTCGAGGATCCTCCGCTCTGTGGCTGGCTGCACGGCGACCGGCTCGCGGTCGGGCTGTCTCTGCCTGGCCGCGCCATTTACCTGTACGACGTCGCGGATCCCGCGCACCCCGACCACGTCGCCTCGGTGGAAGGCGAATACCACCGCGTGGCCTTCGACGACACGCGGCTGGCGGCGACGGAGGACTTCTCTGGCCGCGTGGAGGTGTACGACGTCACGGAGTTCGACTCGCCAGGCTACCTCGCCACCCTGCCGGAGACGGAGGTGGCGGACCTCGACGTCGTGGACGGCCGCGTGTTCGTCCTCACGCCGGGGCTCCTCGCGATCTACACGGTAGACGCCGAACACGGCGTCCATCTCGTCGGTTCGATCGCCCTGCCTCACACCGTCAGCCTGACCGTCGCGGGCACCCACGCCTACGTCAACAGCAACCGCGGCCTCGAGGTGGTCGACATCGCCGACCCGACCGCGCCGGTCATCGTCGGCTGGCTGGTCACCACGAGCGGGATCGGGGAGGTCGCCGCGGCCGACGGCATCGTCCACCTCAGGATGCCTCGCGGCACCGTCGTCCTGCGGGACGATACCTGGGCCGCCACGCCGGTCCCCGCCGACGTGGTGTCGGCGCGCCGCCTGCTCGCGCCCGCGCCCAATCCGTTCAACCCCGCGACGACGGTGTCCTTCGACGTCGGCCGCGCGGAGCCGCTGCGCCTGACGGTGCACGACCTGGCCGGCCGCCTGGTCGCGGAGCTAGCCAGCGGCACCTTCGCGCCCGGCCGGCACTCGGTCACCTGGCACGGCGCCGATCGCGATGGCCGGCCGGCGGCCAGCGGCGTCTACGTGTTCCGCCTCACGGGCGAGAACGGCGCGGCGTGCCGGCGGGCGACGCTGGTGCGGTGAAGCCGGGCGCGGGGGACGCGCACTTCGGTTACCCTGTCGGGCGTTCGACAGCGGCGAAGACACCCGAACCCCCGGAGGCCGACATGGACCCGCGCGCCGAGTACATCCAGAAGATCCTCGACCTGAATCAGCGGCTGGTGCTGCGGTGCCTGGACGGCGTCAGCGACGAACACTTCCAGGCGCCTCGCGACGGCGGCAACTCCATGCAGTGGATCTTCGGCCACCTCACGGGCAGCCGCGTCGTCATGGCGCGGATGCTGGGCCAGGAGATCGCGTTTCCCTACCGCGAGGAGTTCCGGCGCGGCGCCGTGCGCGGCGCGCCCGAGGCGCTGCCGGACGCGGTGGAGATGCAGGCGCGCTGGAACGAGGCCTGCGTCGCCGTGAGCGCGGGACTCGCCGCGGCTCCGGGCGAGGTCCTCGGCCGCGCCGTGCCCGCCGAGGGTCCGCCGAGCGCGGACGGCACCGTCCTGGGCTGCATCGCCTTCATGACCATGCACGACAGCTACCATCTCGGGCAACTGGGGTGGCTGCGCAAGGTCTGCGGGTATCCGACGCTCGCGGGGTAGGCGTCGTCAGCGCAGTTCGCGGAGCACCGCGCGCACGGGGCTGGCCTCGGCCGTCGTCAACCTGAGCGGCAGGGCGATCAGCTCGTAGTCGCCGGCGGGGACGTCGTCCAGGAGCAGGTTCTCGAGCACGCGCAGGCCGCGGCGACGCAGGACCTGGTGGCTGGGCAGCGTCGTGCTGTCGGACGGGTCGACGCTGCCGGTGTCGATGCCGATCAGCAACACGCCGAGGTCGGCCAGGCGCTCGATGACCGCGGGCGCGACGGCGGTGAGGTCGGGATCCCACCTGTCGCCGGGGCGCCGGTCATACGTGCGCAGCAAGACCCGCGGCGGCAGATCGACGAGCGCGTGAGCCAGGTCCTGCCATTCGACCAACGGCCCGCCATGATCGACCCGGATGACGCGGCAGCGCCCGAGGTACGGTTCGAGAGACACCTCGCCGATGGTGGCGCCCGCCGGATCGTAGTGCAACGGCGCGTCGGCATGTGCGCCGGTGTGGGGCGACAGGCGGAGCGTGCTCGTGTTGACGGGACAGTCCGGGCCGATGGTGACGGCCCACGTCTGCGTGTACGACTGGTCCCCGGGGTACACCGGGGTGTCCGCGTGCACGGGTGGCGAGATGTCCCAGAGTTTCGTCATGCGGGGAAGATAGGCGCCGCGACAGGCGCTGACAACCGACATGGCGCCGCTTGACGCACCGGCGCCCGGCCCGATATACCTCTGCACGGATGATGCGTCGCCAGGATTCCTCATCGCCACAGGGGGTCCATGAAGAACGCTCTCGCCCTGTCCTGCTTCTGGCTGTCCGGCGCGGCGGGGTTGATCTACGAGGTGGTGTGGATCCGCCGGGCGGCGCTCGTCTTCGGGGCCACCGCGCCGGCGCTCAGCACGGTGCTCGCGATCTTCTTCGGCGGCCTCGCCCTCGGATCCTGGCTCGGGGGACGACTCGCGCAGCGCGCCGCCCGCCCCCTGCGGATCTACGGCTGGCTCGAACTCGCGCTCGCCGGCGTCGCGCTCGCCGCGACCTGGATCCTCGGCGCCACCGACGCGCTCTACGGCCCCCTCTATCGTGCCCTGCTCCAGTACCCGGCGTTTCTCGCGCTGGCGCGGCCGCTGGTAGTGACGCTCGCGCTGCTGCCGCCGACGGTGGTCATGGGCGCGACGCTGCCGCTGCTGTGTCGGCACTTCGTCCACCACCGCGGCCGCATCGCCGGCCCGGTCGGCGCGCTGTATGCCCTCAACACCCTCGGCGCCGCCGCGGGTTGCGCGGCCGCCGGCTTCTGGCTGCTGCCGGCCATCGGCGGCTGGGGCAGCGTGCTGGTGGCCGCGGGCCTCAACGCGGCGGCGGGCGCGGCGATGCTCCTGGCGGCGCCGGCCCGCGCGGAGCCGGCGGCGGCGGTCATGGGAGCGCCGACGGCCGGCGGCGTGGCAACTCGGCGGAGCGTCGTGCTGGCGGCCGGGCTCTTCGCGGCGACCGGGCTGGTCGCCCTCGCGGCCGAGGTGCTCTGGGCGCGATTCCTGGCCCTGCTGGTGCCCAACAGCGTGCACACGTACACCATCGCGCTCACGGTCACCCTGGTCGGCATCGTCCTGGGCAGCGGTCTCGCCGCGCGCATCGCCGACCGCCGCGAACGCCTCGCGACCGCGTTCGGGTTGCTGCTCGGCGGCGGCGCGGTGGCCGTCCTGGCCATCATGAGCCTGCCGCCGGCCGTCTGGCGCGCGCTGGGGTCGGGCACCGGCGTCTATCTCGTCGTGCTGCTGCCGCCGGCGGTCTGCTCGGGGGCCTGCCTGCCGATCGCGGTGCGCATGGCGCTGCGCGATCCGCACCTTGCGCCGGCGGGCGTCGGCCGCCTGGCGGCGCTCAACACGTGCGGCGGCATCGTCGGCTCGTTGCTGGCCGGCTTCGTCCTGCTGCCGTGGTGGGGACTCGCCGGCGCCGCGCGCGTGGTGACGGGGTTCGGCGTCGTCGCCGGGATGGTCGCGCTGCTACGTGGCGGCGAGGGCGGCGCGCGCGTGGGTCGTCTGCTCGCCGGCGGGCTCGCGGTGGCCTGGCTCATCGCGGCGTTTCTCCCGCGGACGCGCGTGCCCGCCGATTTCCTGGCCCCGGCGCCGGAGCTGGTCGCCTACGCCGAGGGCCAGGCCGCGACGCTCGCCGCCGTTCGCCGCGGGGACGACCTCGCGCTGCAGATCGACCGCCTGTGGCAGGGGCGCCTGCGCAAGAACCACCAGATCATGGCGGCGCACGTCCCCATGCTGCTGCACCCGGATCCGCGACGGGTCGCGGTCATCGGCGTCGGCGTCGGCCAGACCGCGAGCCGCTTCCTGCTGCACGACGTGGAGCGGCTCGACTGCGTGGACATCGAGCCCGCCATCTTCCCCTTCATCGGCGCGCACTTCGCCGCCGGCTGGTTGCAGGATCCCCGCGTGCACGCCGTCGCCGATGATGGCCGCACGTTCATCGCGCACGGCCGCGAGACCTACGACATCATCTCCATCGAGGTCGGCCAGACTTTCCGGCCCGGCGTCGAGTCGTTCTACACCCGCGAGTTCTACGCGCAGGCCCGCGAGCGGCTGCGCGAGGGCGGACTCCTCGCGCAGTTCGTGCCGCTGCCGTTCCTCGACGAGCCGTCGCTGCGCCGCATCGTTGCCACCTTCGTCGCCGCGATGCCTCGCAGCCTGCTCTGGTACAACACGGCGGAACTGCTGCTGATCGGCGGGGATGCGCTGCGGATCGATCCGGCGCGGCTGCAGCAGGCGCTGTCCGACCCCGACCTCGCCGCGGACCTCGCCTTCAGCCACTGGGGCGGGGACGCCTGGCACGTGAGCGATCCCGGCGTGTTCCTCGGCGGGTTTCTCTGCGGACCGCAGGGCCTCACCGGCCTGGCCGCCGACGCCCCGATCTTGCGGGACGACCACCCCGTCCTGGCCTACGCCACGGCGGGCGTCCGCGAGGAGGACCTGCGGGAGGTCTCCCTGGCGGCGCTGGTCGCCAGGCACCTCGAGCCAGTGGGATCCCTTCTCGCGGGCCCCCTCGACCCCGCGGTCGTCAACGCCGCGGCTCGCGTCCAGGCTCTCAACGTGGCGGATATCTCATCGGCAGCCCACCGGCGTCTCGGCGAGCAGCGGCGCGCGGCCGGCGACCTCAACGGCGCGGTCGCCGAGCTGCGCACGGCGCTGGAACAGAATCCGGAGAGCGTGGAGGTGGTGCGCGTGCTCGCCGACGTGTACCTGCAGGCCCAGCGCCTCGACGTCGCCATCCGCCTGTTCCGCGATGCCGTGGGCAAGCGCCCGGACGATACCGGCGCCCGCCGCGGTCTCGGCCTCGCCCTGGTCCAGGCCGGTCAGCTCGCGGAGGCGGAGACCGCCCTGCGCCCCGCCGTCGTCCGGGACCCGTCCGATGCCGTGGCCTGGAACGCGCTCGGCGCGGCGCTTGCCGGCCAGGACCAGCTCGACGAGGCGATCCGCTGTTTCGAGCGCGCCGTCGCCCTCGAACCGGGCGACGCGGGAGCTCGGCAGAATCTCCAGCGGGCTCGCGGCGAGCAAAGAGGCCGCTGAGGGGGGCCCGCCTTTACCCTGGATTTTCCGCAGCCGTTGTCCGATCTTTTCGCGTCGGGGGTAGGTTGGGGCGGCATCGCCGCGTCGCGCGAAAGGTAGTCATGACCGCACGGACGTTGCACTCGGCAGGAATCACCGGCATCGGCATGTCCTTTCCTGACAAGGTCATGACGAACAAGGACTTCGAGGCGTTCCTGGACACCAACGACGAGTGGATCGTCGAGCGGACGGGCATCCGTGAGCGTCGCTTCGTGGAGAAGGGCACGGGAGCCTCGGTCCACGGCGCCAAGGCGGCCGCCAAGGCGATGGCGGACGCGGGAGTCGGGGCGGCGGAGATCGACCTGATCGTGGTGCCGACCGTCACCCCGGACATGTTCTTCCCCTCGACCTGCTGTCTCATCCAGAAGGAACTCGGGCTCACCAATGCCTGGGGTTACGACCTGCTGGCCGCCTGCAGCGGCTTCGTCTTCGCCCTGCAGACGGCGCGCGCCCAGGTCGAATCCGGCGCGGTCAAGAAGGCGCTGGTGGTCGGCACCGAGGTCATGACCTCGATCCTCGACTTCACCGACCGCAACAGCTGCATCCTCTTCGGCGACGGCGCCGCCGCGGTGGTGCTCGAGCGGCTGCCCGAGGGCCAGGTCGGCATCGTCGACAACATCCACCACATCGACGGCAACGGCGGCGAGTTCCTCTACATGCCCGGCGGCGGCAGCCTGAACCCGCCGACGCACGAGACCGTCGACAAGAAGATGCACCAGGTGGTCCAGCACGGCCGCGACGTCTACAAGCACGCCGTGAAGGGCATGACCGAGGTCACGCTGGCGATCCTCGAGAAGAACGGCCTGAAGGGCGACGACGTGGCGCTCTTCGTGCCGCATCAGGCCAACCTGCGGATCATCGAGGCCGTGGCCGGCCGCGTGGGCCTGCGTCCGGAGCAGGTCATGGTCACCATCGACCGCTTCGGCAACACCACCAGCGCCAGCATCCCCTCGGCGCTCTGCGTCGCGCGCGAGGAGGGCCGCTTGAAGAAGGGCGACTGGGTGGTGCTGTGCAGCTTCGGCGCCGGCTTCACCTGGGGCGCGACCCTGCTGCGCTGGACCGCCTAGCCGCGGGTATACCGGCCGCGTATATTCAGGTGGTCCCGACGAGACGCTGGCCCGGGCCGATGGAGCGCGCATGATCGAGGTTGACCGCCTGACTCGACGTTACGGTGGCACGCTGGCCCTCGACGGCGTGAGCTTCAAGGTGGCGCCGGGCGAGGTCGCGGGCTTTCTCGGACCCAACGGCGCCGGCAAGAGCACCTGCTTGAAGATCCTCACCGGCAGCCTGGCCCCCGATGGCGGCCGCGCGCGCATCGGCGGCGAGGACGTCGTCACGAACTCTCTCGCCGTGCGGCGTCTCATCGGTTTCATGCCCGAGACCGTGCCGCTGTACCCGGAATCTCCCGTGGGTGAATTGCTCCGCTTCGTGGCCGAGCTCAAGGGCGTGCCGCGCCGGGACCGGGACGACCACCTCGCCGGCATCTGCGCGCGGACCGGCATCGCCGACGTGCAGGGCAAGCTCGTCGGCCACCTCTCCAAGGGTTACCGGCAGCGCGTCGGCCTGGCCCAGGCGCTGGTCGGCGACCCGCCGGTGCTGATCCTCGACGAGCCCACCGCCGGCCTCGATCCGCATCAGATCGTCGAGATCCGCGAGCTGATCCGCGCGCTGCGCGGCCACAAGACGGTGCTGCTCTCGAGCCACATCCTGACCGAGGTGAGCCAGGTCTGTGATCGCGTGCTCATCCTGGACAAGGGCCGGCTGGTGTGCGAGGAGACCGCTGGCAGCCTCGCCCGCTACGGCGCCGGGGACAAGCACGCGGTGTCGTTGACCTGGGACGGCGATCGCGACGCGGTGGGGGCGGCCCTCGCGCGCGTCGTCGGGGTCGACGAGGTGCACCTGACGGAGGACGGCGCCGAGGTGCTGATCGGCGGCAACCCGATCGAGGTGAAGCCGCGGCTGGTGGAGTCGGTGCTCGCCGCGGGCGGCCGGCTGCAGCGTCTCGAGGAGCACGGCCCCACGCTGGAGGACCTCTTCCTGCGCCTGACCGGCGGTGACCGGACCCGGGAGGACCATTGAAGCAGATCCTCGCCATCGCGCGGCGCGAGACGACGGCGTTCTTCCACAGCGCCATGGCTCCGGTGGTGCTGTCGGGATTCCTGGTGCTGGCGGGTTTCTTCTTCACGCTGTTCGCCTGGGCCTACGTGGAGAACAGCCTGGTCGCCCTGCGCAGCGGCCGCGACGCCTACCTCAATCTTACCGAGGGCATCTTCCAGCCGCTGGTCGCGGACATGACCATCTTCCTGCTCTTCCTGCTGCCCGCCGTCACCATGCGGCTGCTCAGCGGCGAGCTACGGTCCGGACGCTTCGACCTCATCATGAGCTGGCCGGTGCCCGAACGCGCCTGGGTGCTCGGCAAGTGGCTGTCGACCATGGCCGTCGCGGCGTCGCTGATCCTCGCCAGTTCGGCGTACTTCGTGGTGGTCGCGCTGCTCGGCAAGCCCGAGGTGGGACCCGTGCTGGTCGCGGTCCTGGGGCTGCTGTTGCTCAGCGGCGCCGTGGCCGCCTGGGGCCTGGTCTTCTCGGGTCTCTTCCCGTACCAGGTCGTCGCCTACTTCCTGAGCTTTGCCTTCGGCCTCGGCCTCTTCATGATCGGCGCGCTCGAGCCGCACGTGCCGGGTCCGCTCGGCCGGCTCATGGGCGAGCTGTCGCTCAGCAACCACTTCCTGCGCTTCTCGCGCGGCGTGATCGACAGCCGCGACGTCGTGTACTTCGCGGGACTCATCGCCGTCGGACTCGCGGCCGCGGTGGCGGTGCTCGCCGGGCACAAGCAGTCGCCCGGCCGCCGCCTACGAGGCTGGGCGCCGGCCCTCGCGCTCCTGGTGGCCGCGATCTTCGCGCAGGCCGTCGCGACGCGCCGGCCCCTCGTCGCCGACCTCACGCCGGACGACCGCTACAGCCTCGCGCCGCAGACGCTCCAGATCCTCGACGCGCTCGGCGACGACGTCCTGGTGACCGCGTTCTACCAGCGCATCGACCCCGCGCGCACGGGCATGGCGGTGCTGCTGCAGTCGCTGGCCGACCGCGCGCCCCGCCTGACCTACCGCTTCGTGGATCCGGAGCGCGAACCAGACCAGCTGGCGGAGTACGACGTCAACGTGGCCCGCACCGTCGTCGTGGAATCGGGAGGCAGGCGCCAGGGCCTGCTCGAGCCGGACGAGGGCCAGCTCATCAACATGATCTACCGGCTGGCGACGGGCGCGCGGCCGGTGGTCGGCTACGCGCTCGGCCACGGCGAGCATCTCTTCTCCGGCGAGCAGCGGTCGAGCTACGCCGCGGTGGTGCGGCTGCTCGAGGGCAACGGTTACGACATGCGCCCGCTGGTGCTGCCCGAGCGCGCCGAGGTGCCGGCCAACTTCGACCTGGTGATCATGGCGGGCCCCAAGCTGGATCCGTCGCCGGCCGAGCTCGAGGCCCTGGACGCGCACCTCGCGCGCGGCGGCGCGATGCTGGCCCTCTTCGACCCCGTCACGCCCGACGCGCTGCGCGCGTGGACGCGCCGCTACAACGTCATCCTCGAGGGCGACGTCATCGTCTCGCCGGGACGCGAAGGCGAGCTGGTGGGTGTCGGTCTGCGCACGGTCGTGGTGGCGGACGGTTACGGCGAGCACCCCATCGTGCGGGACATGCAGGGCATCGCGACCACCTTCCCGCTCACGCAGTCGTTGCACCCGGTGCAGAAGCAGGTCGCCGGCCTCGAGGGCGAGATCATCCTCTTCTCGAACCCGGAGACGTGGGGCGAGCGCGACCCGAACACCAAGTACAGCGGCGATCCCACCTACGACCCGGCGCAGGACCTGCGCGGGCCGTTGCCCATCGCGGTCGCGCTGGAGATCGACACCGCCGACACCACCATCTTCCGGCAGGGCCGCGGCCCCCGGCGCGACGCGACGCCGGCAATCAGCGCGCCGGGCGTGCTGGCGGAGCGCGAGGCCGAGCGCGCACGGCAGGCGGCTGCGTCGCAAGCGCTCTTCACGCCGCCGCAGCGCGGCCGGCTGGTCATCGTGGGCAACAGCGAGTTCGCCTCGAACGCGAACCTCGAACTCTATGGCAATCGCGACCTCTTCCTGAACATGATGAACTGGCTCGTGCAGGAAGAGGTGCTGATCAACCTGCGGGCCCGCCCGCGCAGCTTCCAGCCCCTGGCTCTCGGCGACGACCGCCGCGCGCTCCTGGGCTGGGTCTGCGTCCTGGGCTGGCCGCTCGTGGTGGGCGGCGGCAGCTTCGCCTGGGTGCTGCGCCATCGTCGCCGCCGCTGAAAGGGCGCGCATGCGCAGGTGGTGGTGGCGACCGGCGATCGCGGCGGCCGTGGTCGTCCTCGCGGTCATCCTGTGGCAGTGGTCCGGGCGCGGCACGGCGCCGGACGCGGGCGAGACGCCCTTGCTGCGATCTTCGCCCGCCGACATCGTCGCGATCGAGGTGCGCCAACCCGGCGGCGCCAGCCGGCTCGAGCGCGCGGACGGGGGATGGCAGCTCGCCGGCGTCGTCACGGACTTCGTGGATACCTCGCGCGTGCAGCCGTTGCTGCACTCGCTCGCCGCGGCGACCGCCGGTCCGCCGATCCCCGGCGCCGCGTCCGACGACCGCCGCTTCGGCTTCGCCGACGCCGATGCCGTCGAATTGCTCCTGACCTTCCGCGACGGACACTCGGTGCAACTCGGCATGGGCGCGCTGAACCCCGTCACCGGTCTCGTCTACGCCCGCGGCGCCGGCCGCGACGGCGTGTTCGTGGTCACCGGTCCTCTACGCGATCTCTGGACGACGGTGCCCGATGCGGTGCGCCTGCGCCGCCTGCTGCCGGACATCGTCCGCGCCGAGGTGGATACGGTGCGCATCTTCGCGCGCGGCGCCGCGCAGCCGCTCCTCATCGCGCGCGCCGAGGGCCGCTGGTGGGCGCGGCAGCCCGGAACCGGCCTGGGCACGCGCGTGGCGCGCTACCAGCAGTTCTATGACGACCGCCGCCGAACCGACGCCGCCGGCACCTGGGTGCTCGCCGAGGACCGTGCGTTGAGCAGCCTCATCTACGAGGTCAGCGAAACGCAGGTGGTGGATTTCGCTCCTGCCGGCGCGGAAGCCGCCGTCGCGGTGGAGATGGGCCTCGAACCGCCGTACCGGGCGGTGGAACTGGTGCTCGCCGACGGTGTCCGGCATCGGCTCGACCTGGGCGAGTTGCAGGAGAACGACCTGGTCTGGGCGCGGCGCGGCGCGAGCGTCGTCGCCACGCAGGCCCTGGCGCTGCGGACCGTCGAGGGGCCGTTCGCCGATTTCGCCGACCTCGGCGCCTTCAGCTTCGCCTTCGCCGGCGCCGACTCGTACAGCCTCGACGGCCTGCTCACCGGCCGCGCCGATCCGGACTCCGCCGGCCGCTGGCTGCCCACCGGCGCGTCGGGCGGCACCCTGCCGATCGCGACGCGGGCCGCGATGAACCTGCTGTCGGACCTGCAGGTGGCGATGGACCGGTTGCCGGCGCTAGACATCCTGCCGCCGGCGGCCGCCGATCCGCTGCAGGCGAAGGAACGCTATACGGTCACGGCGTGGCTGCCCGGCGGCCGCCGGCACGACATCGCCCTCGGCCGCCTGCGCGACGACGACAGGCCGGCCGCCTGGGATGCGGCCGACGGCAAGGTGCTGGTGGTGTCGCAGGAGATCCTGGTGTCGCTGCGCGCGGTACGGACCAGCCTCGGCGGCGGCGCGCGCTAGTCGGCGGCGACGGCGCGCACCGTCGATGGGATGCAGGAGGCGGCGAACGCCTCGGCGTCCCAGTTGGGCACGCTCATCGGCGCGAGCGCGGGCAGCACGGTCGGCCCGCTGGTGACCGGCAACTCGTCCATGGCCCAGGCAAAGAGGTCGCGCAGCTCGTCGAAGGCCGCGCGGTCGCCGGTGGGGATGGGGTTGCCCGCGGGCAGCTTGACCTTGCGCGGATCGACGAAGCGGCCCTTCTGCTTGACGCGGAAGTCGAGGTGCGGGCCGGTGGCCCAGCCGGACGCGCCGACGTAGCCGATGACCTCGCCCTGCCGCACGTGCTTACCCTTCTTCATGCCCTTGGCGAACTTCGAGAAGTGCAGGTACATGGTCTCGAACTCGCGGTTGGTATGCGCGATGCGGATGTAGCGGCCGGCGCCGCTCTGGGTGCCGATCTCGGCGATGACGCCGTCGCCCGCGGCCCACACCGGCGTGCCGATCGGCGCCGCGTAGTCGACGCCCATGTGCGGCATCACGCGCTTGTGCACGGGGTGCAGGCGGCTGTAGCTGAAGTTGCTGCTGACGCGCGAGTAGTTCAGCGGGGCGCGCTCGAGGCCCTTCTGGAGGCTCTTGCCCGTGGCGTCGAAGTAGGTCGGCGTGCCGTCGGCGGAGGTGAACTGGTAGACGGCGATCGGCCGGCCGGCGTTGTTCAGGCTGCAGGCCAGGATCGGGCCGGTGCGCACGAACTCGCCGCCCTTCCAGACCTCCTCGTAGAGGACGCGGAAGGTGTCGCCGCGCTTGATGTCGCGCTCGAAGTCGAGATCCCAGCCGAGCACGTCGGTCATCTTCGGGCCGAGATCGCTCGGCGCGCCGGCCTCGGCGAGGCTGTCGAAGAGGCTGCGGTTGATGATGCCGCTGACGCCGCAGACCCGCCGCTCCACGGGATAGCTGCCCAGTTCCTGCACGAAGGTGGCACCCTGGCGCTCGTAGCGGACCCAGCTCTCGATCTCGAAGTCGAAGGCGAGGGACTGAAGGCGGCCGGCGGCGTCCAGCTCGACGCGGAAGATCTCGCCCGACTTGACCTTCTCGAGGTCGCGGAAGGGCTTGACCGCCTTCACGAGGCCCATGATGTCCTCGTGCGAGATGCCGTGGTCCAGGAGGGCGCCGTGCAACGTCTGGTTGCGGGCGATTCTCACTTCCCGTACGCGGCCGAGCTGGTTGGCGGGCACCGGATCGACCGCGGTGCTAGGCGGCGCCATGTCCGTGACGACCTCGGTGACCGGCACGGTGCCGATGAGGCTCGAGGCGTAACGCGCGGCGGCCGGCGCTGTTGCCGTGCTGGGGGTGGGACCGACATTGGTCACGAAAATTGCAAAGCCGCCAAGAAGGAACAGGACGGCGGTGGTCAGCAGGTTCTGGCGCATCGTCAATCCTTGACAGAAATCGTGCCCGGCGGCTCCAATCCTGCTTACAATGCTTTCACAGTGTGTCGCAGGCAAGGGATTTTTGGCATCCGATCGGCCGCGTTTCGACCGGCTGTAGCAAGAAAAAGGCCGTCTCAGGTCCAGATTGCCCCGATGGTCCCGTATTCCGGAGGTCCCGACGTGTCCCAGCGCATCCCGAGTCTTTTCGTCGTGGCGACCCTTCTCGCGAGCCTCGCCGCGGCCGTGCCCGCGGCGGGCGTCGTGCTCCGGGATGCCGACGGCGTGAGCGGACGGGAGTTCGGAGCCTGTGCCGCGCTCCTGCCCGACCTCGACGGCGACGGCAAGGGTGAACTCCTCGTCGGCTCGCCGGGTTCCGACGTCGGGGGAACCGATGCGGGCCGGGTCTCGCTCTGGCGTGGCGCCACCTCCCTCACCGTGGCCGCCGACCTGGTCTGGGGCGGCGCGGGCGGCGAGGAACTGGGCCGCGCGGTGGCCGCCATCGGCGACGTGAATCACGATGGCGTCATCGACTTCGCGCTCGGCGCGCCGCTCGCCGACGTGGCCGGCACCGACGCCGGTCGGGTCTACGTCTACTACGGGGGCTGGCCCCTGCCCGCGACCGCCGACCGCGTCCTCGAGGGCCGCGTGGGCGGCGAGCACTTCGGCCACGCTGTCGCCGCGGCCGGCGACCTCAACGGCGACGACTACGACGATCTCATCGTCGGCGCGCCCTGGAACAACAGCGCCGGTCTCGAGGCAGGCGCCGCGTACGTCTACTACGGCTCGCCCAGCGGCCTGGCCACCACGCCGGGCCTGACCCTCACGGGCGTGCTGGCCTACGAGCGCTTCGGCTGGAGCGTCGCGGACGCGGGGAACATGCTCGGTGGCCCCGCGACCAGCGTCGTCGTCGGCGCGCCGAGCAACGGCACGGGCGCCCTGACGCGAGAGGGCAAGGCTTACGTGTACGAGGGTTCGACGTCGCCCAGTCCCGGTCCCGACACGACGGCTGACCTCACCCTCACCAGCAATGCGACCAGCACCGCCGACAACGAGTTCGGCTACGCCGTCGCCAACGCCGGCCGCTGGACCAGTGACGGTTACGACGACGTGGTCGTCGGCGCTCCCTACGACAACACCGGCGGCGCCGACGCCGGCCGCGCGGAGATCTTCTTCGGTGGCGCGAGCCCCGACGCGACCGCCGATCGTTACGTGAACGGCGCCAACAGCGGCGACTGGCTCGGCTTCAGCGTGGCCCGCGCGGGAGACGTCGTCGGCAGCGGCGCGGACGATCTGGTTCTCGGCGCACCGCACGCCGTCGCCGGTCTCGGCAGCGAGGCGGGCCTCGCCGTGGTCTTCGCCGGCGGTTCCAGCTCGGTCAACGACGCCGGCAGCCTGCCGCACGTGGTCCGCGAGTTCCTGGTCGACGGCACCGCGGCCGGCGACCGCTTCGGCTGGTGGGTCGCCGGCGGCGGCGACTTCGATGGCGACGGTCTGGACGACTACCTGGTCGCCGCTCCCGTCGGCAACATCACCAGCGTCGCCACCGCGGGCTGGGTGCAGGTGGTCGACAGCTCCGGCGACGCCGTGCCGGTCCTGGTCTCCCTCTGGGACGCGACCTGGACCGACGACGGCGCCGAGCTGCGCGCGCAGTTCGCGCTCCCGGTCGCGCACGCGACGCTGACCCGCGTCGATCTCGTCGGCGGCGCGCGTACGGTGGTGTTCGACGGCGCGCCGCCCGCGAGCGAGATCTGGGTCTTCACCGACCGCGGCGCCACGGGAGCCGTGGCCTACGACCTCGCGCTCGCCTTCGCCGGCGGCGGCTCGACCACCCTCACGCAGCTCGCCGGTCCGGCCGGGACGCCGCCGGCCGTGTCCCTCGCCCTCGACGCGCCCGCGCCCAACCCCTTCAACCCCAGCACCACCCTGCGGTGGCGCGCGCCGGCCGGCACGCGCGCGGTGTGCCGCGTGGTCGACCTGCGCGGCCGCCACGTGCGCACGCTGCTGGACGAGGCAGCGAGCGGCGGCTGGCAGACCGTCACCTGGGACGGCGGGGACGACGCCGGTCGCGCCGCCCCGGCGAGCGTCTACCTGGTGCGCCTGGAGACGGACGGCGCGGTGGTGACGCAGAGAGCGGTGCTGGCGAAGTAGGTGTGAACCGGTCCCCTGCCCGTTGATCGTCGCCGGGCGCCGTGCTAACGTGCGTCCATGACGGGCACTCGCGTAATCCTGGCCGGTTGCCTGACGGTCGTCATGGTGACGGCCGGCGGTTTTTCTGCGGTCCAGGCCCAGACGGACGCCGCCGCCGGCATCCGGGCCATCATCCACGATGCTCAGCATACGCGCATCCAGGGACCGGACTTCCCCTACTACCAGGACGAGATGGAGGCCCTCTACGGCCCGCAGGCCTACCGGCCGCTCTGGGTCGTCGACGGGACACCGCGCGAGCAGGTAGGCGACGTCGTCGCGATCCTGAAGCAGGCCGAGGAATGCGGACTCCCGGCCCAGGATGCCGACGTGCAGTACCTCGAGACCGGTTGGGCGCGCATCATCGCCGGCACGGACGTCGGCGCCGACGACCTCGCCGCCCTCGACACGGCGACCAGCCTCCTGCTCCTGCGCCGGATCTCCGATCTGCACATCGGCCGCGTCAACCCGCAGCGACTCGGCTTCGGGCTCGACATCGAGCCGAGGAAGTACGACCTCGCCGCCCTCGTCCGCGCGGGCCTCGCTGAAGATCGCCTGCTCCGGCTGGCCGAGGAGGCGGAGCCGCAGTTCTACCAGTACCGAGCGCTGAAGGCCGCGCTGCGGACGTACCGCGCGCTGGCGAAGCAGCCGCTCGCGCCGCTCACGGGACGCGCCACGGTGCGGCCGGGGGAGGCGCTGGCGGAACGGCCGCAACTGGTCGCCCTGCTCGCCGCGGTCGGCGACTTGCCCGCCACGTCGGCGCCGGCATCCGGGCGCTACGACGGGGACGTGGTCGAGGGCGTGAAGCGCTTCCAGATGCGCCACGGACTGCAACCGGACGGCGTCCTCGGGCCGGCGACCTGGAAGCAGCTCCAGGTGCCCCTGGACGCGCGCGTCCGTCAGATCGAACTGGCTCTCGAACGCCTGCGCTGGCTGCCTGTCGCGGACTCCCCGCCGTTCCTCGTCGTCAACGTGCCGTCGTTCCGCCTCTACGGCTTCGCGGCGGGCGACGAGTTCGCGATGCCGTCGCTGCAGATGAACGTCGTCGTCGGCAAGGCGGCCCGTTCGAAGACGCCGGTCTTCGCGGACCGGATGCGTTACGTGGTCTTCAGCCCGCACTGGTTCGTGCCGCGCAGCATCGTCAAGAACGAGATCCTCGCGAAGCTGGATGAAGACCCGCGCTACCTCGAGACGCACCGTCTGGACCTCGTGGCCACCACCACCGACGAGGCGGCGGCCTTGCCGGCCACGCCGGCGAACCTCGAGCAGTTGCGGGCTGGCCGGCTGTCGCTGCGCCAGCGACCGGGACCGCAGAATGCGCTGGGACGCGTCAAGTTCATCTTCCCGAACAGCCACGACGTCTATCTCCACGACACGCCGTCGCGCTCCGCCTTCGCGCGGGAGCGCCGGGACTTCAGCCACGGCTGCATCCGGGTCGAGGACCCGGCGGCGCTCGCGCAGTTCGTCCTGTCGGACCAGCCCGCCTGGACCAGCGAGGCGATCGCCAAGGCCATGGCCGGCGACAAGCCCCGGCGGGTGGATCTCACGCGGCCCCTGCCGATCGTCATCTTCTATGCGACCGCGATCTGCCGGCCGGACGGCGCGATCATGTTCTACGACGACATCTACGGCTACGACGCGCAACTCGATGAGGCGCTGCTCGAGGGCGAACCGTACGCACCCTGATCGAAAGGGCAACCATGACCGCCACGCCCGCGATGATCCAGGCCGCGCGCCGCGCCATGGCGGCGGCGCTCGGGCTCACCGCCGCCGACGAGGTGCTGGTGATCCGTGATCCGCTGTGCGGGTCCTGCGGCGAGGCCTTCGCGGCCGCCGCCCGCGAGGTCGGCTGTCGCGTGCGCACCTTCGGCCTGCCGTACGAAGGCCGCCCGCTGCGCGCCCTGCCCGAGGGCATGGTCCGCGAGCTCGAGGGCGCGACCGTGGTCATCAACGCCGTGGCCGGCACGAGCGACGAGGTGCCGGTGCGCATCCAGTGGATCCAGGCCATCGAGCGCAAGCGGTCCATCCGCCTGGGCCACGCGCCGGGCATCACCGAGGCCATGATGACCGGCGGCCCTCTCGACGTGGACTATGCGGCGATGGCCGCGCGCGAGCAGGCGTTGTTCGGTGCCCTCGTCGGCGCGCAGCGCCTGCACATCACCACGCCCGCGGGCACCGACCTCGTGGTCGGGATCGCCGGCCGCCCCTTCGTCTCCGACCTGCGCGCGACGACCGAGACCGGCGTGAACCTGCCGTGCGGCGAGGTCTACTGCGCGCCCGTGGAGGACGGCGCCGACGGCGTGCTGGTGATCGACGGCCCCGTCGGCGGCGACGGCAACCCGCCGGCGCCGGTGCGTCTGACGGTCCTGCGCGGGCGCGTGACGCAGGTGGCATGCGACGACGCCGCCTGCCGCGCGCGCGTCGAGGGCTACATGGCATACGACGCGAACGCGTCCGTCATCGGCGAGCTGGGCATCGGCCTCAATCCCGGCGCGCGCCTGGTCGGCAACATGCTCGAAGACGAGAAGGCCCTGCGCACCGCGCACATCGCCTTCGGCAGCAACGAGGGCATGCTCGGCGGCCGCAACAAGTCCGGCATGCACATCGACTACCTCTTCCACCGCCCGACCATCACGGCCACGTTCGCGAACGGCGCCGTCGTGACCGTGCTGCGCGACGGCGATCTGGAGACGTGATGGCCCGCTGGCTCGCCAAGACCGAACCCGACGAGTACGGCTACCACGACCTCGAGCGTGACGGCCGCGGCTCCTGGGACGGCGTCCGCAACGCGACCGCGCTGATCCATCTGCGCGCCTTCGCGGTCGGTGACGAGGTGCTGATCTACCACACCGGCAAGGAGAAGCGGATCGTCGGCCTGGCGCGCGTGGTGCGCGGTCCCTACCCCGACCCGAAGCAGGACGACCCGCGCTACGTCGTCGTCGACCTCGAACCGGTGCGGCGCCTCGCCCGGCCCGTCACCCTCGCCGAGATCAAGGCCGACCCGGCTTGCGCGCAATTCGACCTGGTGCGCATCTCGCGGCTCTCGGTGATGCCGGTGCCGGCGGGGCTGTGGCGGAGGCTCTCGGAGTAATTGGCCGATTGCTATAAAAATTGACCATATAGAGCAAAACTGCCACCCGGGTGGCTGTCTTTCGTGGGGTCCACATCCGCCCGGCCGGCAGGGTAGTCTCGCGCCCCGCAACGTGGTAGAATCCCCCTCTCACCCTGCTGCCGGAGGTCCAGCGATGCGTCCGATCCGTTCGTTGCTCGTCCTCGCCGCCGTCCTGCTCGCGACCGCGGCCCAGGCCGCCTACACCACGCCCGGTCTCGGCGTCGACTGGACGCTGGATGACCTGGTCGCCGCCTCGGGCGGCGTCGTCACCGGGGGCGGCGGCAACTACCAGGTGAACGACTCGGTGATCATCGCCGTGAGCGACCGCGTGACCGTGGCCGCCGGCGCGACGCTCACCTTCTTCGGCGGCGCCACGGTCGGCATCGAGGTCAACGGCGCGCTGGTCGCGGTCGGGACGCAGGCCAGCCCCATCGTGTTCACCGCTACCGCCGCGACGCCCGGCGCCTGGCGCGGCCTCGACTACGAGGATACGGGCGCCGGCTCCGCGTTCCACCTCGCCTGGTGCGAGATCGGCTACGCCGACATCGCCGTCGACGTCTTCGGCGCCGACATCCTGGTGGAGGACTGCGTCGTCCACCACGCCGCGAACCGCGCCTTCGACTTCTCCTCGGCCAATGGCATCGTGCGCCGTTGCACCATCCGCGACAACCAGACGCGGACCATCACGGCGACGCTGACGTCGTCCCCCTTGATCGAATACTGCACGTTCGAGAACAACAACATCCAGAACTCGTCGCCGTATCCCTACATCAACGTCGGCCTGCAGGGCGTGAACTCGCCGACCATCCGCCACAACTCGATCCACGGCAGCGGCCACCACATGAGCGGCGGCATCGCGATCTGGGCGGCGAGCAACGCGGTCATCGAGGGCAACTTCATCGAGGGTTGCGGCTACGGCATCCTCTGCTACTCGACGGGCGCCAACCCCACCATCCACGACAACCACCTACATGCGAACACCATCCACCCCGACCAGGTGCAATGGGGCTTCGGCATCGCCTGCAACGGCGACAACGCGCCCATCCTGACCGGCAACCAGATCGAGCTGCACTGGTACGGCGTGGCGGCGATCAACGGCGGCCGGCCCAACCTCGGCGACCTGGTCAACGACTTCCCCGGCGACGACGGCGGCAACGTCATCCAGGACAACGGTCTCGGCGACGAGGTCTACGGCTTCTACAACAACACGCCGCTGTCGCAGATGGCGCAGGGCAACTACTGGGGCTACGCCGCCAGCGCGCAGGACGTCGAGGACCGCATCTGGCACCAGGTGGACGACCCCGCGCTCGGCCTGGTCGACTTCGCCTACTGGGTCGAGGAACTGCTGGCCGCGCCGGACGCGCCGCCGGCGGCCGTGCTGACCGACGCCCGCGCCTACCCCAATCCCTTCAACCCGCGCGTCGAGATCGCCCTCGCGCTCGCGCAACCCGCGCACGTCAGCCTGACCGTGATCGACCTCGCCGGTCGCCTGCTGCGCGAACTGCAGGTCGGCGACCTTCCCGCCGGCGACCACGCGTTCACCTGGGACGGCACCGACCGCGCCGGTCGCGGCCTCGCGAGCGGCACGTACTTCTATCGCGTGGTGGCGGAGTCGGAGTCGCGCGTGGGGAAGCTTGTATTGGTGCGGTGAGATTTGTTGTCCAGAAAGAGTAAAAGTGCCACCCGGGTGGCACTTTTTCATTGAGGCAGCCCACTCGCTTGTCTGATAAATATTGTCACGGAGTCATGATAGTTGCGCCGGCGCAACTGAGCCCGACTCAGGGCAGCACAACGTCCCACTCGTCCAGGTTACCGAGCAACTCGCGATCGACCGTGAAGCCCAGCGTGCGACGGTCGGCGGTGGCGTAGGTGGAACTGGGCCAGAAGCCCTCGGCGTGCAGGCCGACGAGCATCTGGCGGCGGTAGTCGTAGACCTTGACCTCGTCGGGGGTGAACAGCACGCCGCAGTGTTCGCCGCGGTAGGGCCGGCCGGGAAAATGCTCGGCGAACAGGGCGTTCGCTGTGCCATCGGAAGAGCCGGCGCCGAAAAGCAGGGCGCCGCGCGCATCGCCAGGCGTGGCCTGCAGGCGGAAGGCCACCGCATCGCGGTGGCGCCTGATCTCGACCAGGAGAGAATCGCTCGCGCCCAGGGACGTGAAGGGCGACGGCGATGCGGTGTACCCTGGCACGATGGCCGCTTGCGATGCCGTATCGATATACGCAACGAAATCCGCCGCCAGTTCCGGCCACGTCGAGCCGAGCGCGGTGGCCAGCCGGCGCGTCACCTCGTCGCGCGACCACGCGCCGATCTCGGTGGCCGTGCCCGAGCACGCCAGGTACGCCGCGCGCAGCGCGGCCGGGCTGTGGCGGTCCAGCAGGAAAGCCACGAACACCCCCGCCGCCGCGTACGTGACGTCGGCCGACTGGGCGTGGAACGCGTCGCGCGTGAGCAGGTCGTCAAGAGAAACGAAGCCGTCGGCGAGTGTCGTGCGGCCGACCCGGTCGAGTACGCGCGGATGGCGGCCCCAGCGGCCGCCGAGGTGCGTCGCGGCACCTTCCTGCAGCAGCGGCAGCGTGAACAGCGGCAACTCGCCGAGCCAGGCATTCACCACGAGGTGCGCGAGTTCATGCGCGTGACAGGGATGGCTGGTGATCACGACGTCGTGCTGGAGGTTGGCGACGCCGACCGTCGGCGCGCCGGCGAGGCGCTCGACCTCGGCCGCGGAGACCAGCAAATAGCCAAGTTTGGCGTGCGCGATCGCGGCCAGACGGGCGGGTGGAATCTGCAACCGCGCCGCCATGTCCGCGACGCAGGAGTCGAGCAGCGCGACCGAGCCGGGTGCGCCATGCAGGGTGACGAACCGGCCAGTCGCGGCGGGCAGTTCCGACACGGTGAGCGTGACCGGCGAGGCGAGTCGCCAGCCACCGTCAGCCGCGACGACGGTGTAGGTATGGCGGACCTGCTCGTCGCCCGCGCGTAGCACGAGATCGACGGCCGTGTCGTTCGCCCCTGCGGTCAGCGACCACGACGCCGTCCCGTCGCGCAACGCCTCCACCGCCCGCCACAGGGGCGAGTCGCCATCGACCTTCAATGGCTGATCCGTGAACGTGATGCCGAGCCGTCGCGACGACGCGAGGTCCTCATCACGCCAGCACGCGGCGGCCGCGACGAGATCGTCGGCGAGGACGTGCTGGACGTACGCGCGCACGTGGTCCGCAGGCGCGGAGGCGGCGAGCAAGAAGACGACCAGCGAAGCGATCATGGGTCGTACGACTCTCGGGACCAATGTGTCATGGGGAAACTTTTCGCGAAGGGAGTGAATTGCGTGCTGGGGGTGCGCAATTGCGCACTGCAGGCGCGCAATTATTGCCCCGGCTACCGAATTCGTCCTCAGCATATTCAGAAATCGAGACCCGCCCCCGCATCCGGCGACGCGATCTCTCTGAACGCCCGCGCCAGCTCCTCATCATCCGGGTATTGCCGCAACGCCACCGCCGCGAGCGCGATGGCGCGAGCTTTCAGCGCCGCCCGCCGGTCGGCGTCCGTTTCTTGCGCGGACTCCTCGTCGACCAGCTGCGCGAAGGCGACGATCATCTCCGGCGAGACCAGGCACGCCGCCGCGCTCTCGACGTCGAGCGCCCTGACGAGCAGGGTCTGCGGGCCCAGCAACAGTTCGTACGTCTGCGCGAGTTGCGCCCCGGCCTCGGCGTGCTGCCCTTGCCGGCGCGCGCCGATGGCGCGGGCCAGCATCTGACCCGCGATCTCGATCTGCCGCAGGATGTAGTCGCTGCTGCGGGCCGGACTCATGGGACCTCCACTTGCGCCGGCGCAACTCGCCCCGGCCTACGCCTCGTCCTGCTCCGCCACCAGCGCGTTCAACCGGTCGATCTCGCCCTGGATGATCTCCGGATCCAGCCGCGGGAACAGGATCTCCGGCACGCCGAGCTGGCGGCCGCCTGGTAGATCTTCCATGCCCTCGGCGAACCCACCTGCAAACAGCGGCGTCGTCATGCCCAGCCAGCCCCAGACCTTCTCCATGGCGAACGGCGTGACCGGCGCCAGCATGATGCAGATCTGGCGGATGATCTGCAGCGCGACGCCGAGGCTGTGGCCGCAGCGGGCGAGGTCGGTCTTGCGCGAGGTGAAGGGGGCCGACTCGTCGAAGTAGCGGTTGCCCACCTGGCCGGCGCTGAAGGCGCACTCCATGGCGGCCTTGATCTCGAAGCGCTCGAGGTGCTCCTGCCAGCGCGTGAGCAGCTCCTCGACCTCGGCGAGGGCGCGGTGATCCATCATCTGGTGGTCTTCGGGATCCCACGCCGGGACGCGGCCCTCGAAGTACTTGTGCACGAAGGTCAGCACGCGGTTGATGAGGTTGCCGAAGTTGTTGCCGAGCTCGTTGTCGTTGCGGGCGAGGAAGCCCTCCCAGGTGAAGTTCATGTCGCGCGTCTCGGGCAGGTTGCGCGCGAGGGTGTAGCGCAGCGGGTCGGCCTTGTACTTCGCGAGGTAGTCGGGCAGCCAGACGGCGAAGCCGCGGCTGGTCGACAGCTTGCGGCCCTCGAGGTTGAGGAATTCGTTGGCCGGGACGTTGTCCGGGACCACGTAGGGCTCGCTGTGCGCCATCAGCATCGCCGGGAACATCAGCGTGTGGAAGACGATGTTGTCCTTGCCGATGAAGTGCACCAGGCGCGTGCCGGCGTCTTGCCACCACAAGCGCCAGGCCTCGGGATCGCCCTGCGCCGCGGCCCACTCGCGCGTGGAGGAGATGTAGCCGATGGGCGCGTCGAACCAGACGTAGAGCACCTTGCCGTCGTGGTCGGGCAGCGGCACGGGCACGCCCCAGGCGAGGTCGCGGGTGACGGCGCGGTCGTCCAGGCCGTCCTTGAGCCAGGAACGACAGTACTGCTGGACGTTGTCCTTCCACTCGGGGTGCGCGCCGATGAACGCCTCGAGGCGCTCCTGCCAGTCGCCCAGCGGCAGGAACCAGTGCGTGGTGTCGCGCAGTTCGAGGGGCGCGCCGTGGAGCGCGTCGTGGGGATCGATGAGATCCGTCGGATTCAGGGACGACCCGCACGCCTCGCACTGGTCGCCGCGCGCGCCCGGCTTCTGGCAGCGCGGACACGTGCCCTCGATGTAGCGGTCGGCGAGGAAGCGGCCCTGGGTGAGGCTGAAGAACTGCTGCGTGGTCTTCTGCTTGAGCAGGCCCTGACGATGCAGGTCGGTGAAGAAGGCTTGCGCGGTCTCCGCGTGCACCTGCCGGCTGGTCTGCGAGAAATTGTCGAAGGCGATGCCGAAGCCGGCGAAGGAGTCGCGGATGGTCGCGTAGTTGGCGTCGACCAGGGCCTTGGGGGAGACGCCCTCCTTCTCGGCCTTCATGGTGATCGCGACCCCGTACTCGTCCGTGCCGCAGATGAACAGGACCGGTCGGCCGCGCAGGCGCAGGTAGCGGACGTAGATGTCGGCCGGCAGGTAGGCCCCGGCGAGGTGTCCGAGGTGGATGTCGCCGTTGGCGTAGGGCAGGGCCGAGGTCACGAGGGTGCGCTGGAAATCGGTCACGAGGCATCTCCCTGATGTGGGTCGGGCAGGAAGTAAACACCATGGGCCGGACAGCGGCAAGGAGGGCCCTTGACGTCGTGGGAATTCTGGCTAAATTAGCAGTCAACTAGATTTGCAGATAATTGACAGGAGGCCGGCGTGCTGAAGATCCTGATCATCGTGGTTGCCTATCTCGTGCTCGTGAATTTCATTCTGCCGCGGTTCGGGATCCGCGGGGGCTGAGGCGCCAACGCGTGCGAGGTCGGCGACCCCGCGAAGAAGATCAAGGACCCGGCCGCGCGCGCCGATAAACGCGACGCCACAGGAGGTTGAGGTTGCCCATCTTCGAGTTCACCTGTCGCGCCTGCGAGGCGCGTTTCGAGGAGATCATGACCTTCGCCGAGATGGAGGCCGGCAAGGCCGTCTGTCCGACCTGCGGCTCGGCCAAGATCGAGCGCGACCTTTCGACGTTCGCGACCGGCAGCGGGTCGATCACGTCGTCGTCCACCTCCCTGCCATGCGGCGGCGGCGGGTGCGGCGGCGGCGGCGCCTTCACCTGAGGCGCCTAGGCCACGCGCGGCCCGGGTGGCCGCGCACCGCGCAGACATGGGAAGGACCGGCCGGTTGGCCGGTCCTTCGTCGTTGCGGGGCCTGTCGGGGGTCAGCGGAAGCCGGCCTTCACCGCGCCCCACGTCGTGCTCTCCACCGGCGTCGGGTCGACGTCCGACACCACCCACGCCCCGGGGTTCCAGCTCGCGACGCCGCCCTGCGTGCCGCCGAGGGTCAGGACGTGGAACGACGGCGCGAAGCTCGACTCCAGCAGGAGGCCATCGGGCTGCGTGGCCTGGTCGTAGTAGCCGATCCAGCGCGGACCGCCACCACCGATGGTGAACTGCGCGGCGCCGAGCACGTCGGTCAGCAGGCTGTTGCCCGTCGACACCTTGCCCAGCAACGCGTACACCTCGGCGGCGGTGGCCCAGCGCCAGTCGGGGTGCGCGAGCAGCCAGTCGGCGACCTGCTCTCGCGTCTGGCCCACGAAGGTCGCCGGATCGCACCAGTAGAGATTGGTGCCGAGGTCGCGGAAGTACTCGCCCGCGTCGCCGAGATTCTGCAGCCGCGGCGCGAGGAGCGGATCGGTGGCGGCCACCAGCCAGGCGCCGGCGTTCCAGTTCTCGGCCCCGCCCTGGAAGCCCGAGCCGGTGACCGTGTGGAAGTCGGGTTCGTCCGTGGACTCGACGAGCCAGCCGTTGGGCTCGCCCGCGTCGGCATGGTAGCCGATCCAGCGCGGCCCGCCGTTGCCGACGGTGAACTGCCGCGCTCCCATCACGGCCTCGAGCGCGATGCCGTCCGGCGCGGTCCGCCCGACGAGCGCGTCGACCTGGGCGCTGGTCGCCCAGTCCCAGACCGCCGAGAACTGGGGTAGATGGTCGATGGTCGCGCGGGGCTGCCCGGCGAACACGGCGGGATCGAACCAGTAGAGGCCGGTCTCGACGTCGTAGAAATACTCGCCGTACACGCTGTGATCCGTCACGACGGCGGCCTCGGCGTGCGGCGTCGACGCGAGGAACAGGAGAGCCAGGACACTGAGTCGTTTCCAGAGGGGGGACATGGGTCGCTCCTTCGCCCAGGGACCGTCTCGGGGATTTGACAGGATGTGTTCATAACACCGGATCGCGCGGCGGTCCATGAATTTCCGGTCAGACCGCGGATCGATCGTGACCGGATGCGCAACCTGGCGCATCTTGCAGGCGGCAACCAGGAAAGGAGCCTCCTCATGGCCGTCGTCCACAGTCTGCATCGCGAGCCAGGCACCGTCACCATCGACCACTCCACCTGCACGCGCTGCGGCCTCTGCGCCCAGGTCTGTCCGACCGAGGTGCTGCGCTTCGCGGACGGCCGGTTGAGCGTGCATCCCGAGAGCACCTTCCAGTGCATCGCCTGCGGCCAGTGCATGATGGCGTGCCCCGACGGCAGCGTCACCGTGCGCGGCCGCGGCCTCTCGCCGGACGACCTCGTCGACTTGCCGCCGCGCGAGCGGCGCGCGACCGCCGCGTCGCTTGCCGCCCTCATGACGGCGCGCCGCAGCGTCCGGACATTCACCTCGCGCGAGGTCGCGCCCGAGTTGCTGCAACAGGTGGTCGCGATGGCGTCGTCGGCGCCGATGGGCATCCCGCCGTGGGACGTGGGCTGCGTCGTGATCGACGGGCGCGAGAAGGTGCGCGAGGTGGCCCGGGACGTGGCGCGCGGCTACGAGCGGATGCTCAGGCTGATGAATCCGGCCGTCCTCGCGCTCGCTCGCCCATTCCTGCCCGCGCGCGTCCACACGCAGCTGCACACGTTCATGCTGCCGCTCGCGCGAACCTACGTCGAGCACCACCGCCGCGGCGAGGACGTCATCTTCTACGGCGCGCCCGCGGTCCTGGTCTTCCACCACTCGCCGTACGCCGATCCCGCCGACGCGGCCATCGCCTGCACCTACGCGATGCTCGCCGCCGAGTCGCTCGGTCTCGGCACCACCATGATCGGCGGCGCGCCGCCGCTGATGCAGCGCAACAAGGATCTTTGCCGTCGTCTCGGGATCCCTGCCGGGAACAAGCCGGCCATCGCGCTGATCCTCGGGCACCCGGCGGTCACCTACCGCCGCGCGATCGCGCGCCGGTTCACCGGCGTGACGCAGCCATGACCGGCGCGGGGGACGACTTCGCCTTCCGCGCCACCGCCGACGGCCGCGTGCTCATCTCCTGGCGCGGCCGCCAGGTCGCCACCCTCGCCGGCGACAAGGCGACCTGGTTCCTGCAGCGGGTGGAGGGCGCCACGCCGGAGAAGCTGCAGGTCCTCATGGCCCGGGCCACCGGCAACTTCAAGCGGGGCAACGAGCGGGGGCGTTAAGGCACGTCGTCGAGAATATTGATGATTGATATTGTCCGTATTCTTTGCTCGTGATAATATAAGATGGCATTTGTCGCCTTATTGGTCGCAGCCTTCGGAGGACCTTCGCCCATGCGTTCTCTCAGACTCGCCCTGGCCCTCGTCTGCCTGGCGGCCGGCGCCGCCCTGGCCACCGAATTCACCTATTCCTGGGGCCACCCGCGGCCGCAGGGCAACACGGTCTACAACTTCGCCTTCGCCAGCGCGCAGGAAGGCTGGGCGGTCGGCGGCGGCGGCTTCGTCCTGCACACGGTCGACGGCGGCGAACACTGGACGCTGATGCACGGACCCCTCGCGATCGCCCCGGATCTCTACGACCTGGTCCTCACGCCGGCCGGGACGCTGGTGGCCTGCGGCCGCGGCGCCGGGATCTTCCGCAGCGACGACGGCGGCGTCACCTGGGACACGCCGGCGCATCCGCCGGCCGCCGACCTGCGCGACCTCTGCCTGATCCCCGGCGGCGGTCTCTCGGCCGCGGGGGCGGGCGGCGTCGTCCTGTTGTCCGACGACGACGGCCTGACCTGGAACGCCGCCGGCCCGAACGTCGGCACCATCCGCCACCACGTCTGGACGACGGCCCTCGAGGGATACGCCGTGGGCCAGGACGTGCAGCACTGCACCACCAACGGCGGCGCGACCTGGACGGCGTTCATCCCGTCGCAGTTCTTCGGATACAACGAGGTGTACTTCACCGATGCGCTGCACGGCTACGTGCAGGAAGACTTCGACGTCTGGGTCACCGTCAACGGCGGCACCACCTGGACCGAGCAGCAGAATTTCACCAACCCGCTCTACCGTTACCGGACCCTCGTACTGGACCCGCAGCATTGGCTCCTGACCTGCCACGGCGAGGGCGGCGAGGTGTGGGAGACCACCAACGCCGGCGCGGACTGGACGCTGCGGCAACTGGGCGGCGTCGTCGGCTTCCCGTGCATCGCGCAGGCGCCGGGCGGGCGGGTCTTCTACGGCTCCGACGCCGGCGACCTCTTCTGGTCGGACGACCTCGCCGTCACCGTCCACAACGCCGCGCTCAACCTCGGCGGCGAGGCGCAAGGCGGCGTGATCGACATCCTGTTCGGTCGTCCCGACGGTACGCTCTTCGCGGCCAACCAGCCGACCATGGGCGAGACGCCGGCCTGGCTGCGCAGCGACGACGGCGGCCATACCTGGCAAGCGCCACCGCAGACGCCGGGCCTCTACTGGGTGACCGACGGCAAGTTCTTCGACGACCAGCACGGCGTCGTCGGCCGCGACGACGTGACGCGGGTCACCGCCGATGGCGGCGAGACCTGGCAGGCGGGCGGCTCGTTGCCGGCCACGTACCGGCTCATCGAGTTCGCGCTGCCCGCGGCCGACCGCTACTTCGTGGCCGCCTACCGTTCCGGCGTGGCCGGCGGCGGCATCCTCATGAGCGAGGACGGCGGCCAGAGCTGGGATCCCGTCACCAGCGGCCTGCCCTTCGGCACGCTGACCTTCTGGGCCGTCGACTTTCCCACGCCGACCGTCGGGTTCGCCGCCGGCGCCACGGCGTCGAACCAGCCGCGGCTCTACCGCACCCTCGACGGCGGCGCCAGCTGGCAACTCCTGACCACCAACGGCCTCCCGTCCGTCATCCGGACCATGGTCTGGTTCGACGCGCTGCACGGCGTCGCCTCGCTCGGGTCCCCGCAGCCGGGCCTGCGGCGCACCGCCGACGGCGGCCTGACCTGGACGCCGGTCGACGACATGTCGGTGATGGATTTCATCCAGCGTGGCGCGACCGAAGCGGTCGCGGTGCCGTTCTTCGGCGCCACCATGGCCCTGACCACCGACGCCGGGCTGACCTGGGAGGACCTCGTGCCGCCCTTCAGCGGCCCCTTCCCCGGCCAGACGAGCCACGCGACGGCCGCCGTGCCCATCACGGGCGGCTGGGTCTTCGGCGGCGATCGCAACCGCATCCTGGTGGCCGACGACGGCAACCTCACGCCGGTCCCCGACGATCCGGACCCCACGGTGCCGCGTTCCCGCGCCGCGCTGGCGGCCGCGCCCAATCCCTTCAATCCGGCGACCACGCTGCGCTTCCGCACCGAGGCCGCCGGCACGGCGCGACTCACGGTCCACGACCCGCGCGGCCGTCTGGTGCGCACGCTGGTCGACGCGTCGCTCCCGTCCGGCGAGCACGCGGCGCGCTGGGATGGACGGGACGACGCCGGCCGCGCCGTGGCGGCGGGCGTCTACCTCGCGCGGCTCACGGACGCGGCGGGAACATCGACGACGACCAAGCTGGTGCTGGCGAAGTGAGCGCACGGGCCCGCGGCTTGCCCCGCGTGGCCCGTGAATCCACTGCGCGCCATCATCTCCTCGCGGGCGACCGTCGAGGTCGTGACCCCGCGTACTACCAGTACGCGATTTACCCCTGGTCTCGAATTTTCGCCCGAGAGACTTGTGTCATTTCAGACGGGCCTGGCTGGCGGCGGCGGGCCGAGGGCCCGCTCCTCGCCGCGGCGTGCGCAGAGCCAGATCACGAAGCCGCCCCACAGCACGCCTGCGAACAGGTCCACCAGGTAGTGGTACCGGCAGTAGACGATGGAGGCGCAGAGCAGGACCCACAGCGTGGTGATCCACCAGCGCTGGCGCGGGAAGAGCTTCCAGGTCCACCACCACGACACCATCGAGCCGGCGACGTGCGAGCTGGGGAAGGCGGCGCCCTGCAGGGCGCCGTTGGCGTGGATGTAACGCATGATGTCCGTGAAGAGCCAGCCGTCGATCTCCACCGGGCCGATGACGTTGATCTTGGCGAAGTACTTCGGGCCCCAAACCGGCAGGAACACGTACCAGGTGTAGCAGGTGAGCATGACGGCCGTGAGGTCGCGCACCAGGCCGGCGGTGCGCTGCCAGCGCGCCGCGGCGTCGGCTCGGCCGGCGCGCCAGATCAGCAGCAAGGCGGCGACGGCGAAGAAGTAGTAGCTGAAGTAGGCGAACTCCAGCAATTCCCGCAACCAGGACCACGGCGCGTGCTGCGACCAGGTGATGGACGGCTGGCCACCGAAGAGCGTGCGCTCGAGGTCGATCAGCCAGGGGTCGAAGCTGGCGTCGAGGCTGAAGAAGACCAGTTGCAAGTAGCGCAGTTCACCGTAGAAGAAGGGGAACATCAGCGGGATGGCGATCTCGGCGACGAATCGCGCCGGCGTCCAGGTCCGAGCGCGCAACCAGGGGAGGACCACCCAGACGGCGGCGGCGAGCAACAGGTGCAAGGCCAGGTGCGGCAGCGGGGCCTGCAGCGGCCCGGCGTCCGCGATCTGGTCGAAGATGCTCGGGTTGAGCAGCGGGTAGACCGCGGTCGCCAGCAGGTAGACCACCACGAAGCGGTCGGCGGAGCGGCGGGAGAGCGCGAGCGACGCGAGGAAGCGCGGCATCAGAGCCACCCCTCCCGCGTCAGGAAGTCCCGGGTCGCCTGGAAGCCGCCGGCGAGGTCGTGGCGGGGTCGCCAGCCGGTGTCGTGGCGCAGCCGGGCGGCGCTGCACACCCAGCCCGCGACGGCGAGGTCGCGCAACCGGTCGGGGTGCAGCATGGGGCTGGGCGCGGGGCCGGGCAACCGGAGGGAGGCGAGCAGGCGCAGCGGCGCCAGCGGGATCTGCGCCCGGTGCAGGCGTCGTCGCCAGACGGTGTCCAGCGCGGCGAAGATCTCCTCCCAGGAATGGCCCCAGGGGTAGCTGGAGCCGAGCGCCTCGCCTGGGCCGTCGTCCACGAAATAGGGGCCGGTGGCGGACGGCGTGGCGAGCAGGGCGAGGGCGGCGGCGGCGCAGTCGGTGCCCTCCACCAGGGAGAGGCCTCGCAGTTGGCGGCCCAGGCGGCCGGTCCAGCCGAGCCGGGCGGCCTTGAACAGGGGCAGGAATTCCCGGTCTCGCGGGCCATAGAGCGCCGGCGGGCGCAGGATCGCGGTGCGAAAGGGCCAGGCGCCCCCGTCGACCAGCGCCTCGGCGTCGCGCTTGCTGCGGCCGTAGGCCGTGATCGGCGCGCAGGGCATCTCCTCGGTGCGCGGCGCCTCGGGCCCGGCCGGGCCGGCGGCGGCGAGCGAGGAGATGAGGACGAAGGCGCCGACGCCCCCGGCGCGCGCGCTGCCCTCGAGCAAGGCACGGGTCAGGCCGACGTTGACGCGCTGGTAGACGGTCTCGCTCGGGGCGGCGATGGCGCCGGCGCAGTGGATCACGCCCTCGCAGCCGGCCAGGAGGGCGTCGATGGTGGCGGGGTCGTCCAGGTTGCAGGTCAGGATCTCGATGGGCTTGTCGCGCAGCCAGCGCCGGTCGCTGGACGACCGCGCGCTGGTGCGCACGCGGTGGCCGGCGGCGAGCAGGCCGTCGCAGACGTGGCTGCCGAGGAAGCCGGTGCCGCCGGTGACGGCGATCAGCGCGCCGGGCGAGGGCACGGCGGGGCGGGTCATCGCGCGGGCATCTCGTAGATGCGGTAGACGGTGTTCACGGTCGACCCGTAGTTCTCGAGGATGCGGTTCATGGCCACGTTGTCCTCGAGGATCCAGGAGCACTGGCTGCGGGGGAAGCCGTGGCCGATGCCGTAGCGCATGGTCTCGTAGATCAGCAGGGTCTCCACGCCGCGGGACCGGTACTCGGGCTTGACGCCCAGGAGCAGGGTGCGCACGCCGCGGATCTTGCGCTTGGCCAGCAGGAACTTTGCCCAGCCGAAGGGCAGCAGGCGGCCCTTGAGCGGGTACAGCGCCTGGTGGAAGTCCTGGGTGGTCATGCAGAAGCCGATCGGCACCCCGTCGCGCTCGGCGATGAGCAGGAAGTTGGGGTCGACCATGCTCTTCATGTCCTTGGCCATGTAGCGGAATTCCACGTCGTCCAGGGGCACGAAGCCCCAGTTGTCCTTCCAGGCCTCGTGGTAGATCTCGCGCACGATCTCCACGTCCTGCCAGAACGCCTTGGGGCGGAATTGACGGATGGTGAAGGTCTGGCGGTCGCGGATGCGCTCCGCGAAGCGGGCCACGCGCTCGGGCATGCCGGTGACGGAGCGGTCGACGTCCCAGGCCAGGAGGTCGACGGCCTTGGCGAGGCCGCCGGCCTCCAGTTGCGCCTGGTAATAGGGCGGATGCCAGGGCATGCCGATGACGGGGCGGGCGTCGTGGCCGCGGACCAGCAGGCCGAGGTAGTCGTGGTTGGTGGTGAAGCAGCCGGGGCCGCGCATGGTGGCCATGCCGCGGTCGGCGATCCAGGCGCGGGCGGCGGCGAGGAGGGCAGCGGCGGTGGCGTCATCCGGCTGGCACTCGTAGAAGCCGAAGTAGCCGACCTGCTCGTGATGGTACGCGTTGCTGACGGAGTCGACGGCGGCGGCGATGCGGCCGACGAGGCTGCCGGCGTCGTCGCGGGCGACCCAGAGCTCGGCCTCGGCGTGGCGGAAGAAGGGGTTCTTGGCGCGGTCCAGGAACTGCTTCTGGTGGCCGAGCAACGGGTAGACGTACTGGGGGTGGTCCTTGCCGTGGACGGCGTAGGGGACGCGCAGGAAGGCGTTGAGATCCGCCGTGCCGCGCACAGGGGTGACGGTCACCGGCATGAGGCTCCTTACAGGCGGGAGGCGGTCAGATGACGCCCAGTTCCTTGCCGACCTTGGTCATGACGTCCATCGCCTTGTGGATCTCGTCCTCGGTGTGCGTGGCCATCAGGCTGAGGCGGATCAGGGCGCTGCCGGGGTCGACCGCGGGGGAGACCACCGGGTTGATGAACACGCCCTCCTCGAAGCAGCGCACGCACATCTTGAACGCGATCAGGTCCTCGCCGACCACGGCGGGGATGACGGGCGTCTCGCTGGGGCCGGTGTTGAAGCCGGCGTCCCGCAGGCGTTCCATCATCACGTTGGTGTTGCGCCACAGGGCGGCATGGCGCCAGTCGTCCTCGAGCATGACGTCGATGGCGGCCGAGACCGACGCGACGGAGGCCGGCGGGGGGCTGGCCGAGAAGATGAGGACGCGCGCCTGGTGCTTGATGAAGTGGATGGTGTCGATGTCGGCGGCGACGAAGCCGCCCACCGAGGCCAGGCTCTTGCTGAAGGTGCCGACGATGATGTCGACCTGGTCGGTGAGCCCGAAGTGGTTGCAGGTGCCGCGGCCGTGATCGCCGAGGACGCCGATGCCGTGGGCGTCGTCCACCATCATGGTGGCGTTGTGCTTCTTCGCGAGGGGGACGATATCCGGCAGGCGGGCGATGTCGCCTTCCATGGAGAAGACGCCGTCGACGATGACCACCTTGTTGGTCTCGGCCTCGCGCTGGAGGATGTACTCCAGGCTGTCCATGTCCTGATGCTTGTACTTGGCGACGCGCCCGAAGCTCATGCGGGTGCCGTCGATGATGGACGCGTGGTCGGTGCGGTCGACGATGGCGACGTCGTTGCGTCCGACCAGCGTGGAGATGGTGCCCTGGTTGGCGAAGAAACCGGTGGAGAAGATCAGTGCGTCCGCCTTGCCGACCAGCGCCGCCAGCTTCGCCTCGAGTTCGACGTGGATGTCGAGGGTGCCGTTGAGGAATCGCGACCCGGCGCAGCCCGTCCCGTACTTGTCGATGGCGGCCTTGGCGGCCTCCTTGACCTTGGGATGGTTGGTCAGCCCGAGGTAGTTGTTGCTGCCCAGCATGATGACCTCGCGGCCATTGTACCGGACGGTGTTCTCCTGGGCCGACTCGATGGTCCGGAAGAAATTGTAGAGTCCGGCGTCCATGAGATCACGGGCGGCGCGGAAGCGGTGGCACTTGTCGAGCAGACTCATTCTCTCCGTCACCGGCTCGGGGATCGTCTCGGCGGGCATATCGCGATCATGGTCCGTTTCGCTCCGACCGCCTAAAGTAGCCGAGCTTTCGGGACTGAACAACCGTTTTTCCTGAGATGTCATCTAGCGCGGCTCCTCTGACAAGACGTCTGCTTCGAAGATGTGCAACTCAGTCTCGTTTCGCCAGTCGCCCGCGGCCAGGCCCGCCTTGCGGGCCAGATGGTCGAGGGTGGTCGGCAGATCCCATCCCTGTTCCGGGGCGACCTGCGGCAGGAACACCGCCCGGCGGCGCCCTTTCACCAGCAGGATGCCGTGCCGTCCGACCTCGATCTCGGCGAGCCCGCTCGCCCGCCTCAGGGGGGTGAGAGCCGAAACCTCGATCTGCAGGCCCGAAAGCTCGCCTTCCGCCACCGGGCGGAAGCGCGGGTCCTCCAGGGCGGCCGCCCGCGCGTTGGCGACCACGGCCTCGGCCAGGGACGACCGCGCCTCGATGACGCCGATGCACCCCCGGAGGTTGCCGTCCGGCGATTTCAGGGTGACGAACGCCCCCCGACGGGCGCCCAGGCGCTCTCCCAGCGGGTCGGGGAGCGCCGGGCCGGGCAGGCCCCGCACCGCGGCCGCCACGGCGCTGCGGGCGAGCCGCAGCAGGACGGCGCGGTCGTCCGGCGTGAGCACCACCTCGTCGTCGCCGGCGCAGAGGACCAGGGCCGCGTAGCTCACCGAACGGGCGTAGTCGCCCTCCTGGTCGGCGCTGCGGGCATAGCCCAGGAGCGCCGCCTCGTACCCCGCGGGCGCCGCGCCGGTCAACGCCACGGCCGCGGCGTCGAGGCCGCACATGGTGATGCCGGTGGCCGTCCCGTAGGACACCAGCCCGTCGCCGTCATGAGCGAGGATTTTCAAGATGGCGCCGGTGTCGAGCTGTTCGAGCCGTTGGGGGACGTCCTGGGTGAACGGCACGTACCCGTAGTCTTCTCCGTAGTGCGTGAAGTCGCTGGAGACGATGAAGAGGTGGCGGCCGTCGCGCCACCGGCCCAGGGCAGCGGCGGTCTGGCAGCGCGCCTCGTGGTCCAGATGCGGAACAAGGATGGGGACGATCGGGATTCCCGCGGGCAGCGCACACTGCAGGAGCGGCAACTGGATCTCGATCGCGTGCTCCCGCGCGTGGGCCTGGTCGTCGATCTCGAACCAGGGCGAGGCGGCGAGCGCCGCGACGATGTCGCGCGCCACCGGCACGTCGCCGAGGGGGGTGGCGAACGCCTCGGCGCCGGACAGCGCCGCGCGGCGCAGGCGCGCGCGGTGGCTCGGCGCCAGGATGAAGACGGCCGCATAGACCTGACCGGCCAGCATTCCGTAGAGTTTCCCTGCCGTGGGGCCGCTGTAGTCGTAGCCTGCGTGCGGCGCCACGGCGAGCCGGGGCTTGCCGCGGGGATGGTCGACGGCGTCCGCCGCCGCCAGGTAGCCCTGCACGCGGGCGCGCAGCAAGGCCGGCGCGGCGGGGTACCAGCTCCCGGCCAGGACGGGTGGTCGTACGTTGGGCATGTGGGAAACATAGCAAACCCGCGGGGGTGCGGTCCATCGGACTTCCGGGCGCGGCCGGACTTGCGCCCGATCCTGAAAGTGGTCATCCTACCGGAGGCCCGGCGGCAGGGTGCTGTCGCGCGGGCGAGCTGACCGGAGGAAAGGAACGAGGATGAACATCACCAAGCAGCAGATCGGCGATGTCACGGTGCTGCACCTGTCGGGGAAGATCATGGGCGGCCCCGACCACGAGAAGATGCAGAGCGAAATCAAGGCCCTGGTCAAGGAAGGCCACATCGACGTCCTGATGAACCTCTCGAAGATCAACTGGATCAACTCGACGGGCCTCGGGATCCTGGTGTCGGCGTTCCACACGTTGAAGAAGAACGACGGCCGCCTGAAGATCTGCGAGGTCAGCTCCCGCATCGACAACATTCTCAACGTGACCCAGCTCAAGCTGGTCTTCGACACCTTCGACAAGCAGGAGGCGGCCCTGGCATCGTTCCAGGCTGAGACCGCGTGAGCGAGGGCGAACGCTGCGTACGACCCGTGTTCCGCCAGCCGTCGCTCACGGTGGACGGCGCGGTGCTCGTGCGCCAGCCTTGCCACGGCGGCCGGGTGCGGTGCCGCTTGCTTCTCATCGAGCGCCGGCACGACCCCTTCGCCGGCCAGTGGGCGCTGCCGGGCGGCTTCGTCGAATACGGCGAGGACATCGAGGCGGCGGTCCACCGCGAGGTCCAGGAGGAGACGGGCCTGACGGGCCTGCCCTTTCGCCAGTTCCGCACCTTCGGCAATCCCGACCGCGACCCGCGCGGCCACACGGTCTCGGTGGTCTACGTGGCCGAACTGGTGGGTGAACCGCCGGGCGTTTCGGGCGGGGACGACGCCGCCCAGGCCGCCTGGTACGATGTCGACGAACTGCCGCTCCTGGCGTTCGACCACGATCAGATCGTCCGGTCCCTGCTGTACGGGCTGGGCTTGAGGTAGATGGACACATGAGTCTGAATCGCGACGCGATCCTCGCCGCCCTGCGCGAGGTCAAGGTGCCGGGCACCAAGGTGGACATCGTCAAGATCGACCTCGTGGGCAAGGTGGAGGTCGCCGGCGGCGAGGTGCTGGTCGAGATCGTCCGCACCAGCGAGAAGGAGGACACCATCGCCGAGATCCGGCGGCTGGTGAGCGAGCGGCTTCGGGACCTGCCGGGCGTCACCTCGCTCTCGGTCGAGATCGACGACCGCTCCGGCGGCGGCCACGCCAAGGCGCCCGCGGGCCCCCACGGCCAGTCGCCCGACCCCTGGGCCGACCGCCAGGCGTTGCCGGGCGTCAAGCGGATCATCGCCGTGGCGAGCGCCAAGGGCGGCGTCGGCAAGAGTTCCGTGGCCGTGAACCTGGCCCTCTCGCTCGCGGCCGCGGGCCACCGGACCGGCCTGCTGGATGCGGACATCTACGGCCCGTCGGTGCCCACCATGCTCGGAGGCATGGCGCCGCCGCAGGTGACCCAGGACCGCAAGATCCATCCCTCGCATGCGCACGGCCTGGCCGTCGTCAGCATGGGGCAGCTGGTGGATCCGCTGCAGCCCGTGATCTGGCGCGGTCCGATGGTGTTCTCCGCCGTGAAGCAGTTCCTGAAGGACACGATGTGGGAAGGGCTCGATTACCTCGTGGTCGACCTGCCGCCGGGCACCGGCGATGCCCAGCTCACGCTGGTGCAGCAGGTCCCGCTGGCCGGAGTGGTCATGGTGACCACGCCGCAGGAGGTGGCCCTTGCCGACGTGCGCCGCGGCATCGCGATGTTCCGCCAGGTCGGCGTGACCGTCCTGGGCATCGTCGAGAACATGAGCTACTTCGCCTGCGGCAAGTGCGGCGAGCGGCACGACATCTTCGGCCACGGTGGCGGTGGCGCGGTGGCGAAGCAGTTCGACCTGCCGCTGCTGGCGGAGATCCCGATCGACGCGCGCATCCGCGAGGGCGGCGATGCCGGCCGGCCGGCCGTGCTGCAGGGCGAGAGCGCGACGCGCGCCGCATTCGCCGAGCTGGCGCGACGGGTGGACGAGCTGGCGGTCTCGACGAGCTGAGGACGGCGAGGGCCACGCGCGACTACTCGCCGTAGCCCAGGTCCTTGAGCCGGCGGCGGACCTCGTCGTCGAGGTCGTGCCAGCCGCCGGCGGCGTCGCCGGTCGGGATGGCCTCGCCGGCGGCCTGGCGCCACGACGCGAGATGAGCCTGCCACGCGCGCACCAGATCCGGGTGGCGGTGTTGCCGGTCGTCGTGCTCGCGAGGGTCCTCGACCAGGTCGTAAAACCCCAGGACGCGGCCGTTGCGGTGGGCGATCAGCTTCCAGCGGCCGCGCCGGACCGCGACCACGTCCGGTCCGTAGGCCAGCGCCTCGGCGACCAGCCAGCGCTCGTCGGCGGCGGCCGCGTCGCCGCCCGTCGCCAGATCCCCCGCCAGCGAACGGCCCACCAGTCCCTCGCACGCCGCGTGCGGCAGCGCCAGCGGCAGCCCGAGCCAGTCGGCGTGCGTGGGCGCGAGGTCGCAGAGCGACGCGGGGCGGTCCCAGGTCACGCCGGCCGGCACGCCCGGCCCCCAGCTCAACCAGGGCACGTGGAGCAGTTCCTGGAACTGCGTGTGGCCGTGGCCCACGCCGCGCACCTCGCGCGGGTCGTGCGACCAGGAGTGCGCCTCGGCGGCGTGGTCGAGGAACTCCTCGCCATGGTCGCTGAAGACGGTGGTGATGGTGTTGCGGTCCAGGCGCCAGCGCGCCAGCTGGTCGGCGGCGGCGCCGATGGCGCGGTCGACGCCGCGGATGGTCGCGTCGTACACGGCCAGCTTGAGGCGCCGCTGCTGGCGGGTCACGTCGCCCAGCGGCCAGCGCGCGAGGCCGAGGTGGCGACCCGGCTGGGTGCGGTCGCCCCAGCCCGCGAGCATCTGCAGGTCTGCCGGGACCGGGGCGGGCACGCCGTCGGCGAGCGCGCCGGGCAGGAATGCCGCGAGGTCGGCGCGGGCGGGGGTGGTCGGTTCGTGGGGGTCGTTCAGCAGCACGAAGCAGAAGACCGGCCGGTCGCCGTGCCGGCGGAGCCAGTCGAGCGCGACGGCCAGGACCTCGGACGCCGGCAGGTTGACGTAGGTGTGCTCCTCGAAGCTCTCGGCCAGGCCGAAGGCGAAGAACTGGTTGGCGTAGAAGGCGGCCGTGCGGTACCCGCGTCCTCGGAGATGGCGGGCGAGGGTGACGGCGCCCGCGTCGAGGCGTCGTGGCGGCTGCGTGTCCATGTTGCGGATCTCGCCGGGCAGGGCGGCGCCGTGCAGGCCGGGCGCGAGGCCGGTGAGGGCGCTGGCGAACGAGGGCAGGGTCCAGGGCGCCGCGGCCATGACGTCGCCGAAGACCGTGCCCCGCGCCGCCAGCGCATCCAGGCGCGGGGACGTGGGGTGAGGGTAGCCGGCGAGGTGCAGGTGGTCCCAGCGCAGGGTGTCGACGCCGATGAGCAGCAGGTTCGGCGGGCCTTCGCGGTCGGGCCGCAGCCGCGACGGACGCCAGGGCCGCTGCAGCGCGCGCCGCAGGCGGCGCCAGCGGGCCGCGATCCGCTTCTTGCGGGTCAGGGAGGCGTAGGGATCTTGCGCCATCTCGCTCGTGTTCCTCGGCGTGCTGGACAGGACGACCATGGCGACCTAAAGTGGCTGCCATGAAGCTGGTGGACTATACAACAGATGCTTCGTTCCTGCCTCGCCTGGAATGTCGCGACCGCGCGGAGCTGCTGCGCGGCCTGGTCGACGCCCTGAACCGGACCCTCGGACTGCCGGAACCCGAAGCCCTGGTGAACGAGATCCTGCGCCGCGAGGACGAGGGCACCACGGCCGTCGGACGCGGCCTGCTATTGCCCCACGCGCGCTTCGCCGGCCTGGCCGGCGTCCATCTCGCGGTCGCCACGCTGGCGACCCCGATCTCCCCCGACGCCGATGGCGAGGACGACACCCCCATCGACGTCGTCATCCTGATCGTCGGGCCCCGGGAAGACCCTCGGCAGTTGCTGCGCGTGCTGGTGCGGATCACCCGTCTGGTGCGCGCCGGGGACCTGCTGCCGGCCCTGCGCACCGGGGTCACGTCCACGGACCTGCGGCGCGCCCTTTCCGAAAGTGATTCCCGGCTTCCGGCTTGAGAATCGGGTCTTGTCCCGGTCGTGGCGATTGGCTATCGTGACGGCCCCTCGACCCCTACCGAAGGAGAGTTCCCGATGTCTTCTCGCCGTAGGTCCGCGCCGCGGTGCCTCCTGGTTCTGCTGGCGCTCGTCCTGGTCCTGCCCCTGGCCCGGACGGCCCGGGCAGACGCCGATCACCTCGTGCTCACGGAGGTGGTGGCGCGGGAGCGGAACCAGGGGGGCGTGCAGCTGGGCAGCCCCTTCATCGAGCTGACCAATCCCCTGGGCGTGGCCGTTCCCCTGGACGGGGTCTACCTGTCCACGGCGCACGACGTCGTCAACGGCAAGTTCTACTGGACGACGGTCGGGGGCGGGGACAGCGGCGGCGGCTCCGGCGGCAACTTCCACTGCCGCTTCCCGGCGGGGATGTCCATCGCGGCCGGCGACACCGTGGTGATCGCGGTCAACGGGACCACCCAGTTCCAGGCGGCCTACGGCTTCCTGCCCGATCTCGAGCTGTTCGAGGACGGCGTCGCGCCGGATCAGGTGCCCGAGATGCGCGAGGTGTTCTGGGGGTCCATCGGCGCCGGCCTCGGCAGCAACGGCGTCAACGTTCCGGTCCTGAGCGCCACCGTCGAGAGCGTCGTGCTCTACGCCTGGGACGGCGCCAGCGATCTGGTCGAAGACCTCGATTACCTGTTCTACGGCACGGACGCCCGCGTGCGTGTCGACAAGACGGGCGTGAGCGTCGACGGCCCCGACGTCGATCAGGCCGCGAGCACCTACGCCGCGGATACGGCCGCCAGTTCGCAGCACACCGCCGCCAGCGCGGCCCCGACCTTCGGCCGCGCGCTGGCGCGCCGTACGTTCGCCGAGGACGGCGAGGTGGTGGCGGGCGGCAACGGCGCCACGGGCCACGACGAGACCAGCGAGAACCTGCCCGTGAGCTGGCAACTCGCGACCAGCCAGAACCCGGCGCGCCAGCCGGCGACCTGGCACCCCAGCGCGCCCATCGTGACCGAGGCGGAGCACACGCCGATGTCGCCCTGGGCCGGCACGCCCGTGACTCTGACGGCCCACGTGCTCGGCCACGACGCCGTCAGCCAGGTGACCTTCCGCTATCGCGTGAACGACGGCGCGGACCAGCAGCTCGCGGCGGTCGCCGGCAGCGGCAACAACTGGACCGCGCAGCTCGCGGGCCTGGCCGCCGAGGACACGGTGATCTGGTGGCTCGACGCGGCGACCGCCGCGGGCGCCACCACCACCTACCCCTTCGGGGGCGCCGCGCGCGCGCTGACCTTCGCCGTGAGCGAGCCGCCCACGCCGGGCGAGGGACCGGCCAAGCTGATCTTCACCGAGGTGTGCCTCACGCCGTCGCCCGGCGAGTTCGTGGAGATCCACAATCCCAACGCCTTCGCGGTGAACCTCGGCGACTACTACCTGACCGACGCCATCTACGCCACCGGCAGCCAGTTCTACTGGCGGATCGTCGAGGGCAACCCGTCGCAGACCACGGTCGGCGGCGGCGCCTTCAACGATTTCCACGCCAAGTTCGCCGACGACGCGGTCATCGCCGCCGGCGACACGGTCACCGTCGCCCTGCTCGGCAGCAGCGCCTTCGAGGACTACCACCAGGTGGCACCCGACTTCGAGCTCTTCGAGGACGCCTCCGGCGACACCATCCCCGAGCTGGAGGAGATCTTCGCCGGCAGCATCGGCGCGCCCGACGCCACCTTCGGCGTCCTGACCAATTACAACAACGACACCGGCAACGGCGAGGTCCTGGTCCTGTACTACTGGGACGGCACCAGCGATCTGGTCACCGACATCGACGTGCTGGTGTGGGGCAACGGCACGTCCTACCGCTTCAGCAAGAACGGCGTGAGCATCGACGGACCCGACCCCGACACCACGCCCTCGACCTACGCCCCGGAGACCACGGCCGACAGCATCGCCTACCTGCAGTTCGGCCACGCCGTGGGCGAGTCCTACTCGCGGACCGACCTCGACGAAGGCGAGCAGGCGGTCACCGGCGGCAACGGCGTCGGCGGACGCGACGAGCTGAGCGAGAACTGGGCCGACACCTACGTGGCGGCGACGGCCTCGCCGAATCCGCCGGACAGCGGCGGCGGCGGCGGGGACGACGGCGGCGGCGGCGAGGCGATCGCCCTGACGGTCCCCGCGCGCACGTTCCTTCCGAAGCAGGGCGAGGTCTTCCCCATCGCCTTCGTCTCGAAGCGCACCTGGCAGACCCGGCTGCGCATCCTCGATCTGCAGGGCCGGCTGGTCGCCTCGCTGTACGACAGCGCCTTCGACGGCAGCCCCTCCGAGGATCCGGCCAATCCCGAGCGCATCGAGTGGGACGGCCGCGACCAGACCTTCGACCAGGTTCGCGCGGGCATGTACGTGGTGCACCTGTCGGTCGTGAATCCCGACAGCGGCGACGAGACCGTCGAGACCGCGCCCGTGGTCGTGGCCACGCGGCTGCAGAAGTGAGAGGGCCAGCGATGACGCGCAAGACCAACACCGGGTGCGGCCTTCTCGCCCTGACCGTCGTCATGCTGGCGGCGGGCGCCCGGCCCGCGGCCGCGGCGTTCGAGAACGTCGCCGTGAGCCCGCGCGCCCGCGCGATGGGCGAGTCGGCGGTGGCGACCCCCGAGGCGGCCTTCGCGGTCGCGCACAACCCGGCCGGCCTCGGCGACGCGACGGGCACGGCGCTCGCCGCGACGTACGTGCAGCCCTACGGCCTCGACTTCGCCCGCCTCGCGTACGCGAGCGCGGCGATCCCGCTGCCCGGCACCTCCGGCCACCTCGGCGTGGCGCTCAGCAACTTCGCCGTGGAATACGAGGTCGCGGACCTGATGGAGGAGACGGTGGTCTCGCTCGGGTACGGCGTGACGCTCTTCCGCGACCTGCATTCGACCATCATCCTCGGCGCCTCGGCGAGCCTCTACCGGCTCGAGTTCGCCGAGACCATCGGTGACGGCACGCCCAACTTCGAGGGGGCCTTCGATCCGGGCAGCGCCTCGACGGTGGGCGTGGACCTCGGGCTCCTCGCGACGCTGCACGAGCGCACCCGCTTCGGTCTGCTCGTGCACAACCTGAACAGCCCCGAGATCGGCGACGACCAGGAGCTGTTGCCGCGACGTCTGCACGGCGGCGTCGCCTACGAGCCCTACGTGGGCGTCGTCACCAGCTTCGAGATCTCGGCCGAGGTGGACCAGGACGTGCAGTACCACGGCGGCATCGAGTTCGAGCTCGCGCCCGGCTTCGATCTGCGCGCGGGCGTCGTCTCCAACCCCAGCAAGCTCACGGCGGGCTTCGGCTACGCGACGCGCGGCGTCGCGCTCAACTACGGTTTCTCCACGGGCGGCGGCGTCCTCGACACCACCCACCAGTTCGGCGTGACCCTCGCGTGGGGCGGTGAGGCGAAGTGAGCCGCGCTCCCCGATCCAGCCTCGCGACGGCGGCCCTGGTCGCGGTCCTGCTGTGCGGCGGCGCCGCGGTGGCGCCGGCCCAGTCGGCGGCGGCCGGCGGCAAGCTCGACCTCAACACCGCCAGCCTCGAGCAGGTGCTCGCGCTGCCCGTCCCGGCGGAGGTGGCCCGCGCGATCGTCGACCACCGCGACTACGTCGCCTACTTCGTCAGCGTCTACGATCTCGATGATGTTCCGGGCATGACGCCGGCGCTGCTCGCCGCGCTCAAGCCACTGGTCGCGACGCTGCCGCCGCCGCCGGCCGACGCGGCGATCCAGCGTCTGACGGCGAGCTACCGGCAGGCGCGCAACTTCCTCGGCCAGGAAGGCGCGAGCGAGGGTCTCGCCGACGAGTACCTCGACATGCTCCTGCGGCCGGTCGACGTCAACGACCTCGACCTCTACGACCTCCAGTCGTTCCAGAACGTCTCGCCGGTGGACGCGGCGAACATCCTGACCGCGCGGGGGCGCCTCGGCCGCTTCGAGCAGGACCGCCAGCTCCGCAACGCGGGCGGCGTGAGCTACTGGGCCTACCGCAACCTGCGCGACTTCGTCGTCTACGATCCGACGGAGCGCGAGACCAACGACGGCGTGCGCGGCATGTACTCGGTCCGCTATTCCGACGCGCCGCTGCTGAACAACGTGAGCGACGACGAGCCGGCGGTCTCGCTCATCAACCAGCTTCGCGGCGTCGACCCCGCGCTCTCCCAGAAGCTCAGCCTCGAGCTGCCGCACGAGATCAGCGCCGGCGTGGCGACGCACCGGAACGTCGCCGAGCCGTCGTGGAACGAGACCACCAAGGCCTTCTTCGGCGTCGAGAACAAGTCCCTCGGCCCGGTGCGCCTCAAGCGGCTCTACGCGGGCAACTACCGCCTGGCCTTCGGCCAGGGCATCATCATGGACAACACCGACTTCGTCTTCCTGCGCAAGACGGGCTTCGGCTGGAACAAGCGCCCGGTCGGCGTCCATGCCGACCTCAGCCGCTCGCGCGAGGCGGCGCTCACCGGCGGCGCGCTCGAGGCCGCGGTGGGGCCGGTGAACGTCTCCGTCTTCGCCTCGCATGAGAACCGGGACGCCATCCTCAACAACGACGACCCCGATCCCGACGACGGCCGTGACGACCGCACCGTCAACCACTTCGTCACCATGGCTCCCCGGCTCAGCGACGAGTTCCTCGACGAGCACTACCTGCGCAACGGCGCGACGCCGACCGGCATCACGCGCGACGCGGTGCGCGAGAACCTGCTCGGCGGCAACGTGAAGGTGATGCTCGCCCCCGGCACCTACGTCGGCTTCTCCGGCTACGAGGCGAGCTACGACCGCGGCTTCAAGCCCGACTCCAGCCTGGTCATGCCGGGCAACTACGGCCTGCTCACGGCGCGCGACGCGGAGATCTTCGCGTCGTACCGCAGCGTGTTCCCGGACCCCGCCGCGGGCGTGCGCCGGGAGTACAAGTTCCGCACCGTCCTGGGCCCCGAGTTCCAGGCGGTGTGGCGCAACGTCTCCCTGCAGGGCGAGTACGCCTGGCTGCAGGACCCGCGCGCCAGCCTGCTGCACGGCCAGAGCCCGGACGCCTGGCTGCTCAACGCCTACGCGCAGTGGGAGAACCTGAATCTGCTGGCGATCTACCGTGACTACGACATCGGCTTCGACAACCCGTACCAGCGGTCGTTCAGCAACCACACGCGCTACGAACAGACGCTGCTCGACTCGCCGTACCGCCTCGAGGACGACCTCTACGCGTGGCTGGTGACCGAGGGCGCGCAGCCGAAGGCCGAGCGCGGCCTCTTCATGGACCTGCGCTACCGGATCAGCCGCACCCTCACCATCACCGGCCTGCAGTACGACCAGTGGCAGCGCAAGGCGGACGGCGCCGATCTCACCCGCTACACGCTCAAGGCGGAGTACCAGCCGATCTTCAACCTCCGCTTCCGCGTGCGCCAGCGCTTCAGCAGCCGCACGGAGATGGCGCCCGAGGACGTGCGGACCTACCGCAGCTGGGAGACCCGCTGGCAGTTGCTGGCCTTCCTCAGCAACTACAACCGCCTGCAGTTCACCTACATGACCACCAACGTGAACTTCCCGGCCCGGCAGCGCCTCAGTTACCCGGCCGACCCGGGGTCCGGCGCGAGCAACGTCGGCACGGCGGCCGATCCCGGACATGCCTTCGAGATCCGCTACGAGCACAACCTCACGCCCTGGCTGATGGTCCAGGCTGCCGCCAGCATGTACGACGGCTTCTTCTGGAACTTCGAGGGCAACGAGTTCGTGATGCTCGACGGGCCGGCTTACCGGCAGTGGCTGGGCATCGAGAGCCGCCTGTCCGACCGGCTGCTCGCCCAGCTCAAGGTCACGCGAGACCACAACCTTCCCCGCTACGTGGACATCCGCCAGTACGGCGGCCCCAGCGGCGGCGACCCCGATGCCAGCTACGTGCCCGGCGACGACCTGCTGGTCCGGCTGCAGATGGACTACAGCTTCTGATGAGGAGAAACGACGCGATGAGCGAGCGCAACCTGCACCCCCGCCACCTCGGCGCGCTGACGGCCCTCGTGCTGTGGGCCTGCGCGGCGACGTCCGGCGCGGTCCCGCAGATCGAATCCGGCTACGGCGGCCAGAACGCGTTCCTGTTGCCGGAGATCAACGCCATGGGCGGCACCGGCGTGACGCTCTACCGGGGCGGGATGTCGGGTCTCCTGAACCCGGCGATGCTCACCGCCGAGACGGGCCTGCGCCTCGATCTGGCGCTGTCGCTCGACCACGAGGACGAGGATCGGTTCCAGCCCCTGTTCGACACCTTCGACAGCTACGTCACCGACGTCGCCATCGCCAGCAACCGCCACGACTTCTGGGGCGCCGGCTTCGCCTTCGCCGGACGCGTCACGGACGGCGACTACCCCCTCGTCATGTCGCTCTCCCTGGCCGACCGCTACGCCTTCGCCTACGCGTTCGAGGAGGAGATCCGGGATCCGGACAGCGGCAACTCGCCGCGCGACCAGATCCTGGAAGACCGTTCCTACGAGGTCGAGGGGACCCTGCGCGATCTGAGTCTCGGCGTCGCCACCGAGGTGCTGCCGGGCTACTCGCTCGGCGTCGGCGTGAACTACGCCTTCGGTTCGCGCGACGAGATCTGGAGCCGCCGCTATTACGACACCCCCGATTCCAGCTACGTGCGCACCGAGCAGTGGGATCTGTCCGGCGTCAACGCCACCGTCGGCCTGCGCATCCGCCTCAGCCAGCGCATCGACCTCGGCGTCGCCTACGAGACGCCGCTGACGGCCGACGGCGACCTTGAATCCGGATACGACGGCGAGCCGACGGCCACCGAGTCGGCCGAGGTCCGCTACCCCGGCGAGTATCGCGTCGGCATCGCGGTCCGGCCCCGCAACGACCCGCGCACCACCATCGCGGCGGAGATCGCCTACCGCGAGTGGAGCGAGCTCGAGGACAGCCGCACGCCCGGGGCGGATGACCTCGAGGACGTCCTGGACGTCCGCCTCGGCGTGGAGCACACGTTCACCAACGCGATGGGAATGCTTTTCGGCTTCGGCCATTACGACAGCTACCTCGACCGCGAGGCCGGCACCTCCGCCTTCACCGGCGGCGTCCGCGCCCCGCTGGGGGCGGGCGCCCTCGTGGTTTCGCTGGAACTGAGCAAGGTGTCCAGCCATCAACCGCACATCTTTCCGTACCCGGATGGGGTCGACGGTTTCGGCAATCCGGTGACCGGCGGCCCGACCGCCCGCGTCGAGGACACGCGCTTGCGCCTGGGGCTGGGGTATTCGCGGAGCTTCTAGATTCGCGCCGGCGCCCGCGCCGGCCGGGAGGATACGATGCGCAGGTTCGCCACCGCCCTGAGCCTGGCCCTCGTGCTGGCCGCCGCGCTCGCCGCCGCGGCGCCGCCGGCCGACGTCGTCCGCATCCACCTGCTGTGGACCAACGACCTGCACGGCCACATCGCGCCCGAGCCCGCGCGCTTCATGAATCCGGCCTTCCCGCCACCGCTGGGCGGCGCGGCCTCGGCCGCCACTTACATCAAGCGGGTCCGCGCGGAGGCCGCCGCGGCCGGCGAGCCGGTGCTGCTGGTGGACGTGGGCGACATGTTCCAGGGCACGCCGATCGGCAACACCACCGAGGGCGCGGCGGTGGTCGAGTACTTCAACGCCATCGGCTACGACTTCGCCGTCCCCGGCAACCACGACTTCGACCTCGGCCGCGACGTCACCGAGCGCCTCGCCCGCCAGTCCAACTTCCCCTGGCTCTCGGCCAACGTGGTCGACGCGACCACCGGCAACGTCGTCGACTGGCTGCGGCCCACGCTGATGCTCGACCTCGCTGGCGTGAAGGTCGGCGTGATCGGGATCACCACGCCCGCCACCGCGCGCATGAGCTTCCCCGAGAACATCAAGGGTCTCGACTTCCTGTCCATGCCCGAGACCATCGTTCGCCACCGCGACGAGCTGCGCGCGCAGGGCGCCGACCTGATCTTCCTCGCCATCCACGAGGGCCTGCCCTACGACCCTGAGAAGGGCTGGGAGGAGATCGCCGGCCGCCAGGCCGCGGCAGCGGGCACGGATGACGGCGGCGTCGACATCGAGCAGGACCAGCCCGTGACCTACGGCGCCAATGCGTCGTACGGCGGCATGAACCTCATGGAGCTGGTCAACGAGGTGCCCGGGATCGACTTCGCGGTCGGTGGCCACACCCACCGCGGTTACGAGGAACCCTGGATCGACCCGATGAACCACACCCTCTGCTTCGAGAGCTTCGGCAACGGTTCGAGCCTCGGCCACGCCATCCTGCGGATAGATCGGGCCACCGGCGCCGTGGTCGGCTGGGATCCGGCGCACGACCGCGGCACGCTCATCACGCTCTTCGAGGATGAGATCGTCCCCGACGCCGAGATCGCGGCGATCCTGCGGCCCTACATCGAAGCCACCCAGGCGGAGATGGCGCGGCCGATCGGCGAAACGGCAGTGGCGCTCACGCGCGGCGGCCCGGGCGCCAACCTGGTCGGCAACGTCGTGACCGACGCCATGCGCGAGCATTTCGACGCCGACTTCGCCTTCCAGAATCTCGGCGGCCTGCGGGCCGATCTCCCCGCGGGCCCGATCACCGCCGGCGATCTCTTCAGCGTCTCGCCGTTCCAGAACGAACTGGTGCTCTTCAAGCTGGACGGCCGTCTGCTGCGCCGGATCATCGAGGCCAAGGTGCTCGGCGACAGCGAGGGACTGTGCGTGTCCGGCGTGAAAGTGGCCTTCGACCCGGGCCGGCCCGACTGGAACAAGGTGGTGCTGCTGGAGGTGGGCGGTAAGCCCTGGTCGGCCGACGCGCAGTACACCGCGGTCTGCACCAACTTCCTGCTCGAGGGCAACAGCGGCCTGGAGATGTTGACGGGCATTCCGCCCGAGGACGTCACGCCCACGCAGGTGATCGACGCCGAGGCGGTCGAGCGCTACATCACGCGTCACAGCCCCCTGCGCCCGACGCTCGACGGCCGCTGGACCGAGCAACCGGGCGCCGCGCAGGCGCCGTACCTGGCGGGGTCGTACCTGCCCTGAGGTGAGCGTGGCGACCATCGAGCGCGTCCTGCAGCAAGCCGCCGACTTCGTCTGGGGCTGGCCCCTCCTGGTGCTCCTCTTCGGCACGCACATCTACCTGACGCTGCGGCTGCGGCTGATCCAGCGCTACATCGGCCGGGCCATCAAGCTCTCCTTCACCCGCGACCAGGAGGGCGAGGGGGACGTCTCGCACTTCGGCGCCTTGACCACCGCGCTCGCGGCCACCATCGGCACGGGCAATATCGTGGGCGTGGCCACGGCGATCGGAGCCGGCGGGCCGGGCGCGGTGCTGTGGATGTGGCTGACCGGCGTGTTCGGCATCGCGACCAAGTACGCCGAGGCCGTGCTGGCGGTGAAGTACCGCGTGCGCACGCCGCAGGGCACCATGGCCGGCGGACCGATGTACGCCCTCGAGCGGGGACTCGGCCAGCGCTGGCTCGGCGTCGTCTTCGCCGCCTTCACCGCCGTGGCGGCCTTCGGCATCGGCTGCATGGTGCAGGCCAACTCCATCTCCTCGCTGACGCAGGAGACGTTCAACGTCTCGCCGTGGCTGACGGGCATCGTGCTGACCGGATTGACGGCGGTGGTCATCCTCGGCGGCATCCGCGCGATCGCCGGCGTCTGCGAGCGCTTGGTGCCCTTCATGGCGGTGTTCTACGTGCTCGGCTGCCTCGCGCTGCTGGTCATGCGCGCCGAAACGCTGCCCGAGACCGTCGCCGTCATCTTCCGCAGCGCCTTCAACGGCCAGGCCGCCGTCGGCGGCTTCCTGGGCGCGGGCGTGCGGGAGGCCATGCGCTTCGGCATCGCGCGCGGCCTGTTCTCCAACGAGTCGGGCCTGGGCAGCGCGCCGATCGTGGCGGCCGCCGCGCGCACGCGCGATCCCGTGCGGCAGGCGCTGGTCTCCTCGACGGGCACCTTCTGGGACACCGTCGTGGTCTGCGCCATGACCGGGCTCGTCCTCGTGAACATGAACCACTGGCAGGAGGGGTTGCAAGGCGCGGCGTTGACCCGGGCCGCGTTCGCGGAGATCCCCACCGTCGGCCCGATCGTCCTGACGGTCGGCTTGCTGACGTTCGTCTTCTCCACCATCCTCGGCTGGTCCTATTACGGCGAGCGCGCGGCCGAGTACCTCTTCGGAACACGCGCCATCCGCCCCTACCGCCTGGCCTGGGTGGCCGCGGTGATGGTGGGCGCCGTCGCCTCCCTGCCCGCGGTGTGGGCCTTCGCGGACATCGCCAACGGCCTCATGGCCATTCCTAACTTGTTATCCCTCTTGTTGTTGTCTCACGTCGTGGTGGCGGAGACCCGCCGGCATCTCTGGGACGACAATTCTCCGCGCTGAGGCCTCAAGTCCCCCTCCTCGCCAGCCGATCACAACTCATGGAGACGGTCACCGCCACCTCGCCAGCGGGTCCACTCCTCGAGGCCGGGACAGGGATGTCCCTCGAAACGCAGGAACGCGATCGGCAACGAGGTCCAACCGTGAAGACCCTTTCCCTTTCCGCCGTCAATCCGCAGCTCGAACGCTTCGCCTCCCGCATGAACAAGCTGGTGGTCGGCCAGCCTTCGGCGATCGACAAGGTCAGCGACAGCTTCAGCCGCCTCATCGCCGGCATCCACGACCCCGAGAGCCCGTTGCTCACCATGATGTTCATGGGCCCCACCGGCGTCGGCAAGACCGAGACGGTGCGCGCCCTCGCGGAGACCATCTTCGGCAGCAAGCGGGCCTTCACGCGCGTCAACTGCCAGGAATATTCCGCGCACTACAACATCAGCAAGCTGCTCGGTTCACCGCCCGGCTACGTCGGCGGCGAGATCCGGCCGCTGCTCGCGCAGGAGAACCTCGACCGCCACCACCGCAAGGCGATCGAGAGCCAGTGCGGGCTCATCACCGAGCCCGGCGGCCAGCTCTCGCGGCTCTTCCCGCCGGAGAGCGAGCGCCACCTGGCCATCGTCCTCTTCGACGAGATCGAGAAGGCCCATCCCAAGCTGTGGAACCTGTTGCTGGGCATCCTCGAGGACGGCACCGTCGTCCTGGGCAACAACGAGGAGGTCGACTTCCGGCAGTCGATCATCGTGCTCACCACCAACGTGGGCAGCGAGGCGATGGGCCAGCACCTCGGCCAGAATCACATCGGTTTCGGGGGAGGCCTTTCGGCGTCCGCGCTCAACCGCGACGTCGCGGCCTCCGCCCTGCGCGAGGCCAAGAAGGTCTTCCCCTTCGAATTCCTGAACCGCTTCGACGACATCATCACCTTCGAGACGCTCCAGGAAGAGCACCTCTTCCGGATCCTCGACATCCTGCTGACCCAGATCCACCACCGCAGCCTGCGCTGCACCGAGCCCTTCCTGATGGAGGTCACGGCCCGCGCCAAGACCTACCTGGTGAACAAGGGCACGGACCTGCAGTACGGCGCGCGGCCTCTGAAGCGGCTGGTGGAGAAGGAGGTCGTCACCGCGATCAGCCACCTGATCTGCAGCGACCAGATCCGCAAGGGCGACCTCATCACCGTCGACCACGACGGCCTCGGCCTGGTCTTCCAGAAGGAGACCGGCGGCGCCGACTGGGACGAGCTCGAGGCTCTCGGCCCGTTCCCCGCCGAGCGATGGGCCAAGGACGACCTCGGCGTCAAGGACGACGGCGGCGAGAAGGAAAAGGTCGCCAACGAGACCGCCGCGGTGATCGCGACGGCTGGGTCCTTGCCCTACTGACCCGCGCCCCGGACCTGCCGCTGCCAGGCGCACGAAGTCCCGCCGAGGCGGGACTTCGGCATGTTCCCGTCCCGTCCCGTGCCTTCGCTCGATCGCGAAATCCTAGCATTTAAGTGTCTCTATAGAATAAAGTTAACCCTATATTGACAATACGTATTCGTCGCGGCAGAATACCTTCCCGATCTTTTCCTCTACGAATCGCCGTATCAGGGAGGGGCATCATGAAGCCACTATTCCTCCTACTCGCACTCTGTCTCCTCATCCCCGCCTGCTCCGAGGACGATCCCACCGCCCCCGCGCCCGATCCCGTGCCGCCGACCACCATCGACGCGATCCTCGCGGAGGCCGGGGCGGTCGCCACCCTCGGCAACGAGCGCGACGACATCAGCACGGTGGAGGAAGTCGACGGAGACTTCCGCTACGTCTACGAGACGCACGACGCGCTCGAGAACCTCGAGAACGTCACCTGCCTCGGCCTGAACGACGACGTGATCTGGCCGGGCAGCCTCGTCCGGGGCGAGCACGCCTACTCCTACGTCTACGAGCCGATCATCGTGCCGCGCTCGCCGATCACCCTCTCGATCTCGCTCGAGGGGGCGGGCATCAGCGGCCTGGCGGAGACGGTGGGAGCGCCATCCCTGTCGACCGTCCGCCAGGGGATCTCGAACCTGGTCGCCCGGGCGCTGGAGAGCAACGCCTCGGCGCCGGCGCAGGTCGACTGGACCTACCAGCAGGTCTACAGCGCCTCGCAGATGAGCCTGTTCGTCGACGCCGACATCTCCTATGGCGCGGGCGACCTCAGCACCAGCTTCAACTGGGACGAGTCGTCCACCTCCACGAAGATCATGGCCAAGTACACGCAAGTGTACTACTCGATCGACATGGACACCCCCGCGGGCCCGAGCGCCGTGCTCGCTCCGCAGACCACGGAAGAGCAGATGCGGCAGGCGTTCCCTGCCGGTTCGCAGCCGCTCTACGTCGCGGGGGTGAAGTACGGTTTGATGGCGATCATGTGCATCGAGACCGAGTTCGCGATGTCGCAGATGCAACTCGCGCTGGACGCGGCCTACTCGGGCGTCGTCGACGTCGACCTCGGGTTCGGCTACACCGCGGCGGAGGTCCTGCAGGAGTCGTCGATCCGCATCATCGTCTACGGCGGTTCGACGGGCGGCATCCAGGAGTTGACGGGCTTCGCCGGCTTCATGAACATCATAAGCGCGAGCCACGAGTTCGCGGCGGATTCGCCGGGCGTGCCGCTACTCTACAAGTTCCGCCACCTGCGGGACAACACCCTCGCGATGATCTCGTTGACGTCGCAGTACACCATCTGCCGGCCACTGCGGATCCGGCAAGGCGTGCGCGTCACCTGTCAACAATTCGTCTGCGAACTGGCCGACGACGGCGAAGGCGACGCCACCGTCGAGGTCGACCGGTTGTCGGTGACCTGCAACGCGTTCAACCGCCTGAATTCCAGCGATCCGGGGGTGCAGATCAACCCCGTCGACCAGGCCGTCTTCAGCTGGAGCACCGGGGATTACGTCAACATGAACAGCGGCTCCATCTTCACCGCGGGCGGCGCGATCGACCTGGTGTTCAACACCGAGGATTACGATTTCGCGTACGCGCGGATCAGCCTCCGCGCATATGCGCGGGAATACGACTGGTGGAGCGGCAACGAATCGGCGGAGGGCACGCTGGAGCTCCTGGGCTCGACGATGTTCGGCGCCCATAGCATCATGTTGTATTGCTCCGACTTCCGCATACGGGCAGATGTGAACATCCAGCCGATCCAGTGACGATGTCGCTGCCGGAAAAGGAGACGTCCCGCCGCCGGGCGGGACGTCTTTCGCTGTCGATCCGCGATGCGGGGAGGACTCAGGGCCAGTAGAGGATCCGCCCGCAGTTCTCGCACTTCTGGAACTTGTTCTCGTTGGTCACGCTGACGAAGCTCGAGGGGATGTTGGCGAAGCAACCCATGCAGAGGTTGCCGACCACCGGCACCACCGCGTGGCCGAAACGGCCGGTGAGGCGGCGGTAGTAGGCGAGGTGGCGGGCGTCGATGCTGTCCTCGAGTTCGCCCTTGCGCTTCTTGAGATTTTCCAGGCCGCTGACGTTGAAGCCCATCCCCTGGAGTTCCTGGACCTTCGCCTGGTCCTCGGCCTCCTGGATCATCTGCTCCATGTCCTGTAGCGCCACGAGCTTCTGGAGCTGGGGATGCATGCTCAGACCTCCTGCAGGATGGCGCAGAACGCCGCGTAGTCCGCGGCGGCGGCCAGCTTCTCGCGCAGGGTCTCATCCTGGAGCCGCTCGGTGAGCGCGGCCAGGGACTTGATGTAGCGCTGCCCGGAATCCTGCGGCGGGGCGATGAGCACGAAGAACAGGTGCGTGGGCAGCCCGTCGATGGACTCGAAGGCCACGCCCTGGCGGGAGCGGGCGATGAGGATGGTCAGCTTCTGCACGGCCAGGGTCCGCCCGTGCGGAAAGGCCACCCCCGGTCCCACGGCGGTGCTGCCGAGATCCTCGCGGCTCTGGAGCATCTGCAGGATGGCTTCCTTGCGGGTGATCTCGGAGCTGCCGGCCACCAGACCGTCCACGAATTCCTCGAGGGCGGCGGGCTTGTCGCTGGCTTTGAGATCGGGGATGAACAGGTCGGGCGAGGTGTGCTGCAGGACCTCGGCGATGTTCATGGCGCGTCCACCACCTTGAGTTTCCAGGAGCGTCGTGCTACTACATTCTGCTGCGGCTAACCTAAACAACCGCCCCGTCCGACACAAGCGCAAATGCCCGCCGGGCCCGGAGGTCGGAACCTGACCGAACCGCAAGACACGACCAGCGACCCGCCGCGCGAGGGCGTGGTGATCCGTGCCGGTGGAGGCTCCTGCCGCGTCGCGGACGGCGATGTCGTGCGCCTGTGCCGGGTTCGGGGGCGCCTCAAGCAGGGGCGCCAGACGGTCCAGAATATCCTGGTGGTGGGCGACCGCGTGCTGGTGCGAGCCCTGCCGGCGGCCGCCGAGACGGCGGAACCCGAGGGCGTGGTCGAGGAGGTCCTGCCCCGCCGCAACCGGATCTCGCGGCAGGCCACCCGGCGCGCCGGCGGACACCTCGAGCAGATCCTGATCGCCAATCTCGACCAGGTGGTGGCCGTACAGTCGGTGAGCGATCCGGCCCCGCAGACCGGCTTCGTCGACCGGCTCCTGGTCGCGGCCGCGCGTTTCGGGGTGGACGGCGTCCTCTGCCTCAACAAGTGCGATCTCGATCCCGACCAGGCGGCCGATCCGCGCTGGGACTACTACGCGTCGCTCGGCGTGGATCTCCTGCGGACGTCCGCCGCCACCGGCGAGGGGCTCGACCAGTTGCGGACGCGTCTGCGCGGTCGTCTCTCGATCTTCCTCGGCGCGTCCGGCGTCGGCAAGAGCACGCTGCTGAATGCGATCCAGCCCGGTCTGCGCCTGCGCACCACCGAGGTCACGGAGCGCACCGGTCTCGGCCGCCACACCACCACCCACACCGAGCTGTTTCCCCTGCGCGACGGCGGCTTCATCGCGGATTCGCCGGGTCTGCGCGGGTTCGATCCCTGGGACATCGCGCCCGAGGACCTGCGCGAGCACTTCCCCGATTTCACGACCCCGTCGTCCGGCTGCCGGTTCCGCACCTGCCTGCACCGCGACGAACCCGACTGCATGGTCAAGCGCGCCGTCGCGTCGGGCGCGATCCCGGACTGGCGGCACCAGGCGTACCTCGATCTTCTGCGGGACCTGGAGGACCGACAGGCCCAGGTTCCGCCGTACCGCAAGTGATCATGGATACGACGAAGATCTGGAAGCGCTCGGCGACCGGCGCCCTGGCGTCGATCTGGCGGCGCGAGCCGCTCACGCCCGCGCAGCTGCTGGCGTTGCGGCCGGCGCGCATCCTCGTGGTGCGCCAGCACAACCAGATGGGTGACATGGTCTGCGCCACGCCGTGCTTCCGCGCGCTGCGCGAGACGTGGCCGGCGGCCGAGATCGCGCTGGTCACGGCGCCGGTGAACGCGGGGGTGGTGCGCCACAATCCGCACCTCGACCGGATCCTCCTCTTCGAGCAGCGGTTGTGGCGTCGGCCGCCGGCGCTGCGGCGTTTCCTGGGCGACCTGCGCGGCTTCGCGCCGGAGCTGGCGTTCGTGCTCAACAGCGTCTCGTTCTCGGTCACCAGCGCGATGCTGGCGCTGTGGTCCGGGGCGCGCTGGGTGGTCGGCGGCGACAGCCGGCCGTTCGGCTCCGCGGTCAGCGCCCGGTCCTACAGCCTCCAGCTCCCGGGCAGCCCCGTCCTGGACCGGCCCGCCGTGGAGCACAGCCTGGCGCCGCTGCGCGCGGTCGGCATCACCACCACGGATCTGTCCACGGTCATGGTCCCGGCTCCGGACGAGGAGGCGCAGGCGGCAGCCCTGGTGGCGGACCTGCTGCCTCCCGGCGCCTTCTGGGCGCTGCACCCGGGCGCGGGGAAACGCCAGAACCTCTGGCCGGCGGATCGCTTCGCGGCCGTGGCGCTGCGTGCCGCGCAGGCGGGCCATCCCGTGCTGGTGCTGCACGGCCCGGCCGATGGTGACGCGCTCGCCGGGTTGCGGGCGGCGCTACCGGCGCCCCTGCCGACCGGCGCGGCGCCGATCGTGGTCGCGCCGCCCATGTCGGTCGGCGCCGGCGCGGCCGTCCTCGCCCGGGCCGATCGGTTCCTCTGCAACGACACGGGGGTGATGCACGTCGCCGGCGCGCTCGGCGTGCGCACCGTCGCGCTCTTCGGTCCGACCGATCCAGGGTTGTGGAAGCCGCCCTCGCCACGTGTGGTTGCGCTGCGGGCGCCATCGCGGCGCGACGACCCTCGCGGTCCCGAGTTCGGCTACCTCGAAACGCTGGCGACGGACGCGGTGTGGGCGGCGTGGTCGGCGGGATGATCGACGCCGGCGGCGGCCGAGGGCCCTGCCGCCGACGCCGATGAACTCCTACATCTCGATGTTCCGCTCGACGCCGTCGGCGTAGAAATCGACGGCGAACGTCGCGGCGGCGCTCGTGTTGCCGGCGGCGTCCACGGCGTACACCTCGTAGACCGCGACCCCGGCGTAGGGGTGGGTGTCGACGAAGACGGTCACGTCGAGGGGGTCGGCGATCAGCCGCACGGTCGCGCCGTTCGCGGTGCGGAACAGGCGGTAGCCGACGCAGTCGGGATCCGTGACGTTCGGATCCCAGCCGAGCTTGACGTGCCGGACCTGGACCTCCGCGTAGACGCCGGTGGGCGTCGTCGGCGGGGCAAGGTCGGGCTGCGAGAGCGGCGTCAGGCCGCGGTCGGCGGCCGGCGCGACGGGAGAATCGTCGCCGCAGCCGGCGGCCAGGAGGCCGAGGGCGGCGAGGACCACGAGCGTGCCAGAAGTCCGGATCATCGTCTTGGCTCCCGTTGGGAGTGGGTTCTCGTTGGCGCGGGGCCTCCGGCCGGGAGGCCCCGCGAACCAGGCGACAGGGAGCGTGCGCTGCGCGCTCCTACAGCTCGTTCAGCTGCGGGCGGGGGTTGTTGACCTCGATCTGGAGGTCGACGGTGGCGGCGGCGCTCACGTTGCCGGTCTCGTCCACGGACGAGACGCGGTAGGTGATCTCGCGGCCCACGCCCAGGGCGCTGTCCACGAACTCGGTGGCGTCGACCGGCTCATCGACGAGGTCCTCGGTGGCGCCGACCACGGTGCGGGAGATCAGGAAACCGGCGAAGTCCGCGTCGGTGGTGTTCGGATCCCAGGTGACCACGACCTCGAGGCTCGCCGGGTCGTAGGTGACGGCCAGGCCGGTGGGCAGCACCGGGGGCGCCGTGTCGACCGGCGGGGCCACGGGCGAGGTGTCGTTGTCGTCACTGCCGCAGCCGGCGGCGCCGATCGTCAGCGCCAGCGCCATCATGAGCATCCAGGTCGTGTTCCGCATGGGTCGGTCCTCCTTGTCGCATTCTTGGCGAAGCTGGTTTCTGCGATGGACCGGGTGCTGTCGGATGTCCGGCTTGGGCTGCGACCCGGTCCGTCTCGCTCGACCGCCAGGCTGCAAGGCAGGTGCCAGCCCGGGCACGCCGCGCCCTGGTATCGCCAAATGCAACCTTTACAAGACTTTAGAGGACGACTCGGCCACGGCAGGGAAGGACGACCCCTCACCGGGAACGCCCGGGAGCGTTTCGTCCTGCCACGCCGCGCCGGGCGCCGTCGTGCATGTTGCCCGGCTGTCCGCTGCCCGGATTCCGCGGGGCGTCGGCCCGCCGCGAGATGGCGATAAGACCCTTGACTTTGTTGCTGTTATGAATAAACATGACGGGCGTCGTGACGCCGTGGGACGATCGCGGCCGAGAACGCCGATGAAGGAGGCGCAATGACCAAAGCAGATATCGTTGAGGACATCGCCCAGCGTACGGGCCTGACGAAGAAGGAAGTCAGCGAGACCGTGGATCTGTTCCTCCAGAAGATCGGCGACCTGCTCGTGGAGGGACAGCATCTCGAAATCCGCGGCTTCGGCACCTTCAAGGTGAAGGAGCGCAAGGAGCGAATGGCACGCAATCCGCGTACCGGTGACGCCGTGCCCGTGCCTGGTCGTCGCGTGCCGATTTTCAAAGTCTCGAAGATGTTGAAGGATCGTGTCGCGACGCCTGATGGAAACGGCTAGGCAATAACGCCGGGGCCGTCGCCAGTCTTCGGTTCGCGAAACCGACCAAACGGCCGAACCGCGGCGCGTTGGGTCGGTTTCGCTTTTCCCGCGATCCGCTCGGGGGAACGCAAGCGAGGCGGACATGCTCGATCTGCGCAGCGACACCGTCACCCGACCCACGCCCGGCATGCGCGCGGCGATGGCCGCCGCCGAGGTGGGGGACGACGTCTTCGGCGACGACCCCACGGTGAACCTCCTCCAGGCGGAGGTGGCGCAGCTGCTGGGCAAGGAGGCCGGGCTCCTGGTGCCCAGCGGCACCATGAGCAACCAGATCGCGTTGCTGGCGCAGACGCGCCCGGGCGAGCAGGTGGTCCTGGAAGCCGGTGCCCACATCTACCGGTACGAGGCCGGCGCGCCCGCCGCGCTCGCCGGCGTGCAGATCGCGCCGGTCGAGGGCGAGCGCGGCGCCCTCACCTGGGCCCAGATCGCGGCCGCGCTGAATCCCGATGATCTGCACCAGGCGCCACCGGCCCTGATCTGTCTCGAGAACACCCACAACCGCGCCGGCGGCCGCGTCTTTCCGCAACACCTCGTGGCGGAGATCGGCCGCGAGGCGCGCACGCGCAACCTGCGAGTGCATCTCGACGGCGCGCGGCTCTGGAACGCGCACGTCGCCTCGGGCCTGTCCCTCGCCGAGCTGGCCGCGCCGGCGCACACGGTGAGCGTGTGCTTCTCCAAGGCCCTCGGCGCGCCGGTCGGGTCCATGCTCGTGGGCGACGCGCCGACCATCGCCCGCGCGCGCCGCTACCGGAAGATGCTCGGCGGCGGCATGCGCCAGGCCGGCATCCTCGCCGCGGCGTGCCGCTACGCGCTCGCGCACCACCTGCCGCGGCTGGCCGGGGACCACGCGCGGGCGCAGCGGCTCGGGGCGTCGCTCGCCAACCCGTTGCTCGCGCTCGACCACGAGGTGCAGACCAACATCGTGATCCTGCGCGTCGCGCCGCCCGCGACGGCGGCGGCGCTGCTCGCGTTCCTGACGTCGCGCGACATCCTCGGCGTCGGCTTCGGCCCCGGACGGGTACGCCTGGTCCCGCACCTGGACGTCGACGACCGCGGCCTCGACGCGGTCATCGCCGCCCTGAACGATTTCACCGGGGCCTGACGCGCCGGCGCGCCGAGAATGGGCGGGACCTTTACGCGGATTGGCCGTATCTTCCCGGCCAATCGGCCACCACGGAAAGGCGATCCATGACCCCGCAACCGGAGATCCTGCTCGAGCGGCCGGCCTGGGCCATCGCGCCGGCGCGCGCTGCGCAGGCCGGTGCCGACTTCGTCAGGGAGACCGTCGAGCGCGCGGGTGCGGCGGGCGTCGTCCTCGGGCTCTCGGGCGGCATCGATTCCGCGGTCGCCGCCGGCCTGGCCGTCCGGGCTCTCGGCGCCTCCCGGGTGCTGGGCGTCACCATGCCCTACCGCAGCAGCGCCGCGTCGTCGCTGACGGACGCCGGCCTGGTCGCCGCCTGTCTGGGCATCGCGACCGAGCACGCCGAGATCACGACGACGGTCGACGCGTTCCTCGCCGAGCGGCCCGACGCCGACGCCCTCCGCCGGGGCAACGTGATGGCGCGCGTGCGCATGGTCACCCTCTTCGACATCTCCCGGCGCGACGGCCGGCTGGTGCTCGGCACCGGCAACCGCACCGAGTGGCTGCTCGGCTACACCACCCTGCACGGCGATGCGGCCTGCGGCCTGAATCCTATCGGGCAGCTGTACAAGACCGAGATCCGCTTGCTCGCCGACCACCTCGACCTCCCGCGCGAGGTCCTCGCGAAGCGGCCGAGCGCCGATCTCTGGGAGGGCCAGGCCGACGAGGACGAGCTCGGCTTCACCTACGTCGAGGCCGACCGCCTGCTGCACCACCTCGTCGACGAGGGCCTCGCTCCGCGCCAGCTCGCCTCGCTGGGGTTCGCGCCGGCGCTCATCGAGCGCGTGACGACCCGCATGCGGGCCATGGCCTTCAAGCGCGCGCTGCCGCCGGTCTGCGAGTTCGGCCGGCCGAGTCCCGAGGCGTGATGCCCGCCAACGTCGCGATCCCCGAGGTCGACTGGCCGGCGGGGAGTTGCTGGTTCGTGGCGACGCCCATCGGCAACCTCGGCGACCTCGGCCTGCGCGCGCTCGCGGCGCTCGGCGCCGCCGACATCATCTACGCCGAGGACACGCGGCAGACCCGGCGCCTGCTGCAGCGTTACGGACTGCACACGCCGCTGGACAGCTACCACGACCACAACCAGGATCGCGCCCTGCCGCGCATCCTGGACCGCTTGCGCGCCGGCGAGCGCGTGGCCGTCGTCACGGATGCGGGCATGCCGTGCATCTCGGACCCGGGATTCTCGCTGACGCGCGCGCTGCGCGAGGCGGACCTGCCGTGGAGCGTCGTCCCCGGTCCCTCGAGTCCGCTGGCCGCGCTGGTGCTGTCGGGGTTTCCGTCGGACCGCTTCCTCTTCGCCGGCTACCCGCCGCGACGCACGGGAGCGCGACGGAAGTTCCTCGCCGAGGCCCTCGCCGAGCGCGGCACGGCCATCGTCCTGGAGAGTTGCCACCGCATCCGCAGCACCCTCGAGGCGCTGGTGGAGCTGGAGCCGGCGCGGGAGCTGGCCATCGCGCGAGAGATCACGAAGATCCACGAGGAGACCCTGCGCGGCACCGCCGCGGAGCTCCTCGCGATGTTGACGGGTCCCCGCTTGAAGGGGGAACTCGTCCTGGTGATGAGGGGTTCGTCCGCGAATCCCCCTTCCGACGCCGGCGACGACGGCGACGACGAGAGGCCATGACGTGAGCGACTGGAAGACGCGCGGCAGGGGGCTGGTGCGGCCGCTGGTGCGGCTGTTCGACCGTCTCGGGATGGGACCGCTCGGCGTGACCCTCTTCGGGCTGGCCCTGACTCTGGTGGGGACCTGGATCGTGGCTCGCGGCGAACTGGTCACGGGCACGGCGATCTTCCTCGTGGGCTCGGGGTTCGACATGCTCGACGGCGACCTGGCGCGCCTGCAAGGGCGGGTCTCGCGCCGCGGCGCCTTCCTCGACTCCTGCCTCGACCGCTTCGGCGAGGCGGCCATGCTGGTCGGCCTCGCCGTCTGGTGGATGCGCGAGCAGGAAGGCCCCTGGCAGCTGGCGGTGGTGCTCATTCTGCTGACCATGTTCGGCAGCCTGGCCACCAGTTACGTCCGCGCCCGCGCCGAGGGCGTCGGCGAGACCTGCACGGTCGGCCTGCTGCAGCGGACGGAGCGGGTCCTGCTGCTGGCGCTCGGCGCGCTGATCGGCGGCCGCGTGCTGCTCGTGGTGCTGGCGGTGCTCGCCGTCCTCACCGTGGCGACGACGGTGCAGCGGATCGTCCACGTGGCGCGAAAGCTGCCTGGACCGGAGGTGCGGTCGTGACCCTCTTGCCCGGCGCCGGCGATGCGCCTCTGCGCGGCCTCCTCGTCACCTTCGAGGGGCCCGAGGGCAGCGGCAAGACGACCCTGATCCGCAACCTGGCGGCGATCCTCGCCGAGCGCGGCTGCGAGGCGGTGCTGCTGCGCGAGCCTGGCGGCACCGAGATCGGGGAGCGGATCCGCAACATTCTGCTCGACCATGCGTCTCGGGAGATGGTGCCGGAGGCGGAGTTGCTGCTCATGGAAGCGAGCCGGGCGCAGCTGGTGCGCGAGAAGATCGTGCCGGCCCTGGAGGCGGGGCTGATCGTGCTCTGCGACCGCTATGCCGATGCGTCGCTGGCCTACCAGGGTTTCGGGCGGGGCCTCGGGGAGAAGGTGGTGCAGCGGTTCAACGAGTTCGCCACGGGCGACGTGGAGCCGGATCTGACTTTCCTCTGCCTGCTGCCGCCGGAGGAGGGCCGCGAACGGCTCAAGAATCGCAAGCAGGATCGCCTGGACCGCGAGGACCTGGCGTTCCACCAGCGGGTCTACGAGGGCTACCTCTCGCTGGCCGGCTCCGGCCGGCCGCGACTGGTGACCCTGGACGCCCGGGAGACTCCGGATCAGATGGTCGCGGCCGCCCTCGGCCATCTGGCCCGGCTGGAGCACGGATTGCTGAAGTTTCTGTAAGCGAGCGTTCCTGAACGCCGAAGTTTCTGTAGCTTGTCGGCGACGGTGATGACCCGGATCCGCGCGGCCCGGCCGCGCGCGCGGTCGATCTCAACGAAAGATCGGAATCATGAGGCGATTTCCCAAGCACTTGACCCTGCTGCTCTGCGGTGCCGTGGTCCTCGGCGCGTGCGGCGGCTGGCTGGCGGCGCAGGCCGCGGGCCAGGAGACGTCGTCCCCGACCGAACGCCGCGAGCAGTATCTCGATGCGGGTCAACTGATGCAGGACGTGTTCGACCGCATCATGCTGAACTACGTCGACGAGCTCGATGCCCGGAAGATCGCCGAGGCGGCCGTCCGCGGCATGCTCGACGAGCTGGACGAGCATTCGGATTTCCTGCCGCCGCGCAATTACGACGACCTGATGATGTCCACCGAGGGCGAGTTCGGCGGCCTCGGCATCACCATCAACGTCCGCGATCACTTCCCGACCGTGATCTCCCCACTCGAGGGCACGCCCGCCTACTACATGGGCGTGCAGGGCGGCGACCAGATCATCGAGATCGACGGCGTCTCGACCTACGACTTCACCAGCACCGACGCGGTCGAGAAGCTCCGCGGCCCCAAGGGCACGCAGGTCAACCTCACCATCAAGCGGCCCGGTCGCGAGGCGCCGATCCCGTTGACCATCACGCGCGACACCATCAAGGTCGAGAGCGTGCCCTACGCCTTCATGATGGACGACATCGGCTACGTCCGCGTTTCCAACTTCGCCCGCACCACGGCGGACGAGCTGAAGCAGAAGCTCGACGAGTTGGCGGCGAACAACCCGCAGGGGCTGGTCCTGGACCTGCGCTGGAATCCGGGCGGCCTGCTCGGCGCCGCCAAGCAGGTGTCGGAACTGTTCCTGCCCCGCGGGGACCTGCTGGTCTACACCAAGGGCCGGTTGCCGTCGAACAGCATGTCGTTCAGCTCGGAGGCCAGCGGCAAGGTCTACGACGGCGTACCGATCATCGTCCTGGTGAACGGCTCGTCGGCCTCGGCGAGCGAGATCGTCGCCGCGGCGCTCCAGGACCACGACGCCGCGCTCGTGGTCGGCAACACCACTTTCGGCAAGGGATCGGTGCAGACCGTCTTCCCGCTGAACGAGGAGGAGGCCCTCAAGCTGACCACGGCGCGCTACTACACACCCTCAGGCCGCTCGATTCACAAGGACCGCGAGGAGGAGGGCCACCACCTCTACGACCCGGAGATGCCCGAGGGCGAGGACCTGGGCGAGGCGCCGCCGGCGGAACTCGAACCCGACGCCGCCGAGCTCGAGATCCCGCGCCACGAGCGGGAGCGCTTCCACACCGACAGCGGCCGCGTGGTGTACGGCGGCGGCGGCATCACGCCGGACGTCGAGATCGAGCAGGAGTACCTGAGCGACTTCGAGGTCGCCGTCGAGCGTGACTACGCCTTGTTCTCTTTCGCCGTCGACTACGCGAACAAGCACGGCGAGATCGGCCCCGACTTCCAGGTCTCCGACGCCCTGTTCAAGGAGTTCAAGGCCTACCTCCGCGGCCGGGAGAAGCTGCCCGAGTACCTCGAGGTCTTCAAGCTGTCGCTCAGCGACTCGCTCATGGACGCCAACGCCGACTTCCTGAAGTGGGGGGTCCGCCGGGAGCTGGTGCGGCGCAAGAGCGGCGCGCAGGCAGCGTACAAGGTCGCCATCGAGAAGGACACGCAGTTGCACGAGGCGGTCAAGATCTTCGGCAAGAGCCCGGGCCTGCCGGCGATGTTCAAGTACGCCGAGGCCTGGAACCGCGAGCAGCTCGAGAAGGCCGCGGCCGATTCCGCAGCCGCCGCCGGCAAGGCGACGGCCGAGGCGGTGCGCTGACCGTATTCGCCCAGCGATCGACGAGATCCGCCGTTCTCCGCGGCGGATCTCTTTTTTTTCGCTGGTCGGCCCGACGCCGCGCGTTGGACATCGGCAGTACCACCCACCACGAAGACGGGAGATCGCGATGTCTCAGCCTCGAACAGGTCTCTGGACCCTGGCCTCCTGCCTGATCTGCGCGATGCCGGCCCTGGCCGCGGTCGTGTCCGCTTCCCCGGTCGGGGCCGTTTCCGAAACGCCCGCGCCCGCACTCGAGGGCGTCGGTCAGGCGCCGGATCTCACCGGCGTCTGGAACCTCGACGCCAAGGCGAGCGATGACCTCAAGGCATTCGCCAAGCGGGTGGGTTCCCTGATGCCGGGCGGCGGCCGGCCCGGCGGCATGGGAGGCCCCGGCGGCGGCATGGGCGGCCCCGGTGGAGGCATGGGCGGCCCCGGTGGAGGCATGGGCGGGCCCGGCGGTGCGAGGGGTGGCGGTATGCCGGCCGATGAGCTGGGGTCCGGCGCCGAGAACCAGGGCGGTCAGGCGCCGCGGGAAGGACAGGGCTCCGGCGGACCGGGCGCCGGCCTGGCGAGGGCCGCGCAACAACTCCTCATCAGCGGCGACGGCGAGACGATCGAGATCGTGGACGGGGCGGAGCGCAGCGAGACCTGGGTGCCAGACGGAGCCTCCCATACCCAGAAGGGACCCGGCGACCAGACCCTCTCCCGTCGCGCCGCCTGGCAGGGCGGCGTGCTGGTCCTCGAGCAGTTCGGCGGTCCGCTCTCGGTGACCCGCCGCCTGCGCCTGGACGACGCCGGCAAGCGTCTGCTAGTCGACTTGAGCGTGCTCGACGCGGACGGCAAGCCGGTGACGGCGCATCTGGTGTACGCAGGTGTCAGATGAGGGGAGATCGTCACCCCACCAGGTGCATGCGCGACAGGACGGTCTCGATGGCGTAGGCCTCGATGCCGCCGATGTCGGGAATCTCGAACCCGATGCGGTGGTAGCTGGGGTTGCTGTCCGGCCGGCACCAGATGGAGACGGCGGAGATCTCGATCTCGTTCAGGTCGTGGATCATGACGCGCAGGGGAATGCGCAGCTTCATCCGGCGTCCGGGCGGAATCGGCGTGGACGACAGCAGCATCAGGCCGGTGGTGGTGATGTCGACCAGCCGGCCGACGACCACCCCTTCGGGCATGGCGCGGACGCTGGTATGGTGCCGGGTCTGCTTCCGCTTGATTCCGCGACGTTCGCGCATGCCACACCTCGCCGTGAGCACGGCCCCGGCGACGTGCCGGGGCGCATGGTCTGGTTATCGGCGGGGCGTGGGCGACGCTTGAGCGCCGGTCAGCCCTTGGCGTGCCAGGCGGCCAGAACCGCCGCTTCCCGCTCCGGCGTCAGGCCCGCGCGCAGGGTCTTGCGCCGGTCCTCGGGCTCGGTGTGCCACCAGGCCAGAGTCGCGCGGACCGTGTCGTCCAGCGGTCGCATGCCCAGACCGGCGGCGTGAGCCTTCTCGGTGTTGACCTTGCCGAAACCGGCCTCGGCGCCCACGGCCGGCACCCAGCACGGCATGTCCTGCCACGGGCTCACGTTCTGCTGGGCGAGGAACTCCGCGTCGGCCCAGGTCAGGCGCGCATTCGCGCCGGCGACCTCGCGGCAGGTGTCGAGCAGCTGGCCCATGGTGAGAACGCCGGCGGGAGCGTCGGCGTTGAAGGTGCCGAGCACCTTGTTTTCGAGGCAGACGACGATGAACTCGGCGAGGTCGCGCACGTCGATGAACTGGATATTGTCGGCCGGCGCGCCGGGGCACAGGACCTCGCCGCCGCGCTCCACGCGGACGGGCCAGTAGGTGAAGCGGTCGGTGCGGTCCTCGGGGCCGACGATCAGGCCGGGACGGATGATCGTGGCGCCGCCGGGCATCGCGTCGAGGGCCGCCTTCTCGCACAGGGCCTTGAGCGCGCCGTACGTTTCGCCGGTGACCTGCTCGGTGGTGGGGTCGGCGAGGGTCGCGATCGGCGCGGATTCGTCCATGCCGATCGTGCTGTAGTCGTGGTACACCGAGATCGTGGAGATGAAGAGGTAGTGGGCGACGCTGGGGGCCAGCAGTTCGGCCGACAGCCGCACGTGGCGCGGCACGTAGCCCGAGGTGTCGATCACGGCATCCCAGGTGCGGCCGACCAGCGCGCCGAGATCGCCGTCGCGGTCGCCGCGCAGCTTCTCCAGGTCGGGAAACAGCTCCGGGTTGGTCTTGCCGCGGTTGAACAGGGTCACGTCGTGGCCGCGGGCGCGCGCGGCGGCGATGGTATGCGGGCCGAGAAACGCTGTGCCGCCCAGGATGAGCAGCTTGAGCTTGCGCTCGGCGAGGCCGCTGCGGTAACCGTTCGCCTTGACCTGGGGCGGCGGGGCCGCGCGCTGGCCGCAGCCGAGCGAGAGGCCAAGTCCGGCGGCGGCGCCGGCCACGGCGGTGCAACGGAGAAAGTCGCGGCGCGAGAGGCTCATGATCGCTCCTTCACGAGCAGTCCGAAAGTGAACCGGACGGGACGATACGACGCCGGGCGCGCGCGGGTTGCGACGCGGTTCCGGCCGACGTCCGATCCTAGCATAGGTCTGGCGGCGCCGACACGACCAGACTCCGTTGCCGGCGGCCCAGGTGCAACGCGACCAGCGTCCAGAGCGCGGTGAGCGCCGTCCCGACCAGCGCCGCACCGCCGTGACCGACGCCCGCGGTCTGCAGCCGTCCGAAGAAGGCGGCGCCGGCCGCGTCGCCGCCGCGGTAGATGAAGGTGTCGATGAAGCTCTTGGCGCGGTACTTCTCATCGGGTCCGAGGGGCGCGTAGAGCGACTCCCGCGCCGGCTTCACCAGGGCATAGTTCGTCGCCTTGCGCACCACCTGGAACCCGACCAGGACCCCGAGGACCGGCGCGAACGCGAGCGCCAGGAACCCCAGGCCCGTCACCACCGGCAACAGCGCGAGCGTCAGGCCCAGGCCGAGCCGGGTCACGATCCGACCCGTGCCGAAGATCTGGAGCACTAGCGTCACGCCCTGGACCCAGAGTTCGATGCCCGCAAGCAGTTCCGCGCGTCCGACGCGGCTACGTTCCGCCGCGGCGACCAGCGCCGCCTGTTCGAAGTATACGAATGTCGAGGTGAGGCTGTAGAGGACCAGGAACGCGCTGATCGCGAGCAGGTAGGGCGAGCGCGCCGTCAGCTTGATTCCCGCCAGCACGTCCCGGCGCGGCCGGCCGGCGGCGGCGGGCGCCGCGGGCGCGAGCGCCGCGAAGCGCTTGCTCAGCGCCAGCACCAGGACGACGGCGATCTCCAGGCACCCGGCCGAGACGAGCAGCAGCGGCAACCGGCCAAGCGTCGATACCAGCAGCGCGGTGACGGAGCTTCCGGCCAGAGCGCCCACCGTGCCGCCCACGGCCACCACGCCGAATGCCCGCCGCGCGCGGTCGACGCCGAAGCCGTCCGCCATGTAGCCCCAGAACAGCGACAGGGAGAACAGGTTGAACACGCTCACCCAGACGTAGAACACGCGTCCCACCACCGGTTCGCTCGCGGGCCGCGCCAGGAGCAGCACGAAGAAGATGACGAGATTCGCCGCGAAGACGTGGTAGGCGGCCGGCACGAAGACCTCGCGCCGCCGACCGCGGGAGAGCCAGCCGAAGGCGGGCGCGGCGGCCAGCATCGCCGCGAGGGTGTACAGGTAGAGATTGGGCAGGTTCGCCACGCCTCCGGCGATGCCCATCTCGTCGCGCAGGGGCTTCAGGATGAAGTAGGCGGCCATGAGGCAGAAGAAGAGCACGGCGGCGAGGGCGGCGGTCGAGCCCTCGCCGGGAGCGAGACCGGTCAGACGGCGAAGTCGGCGATCGAGCATGGGGCCTGCCTACGCGTTGGGACGCCATGGGGTTTCCGGGGGCGCCCGTTGACATTTGCCGCCGGTGCGACTAAACGTGTCCGATAACGCTATCCATTGCCATCGTACCCTGTTGAAAGGGCCAGCGCATGTCCGATTCCTCCGTCGTGACCGGCGCGACGCACGATCGCGCGCAGACCGCCGACGAGGGGATCCGCCTCCTGCGGATTCACCACATCGAGCTCTGGGTCGGCAACGCGAAGCAGGCGGCGTACTTCTACCGCAAGTGCTTCGGCTTCGACCAGGTCGCGTACCGCGGACCCGAGACGGGCTGTCACGACCGCGCGAGCTACGCGCTCCGGCAGGGCAACATCGTCGTGGTCCTGACGTCGCCCCTGACGCACCTCGACCCGATCAACGTCTGGCTGAACTGCCACGGCGACGGGGTGCGCGACATCGCCTTCGAGGTGACCGACGCCGCGCGGGCCTTCGCGATGGCGGTCGCCCGCGGCGCCACGCCGGTGCAGACGCCGCACGACGTCGAGGCGGCGGACGGCGCCATCCGCCGGGCGTCGGTCCGCACCTACGGCGACACCGTCCACAGCTTCATCCAGCGCGACGACTACGACGGCTTCCTGCCTGGCTTCGCGGTGGAGATGGTCCGCGGCCACAACGTCGGCGTCCACTGCATCGATCACATCGTCGGCAACGTGGATGTCCACCGGATGCAGCACTGGTGCGACTTCTACACCCAGGTCTTCGACTTCCACCAGTTCGTGAGCTACGACGACAAGGACATCTGCACCGACTTCACCGCCCTGCAGAGCAAGGTCATGGCCAGCTCGGACCGCAACATCAAGTTCCCCATCAACGAACCGGCGCCCGGCCTCAAGAAGAGCCAGATCCAGGAGTACATCGACTTCAACCTGACCGCCGGCGTGCAGCACGTGGCGCTGCGCACCGAGAACATCCTCGAGACCATCGACATCCTGCGCGACAACGGCGCCGAGTTCCTCCACGTGCCCGACTCCTACTACGAGACCATCTGGGACCGTGTCGGCGACATCGAGGAGGACCGCGACCGCGTGCGCGACCTGCGCATCCTGGTCGACCGCGACGACAAGGGCTACCTCCTGCAACTCTTCACCCGGCCGCTGCAGGACCGGCCGACGCTCTTCCTCGAGGTCATCCAGCGCGCCGGCAGCGACAGTTTCGGCAAGGGCAACTTCCAGGCGCTCTTCGAGGCGATCGAGCGCGAGCAGGCGCGGCGGGGCAATCTCTAGGGCGAGGAGACGACATGCCATACTACCATCGGCTGGGACAGGTCCCGCCGAAGCGCCACACCGTGTTTCCCCGGGCCGACGGCGGCATCCACTACGAGCACCTGATCGGCAACCTCGGGTTCACGGGATTGCAGTCGCTGCTCTACACGCGGCGGCGGCCGACCGCCGTCCGGCGTATCGAGGACCTCGGCCCGAGCCGCTGGGTGGCCGATCCCGACCCGACGCTGCGGATGCGGCACCTGCGCACCCACCGGCTGCCGTCCGCGGGGGCGGACCCGGTGTTCGACCGCATCCCGCTGGTCTTCAATCACGACGTCGCCATGTCGCTGGCCCGGCCGCGCGGCACGTCGGAAGGGTTCTTCCGCAACGCCCAGGGCGACGAGATCGTGTACGTCACGCGCGGGGAGGCCGTCCTCGAATCGCAGATGGGCGAGCTTGACGTGCGGGCCGGCGATTACGTGGTGATCCCGCGCGGCATCATCCACCGCTGGCGCCTCGACGGCGACCAGGAACGCATCTTCTTCATCGTCGAGAGCCGGGGACACGTCCGCACGCCCTCGCGGTACCGCAATCCGCACGGCCAGTTGCTCGAACACAGCCCGTTCTGCGAGCGGGACATCCGTCCGCCAACCCGGCTGGTCACCTGCGACGAGACCGGGGACTTCGCGGTCGTCGTCAAGAAGCAGGGCCGATTCCAGCGCGTCGTCATGGACCACCATCCCTTCGACACCGTGGGGTGGGATGGCTACTACTTCCCCTGGGCCCTGAGCATCCACGACTTCGAGCCCATCACGGGCCGGCTCCACCAACCGCCACCGGTGCACCAGACGTTCTCGGGCGACGGCTGGGTGCTGTGCTCGTTCGTGCCGCGGCTCTACGACTACCACCCCCAGGCGGTGCCGGCGCCGTACGTGCATTCGAACGTGATGTCGGACGAGGTCCTCTACTACTGCAACGACGAGTTCATGAGCCGCTCCGGCATCGAGCAGGGCTCCCTCACGCTGCATCCCGACGGTCTGCCCCACGGCCCGCAGCCGGGTCGGACCGAGGCTTCCATCGGCCAGAAGGAAACTCGCGAGCTGGCGGTCATGGTCGACACGTTCGCGCCCTTGCACGTGAGCAGCGACGCGCTTTCCTGCGAGGACCCGGGGTACCAGCAGTCGTGGCTGGAGCCTTCGACGTGACCCTTGTCGTCGATGCCCGGGTCGCCTTCCTCGACGGTCTGCTCGACTACGCCGGGTTGTTTCCGCCGGCCAGTCTCGATCTGCCGGCGGCGATGACCGCGTACCTGGCTCACCTGGAGGACCCCGCCGCGCGGCTGCTGCGACGTTTCATCATCCCGGCGCGACGCCTCGCGGAACTGACGCCGTGGCTGCCGCAATTCGACGTCGCGCGGCCGCTGGGCCTCGCGGTGCTGGCGCAGCCGGCCGATGCGGAGGCGGTGCGCGAATTTTGCGCCGGCCGTCCGGCTGTTGTGGTAGAGTCTGTCGAAGCCAGGCTGCCGTCCGCATCCGCAGATCTCATCGAGACTCTCGCTTGCGCGTTCCCGGGAGCGGAGATCAGCGTCGAGGCGGAGGCAGCCGACGGTGATGAGGTCCCCGACACCGCCGCCATCCGCGCGCTCGGCCGCCTGGCGCCGCGGGTCGGCTACAAGCTGCGTTGCGGAGGGGTATCACCCGCTCTGATCCCCTCCGTCGCGCGGGTCGCACGCGTCGCGGCCTCGTGCCGCGACGCGCGCGTTTCTCTCAAGCTCACCGCCGGCCTGCACCATCCGGTGCGCGGCATGGGCCGCACCGGCGATGCGCCGATGCACGGTTTCCTCAACGTGGTCGGCGCCGTGTTGCTGGCCTGGTCTCGCGGCCTCGACGTCGCCGAACTCGAACGTGTCGTGGCCGAGACCGACCCTGGCGCCTTCCGCCTCGACGCCGAGGCCTTTGGTTGGCGCGGCCACGCGGTTGCCGCCGTGGAGGTCGCGCACCTGCGTCGTGTCGCCGTCACCGGACTCGGCACCTGCTCCTTCACGGAGCCCCGCGACGACTTGCGGTCGCTCGGCCTGCTCCCCTGGACCTCCTGACCCCGGAGTCGACGATGGATCCCACCACCTCGCCCCAGCTCTCGTCCTTCGTGCCGGTGGACCGTGATTCTCACTTCCCCCTGCAGAATCTCCCCTACGGCGTCTTCACGCCGCGCGCCGGCGAGCCGCCTCGCTGCGGCGCGCGGATCGGGGAGCAGGTGGTGGACCTCGCGGCGCTGCAGACCGCGGGGCTGCTCGGCGTGCCGGGCTTGCCGGCCGGCGTCTTCGCCGCCGGCGCCCTCAACGGCTTCATGGCCCAGCCGGGGGCGGTGCGTCGAGCCACGCGGGCGCGGTTGAGCGAACTCCTGCGCGCGGACGTGCCGCTCCTGCGCGACGACGCGGCCTTGCGCGAGCGCGCCCTCCTGCCCGTCGGCGCCGTGACCCTGCACCTGCCCGCCCGCATCGGCGACTACACCGACTTCTACTCGTCGCGCGACCACGCCACCAACGTCGGCGTGATGTTCCGCGGCCAGGAGAACGCGCTGCTGCCGAACTGGCTGCACCTGCCGGTCGGATACCATGGCCGGGCCAGTTCGGTGGTGGTCAGCGGCACGCCGGTGCGCCGGCCGCGCGGGCAGTCGTCACCTCCGGGCGTCGCGCAGCCGGTGTACGGGCCCTCCCGATCCCTCGATTTCGAGCTGGAAATGGGCTTCTTCTTCGGCGGGCACGGCAACGCCCTGGGCGAGCCGATTCCGGTGACCGCGGCCGACGATCACATCTTCGGCCTCGTCCTGGTGAACGACTGGTCGGCGCGTGACATCCAGGCGTGGGAGTACCAGCCGCTCGGTCCGTTCAACGCGAAGAACTTCGCGACCTCGATCTCGCCGTGGGTGGTGCCCTACGAGGCTCTGCAGCCATTCCGGCTGCCGCCCCCGGTCCAGGATCCCGAGCCGCTGCCCTACCTGCGCGGCGCCGGCCTCGGCGGTTACGACATCCAGCTCGAGGTGGCGCTGCAGGCGCCGGGCTGCGCGCCGCAGACCATCTGCCGCAGCAACGTGCGCCATCTCTACTGGACCATGCAGCAGCAGCTCGCCCACCACACGGTGACCGGCTGCAACCTGCGGCCGGGCGACCTGCTGGCGTCAGGCACCATCAGCGGCCCGGAACGATCGAGCTGGGGTAGCCTGCTCGAGCTCACCTGGCGCGGCCGCGATCCCCTCACCCTCGCGGGGGCCGGCGAGCGGACGTTCCTTGCCGACGGAGACGGCGTGATCATGACGGGATGGTGCCAGGGCGACGGCTATCGCGTGGGCTTCGGCGAGGTTGCGGGCGAGGTGCTGCCCGCACACCCGTGATGATTCTCTGGCAACCGGATCGCGAGCGCATCGCGGCGGCCCAGGTCACCGCCTTCAGCGAACAGGCCTCGCTGGCCGCGGGCCGCGACCTTCGCGAGTGGGACCAACTCTGGCGCTGGTCCGTGGATCAGCGCGGCGCCTTCTGGGACCTGGTCTGGCGCTTCACAGGCGTCGTCGGCGACCGCGGCGACGGCCCGCCGGTGGTCGACGCCGACGCCATGCCCGGCGCGCGATGGTTCCCCGACGCCCGCCTCAACTTCGCGGAAAACCTCCTGCGCCGCGACGACGGCGCGCCCGCGATCATCTCCTGCGACGAGCGCGGTGAGCGGCGAGAGATGTCCTTCGCCGATTTGCGGCGCGACGTCGCCCGCGCCGCCGCGGCTCTGCGCACCTGCGGCGTGGTCCCCGGGGATCGCGTCGCCGGGTGCCTGCCGAACGTCCCGGAGACGGTGGTCGCGATGCTGGGCGCGGCGAGTCTCGGTGCCGTGTGGTCGAGCTGCTCGCCCGACTTCGGCCCCGGCGGCATCCTCGACCGCTTCGGCCAGATCGCGCCGAAGGTCCTCCTGGTCGCCGACGGCTACGTCTACAACGGCGTCGCCCACGACCGCCGCGCGGTCGCGGCCCGCTTGCGCGAGGCCTTGCCCGAAGTCGGCACGCTGGTCATGGTGCCCTACCTCGACCGGTCCCCCGATCTCGGCCTGGCACGCTTCGATCTGACCTGGGCCGAATTCCTGGCCCGCGGCGACCACCTGCCGGCGCCCGGTTTCACGCGCCTGCCCTTCGCGCACCCGCTCTTCATCATGTACTCCTCCGGCACCACCGGCCTGCCGAAGTGCATGGTGCACTCGGCCGGCGGCACGCTCCTGCAGCATCTGAAGGAGCACCGCCTGCACGTGGACCTGACGCCGGACGACCGCCTCTTCTACTTCACCACCTGCGGCTGGATGATGTGGAACTGGCTCGTGTCGGCCCTCGCCAGCGGCGCCGCCATCGTGCTCGGCGAGGGCTCGCCCACCCGGCCGCGGCACCGCCTCTGGTCGCTCGCCGCGGAGGAGCGCGTCACCGTCTTCGGCACCAGCGCGAAGTACCTCGCCGCGAGCGAGAAGCTGGACCTGCACCCGGGCGCCGAGACCGACCTCTCGGCGTTGCGCGCGGTGCTGTCCACCGGCTCGCCGCTCGCCCCCGAGTCGTACGATTGGGTCTACCGCGAGGTGAAGCGCGACCTCCTGCTCGGCAGCATCTCGGGCGGCACGGACATCATCTCGTGCTTCGCCCTGTCGAGCCCCGTGCTGCCGGTGCGCCGCGGCGAGCTGCAGACGCGCGGGCTGGGCATGGCGGTGGAGGTGTGGGACCCGTCGGGTCGTCCCGTGGTCGGGGCGCCGGGCGAACTGGTGTGCACCCGACCGTTCCCCTCGCAGCCCACGGGATTCTGGAACGACCCCGACGGCTCGCGTTACCACGACGCCTACTTCGCCCGCTACCCCGGCGTCTGGCACCACGGCGACTACGCCGAGCTGCGCCCGGAGGGCGGCCTGATCATCCTCGGCCGCAGCGACACCGTGCTCAACCCCGGGGGCGTCCGCATCGGCACCGCGGAGATCACGCGCGTGGTGGAGCAGTTCGCGGAGGTGGTCGAGAGCCTGGTCGTCGGCCAGGACTGGCAGGACGACGTGCGCGTGGTGCTCTTCGTGAAGCTGCGCGACGGCGTTGCGCTGGACGACGCGCTGCGCGACCGGATCAAGCGTCGCATCCGCGAGGAGGAGACACCTCGCCACGTGCCCGCCAAGATCCTGCAGGTGCTCGACTTCCCGCGGACCATCAGCGGCAAGCTCACGGAACTCGCGGTGCGCAAGGTGATCCACGGACAGGCCGTCGAGAACCGGGACGCGCTGGCGAATCCGGAGGCTCTCGAGCATTTCCGGGACCTGCCGGAACTGTCCGCCGAGTGACCGGTCGCGCCGTCGTCCGGACGTGAAATTGGTGAATCATCGTCCGGGAAGCTATCTTGTCGCGCGATTCCCCCTGACGCGACCTTCCCCGTCCGAGTAGGTGTCCTTTGCTGTCCCTCGACGACCTCTCCGATCCGGTCGATCCGGTCTTCCGCGACCTCGGCCTCTGCGAACCCGTGCTCACCGCGCTCGACGCCCTTGGCTTCGAGAAGCCGACGCCGATCCAGGCGCAGATGATCCCGCCCTTCCTGGCCGGCCGCGACATCCTCGGCCAGGCCCAGACCGGCACCGGCAAGACGGCCGCCTTCGCGCTGCCCATCCTCTCGCGTCTCGACCTGGACCAGCGCACGCCCCGCGCGCTGATCCTCACGCCGACCCGCGAACTCGCCATCCAGGTCGCGGACGCCTTCGAGCAGTACGCGCGCTGCCTGAAGGGCTTCCAGGTGGTGCCAATCTACGGCGGGCAGGAGATGGGCGGCCAGCTGCGGCGTCTCGCGCGCGGCGTCCACGTCGTCGTGGGCACGCCCGGTCGCGTGATGGACCACCTGCGCCGGGGGTCCCTCAATCTCGCCGATCTCGAGTGCCTGGTCCTGGACGAGGCCGACGAGATGCTGCGCATGGGCTTCATCGACGACGTCACCTGGATCCTCGAGCAGACGCCCGACGGCCGGCAGATCGCGCTGATGTCCGCCACCCTGCCGCCGCCGATCCGCCGCATCGCCGCCAAGCACCTGCTCGATCCCGTGTCGGTCACCATCGCCGCCCGCACCACCACCGTGGAAGCCACCCGGCAACGCTACTGCGTTGCCCGCGAACACGACAAGTTCGGCGTGCTCGCGCGCATCCTCGAGGCCGAGGATTTCGACGCGGCGCTCATCTTCGTGCGGACGCGCACCGCCACCCTCGAGGTCGCCGAGCGGCTCAAGGCCCGTGGCTTCGCCGTCGCGCCCCTGAGCAGCGACATCGCGCAGAAGCAACGCGAGAAGACCGTCGCCAGGCTCAAGGCCGGCAAGCTCGACGTGCTGGTGGCGACGGACGTGGCTGCCCGCGGCCTCGACGTGGACCGCATCACCCACGTGGTCAATTTCGACATCCCCAACGACCTCGGCGCCTACGTCCACCGCATCGGCCGCACCGGCCGCGCCGGCCGTAACGGCGAGGCGATCCTGCTGGTCACGCCGCGCGAACAGCACCTTCTGCGGGACATCGAACGCGGCACCCGCCAGCGCATCGAGCCGCTCGAGCTGCCCTCGCTCGACGACATCAACGCGCGCCGCATCGAGCGCTTCAAGCAGCGCATCGCCGACGCCCTCGGCCGGGACGACCTCGCCCCGTTCCGCGCCATCGTCGAGGAGTTCGCCGGCGCGCGCGGCGTGCCGCCGCTGGACGTCGCCGCCGCCCTGGCGCGGCTCGCCCAGGGCGACCGCCCGCTGCTGCTGGACGACCTGCCCGTCGCCGCCTGGCCCGTGCCGCCGGCGTCGCGTCCGCGCGCGGTCGTCGAATCGCGGCGCCCGGTCCGCCCCGACGGCCCGGAACCCGGCATGGAGACCTACCGGGTCGAGGTGGGCCGCAGCCACGGCGTCGCCGCCGGCCACATCGTGGGCGCCATCGCCAACGAGGGCGGCATCGAGAGCCGCTACATCGGCCGGATCACCATCCACCACGACCACAGCACCGTGGACCTGCCCGTCGGCATGCCCGCGCACATCCTGCACAAGCTGAGCAACGCCCGGGTCTACGGCGAGGTGCTGAACATCTCGCGCGAGGCGGGCGACCATCCGGCGGCGCGCCATCGCGAACCCCGCCACGTACAGGTCCGGCCGCGCGTGAAGCCGAAGCGGGGCAAGTGAGAATCGGTCGTGGCGCGAAGTCGCGGCAGGAGTTACTGTATTCGCCGTTCGTCGCTAGCAATCCGCCTGCGGCCCTCCATCGCGATCCCAGCACACGACAATGCCCCTGGAGTGGGTAACGCCCCTGGAGTGTGTGGCCTGGCTCGAAAGAGCCGAGGAGTTCTACCCGTGAGTTTTTCCGAGTTCCGTCTTGATCCCCGCATTCTCGCCCGCATCGACCGGGCCGGCTATGTCCAGCCCACGCCGATCCAGCAGAAGGCGATCCCCGTCGTCATGGCCGGCAAGGACGTGCTGGGCATCGCCCAGACCGGCACCGGCAAGACGGCGGCCTTCATGCTGCCGATCCTCGACCGCCTGACCCGTCACGACGGCGGCAAGCGCCGCGTGCGCGTCCTCGTGGTGGCGCCCACCCGCGAACTGGCCGACCAGACCCGCGAGGCCGGCGTCGAGTTCGGCGGCGCCTTCGGCATCCGCTGCCTGTCGGTCTACGGCGGCGTGAGCAAGCGCCCCCAGGACGAGGCCCTGCGTCGCGGCGTGGACATCGTCGTCGCCTGCCCCGGCCGGCTCCTCGACCATCTCGACGAGGGCACCATCGACCTCTCCGGCGTCGAGGTCCTGGTTCTCGACGAGGCCGACCGGATGTGCGACATGGGCTTCCTGCCCGACGTCCGGCGCATCCTGCGCAAGCTGCCAGCGCGGCGCCAGACCCTGTTCTTCTCGGCGACCATGCCGGCCGACATCCGCATCCTCGCCGACCAGATCCTGCACGACCCCGTAGTCGTGGAGGTCGGCCGGCGGGCTCCCGCAGCGACCGTTTCGCATGCGCTCTACCCGGTGCCCGAGCAGGCCAAGAAGGAACTCCTGCTGGCCATGCTCGACCGCGAGGCGACCGGCCGCGTGCTGGTCTTCACGCGGACCAAGCACCGCGCCCGCAGCCTCGCCGTGCTGCTCGACAAGCGCGGTCACCGCGCCTCCGCGTTGCAGGGCAACATGACCCAGGGCCGGCGCCAGGACGCCATCGACGGTTTCCGCAACGGCCGCTACGACATCCTGGTCGCCACGGACATCGCGGCCCGGGGTCTTGACATCAACGAGATTTCGTATGTGATCAACTACGACATGCCGGACACGGTCGAGGCCTACACGCACCGTATCGGGCGCACCGGTCGCGCCGAGCGGACCGGCGAGGCCTTCACCTTCACCACGCAGGACGACGATCCGCTGGTGCGCGGCATCGAGAAGGCCCTCGGGTCCCGGATCGAGCGTCGTACGCTGGCCGGTTTCGATTACGCCGCCCCGGCCCCCGTGGCGGCCCGGCAGCAGGCGCGGCCGCAGGTCCCGACGCAGGCGCGGCCGGCGGTGCTGCCGGACATGTCGTTCAGCTTCGGCGCCGCTGCCGGCGCCCCCCGCGGAGAGCGGCAGCAGCGCCGCCGGCGGCGGTTCCTGCAGGGCTAGGAGGGGTCGGGCTTGCGAGGCGCCTTCGCGCACATCGGCTTCTCGCGCGGCGAGGAGATCGCCCACGCCATCACGCACGGCGTCGGGGTGGTCGGCAGCGCCGTGGGTCTGGTGACGCTCGTCGTGCTGGCCGCGACTCGTGGCGATGCCCGGTTGGTGGTCGGCGTCAGCGTCTTCGGGGCGACCATGGTCGCCCTCTACGCGGCCTCGACCTTCTATCACGCCCTCACCGCGGCTCGAGCCAAGCGGGTCTTCCAGCTGCTGGACCACGGCGCCATCTACCTGCTCATCGCCGGCACCTACACCCCGTTCACCCTGGTGGTCCTGGGCGGCGGCTGGGGCTGGTCCCTTTTCGGCGTCGGCTGGGGCCTGGCCGTCCTCGGCATCGTCTACGAGGTGGTGCTGCGCCGGCCGTGGAAGCGCCTGTCGCTGATCTTCTACCTCGCGCTCGGCTGGCTGGTGGTGATCGCCGCGAAGCCGCTGGCGGCGGCGCTGCCGCCACCGGCGCTGCTATTGCTCGGCCTGGGCGGCGTCGCCTACACGGGTGGCGCGGTCTTCTATGCCTGGCGCGGCTTCCCGTACCACCACGCCGTCTGGCACGTCTTCGTGCTGGCGGGCACCACCCTGCATTTCGTCTGCGTGCTGCGGTACGTGATTCCGCCGGCGTGACGACACCGGAGGCCGCGCATGATCCTCGACCGCCTCGACAGCGCGCATCTCTACGCGGGAATCACGCCGCTGATCGCGAGCGCCTTCGCCTTCCTCGCCCGGCCCGACCTGGCGACTCTGGACGACGGCAAGCACGAGATCGACGGTGACCGGATCTTCGCCCTCATGAACCACTATCTCACGAAGCCTCGCGAAGGCGCCGCCTGGGAGTCCCACCGCCGTTACCTGGACTTGCAGTACGTCGTCGCGGGCGCCGAACGCCTCGGGCACGCCCACGTGGACCGCCTGGCGGCCGGCGACTACGACGCGGACCGCGACTGCTTGCCGCTGGCGGGTCACGGCGATTACGTGACCCTGTCGGCCGGGTGTTTCGCGTTGCTCTTCCCGCAGGACGCGCACATGCCTGGCCTGGCCGTGGGCGCTCCCGCGCCTGTGCACAAGGTCGTGGTCAAGATCGCGGCAGGAGAGAGAGGGTGGCCATGATGATTCGTGTCGCCTTGGTGGTCGTCTTGCTTTCCGGCCTGGCCGCGCCCCTGGGCGCCACCGAGGTGCTCGACCGGCGGGAGGACCGGCCCGGGGTCTTCCCCGTTCTCGCCGCGGAGACGCTGCGCGAACGCAAGGTCCGCCTGCCCGATGACCTGAAGGGCGAACGCAACCTCCTGCTGGTCGCCTACGAGCGGGAACAGCAGGCGGACATCGATACCTGGCTCGCCGTCCTGGACACCTTCGCGTTGAAGCCGCCCGCGTTCGCCTACTACGAACTACCCGCCATCTCGAGCGGCATGAGCTGGATGCGCGCCGTGATCGACGGCGGCATGCGCCAGGGCATCCCCGATCGCGCGCAACGCGACCGGACCATCACCCTCTACCTCGATGTCGACTGGTTCCGCACGCAGATCGGCACCGCCGGTCACGACGGCATCGCGGCCCTGCTCGTCGACCGCGAGGGCACCATCTACACCCGCTGGTTCGGCCGGTACGACGACGTCGCCGGCGCCCAGCTGCGCGCCGCGCTCACGACGCCCTGAACCCCTGGCGGGCTACCGCGGCGTCGCGTCGAAGTAAGGTGCCGGGGGCGGCAGGAGGCCTGCGGCGGCCAGCGTCTCCCGCGCCAGTTCTCTCGCGCCGCGGCCGTCGTCCGCCAACCACAGCAGGCGCAACTCGTCTCGCTCGGCCTCGCTCAGCGGCCAGGCGAGATCGCTAGCCCGCAGGCGCGTCGTCAGGTCATATAGCACCAGGGCGGCGGTGACGGAGACGTTGAAGCTGCGGGTGAAGCCGGGCATGGGGATCTGTGCGCACAGATCCGCGGCCGCCAGGACGTCCGGCGTGAGACCGGTCTCCTCGGTGCCGAAGCACACGGCGAGGGGCCGTGCCAGTGGCACGGCGCTCAGCGGCACGGCATCCTCCCGCGGACTGGTCGCGACCACCAGGTAGCCGCGCGCGCGCAGCGCCGCGAGGCAGGACCCGATGTCGTGGCCGTTAGGCTTGCGCCACCGGTGCAGGGTGAGCCATCGCGCGGCGCCGTGCACCACCTCGACGTTCGGACGGAAGCGCTTCTGACCCTCGACGATGTGCACGTCCTGCACGCCGAGGCACTCGCAGGTCCGCAGCACGGCGCTGGCATTGTGCGGGTGGTAGACGTCTTCGAAGACCACCGTGAGATGGCGCGTCCGCGCCGCCAGGACCAGGTCCATGCGCGCGAACCGCTCCGGCGTGACGAGGCCGGCGAGCCGCGCGACCAGGTCGCGCCGGGTTTCTGCGGGTAACTTCAACAACGAGCGGGGATCGAACGCTTCTTTCATGCCCGGCGCGCCTCGTGGATGCCTAAGGGATTGTGCGTAAAGGCCTTACAGAAAAAAACGTGTGGTCGACTCTTGTTTCTGGTGCTACGGTCTGCGAGCCGGCGGTCAGGCTTGTCAACGCGCGGTCGTCCCTATTGCGGATGGCCCGCGTTTCGTCTCCCGATCTCTTGGCGACCACCTGGACCCCGGGGCGAAACGAAAATCGTCCTTCCGCCTGCTCCGGATCATCCGGTGGGACGACGGGCGAGGGGGCTCCGGCTCCCTCGCCGCGTCGGCCGCGGCGGGAACCGCCGGTAGTCTCAGGTCGTGCGGGTCAACTCCGCCACCGCCGTGAGGATCTCCTCGTTGGTGAACGGTTTGCGGATGGCGCGGTCGGCGCCCAGGAGTTTCGCGGACTGCAGGTAGTTGTCGGGCGTGGACCGCCCGCCGCCACTGATGGCGATCACCTTCAACCCGGGATGCGACCGTCGCAGATCGAGAATGGTCTCGATGCCGTCCTTCTCGGGCATGATGATGTCCGTGATGACGATCTCGCAGGGGTCGCTGCTGAAGACCTGCACGCCTTCCTTGCCGTTCGCGGCCTGCTTCACCGTATGACCGGACCGGGTGAGCACGGCGACCAGATAGGTCCTGACCTCGGGATCATCTTCGATCACGAGTACCCTGGCCAACTCGCCACCTCCGTCGGGAAACCACCCACGCCCACGCCCGACCGGGACTCACGAAAACCCGGTCTCCCAAGCAAGGTCATGTGTAACACACGTCTGCGCAAATGTCACCCCACGATTCCCTTGATTCCCCCGCAGGGTGGGGTATCCTGCGAGGGCATGAGCTCTGGAACAATTGGGATCTCGACACGTAGTAGCCTGCCAACGTCCCCGAACCGGTGACCGGGAGCCCATGAAAGCCAATCGCGATACGAGCATACGCGTCGACGACCTTTCCTTCGCCTACGCACGCGAGCCGGTCCTGCGCGGCGTCTCCTTCCAGCTCGAGAAGGAAGCCGTCGGGCTCCTGGGTCCGAACGGCTCCGGCAAGACGACGCTCCTGCGCGTGCTGCTGGGTCAGGTGCCAGTTCCTGTCGGCCGTGTCCACGTGCTCGGATACGACATGCACGCGCATGCGCGCCGGGCGCGCGGCCGCCTCGGCTGGATGCCGGAACGCGGCGGCGTGATTCCCGGCTTCAGCGGCGTCGCGTTGGTCGCCTACATGGGCGAACTTGCCGGCATGCCGCGGCGCGACGCGATGCAGCGCGCGCACGAGGTGCTGCACTTCGTCGGCCTCGGCGACGAGCGCTACCGCAAGTGCGAGACCTACAGCCAGGGCATGCGCCAACGCCTCAAGCTGGCCACCGCCCTCGTCCACGACCCCGACTGGCTCTTCCTCGACGAGCCCACCAGCGGCCTCGACCCGGGCGGTCGCGTGGCGATCCTCGACCTGGTGCGCGACCTCGCGCGGCAGAAGGGTCTCGGCGTGATCCTCTCGACGCATCTGCTGGCCGACGTGGAGGCGGTGTGCCGGGAGATCCTCGTGCTGCGCGACGGCCAGTTGCTCGCGCGCCGGCCTGTCGACCCGCGCAGCGTGGCCGGCCGGCAGGTCTTCGAAGTGGCGGGCTTCGGGCCGGAGGAAGCCTTCCAGGCAGCCCTGCGCGAGTTCGGCGCCGAGGTGGAGATCGCCCAGCATGTCACCCACGTGACCCTCGACCTCGACCGCCTCCCGAGCACCCCGGGGGAGGGCGACGACGGCTTCGCCCGCGGTGTACGCGCCATCCTCGCGATCGCCGCGCGCACGGGCTTCGCGCCGCGCCGGCTGCGTCCGCGGCCGGAGACGCTCTCGGACCAGTTCCACGCCATGGTGCGCGAGGAGTAGACGATGCCGGTCTTCGAACGCGGCTACACGCACTGGACCACCTCCGGCCTGCCGGTGGACCCGCCCTGGTGGGCGATCGCCCGGCGCGGCCTGGTGGCGCCGCTGCAGCAGCGCGGGCTCCTGTTCCTGCTCTTCCTGGCCTGGGTTCCCGCCGTGGTCAAGGGCGGCATCATCTTCTTCAAGGCCCGGGCTGGCGAACTCCTCGATCTGGTGGCCGGCAACTCCTGGACCAGCATCGAGCCCGCCGGATTCCTCGCCTTCGTCGAGGGCCAGCGGTTCTTCGTGTTCCTGTTCATGGTGCTGATCGGCGCCCGCCTCATCGCCACCGACCGGCGGGAGAACGGTCTGTCGCTCTACTTCTCCCGGCCGCTCGGCGTGGCCGACTACGTCGCCGGCAAGGTCCTGATCGTGCTGGGTTACTACTTCGCCGTCACCCTCCTGCCGGCGTGCATGCTCTGTCTCTTCGCCTACCTGATCGACCCGTCGGCCGCCGGCGCCGACGTGTTGCTGCTGACGCCCCTGCGCCTGCTCCTCTACTGCGGGCTCAGCGGCACCATCATGAGCCTGGTGCTGCTGTCGTTCTCGTCGCTGGGCAAGCGAACCGTCTTCATCGTCGTGTGGTGGACGGTCCTGTACATGGGCAGTGAAGCCATCGGCCTGGTGCTGAAGTTCGCGGGCATGCCCTGGTTGCAGATCGTCGACTTCGCCGGTCAATTCCAGAATGCCGGCACCTTGATCTTCCCCGGCGGCACCGTGGAGGAGGCGGACATGACCGTCTCGCCGTGGGTCAGCGTGATGGTCTGCGCCGCGTGGGCGGCGCTGGCGATCGCCGTCCTGCGCCGCCAGATTCGCCCCGTGGAGGTCGTCACATGATCGGCACGGGACCGGTGAGGATCGAGGCCGACCGCGTCGGCAAGTGGTTTGGCGAGGTGATCGCCGTCAACAGTTGCACCATGCAGATCGGCGCGGGCGTGGTGGGCATGCTCGGCCAGAACGGCGCCGGCAAGACCACCCTCTTCAAGCTGCTCGCCGGACTGATCACGCCCAGCCACGGCAGCGTGAAGCTCGACGGCCGGCTGCTGCGCCACGAGATCGGCCTCTACCGCCGCATCGGATTCTGTCCCGAGAGCGACGCCTTGCCGGACTGGATGACCGGCCGCGAGTTCCTCTCGCTCATGCTCAAGCTCCAGGGCGTGGGCGGCCGCGCGGCGGTCGCCCGGGTCGACGAGTTGCTGGAGCGGTTCGATCTGAAGGGCGCCGCCCGGCGGCGTCTCGGCGGCTACTCAAAGGGTATGCGCCAGAAGCTGAAGCTGGCGCAGGCTCTAGCGCACGACCCCGACATCCTCTTCATGGACGAGCCCCTCAACGGCATGGACCCGGTGAGCCGCGTCGCCACCATCGAGTTGATCCAGGAGCTCGGGCGCGCCGGCAAGACCGTGCTGGTTTCCAGCCACATCCTGCCCGAGGTCGAGGAGATGACCCGGCAGGTGGTGCTGGTCCACCGGGGGAAGGTGCTCGCCGAGGGCGACGTCGCCGAGATCCGCGACATGATTCCTGAACACCCGACCGTCGTCGCTCTGCGCTCGCCGCGCCCGCGCGAACTCGCCGCGCACCTGATCGGCAAGGAGCACGTGGTCGGCGTCGAGATGGGCTCGGAGGGGCGCGTGATCGTCCGCACCGACCATGCCCTGGGGTTCTACCGCCGCCTGCCGTCCTGGTTGCTGGACTCGGGGCTGGCGGTCGAGGAGATCCACACCCTGGACGACGACCTCGAATCGGTCTTCGCCTATCTGACCGAGACATGAGGACACGATGACGACCACCACCACACCCGTGGATTCGCGCCCGATACCTCAGCCGGTGCCTAGCCTGCCCGCCGCGCTGATCATCGCCGGCTACGCCTTCCGGGAGATGGCCCGCCGGCGCCGGCTGGTGTCCCTCGGACTGCTGATGCTGGTGCCCGTCCTGCTGCTGCTGGCGGTGCGGCTGTGGTACCCGGGCGAGGTCTCGCCGGAGATCCTGCTGGCCGTGTTGCTCGGGGACGTGCTCATCCCGTTCCTGATCCCGGTGATCGCGATGGCGGTGGGCGCCTCGGCGATCGGCGAGCCGGTCGAGGACGGCACCCTCGTCTACTATTGGACCCGTCCCCTGCGTCGGCACGCCCTGTACATCGGGCGGATGGGCGCGGCGCAGCTGGTCGCCGCCGGTCTGGTCATCATGTCGCTCGCCATCTGCTTCGCCACCCTGGCCTTCGGTGGCTTCGGGCCGGTGACCTGGCCCTTCGTGAAACTGTATCTGGCCGCGGGCGTGGTCGCGCTGCTCGGCACGGCGGTCTACACGTCTCTCTTCGCCTGCCTCGGGACGGGACTCAAGCGGCCATTGCTCGCGTCGTTGCTGTTCGTCTTCGGCTGGGAGCCTCTGGTCGCCGGCATTCCGCAGCGCATCCAGGAGTGGACCATTCGCTTCCACCTGCGCAACCTGGTCACCTGGCCCGATACGCAGACCACCGACCTGCGGGGGATCATCGAGGAGTTACTCACCCGCGCGATGGCGAGGCCGGCGGTGCCGGACTGGCGATCCGTCGTGGTGCTGCTGGCCGTGATGGTGGTGGCCACCGTGATCGGCATCCTCCTGCTCGGCCGTCGCGAACTGGACCGGCAGGGCGGTTGATGACCCTGCCGGCGCCGTTGCCGCGCGCGTTCTTCGCGCGCGAGACCGAGATCGTTGCCCGCGAGTTGCTGGGCTGCGTCCTCTGGACCGATGCCGCCGGTCTGGTCGCCGCCGGGCGAGTCGTGGAGGTCGAGGCGTACCTCGGCGAGGACGACCCGGCGTCGCATGCCTGGCGGGGACCGACGCCCCGCAGCGGGATCATGTTCGGCCCGCCGGGGATGGCGTATGTCTATTTCATCTACGGCATGCACCACTGCGTGAATGCGGTGACGGAACCTGCCGGGAGGGCGGGGGCCGTGCTCTTGCGGGCGCTGGAGCCGATCGCCGGCCTGGAGGTCATGGCGAGCCGCTCGCCGCGGACATGCCCGCCGGGCGATCTGTTCCGTGGCCCGGGGCGCCTCTTCCGGGCTCTCGGCGTCGATCACGGCTGGAGCGGGTTGCCGCTGTCCGGGCGGCGCGCGCGGCCCCGCGGCGCGGCGCGGCGGCTCTGGATCGCGGCGGGGGAGGGCCGTCCGGCCCGGGTCTTCGCCACGCCTCGCATCGGCGTGCGGCGGGCGGCGGACCGCTTGCTGCGCTTCGTCGACGCGGACAGCCCGTGCCTCAGCGGACGGGCGTGACCCGCGGTTTTTGACACGACGCGGCGGTGTGACTAGTGTGCCGCGCGCGTAGGAATCCCACAGGCCCGGCCCTGCCGGGCAGACTGCGAACCCCCGCGGTGGGCGGGGATGTCAACGGAGGCAACATGCCCAAGTCCCAGCGTTCCATCCTGGCCGCCCTCGCGGCGGCGGTCCTGCTCGCGGGCGCCTGGCCGGCGTCCGGGCAGACCTTTCTCGATCTGGAGAACCAGATCAAGGAGATCAAGCTCGAGAACGGGATGACCTTCCTGGTGCTCGAGCGGCACGACGTGCCGGTGTTCTCGTTCTGCACCTACGTGGGCGTGGGCAGCGCGAACGAGGTCCGCGGCATCACGGGCATCGCCCACATCCTCGAGCACATGGCCTTCAAGGGCACCGCCGAGATCGGCACCAAGGACTACAAGAAGGAACTGAAGGCGATGGCCGCCGAGGATGCCGCCTTCCTCGCGCTCAAGGCCGAGCGGCTGAAGGGCGAGAACGCCGACCCCGAGAAGCTGGCCAAGCTCGAGGCGGACTTCACGGTCGCCAAGGACGCCGCCCGCGAGTTCGTCGTCAGCAACCAGTTTGGCGAGATCGTGGAGCAGAACGGCGGCGTCGGCCTGAATGCCTCCACCTGGGTCGACCAGACCCAGTACTACTACAGCTTCCCGAGCAACCGCCTCGAGCTGTGGGCCTACCTGGAGGGGTCCCGCATGTCGGCCCCGGTGATGCGCGAGTTCTACACCGAGAAGGACGGCCCGGTGACCGAGGAGCGCCGCATGCGCACCGATAACAGCCCCTTCGGCCGCCTCATGGAGCAGTTCCAGTGCCTGGCCTTCATCGCGAACGGCTACTCGCACTCGACCATCGGCCACATGTCCGACCTGAACACCATCACGCGCCAGGACTGCGAGGACTTCTACCGTCGTAACTACGTCGGCAAGAACATCTGCGTCGCGGTGGTCGGCGACGTCGACGCGGCGGAGGTCGAGAAGCTGGCCCGCAAGTACTTCGGCAAGATCCCCGCGGGCAATCCCGAGCCGGTGGAGACCAAGGAGCCGGATCAGCTGGCCGAGAAGCGCATGGTCATCCAGGAGGACACCCAGCCCATCCTCATGCTGGGCTGGAAGATCGAGGACCAGATGAACCCCGACTGGCCGGTCTACCAGGCCATCGCCGACATCCTCGGCCAGGGCCGCACCAGCCGCCTCTACACCAAGCTGGTCAAGGAAGACAAGCAGGCGGTGCAGGCCTTCAGCTTCGCCGGCTTCCCCGGCAGCCGGTACACCAACCTGATGACCGTCTTCGGCATTCCCGTCAAGGGCGTCAGCGCCGAGCAACTCGAGGGCACCATCCGCGCCGAGGTCGCGCGCCTGGCAGCCGACGGCGTCACCGGCGAGGAACTCGCGGGCGTGAAGCAGCGGGCCCGCGCCAACTTCCTGCGGGGCCTCGACAGCAACGGCGGCCTGGCCGGCCAGCTGGCGTCCTACCAGATGGACACCGGGGACTGGCGTCGCCTCTTCAGCGAAGTGCAGCGCCTCGAGGCCGTCACGGTCGACGACGTCAAGCGCGTCGCGGCGGAGATCTTCCAGGATCAGCGGCTGACCGTCGCCATGATCGAGAACGAGCAGTCATGAGCCCGAAAGGAACGACGATGAAACACGTCATGCGATCGGCGATGGCTGCGCTGCTGGTGCTGCTCGCCGCGAACCTGGTGACCGTCGCCCACGCCGCGAATCCGTGGGAGAAGATCAAGGTCCCGCCCCTGAACGAGTTCCAGATGCCCGCCTACGAGCGGGTGCAACTGGCCAACGGCATGGTCCTCTATCTGGCCGAGGACCACTTCCTGCCGATGGTCGAGCTCTCGGCCACCATCCGCGCCGGCAGCGTCTACGAACCGGCCGAGATGATCGGCCTCGCCGAGATGACCGGTTCCGTGCTGCGCACGGGCGGCGCCGGCTCGCGCTCCGGCGACGAGATCGACGCTCTCGTCGAGTCGCGCGGCATCAACGTCGAGACCTGGGTCGGCCAGACCACCGGCGGCGCCTACCTGTCCGTCCTGAAGGAAGACGTCGACCTCGGACTCGGCCTGCTCGCCGACATCCTCATGCGGCCGCAATTCGCCGAGGACAAGATCGAGCTGGCCAAGGAAGAGCAGAAGGCGACCATCGCGCGCCGCAACGACGAGCCCATGTCCATCGCGATGCGCGAGGGCATGAAGGTGCTCTTCGGCCCCGAGCACCCGCTCGCCCGCCACACGGAGTACGAGACCATCGCCGCCGTCACGCGCGCCGACATGGTGTCGTTCCATGAGGCCTTCTTCCATCCCGACCGCGCGTACCTCGTGGTGGTCGGCGACTTTGCGGCCAAGGACATGGCCGCGCGCATCGAGACGGCCTTCGCCGGCTGGGCCAAGGCGACCATGCCGATGCCGCCGGACGTCGGCATCGACACCTTGCCGCGCACGGTCAACGCCGTGTCCAAGGACGACCTCACCCAGACCACGCTGATCCTCGGCCACAAGGGCATCCGCAACAACGACCCGAACTTCGCGGGCATCGTCGTCGCGAACGAGATCCTCGGCGGCGGCTTCTCGTCGCGCCTGTTCAACGAGGTGCGCAGCAAGCGCGGCTGGGCCTACAGCGTGGGCAGCCAGCCCGGCACCGGCTGGCAGTACCCGGGCATGTTCCTGGCCTTCACCATGACCAAGAACAGCACCGTGCAGCAGTCGGCCGAGGTCATCCTCGCCGAGATCGACCGCATGGTGAAGGAACCTGTCTCGGCCGCCGAGTTGCAGAAGGCGCGCGACTCGATCCTCAACAGCGAGGTGTTCAGCTACGACACCAAGCGCGAGGTTCTCGACCGCCTGGTCCTGTTCGAGATGAACGGCTACCCGCAGGACTTCCTGAAGACGTACCAGGCCGCGGTCCGCGACCTGACCCCGGCGGCGGTGCAGGCCGCGGCGCAGGCCGTGTGGCACCCCGACCAGATGAGCATCCTGGCCGTCGGCAACAAGGCCGAGTGGGACGGCGACCTGAGCAAGTTCGGGCCGGTGAACGACATCGACATCACCATCCCCGAACCGAAGATGCAGGTCGTGATCCCCGCCGCCACGCCGGAGAACCTCAAGCGGGGCCTCGATCTCATGATCGCCCTGCGCGACAAGTCGGGCGGCACCAAGCTGACCAACCTCACGAGTTACCATGAAGTCTCCGTGATGACCATCGCCGACACCCCGATGGGTCCGATGGACATCACCCTCGACAAGACCGTCGTCTTCCCCGACAAGATGGCGCTCCTGCAGAAGCTGCCGTTCGGCGAGGCCACGCAGGTGGTCACGGCCGACGCCGGCTGGGTCCGCAGCCCGATGGGCAACAAGGACATGTCGGGCGAGGAGTTGACCAAGGCCAAGGAGGAGATGAAGAACGACACCGTCACCATCCTCCGCCGCCTCGACGACTACCTCTGCCAGGCCCTCGACCCCGCCGAGATCGACGGCGTCGCCTGCCTGCCCGTCCACGTGCGCCTGAAGGGCAGCGAGGACTTCCAGATCTACTTCCTGAACGCCGCCACCGGGATGGTCCACATGGTCCAGAGCCAGGGCTCCCACCCCATGACCCAGACCCCGGCCACGGTGAAGATCTACGTTACCGAGACCGGCGACCTTGGCGGCTTCCACATGCCCAAGGCGCTGAAGATGACCTTCGACGACGAGGACTTCGGCACCCTGACGGTCAAGGAGTTCCAGGCCAACCCGACGGTGGCCCCGGACACCTTCAAGAAACCCTGAGGTCGGGACGACCCCGGGAATCTCGGCGGCGCGGGCGGCTCCCCAGGGGCCGCCCGCGTCGTAACTGCTTGTGGCGTCTGGACGTGGGGTGATATAGACTCGCCGGCGGGCGCGGGCCGCCCGCCGGCGTTTTCGGAAGAGGAGCTGCTTCACGGTCGACCCGGGGTGATGGGAAGGTTGCGCGCGTTCCAGGACCCTCGGGGGAGTCTCCAATGAAGCAGCGTGTTACGATATTAGCACAAAACTTCGGTTTGTTGGACAAAAAATTGCATGAAAATTATCCAGTGAATAATCCGACGGGCAACTGGGTACTGGTGCGCGTCGTCGGCGATGGGGCGGACACCCTGAAACTGAAGGTGTCCGATCGCGTAGGAAAGGCCGCTGCCGTCGTCCGGGACCTCGGGAGGATCGCTCATGATCGAAGCTATCGTCGGCCTCGTCATCCTGCTCGCACTGCTGGGTCTGGGTGCGGTGGTGGTCAAAGTCGTGATCGGGCTGATCCTGTTGCCGTTCAAGCTCCTGTTCGGGCTCCTCGGCTTCGTGGTCTCGCTGGTGGTCGGCTTGCCGCTGCTGGTCCTCGCGGTGGTGCTGATCGCGGTGCTGGCGCCCTTGATCGGCGTCGTCTTGCTGCCGTTGCTGCTGCTCTTCAGCTTGCTCTTCTAGAGCTTGCCGTTCTTGCGCCGGCGTTCGCGGCGCCGGCCTTCGTCGAACCCGACCCGCGCGACGCCTCGTGGGCCGCCTGGCGGCGGCTCGCGCTCTGCGACGGTCGCTTCCTGCCGTCCCAGGGCCCGGCGGCTCTCGATGAGATCGATCCTCTCTCCGTGCCGGCGGCAGAGACCACCGTCCGCCTCGGCGCGCGGGCTGGCGCAACCTGGCGCGAGGTCGGCGGCCTGGTGGAGGGCGAGGCCGGGCTCGCCGCCTCGCCCGGCCTGACGCTCGACATCGCCCCCGAACTGACCGCGACCGGCGGACGCTGGTGGGCTGCGGTCTCGCCGCGCCTGGTGGGCCGCGCGGTCGAGGGCGGCCGGGTCCCCGCCGACGCGCTGCTCTACCCGCGCTGGCCCGACGCGACCACGCTGCCGCTGACGGGCGAGGCGCGCGCCGCCGATCCCCCCTGGATCATCGACGTGCCGCGCGCCGTGGTCGGCGTGCGGCTGGGCCGCTGGGCCGTATCCGCGGGCTGGACCCCCTGGACCGTCGGGCCGGGGCTGACCGGTGGCCTCACCGCGAGCGCCACCGCGCCGTCGTACCCGGCGCTCACCGCGCGCCGTGTCCAGCCGTTCGCCTGGTCGGGTTTCCTGAAGCCGGTTGCGCCGGCGCAACTCCTCGTACGCATCGGCGCGACCTCGCGCCAGACCGTGACCTTCGACGATCCCGCCGGCCCGCAGACCAGCACCGAGCGCCCCATCCTCCTGCAGTGGCTGATCGGCTGGAACCACACCTCGTGGTGGCGGTCGAGCCTGACCCAGTCGGCGCTGGCCGCGGCGCGGGGCGAAGGCAGCGTGTGGCTCGATCTGCCGGAGGTCGGCCTGCCGGGCGGCGGCACCACCTGGACCGAACTCGAGCGCGGGCCGGTCACCGACCGGATCCTGAGCGTCATGACCGAGGCGCGTTTCCGCGACGCGCCGTGGCCGCTGCTGCCGGCGCGCGCCGGCCGCGTGTGGCTGGAGTACGCAGGCGAGGACGCCATCGCCGAGGGCATACCCGAACTCTCCGCGCCCGGCACCGTCGTCGGCTGCGAACTGGTGGACGACCACGGCGACCTCGCCTTCGAGTTCCGCGAGACGCGCCATCCCAAGGTGCTCTGGTACTCGCACTCGGGCTTCGCCGAGGGCTTCAGCCACGACGGCTGGGTCCTCGGCCTGCCCACGGGCGGCGGCGCGCAGACCTGGCACGTCCTCGGGCGCTGGCGCCCCGGCGGCGCGACGGCCGACGAGTGGACGCTGGACGCGCGGCGCACCGCCTGGGCGGACAACGTCGCCTTGCCGGGAACGGCCAAGCGCGCGACCGTGACCGTGGGGTGGCGGCGCGGCCGCTTGCAGGCCGAGGTCGGCGGCGTGTACGAGGAGGTCCGCGCGACGGACGGCGAGGCCGTCGTCGACCGCTTCGTCACCAGCCGGGTCGTGTTCGGGATCTGAGGAGGTCGACATGGTGCGCGGCGCGATGGTGTTGCTGGCGTTGATCTGCTGTCGAGAGGGGCTGGCGATGGACCGGATCACGGGAAAGCCGTTCGCGACGCGCTCGGAGGTGCTGGCCACCCGCGCGATGGCCGCCACCAGCCAGCCGCTGGCGACGCAGGCGGCGCTGGAGATCCTGCGCGCGGGCGGCAACGCGGTCGACGCGGCGATCGCCGCCAACGCGGTGCTATGCCTGACCGAGCCCACGGGGTCGGGCCTCGGCGGCGATATCTTTGCCATCGTCTGGGATCCCGATGCGAAGCAACTGCGCGGCCTCAACGGCAGCGGACGCTCTCCGCGCACGCTCACCCTCGCGGAGTTCCAGAAGCGCGGCCTGACGCACATCCCGCCGCACGGCCCCCTGCCGGTGACCGTCCCGGGCTGCGTCGACGGCTGGTGCACCCTGCACGCCGAGCTGGGCAAGCTGCCGTTGACGCAGGTGTTGGCGCCGGCCATCCGCCACGCGCGCGAGGGCTTCCCCGTCACCGAGCTGATCGCTCACTACTGGGCGCTCGGCGGCGCGCGACTGCGCGACTATCCGGGCTTCGCCGCCACGTTCCTGCCGGGCGGCAAGGCGCCGGCCGAGGGCGAGATCTTCCGCAATGAACCGCTCGCGCGCACCCTCGAGGCCATCGCCGCCGGCGGCCGCGACGCCTTCTACACGGGGCGCATCGCCGGCGTCATCGCCGACTTCATGGCCGGCGAGGGCGGCTACCTCACGCGCGAGGACCTCGCGGCGCACCGCAGCGAGTGGGTGGACCCGGTGTCGACGTCGTACCGCGGGGTCGAGTTGTGGGAATTGCCGCCGAACGGACAGGGCATCGCCGCGCTGCAAATCCTCAACGTGCTCGAGGGCTTCGACCTTGCAAAGGCCGGCTTCGGCAGCCCCGACCACCTGCACCGGTTCGTCGAGGCCAAGAAGCTGGCCTTCGAGGACCGCGCGCAGTTCTACGCGGACATGGCGTTCGCGGAGGTGCCGGTGGCGGGTCTGATCAGCAAGGAGTACGCGACGACGCGACGCGCCTTGATCGACCCGGCGCGCGCCGCCCGCGTGTACCCGCCCGGCGATCCGGCCCGCGACGGCGACACCGTGTGCCTGTCCGTCGGCGACGACCAGGGCATGATGGTGAGCCTCATCCAGAGCAACTACCGCGGCTTCGGCAGCGGCCTGTGCCCCGACGGCCTCGGCTTCTGCCTGCAGGACCGCGGCGAACTGTTCGACCTCGCCGAGGGCCGCGCCAACACCTACGCGCCCGGCAAGCGCCCCTTCCACACCATCATCCCGGCGTTCGTGACGCGTGACGGTGAGCCGCTGATCGCTTTCGGCGTCATGGGCGGCGCCACCCAGCCCCAGGGCCACGCCTGGATCATGATGAACCTGTTCGACTTCGACATGAACCTGCAGGAGGCGGGAGACGCTCCGCGCGTGATCCACGACGGCAGCAGCGAGCCGACGGGCGAGCGCATGACCGAAGGCGGCACCGTCTACGTCGAGAGCGGCTTCCCGGAGGCAACCATCCGCGAGTTGATGGAACGCGGCCACCGCATCGGCCGCGTCGTCGGCGACTTCGGCGGCTACCAGGCGGTGATGCGCGACCCCAAGACGGGCGTGTACCACGGGGCCTCGGAGTCGCGGAAGGATGGGATGGCGGCGGGGTTCTGAGCGGCGGACGGGACGGAACGATCCGCCCGGGAGTGGCCGTGATCGACTTGCGCCAGCGCAAGCGCCGACCTTGGTACGGGGGCTGCACGTTTGCCTCCCCAGCGTCGGTTGACGCACTGACGTGACTTCAACATCGACCGTTGACTTGACACGTATGCATCATTGAGGCATCATGATATGCATGAGGACGACCTTGAACATCGATGATGAGCTGCTCGGCGAGGCCGCCCGGCTGACCGGCGTCACGGAGAAGACCGCCCTCGTGAGGCTCGGGTTGGAGGCGTTGATCGCGTCCGAGAGCGCTCGGCGCCTGGCGCGCCTCGGCGGATCGGAGCCGAAGCTCAGCCCGCCGAAGCGCCGGAGGTCGGATTGACGGTCCTCGTGGACACCTCGGTGTGGGTGGATCATCTGAGCGGAGGAGATCCGGGGCTGGCGCGGTTGCTCGAGCAGGGCGCCGTCGTGTGCCATCCGCATGTCGTGGGTGAACTGGCCTGCGGCAACCTGCGCCGCCGCGAGGAGATCCTCCGCCTTCTCGCGGCCATGCCGACGGCGCCCGAGGCGACGCATGACGAGGTCCTGGCATTCCTGGACCGCCATCGACTGGCGGGACGCGGCCTAGGCTGGATCGACGTTCATCTGCTCGCCGCGGCGATGCTCGCCCCTTGCCGCGTCTGGAGCCGGGATCGGGCGTTGAACGACGCTGCCGAACGTCTCGGCGTCGCTTTTCAGGGTTGATTCGCCGGGTGCATCGGGCCTGCCACGGCCTCCCCGCGCTCCCCGATCTGCTGGCGCCACATCGCGTAGTAGAGCCCCTTCGTCGCGAGGAGCTCGTCGTGCCGTCCCGACTCGACGATGCGGCCGCGCTCGAGCACGTGGATGGTGCCGGCGTGCATCACGGTCGAGAGCCGGTGGGCGATGAGGATGGTGATCGCCGACTGGCCGCGCGAGACGTCGCGGATGGTGGCCGAGATCTCCTCCTCGGTCAGCGAGTCCAGGGACGAGGTGGCCTCGTCGAACACGAGGAGGTCGGGACGACGCAGCAAGGCGCGGGCGATCGACAACCTCTGCTTCTCGCCGCCGGAGACCTTCACGCCGCCCTCGCCGATCACCGTGTCGAGGCCCTGATCGGCCCGCGCCAGCAGGCTCTGACAGGCCGCCTGCTTGAGGACCGTCAAGCACTCCTCGTCGCTCGCCGCGGGGTTCACGAAGAGGAGGTTCTCGCGGATGGTCCCCGAGAACAGCTGCGTGTCCTGCGTGACGAACCCGATGCGCTCGCGCAACCGGTCGAGATCGACCTGGGCGGCGTCCACGCCGTTGTAGCGGACGTGCCCGGCGCTGGGCTGGTATAGCCCGACGAGGAGCTTGACCAGCGTCGTCTTGCCGGAGCCGGAGGGGCCGACCAGGGCGATCGTCTCGCCCCTTTCCGCGCCGAAGCTGACGTCGGTCAGGGCGTTGGCGGCGCCGCTCAGGTGGCGGAACGAGACGTCGTCGAACGCGAGCGTCGTGACCTGCCCGATGTCGACCGGATGCTCGGGCCTGGCCTCCGGCGGCATTGCGAGGATCGCCGCGAAGTTGCCGATCGAGACTTCGGCTTCGCGGTAGACGTTGATGATGTTGCCGAGTTCCTGCAGCGGCCCGAAGATGAAGAAGGAGTAGATCCAGAGCGCGAAGAACTGGCCGAAGGTGATCTGCTGCGCGAAGATCAGGTAGAGCATCAGGCCCAGGATGCCGGTGCGCAGCGCATTCACGCAGGTCCCCTGGATGAAGCTGAGGCTGCGCAGGTAGCGCACCTTCTTCAGTTCCAGCTGGAGGATCTTCTGGGTGGTCCCGTTCAGGCGCCCGATCTCCTGCCGGGCGAGCCCCAGGGACTTCACCAGTTCGATGTTCCGCAACGACTCGGTGGTCGAGCCGGCGAGGGCCGTGGTCTCGGCCACGATGTCCTTCTGCACCCGCTTGATCTTGCGGCTCAGGACCGCGCTCAATCCCCCGAGCAGCGGGATGGTGGCGATGTAGACCGGCGCGATCAGCCAGTGGACGGTGATCGCGTAGGTGGTCACGAAGACCACGCCCACGAGCGTCGTGAAGGCGAAGTTGATCCCCATGGCGATGACCCGCTCGACGTCGGTCCGCATCTTCTGGAGCTGGCCGAGCGTCTCGCCGCTGCGCTGGTCCTCGAAGACCTGGTAGGGCAACTGCAGGGAGTGCTTCAGCCCGTCCGCGTACATCTGCGCGCCGAGTCGCTGGGTGATGACGTTCGTGAAGTAGTCCTGGAAGTTCTTGGCCACGCGCGAGACGAGGGCGACGCCGACCGCGAGCAGGAGCAGCCCGGACACGCCCCGGAAGAACTCGGCCCCGGTGTATTGCTGGAACCTGGCGACGTAGTCGTCGAGGATGTGCCGGAAGATCTGCGGATCCAGCAGCGAGAAGCACTGGTTCACGGTGGCGAGGAAGAGGGTCAGGATGACCCGGCCGCGGTAGTTCTTCAGGTAGCTGTAGAGGATCTTCATGCCGCACATGCTGCACGCGAAGCCGAGGATTCGCTACTGGTCGACGACGGTAGCCAGGCGCAGCCACGGCGCTTCGCGCAGCGCTGGCACCCGGGCGCGGATCTCCGCCTCGACGGCGGCGTCGTACGGGCTCCACATGCCCGCGCGGTCGGCGAGCCAGAGCACGGCCTCGTTGTCGGTGAAGACGGGACCCGGCGGCAGCGTCGACGCGACCCGGGCCAGGGCCGCGGCCGCGGTCGCCTCTGTCGGCGCGGCGGCCAGTCCGGCCTGCTCGCCCCCGATGCCGGGCGGCGTGAGCAGGAGGGCGGCGCCCGTCACGGCCAGCATCGCGCCGGCGCCCGCGAGCGGGGCGCGCAGGCGGCGGGCGCGGCGCAGCGCTGAGGCCGCCAGCACGGCGAGTTCCCAACTCAGGACCGGCAGCATCACGAGCAGGTGCCGAACTTCCTGCGAGAGCAGGGCGTACTGCAGCACGAGCAGGCCGAGCGTGAGGGCGAGGGTGAAGGTCGTCCCGCCGGCGACGAGCCAGGTGCGGCCGCGCTGTCGTCGTCGCCGCAGCTGCCGCGCGCCGAGACTGGCGCCCACGATCCACAATCCCCACGGCAACCACTGGCCGAGCGTCTCGGCGAAGACGCGCACGCCGTGGCGCACCTTGATCGCAGCGGCGGGCTGGTCGCGCAGGGCGTCGGCGAGGGTGACCGGGGTCAGGCCGCGCAAGAGGCCGTAGCTCCAGCCGCGTTCGCCGAGATCGACCTCGACGGCCTGGCCCTGCAGCGAGAAGAACGGCGAACCGGCCACCCGGGCGGTCCGCACGAACCAGGGAGCGGTCACCAGCAGCCAGCCGATGGCGAGCCATGCCGCGGCCCTGACGCCGGGCCGGCGCGCCGCGCCCGGGCCGAGGCGCAGCGCGAGCCACCACAGCAGCGGGACCCACGCGAGGTCCAGTCGCAACATCGCGATGACGCCGGCCAGGAGGCCGTCCACCAGGAGCGCGCGCCTCCGGGGTCGGACCCGGCCGTGGCGCCAGCGTACCCAGACCGCCAGCAAGCCGAGGCCGCCCGCCAGTTCCGTCCAGCCCCACGACGCGGCGAGATGCAGCAGGGGGCTGGCCAGGAGCACCAGCAACCACGCGGGGGCGGCGGCGAGGGCGCCGTGGCGGGCCAGGCCGCGCAGGCCGATCCAGACGGCAAGGCCCAGCAGCAGGGCTTGCAGGAGGTGCACGGAGGTCACCGTCGTCGCGGGGTCACGGCCCGCCAGCACGTACGGCACGGTCAGCAGCAGGCCGAAGGCCGGCTGGCGGACCAGCAACGGCTGGGGCAATTCGCGGCCCCAGTCGAACGCCGCCGAGAGCGGGTAAGCGAGGTCGCAGAGGAAGCCGTCGCCCCGCACCAGATGCCGGGCGACGCCGAGATGGGTGTAGAGATCCGCGTTGACCGGCACGGGCAGAGCCGGATGGACCACGAGCCAGGCCGCCGTGAAGGCGATGGCGATCGCGAGCAGCCGCTGGCCGGGCGTCGGCGCTCGCGACGGCACTCAGTTGCCCCGGCTGCCCGGCTTCACGACGGGCGAACCCTGCTTGCACAGCGGGCAATCCTCGGGCGGGTGCGTGGCGACCACCACGCGCGCGAGCGCCCGCAGCGGCACGGGCAGGTCGGCGTCGCCGCCGGTGCGGTCGACGATGGCGCCGAGTCCGGTGACGAGGCCGCCGCCGGCCTCCACCGCCGCGGCGACCTCGCGCACCGACGTGCCGCGGGTCACCACGTCCTCGACCACCAGCGCCCGCTCGCCCTGCTCGATCGCGAAGCCGCGCCGCAGGACCATCTTGCCGTCCACGCGCTCGGTGAAGACGAAGCGGCGGCCGAGCGCCCGGGCGACCTCGTGTCCGATGAGGATGCCGCCGAGGGCGGGGCTGACGACGACGTCGTACGTCTCGTCCTCGTGCAGGGCGGCGATGGCGGCGCCGAGCTGGCGCGCGAGGTCCGGGAACTGCAGGATGCGCGCGCACTGGAAGTACGTGTCGCTGTGCAGGCCGCTGCTGAGCTTGAAGTGGCCGCGGTGCAGCGCGCCCAGCTCGGACATGAGATCGAGGAGTTCCTTTTCCTGCATGGCGTCCTCTCGGTCTGGGTTCACGCGACCAGTTCGGCCGCCAGCGCCGCGAGCGCCGCGGCAGGGTCCGCCGCCCGGGCCACCGGCCGGCCCACGACGAGAAAATCCGCGCCCGCGTCGCGCGCCTCGCGGGCGGTGGCGATGCGGGTCTGATCGTCCGCCGCCGCGCCCGCGGGGCGGATGCCCGGCGTGACTACCAGCGGCTCGGCGCCCAGTTCGCCGCGCAGCGCCGCCAGGTCCACGGGGGCGCACACCAGGCCGTCGCAGCCGCTGTCCCAGGCCAGGCGCGCCAGGCGCACCACGCGCTCGGCGACGCTGTCGGACGCCGGCGCGATCTCCGCCAGGTCCTCGGCGCCCAGGCTGGTCAGCACCGTGACCGCCAGCAGGGCGGGACGACAACCTTCTGGCCCCGCCGGCGCCGTGGCCAGCGCCTCGGCGGCGGCTTCCAGGGCCCGCCGGCCGTTCGAGGCGTGGATGGTGCAGAGCGCCGTGCCCAGCGTGGCCGCGCTGCGGGCGGCGGCCGCGACGGTGTTGGGAATGTCGTGGAACTTGAGGTCGAGGAAGACCTGTTTGCCCGTCCCCTGCAGGTCACGCACGACCTGCGGCCCCGCGGCCGTGAACAGTTCCAGGCCGACCTTCACGAAGCGCCCCTGCGGCCCCAGTCGTCCCGCCAGTTCGACGGCGGCGGCGCCGGTGGGGACGTCCAGGGCGGTGATGATGCGTTCGGACACCGGCTGGGCGCGCAGCGCGGCGAGCAGGGACGACCGGTTCATGCGGACCTCACGCGAGATTTCAGTCCGGGGTGACGGGACGCGGCCGCGCGGCAGAGGGGATTTGCCTTGCTCGCGCAACCGGGTTGCTTATACCGTTCTACCAGCCGCGGCAGGGGATTGCAACTGCCCGCATGGAGACGACAACAGAGGGGTATCCGGTGCTGGATCGCAAGTTTCTGCGGGAGAACCGCGACCTGGTCGTACAGGCCGTGGCGGACAAGCGCGAGTCGGTGGACATCGGGGCCTATTACGAGCGCGACGCCGAGCGCCGCGCGGCCCTGCAGGAGTCGGAGGACCTCCAGGCCGAGGCCAACCGGGCCAACAAGGAGATCTCCGAGCGCAAGCGGGCCGGCGAGGACACCTCCGCGGCCATCGTCCACATGCGGGAGGTGGCCGACCGCCTCAAGGCGCTGAAGGCGCGGGCCGCCGAACTGGACGAGGTGGTCGAGGCGTTCTACATGCGCATCCCGAACCTGCCCGACCCGGAGGTTCCGCGCGGCACCGAGGCCGCCAACCAGGTCCTGCGCACCTGGGGCGAGGTCCCGGCGCCGTCGTTCCCGCTGGTGCCGCACTGGGACCTCGGCCGCGAGCTGGGGATCATGGACCTCGACGCCGCCGTGCGCATGAGCGGGTCGGGCTTCACCGTGCTCAAGGGCGACGGCGCCCGGCTCGAGCGCGCCCTCATCAACTGGTTCCTCGACGAGGCCCGCGCCCGCGGCTACACCGAGTGCGCCGTGCCCTACCTGGTCAACCGCCAGGCGATGACCGGCACCGGCCAGCTGCCCAAGCTCGCCGACGACATGTACCTCGCCGCGGTGGACGACCTCTTCCTGATCCCCACCGCCGAGGTCTCCGTCACCAACATCCACCGCGAGGACACGCTGGCGGAGACGGACCTGCCCCGGAAGTACGTCGCCTTCTCGCCGTGCTTCCGCCGGGAGGCGGGCGCCGCCGGCAAGGACACCCGTGGGCTCCTGCGCGTGCATCAGTTCCACAAGGTCGAGCTGGTGAAGTTCGTGCACCCGGACAGCTCGGCCGCGGAACTCGACGCGCTCACCGGCGACGTCGAGTCGCTGCTGCAGAAGCTCGAACTGCCCTACCGCGTGGTGCTGCTGGCCTCCGGCGACCTCAGCTTCGCGGCGGCGCGCTGCCACGACCTCGAAGTCTGGGCCGGCGGCGTCGGCGCCTGGCTCGAGGTGTCGTCCTGCAGCAACTTCCGCGACTTCCAGGCCCGGCGGGCCGGCATCCGCTGGAAGGGCGCGAGCGGCAAGGGTTACGTCCACACGCTCAACGGCTCGGGCCTGGCGCTGCCGCGGATCCTGGTCGCCGTTCTGGAGAACTACCAGACTCCCGAGGGGCGCGTGCGGGTGCCGCGCGTCCTGCAGCCCTATCTCGGCGGGCAAGAGCTCATCTAGCACCATCGGGAGGCCACCAGCATGGACCCGCTGCCTCGCGGATTGCTGGGACTGCAGCGGCGGTACCTGTTCACGCTGTATCTGCTGGTCGGCAGCCTGTTGATCGTGGCGGCCGTCACCGCGTACACCTTGCGCATCGTGCGCGCGGTGGAGGACCAGAGTCGTCTGACCACCGAGCTGTTCTCCGGCGTCGCGAGCCGTCTGCTGCTGACCGGCGACATGCTCGAGGCGCAGAAGCTCTACCGGATCATCCGTGAGATCGACGTTCCCTTCATCATCACCGACAACGCCGGCCGGCCCATCGTCTGGAACCCGCGGATCGGCGTCCGCGGTGTGGACGACGTCAGCCTGTTGCTGAGCCAGGATCCGCGCCACCCGACCCTGCCCGAGGTGCGGCGGGTCCTCGATCTCGCGGCCGCGTTCGACGCGGAGAACGAGCCCTTCGCCGTGCACCGGCCCGACGGCTCGCGCCTGGGCACCCTCCACTACGGCGAATCGGCGCTCAGCCAGCAGATCCAGATCATGCCCTACCTCGAGCTGGCGATCATGGCGCTCTTCTTCCTGGTCCTGCTCTGGGGCCTGCAGGTCAAGAAGGAGAACGACCAGAACCTGCTCTTCGCCGGCATGGCCAAGGAGACGGCCCACCAGCTCGGGACGCCATTGACCAGCATCCTCGGCTGGCTCGCCCTGCTGCAGGAGCGCTCGCAGGGCACCAGCGACAGCGTCGTCACGGAACTCGGCCGCGACGTGGAGCGTTTAGGCAAGGTCTCGGCCCGTTTCAGCCAGATCGGCTCGCGGCCCAAGCTGGACGATCAGGATCTGATGGCGGTGGTCGAGGATACCATCGTTTATTTCCAGCGGCGGTTGCCGCACCTCGGCGGGCGCGTGGCGCTGCACAGCGAGGGCGCCATCCGCAATCCGGTCTCGTTCAACCGGGACCTGATGGAGTGGGTGCTCGAGAACCTGATCAAGAACGGCATCGATGCCCTCAAGGACGGCAAGGGGACGGTCACCATCCGCCTGGCCGACGTGCCCGAGGGCGGCGTGATCATCCGCGTGGTGGACACCGGGAGCGGGATCCCGTCGCGCTATCGGCCCAAGGTCTTCGAGCCGGGATTCACCACCAAGAAGCGCGGCTGGGGCATGGGTCTGGCGCTGGTGAAGCGGATCGTGACCCAGTACCACGGCGGCCGCATCCGGGTCGAGTCGACGGGACCGCGCGGCACCACCTTCGCCATCACGCTACCGGCCGGGGAGGCCTGACGTGCCCTACAAGGTCCTGTGGATCGACGACAACATCGAGGATCTGCGCGCGCACATCCTCTACCTCGGCGAGAAGGGCTACGCCGTCGAGGGCGCGACCAACGGGCGCGACGGCCTCGCCATGCTGGAGGCGCAGAACTTCGACGCGATCCTCCTGGACGAGATGATGCCCGGCATGGGCGGCCTCGAGACGCTCGAGGGCATCCGCCGGCTCAACGAACGCATCCCGGTCATCATGATCACCAAGAGCGAGGCCGAGGATCTGATGACCAAGGCGATCGGCCGGCGCATCGACGACTACCTGGTCAAGCCGGTTTCCCCCCTGCAGATCCAGGCGGCGCTGAAGCGCCAGCTCGAGGCGCGGGCCATCACCCGCGACCAGGTCACCCGGGACTACCTCAACCACTTCGCGGCCGTCGGCGATCGCATCGCGACCGCCGCCACGCCGGCCGACTGGACCGAGGCCTACTCCGACCTGGTCACCTGGGGTCTCGACCTGTTCGCCTACAGCGACCACGGCCTGCTCGACACCCAGGCCGAGCAGATGGCCGCGGCCAACCTCGCGCTGGGCAAGTACGTGCGCGAGCGGTATCGCGACTGGGTGAACGGCGCGCCCGGCTCGCCCTTGCTCAGCCCCGACGTCTACAAGACCTGGGTGGAGCCCGAGGTGCAGGCGGCGGAACAGGTGGTCTGGATCGTCATCGACTGCATGCGCCTCGACCAGTGGCGGATGGTCGAACCCCTGCTCGAGCCGTTCTTCCACATCGACCGGCGTGTCTACTGGTCCATCCTGCCGACGGCCACGCCCTACGCCCGCAACGCGCTCTTCGCCGGCATGCACCCCCTGGAGATCGCGCGGACCTTCCCCGACCTGTGGCACGACGGTTCGCGGGACGAGGGCAGCCGCAACGCGCACGAGGGCGAACTGCTCGGCCGGCTGCTGGAGCGTCTGCACTCGCCGGCCCAGAACAACTACCGCTACTTCAAGGTGTCCGACGCGCGCGAGACCGACCACCTGCGACGCGACTATGGATCGCTCGGCGCCGTGAAGCTGGTGGCGGCGGTCTACAACTTCCTGGACATCATGGCCCACGGCCGTAGCCAGAGCTACATCCTCAAGGAACTGGCGCCCGACGAGGCCGCGTTCCGCTCGCTCATGCGCAGCTGGTTCGAGCACTCCAGCCTCTACGACGTGATCAAGGACGCGTCGCGCCGCGGCGCGACGGTCATCGTGACCACCGACCACGGCTCCATTTTCAGTCGCCGGGCCACCCAGGTGCGCGGCAACCGCGAGGCGAGCAACAACGTCCGCTACAAGTTCGGCGACAACCTCTCGGTGGACGACAAGAAGGTCATGCTCATCAAGGACCCCGCGGCGTTCCGCCTGCCGGCGAACAGCTCGATCGAGACCTACGCGATTACCACCGAGAACTACTACCTGGTCTACCCCACGAACTTCCACGAGTACGAGCGCCTGTATCGGGACAGCTTCCAGCACGGCGGGATCAGCCTCGAGGAGCTGATCTGCCCCTTCGCCGTCCTGAAACCGCGCTAGGCGAGGAGCTTTCTTGGCCGAGCATCGCATCCCGGACCCGGCGGGATTCGGCGTCCGCCTGCGGACGACGAGCCCGGACGACACCCGCGCTCTCGCCGCCCGCGCGGCCGACCTGCTGCGCGGGGGCGAGACCCTCCTGCTGCACGGACCGCTTGGGGCCGGCAAGACCTGCTTCGTCCAGGGCCTGTGCACGGCGCTGGGCGTCGTCGACGAGGTGACCTCGCCGACCTTCACCCTCGCCAACCGCTACGAGGGCCGCCTGGTGGTGCACCATCTCGACTTCTACCGCATCGGCCCGGAGGCGGACCTGGCGGACATCGGCGTCGACGCGCTGCTTGACGAGATCGACGCCGGCGAGGCGGTGCTGGTGGCGGAGTGGCCGCAGCGCCTGGCGCCGCTGGTGAAGCGTCGGCTCGAGTTGCTGGTGCTGCCGGGCGCCACGCCCGAAGAGCGGATCTGGCACCTGCGCGGCGTCCCGGAACTGCCGGCGCCCTGGGCGGCGCTCGCGTCGGCCGGCGGAGGCGGCGCGTGCTGATCCTCACCCTGGACACCGCCACCCGCTGGGGACGCTACGCCGTCGCGGAGGACGGCCGCCTCCTGGCCTACGTGCCGCACAACGTCATGGGCAACCACGCCGACGCGGTGCTGCCCGTCGTGGATGTCGCCCTCGCCGCGGCCGGCCGCCGGCTCGACGAGGTCGGCATGATCGGCGTCGTCGACGGGCCCGGCAGCTTCACCGGCGTGCGCATCGGCGTCGCCACGGCAAAGGGCCTGGCCTACGCCCTCGGCACAGATCTGGCCGCGGTACCGACCCTGGCCGCGATGGCGGCCGATCTTCTCGGCGCGCACCCGGACCGCGCCCTCGCGGTGCCGGTGCTGGACGCCCGGCGCGGCGAGGTGTTCGCGGCGGTGTACCGGCGCGAGGGCGCCTGGGTGGCGCCGGTGCGCGAACCGTTCTGTCTGCCGCCGGACGCCGCCTGGCGCGAGATCCTGGCCGCGGTGACGTCGCCGGAGGATCCCGCGTACGGCGGCGACGGCACGGCCTTGCTGGTCGGCGAGGGCGACGGACTGCGGCCGGAGCTGCGCGGCCGCGGCGAACCGGTGGCCCGGCCCTGGTCGGCGGCGCATCCGGCGACGGCGCGCGCCTTCGCCCTCGCGCTCGCCGACCCCGGCGTGCGCGATGCCGCGCGCGTGCACCCCTTCACCCTGACGCCCCGCTACCTGAGGGTGTCGGATGCGGAGACGGCGCGCGCCCTGGATCTGACGCCGTCGCAGCCGAGCGAAGACATCGGTTACCATGCCGCCGGCGGCGAAGAGGGGGGGACGACGTGACCGCCGGGGAGGTGCGCATCCGGTTCGGAGCCCCCGAGGACCTGTCGCCGGTCGCCCGGATCGAGCGCGAGAGCTTCAGCGACCCGTGGTCGTTGCCCGCGTTGCTCGGCGAGTTGCAGCCGTCGTCCCTGCATCTGCCGCTGGTGGCGGAACTGGCGGGCGAGGTCGCCGGCTACCTCATGGCCTGGCGCGTCCACGACGAGCTCCACGTCCTCAACCTCGCGGTGGCCGGCCGGTTTCGGCGCCGTGGCGTCGCCGACGCGCTCATGCAGGCGGCGATGGCGGACGGGCAGCGCGCCGGGCTGCGCCTGGTCACCCTGGAGGTCCGCGCCGGCAACACCGGCGCGCAGAACTTCTACCGGCAACTGGGTTTCCAGCAGGACGGCGTCCGGCCGGGCTACTACCCCGACACGGGCGAGGACGCCCTGATCATGACCCGGGAACTCGGTTTCACCGCCGGGTAGCCATCTGGCGCTTGTCGTCCGGCGGCGCTTGCCGCACATTGAGGCTCCGAGGAGGTCTGGACCATGTCCTGGCTCAACCGTGCGGCGAGGGGCATCCAGGCCCTGGCCACCAAACGCGACGTGCCCGAAAACCTGTGGCAGAAATGCCCCGGGTGCGCCGAGGTGCTCTACCGCCGTGAACTGGACCGCAACCTCTGGGTCTGCGGCGCCTGTGGCCACCACCTACCCTTCACCACCGAGCAGTACATCGCCTTGCTGATCGATGCGGGCACCTGGCAGGAAACCCACCGCGGCATCACCAGCGAGGACCCGCTGCGCTTCAAGGACACCAAGAAGTACCGCGACCGCATCAAGGCCAGCATGCAGCACACGGGCAAGGAAGATGCGGTGGTCACGGGGACGGGGCTGCTGGACGGGCGGCCGGTGAACCTGGCCGTGCTGGACTTCGCGTTCATGGGCGGCAGCATGGGGTCGGCGATGGGCGAGAAGATCGCGCGCATGCTCGTCGACAGCCTGCAGGATGGACACCCGGCGGTCGTCGTGTCGCGTTCGGGCGGGGCGCGCATGCAGGAATCGCTGCTGTCGTTGATGCAACTCGCCAAGACCTCGGCCGTCCTGGGCCACCTGCGCGAGGCGCACGTGCCCTTCATCTCGATCCTCACGCACCCCACCTACGGCGGCGTCACGGCGAGCTTCGGTTCGCTCGGCGACATCAACCTAGCCGAGCCCGGCGCCATGGTCGGATTCGCCGGACCCCGGGTGATCAAGCAGACCATCGGCGGCGAGTTGCCCGACGGGTTCCAGTCGGCGGAGTTCCTGCTGCGGCATGGCCAGATCGACCTGGTCGTCGAGCGTTTCCAGCTCAAAGAACGCCTCGCCCTGGTGATGCGCTGGTGCGCCGATCAGCCGTCGGTCGCGCGGCGCGGGTCCGCGCGGAAACCGTCGTGACCGCGGGGCTGCCTCCCGGCGCCGTCCCCGGGGAGGCCGGCATCGGCGCCGGTCTCCCGCCGCCCTTCGCGGCTCCGGACGACGACACCAGCTGGCTCTTCTCGCTCAATCGTTTCGGGATCCGCCCCGGCCTGATGCGCATCGAGGCCCTGCTGGCGCACCTCGGGCACCCGGAGCGCGACCTCAGGACGCTGGTGGTCGCGGGCACCAACGGCAAGGGCAGCACGACGCTGATCCTGACCCGCCTCCTGCGCGCCGCGGGATACAAGGTGGCGACGTTCACCAGCCCTCACCTCCTGCAGGTCTACGAGCGGATCTGCATCGACGAGGAGCCGATCGACCCGGCGCTCTTCGCCGCGCGGGTCCGCGCCCTGCGGCCCGTCGTGGAGCGGCAGGAGGCGAGCTGGTTCGAGACCCTGACCGCCGTGGCGACGCAGGTGGTGCGCGAGTGCGGCGCCGACGTCTTCTGCTGCGAGGCCGGGCTCGGCGGGCGCCTCGACGCCACCAACGCGCTGCCGGCCCGCGCCACCATCCTGACGTCGATCGGGCTCGACCATCAGCACCTGCTCGGCGAGACGCGCGAGCTCATCCTCGCCGAGAAGCTGGGGCTGCTGAAGCCGGGGGTGCCGTTCTTCTGCGCCGTCGATCCGGACCTGCGCGGGCAGGCCTTCGCCGCCGCCGTGCAGGCGGGCAGCCCTTGCCACTTCCTGGACGAACTCGCGTCGCCCGGCGATCCCGGCGCCGACGGCACCTGGACCCTCGCCCTGCGGGAGCGAACCTTCGCCGGCCTGCCTGGCCTCGGCGCACCCGTCCTGCGCCGCAACCTGTCCCTCTCGCTCCTCGCGCTCGACGAGCTCGAGAAGCGGGGGGAACTGAGACTGCCGGACGACGTTCCCGCCGCGCTGCGCGAGCTGCACCTGCCCGGACGGTTCCAGACGGTCGCGAACGCGCCCGACGTCGTCGTGGACACCGCCCACAACGCGCAGGCCCTCGCGGCAGCCCTGACGGCGTTCGCGGCCCGGCCGTGCCGGGGACGACGCATCGTGATCATCGGCGCGATGGCCGACAAGCCCGCTCCGCCGGAACTCGGCGACTGGCTGCGCGGCTTCGACGCCGTGACGGCGGCGGTGGTGAATCTGCCGCGCTCACGGAACCGCGCCGACTGGGAAGCGTTGTTCGCCGCGTGGGGTCTCACCGCGCCGGCGGCGCACTCGGTCGTGGACAGCGTCGCCGCAGCCCTGGAATACTGGGGACCGCGACTGCGGCCGGACGACGCCGTGTTGGTCACCGGCTCGTGCTTCATGGTCGGCGAGGCGCTGTACCAGCTCGGTTTCCGCACGCTCGCCGAGACCCGCCGGCCCCGACCGGCGGGCGAGATCCTGACCCGCTGACAGGCGCCCGTGCGAGGGGAGCATCGGATGGATGGCAGGCTGCTGGTCGGCGCCGACGTCGGCGGCACGAACGTCAAGTACGTGGTCATGACGCCCGACGGCGCCCTGGTCCGGCAGGGGGACATCCGGACCGATCCCATGGACGCCGACGCCACGCTCGGACAGCTGGCCGTCGTGATCCGCGAGGGCCTGCGCGCGCCGCAGCAGACGATCGGGACCATCGGGCTGGCTTGTGCCGGCATCGTGGACCCGGTCACCGGCTGGCTAGGGCGTTCGCCGAATCTGCCCGGGTGGGAGAACCGCAACCTGGCCGAGACCATGCAGCGTGCGTGCGGACCGTTACGGGTGGTCGCGGCCAACGACGTCAACGCCGCCCTGTATGGCGAATACCGCTTCGGGGCGGGCCGCGGTTGCCGGCACCTGGTCATGATCGCGCTGGGCACGGGGGTGGGCGGCGGCGTCATCGTGGACGGGCGCTTGCTGACCGGACACGGCCACGGCGCCGGCGAGATCGGCCACATGCCGCTGGCCCTGGCCGGGCCGCACTGCGCTTGCGGGAACATCGGCTGCCTCGAGGCCTACTGCGGCAGCTACGGGCTGGTGCGGCGCGCGCGGGAACTGGCGACGGCGCCGGACGGCACCGCGGCCCTGCGCGACCTGGCGGCGGCGCAGGGCGAGTCGCTGACCACGCGTTGCCTCTTCGATCTCGCCGTCGGCGGCGACGTGGCGGTGCGCCGGCTGTTCACCGAGGCGGGACAGCGCCTCGGCCAGGCGGTGAGCAGCCTGATCAACGTCCTCGCGCCCGAGCGGGTCATCATCGGCGGCGGCGTGGGGCAGGCCGGCGATCTGTTGCTCGACCCTTGCCGCGAGATGATCGCCCGCCACGTGATGTCGCCGCCGGGACGCGCGACGCCCCTGGTCCTGGCGGAGCTGGGTCCGCACGCGGCGGCGATGGGCGCCGCCGCCCTGGCCGCGGCCTCCGGGGAGGCTCCTTGAGCGACTCTCGGGGCGGCAGGTACCGCGGCGGCGTCGCGGTCCTGATCTACGTCGCGTTGCTCGCCACCGCCGCCGTCGCGCCCCAGGCGCAGGAGACGACGACCGGTGCCGCGGACAGCACGACGGCCGCCGGCGTGGTCCCCGACCTTTCCGAGACGACCGCCACCTTCGGTCCGCCGGCCGACCGCCGCCACCCGCGGCCCGCGCGGGCGGCGTCGTGGATCACCTCCGACCGGTTCGTCGACCGCATGTTCGAGGGCGAGGCCGTATCGTTCCTCTTCGGCAACGTCTACCTCGACCGCGACAGCGTCGTCGTGCGCGCCGACTCGGCGCGCGTGTACCGCGATCGCGACTTCGTGCGGCTCTTCAGCAACGTGCAGGCGCGCAGTTCCGGCGCCCGCCTCGCCAGTCGCGAGGCCGACTACTATCGCGCCACCGGCGATGCGGATTTCCGTGGCGAGGTGCGGGTCTGGGAGGAGGAGATCCTGGCCACGGCGGACCGCGGCGAGATGCGCGAGGGCGCCCAGTTGCTGCGGTTGTTCGAGAACGCCGTCCTCATCGCCCCGGAGTTCACGGTGCGCGCCGACACCCTGCTGCGCGACCGTCGCGAGGAGTTCGGGGAGGCCTTCGGCAACGTGCGCATCGTCGACCCCGGCGCCGCGACGCTGGTCACCGGCCGGCATGCGCGGTATGCCGACGACGGGAGCTGGGCCCGCGTCGACCGCGACCCCGCGCTGGTCACCCGCGAGGAGGGCGGCACGCCGGTCCGCAGCGTGGCGCGCGACATGCAGTTCTTCCGCGCGGAGGAACGCGTCGTCATGACCGACTCCGTGCAGATCCGGCAGGGTCTCACCCTCGCCACCGCCGACACGGCCGTGCTGCTCGGCCGCGAACGCATGCTGCTCACCGGCCGACCGGACGTGTCGCTGGGCAACGACAGCCGGATGCGCGGCGACCGCATCTCCTTCTTCTACAGCGACGGCAAGCTCACGCGGGTCATCCTGCTCGGCCACGCGCGCATGGAGGACACCGGGCCCGACAGCCTCGCCGCGCTCTACACCGGACTGCCTGAACTGGAGGCGATCGAGGGCGACAGCATCGCCATCGATTTCACGGACGGCGAGATCTCGACGACGACGGTGGTGGGTTCCGGCCAGAGCGTCTACGTGCCGCTGGACGTCGAGGACGAGGTGGCCTTCAACGAGGTCAGCGGCGACACCATCGTCCTGGGGTTCGCCGCGGGCAAGGTGCGGACCGTCGACGTGCGCGGTTCGATGAAGGGCACCTACCACTTCGCGCGGCTGAGCGAGTTACGGGGACGCGCCCAGGCGGACAGCGCCGCCACGGACTCGCTGCGCGTCGCGGCCGCAGACTCCCAGGCTGCCGTGACAGACACGCTGGCGACGGAACCCGCCGACACGCTGACGGCGGCGGGAAACGACACCCTGGCTGTCCTGCCCGCGGGGGCCCTCGGACCGCCATGGGACTTCGCCAAGCACGCGGAAACGGTGGACTACAGCGGCCACGCCGTGCGCTTCGACCTGCAGACCATGACCATCGCCGTCGAGCAGAATGCCGAGCTGCGCTACACCACCATGACGCTCACGGCGGACGAGGTCCAGCTCGACACCCGCACGCGCGAACTGTACGCGCGGGGCAAGCCGATGCTCCAGGACAAGGAGACCATCGTCGGCGAGCGCATGGGGTACGACTTCGGCAACCGCACCGGCGCCGTGCGCGACGGCGTGACCACCTTCGACGGCTACTACTACGTGGGCGACGAGATCCACCGCTATCCCGACGGCAGCGTGAAGATCGCCTCGGGCAAGATGACCTCCTGCGATCTGGCGACGCCGCACTACCACTTCTGGTCCGACCGCATGAAGCTGAAGCTGGGGGACCAGGTGGTCGCGGCGCCGATCGTGTTGCGCGTCGGCGAGGTGCCCATCTTCGCGCTGCCGTTCTACTTCAAGTCGCTCGAGGAGGGCCGCCGGTCGGGCATCCTGTTCCCGAACTTCAATTTCGGCTGGTCGGAGCGCGAGGGCCGCTACATCCGCGATTTCGGCTATTACTGGGCGACCAACGACTACACCGACTTCACCTTCGAGGCGGATTACAACGAGCGGCGCGAGTTTGCCTGGCGCGTGTACAACCGCTACGTCAAGCGTTACGCCTTCGACGGTTCGGCCGGCTACTCGCGGCGCCAGACCTTCGGCGAGCAGCAGGAGCTCAAGGAGTGGCGGCTGAACTGGGATCACAACCAGCCGAAACTCCTCGACGCCTACCAGTTCCGCGCCAGCGTGGACATGGCCAGCCAGACGCTCTCGCGCAGCGATCTGAACGCGAACGTCGGCCGGGACATCGTGGACAGCGAGCTCAAGTCCACGGCGTACATCAGCCGCAACTTCGGCCTGGTCAACGTGAGCATGAACCTCGACCGGACGCAGCAGACCAACGCCACCGACGACGACCCCGCCACCAACAACCCGCTCTACCAGATGACGCTGCCGTCGCTCAGCCTGAGCGTGCGCCAGATCACCCTGGCGCCGGCGCTCAAGCCGGGGCAGAAGGGCGGCTTCCTCGGCAACGTGGCCCGCAACACGTATTTCTCCCAGGGTTACTCCGCCCGGTACGGCGTCGCCAAGCGCGAGCAGACCATCCAGCGGACCGCGACCGCCCGTGGCAACTGGGGCCTGAGCGTGCGGCCGCCGCGGATCGGCCCCTTCAATCCCAGCTTCGGCACCACGGGCAGTCTGGCCTGGCAGCGGGACGAACTGGTCGGCAATCTCTGGCAGGTGGTGCCGCAGGTCCCGGACACGCTGGAGTATTACGCCCGCGTCGATTCCACGCGCGACGACACCTCGCCGGCGCTGGCGTTCAATGCCGGCGCGACCACCACTCTCTACGGGACCTTCCCGGTGCAGGTCGGGCCGCTGCGGGCGATCCGCCACACCCTCAATTTCGGCGCCAGCGTATCCTACAAGCCGCGCCTGGGCGACAAGCAGCAGCCGGGCGAGTCGTACAGTTTCAACGTCGGCAATCGCTTCGACGCCAAGTACGCGACCCGGCGGGCGGCCGGCGACACGGCCGAGACGTTGAAGAAGCTGGACGGCTTCCTCGACTGGACCATGAACACGAGTTACTCGCCCCGGGCGGCGGCGAAGCAGCAGTGGGGCACCATCAGCAGCAGCGTCACGGTGCGGCCGGGCCAGAGCCGCAATCTCTCGATCAAGATGACCAACTCGATCGACCCCTACGCGCTGGCGATCAAGCAGACCAGCCTCAGCTACGGCTACGGGTTCCAGGGTCGGATCGACACCGGCTGGCGCGGCGAAGCGCGCGAGACCAGGCGCAGCGCGCAGATCGATCGGCTCGGAGCCGCCGGCGGCGATTCCCTGGCCGCCCTGGCCGACAGCCTGGCGCGGGCCGCGGCGGATTCGCTGGCCGATCCCTTCGACGAGACCGCGGATGCCGGGTATTACGGCGACCTCGGCCCGGCCTTCGACGACCAGCCGACCGAGGGCCCGCGCCGCGATCCGACCGAGGGCGGGCGTTTCCTGCCCTGGTCGCTCTCGGGCTCGATCTCGTATAATCGCAACAATTCGCAGGATACCTCGACGGCGCGCGCCGGAGTGACCCTGACCACCAATCTCACCCGAGACTGGCAGTTCATGTACACCACCTCCGTCGATCTCAGCGCGAGGTCCATGACCAGGCAGGAGTATCGCTTGCAGCGCGACCTCCACTGCTGGCGCCTCGAATTCAATCGCATCGTCAGCTCCGTCGATTCGCAGTTCGGCTTCCGTTTCTACCTGAAGGCGATCCCCGAACTCAAGCTCACCCAGGGCAAAGAGGACCTCATGGGCACCGCCGGCGGTCTGGCCGGCAACGCGATGATGGGTGGATTCTAAGGGGCGGGCCGGCGCCAAACCCTTGCCCGGCTTGCACGACGGCGATATACTTCCCCCTTCGTGGGTCCGCGGGAACCTCGGCCCACGTCGGCTGTTCACGGCCAGATATCCGGTCCGATGCACGCGGTCCTGACCAGAGGAAGAACCATGCGAGATCATCGTCGCGCGATGCCGGGCTCACTGCTCGCCCTGGCGCTCGTGCTCCTGGCGGGGGGATTGCTCGGCAAGCAGTCCCCGGCGAGCGCCCAGAACGACGGCGGCACGTGGAAGCCCGTGTCGGTCATCTACCTGAGCGACACCCGGGGCAAGATCGAGCCGTGTGGCTGAAAGGGTAAGCAGCGCGGCGGGGTTGCCCGGAGGGCGACCTACATCAATGCGGTGTGGAACGAAGGTGTCGAGACCCTGATGCTCGAGGGTGGCGACCTGTTCGGTCGTCGTGCCCGCAAGGAGCAGCAGGAGACCGAGTTCCTCTGTGAACAGACGGCGGCGTTCGGCATGGACGCCATCGGTTTCGGCGAGTCGGACCTGAACTACGGCCTGCCGTTCCTGCGCAAGATGATCGAGAAGCACAACCTGCCCTTCACCAACGCCAACGTGCGCGATGCGAAGACGGGCGAGCTGCTGCTGCCGGAATTCCTGGTGGTGACCAAGAACGGGATCCGCTTCGGCATCGTCAGCGTGCTGGATCCCCAGCAGAAGATCATCACCATGAACCCCGACGAGGGCGAGTTCCGGGTGGACGACCCGGTGACCACCCTGCGCCAGGTGTTGCCGCGGTTGCGCGGCCTCTGCGACACGGTGGTCCTGATCGCCCACACCGGCGAATCGGTGGCCGAGACCATCCTCAACGAGGTCACCGGCATCGACATCGTCCTGGTGGGCCACACGTTCAAGAACCTCGAGACCGAGCGGATCACCCGCGACGCGGTGATGCTGGCGGCCGTGCACGAGGGTCGCTTCGTCGGCCGCGCCGATCTGCGGATCGACCCCGCCAACGGCAAGGTCATGGCGGTGCAGGTCGCGGTCACGGGCCTCGACGAGACGGTGGCGGACGACCCGACCATGGCCGGCAAGTTCGCGGCATTCAAGGCGGCTCTCGACCAGGCCAAGGTCGAGCAGCGCGCCAAGTTCCCCCGCGACCGGGGCGCGCAGACCGAGGAATTCCTCGGTTCGGTCAACTGCCGCTCGTGCCACGAGACCACCTACGCCTCCTGGCACGACAGCCCGCACGCCAAGGCGCACAACACGTTGCGGCCGCAGAACATGGAGAACGAGCCGCAGTGCCTGGTCTGCCACACCACCGGCTACCGGTATCTCGGCGGTTACGAGGAAGAGGGCGACAAGCGCCACCTCGTCAACGTCCAGTGCGAGGCGTGCCATGGGTACGGCACCGAGCATGCGCGCGACGGGAAGTGGCTGAAGCAGGCGCGGGAGTCGTGCATGGAGTGCCATGACGACGCCCAGCGCCCCTGCGCCGACCAGACGAAGGGGCACAAGTTCGACTATGCGACCTACTGGGAGAAGATCAAGCATTGAGGCCGGCCGCCACGCGCGGCACCGGGGCCGGCGGTTCTTGCCGCCGGCCCTCGTCGTGTTGACGGCGCTGGCCATGCCCCAGGCGGCGGTCGCGCTCGACCTTTTCACGCTCTGGCGCCAGCCGCAAGTGCCTTTGCGCCTGGAGGTCGGCGCCTGGGCGGAGTACAAGTCCGCGTCGCTGGCGGGAGGCCGGCGCGGCGAGGACCTGCTGCGTATCCAGTGCGTGGCGTCGCCGGACGGCGGCGGCGGTGAGGCCGACGGCTGGCTCCTGGAGATCGTCCCGCTGCTGGACGAGGGGAACCGGGCCCGGCCGCAGCCGGGCGAAGGCGTGCGCCTGCGGGTCTCGCCGGCCATCCTGGCGCGCGACGGCGATCTGCTCGCGGCCGTCGTCTGGGTCAAGCGCTGGCAGAATGGCGCGGTCACGCAACTCTCCGCCGCCGAATGGCGGGACGATCCCCTGGTGGCCGACACCTTCGGCCGCGACTTCCGCGCCGACAAGGTAGAGACCAGGGAGCCGGGAGTCCGGGTCATCGGCAAGCAGGAGCTGACCTGCGCCCAGTTCGTCTTCAGCGCCCAGGATACCCAGTCGGTGAAGATCCCTGCCGGGCAACTCATCCAGGTCACCCGCGAAGAGGTGACGGCGGCGGTCCATGCGGACATCCCGTTCCTGGGCCTCGCGTACGTCGCCGAGCGTGTCCGGGCCGAATCGCGCCTCGATCCGCCGAGTTCCCGTTTCTCGCCGCCGGCGCCCCAGGCGAGCGTCCAGACGCTCGAGTGCATCGGCTATGGCACGGGCGCCAAGCCGCTGCTGGCAGGCTCGGATTGAACGCCTCCGACAGCCATGGTATAATGACGCCATGCCGTCCAATGAACTGAAGCACCTGAGGGACAAGGCGTACCGCTACTTGCTCGAGGCTGATCGCCCGGTCCAGACGCACGTCGTTGCCCGCCGCCTGTTCGGAGCCCAGAGGCACGAGATGCCGGAGGCTCAGGTGGTGGTGCGCATGCTGCTGGAGGGTGATTCCCGGTTCTTGAAAACACACGATCAACGATGGTGCGCGCGCTGGGCGCCACACCTGCAGCAGAAGTACGCGGACGCCACCTTCGCCGTCGTCGATCTGGAAACCACCGGCAGCGTCATCGGCGTCGACGAGATCATGGATGTCGGCGTCGTCATCCTGCGCCGGGGTCGCATCGGCAGGCGGTTTGCCACTCGCCTGCGGACCGACCGCGCCATTCCACCCTGGGTGAGCCGGCTGACGGGCCTCAAGGAGGCGGACCTGAGCGACGCGCCCTCGCTCGACGAGGTCGCGCCGCAGCTCGTCGAGATCCTCACTGGCACGGTCTTCGTCGCGCACGACATCCGCTTCGACCTGCCGTTCCTGCGCTGGGAGATCATGCGGCGGAATCTCAGCTTCCCCGACGTGCCGGGACTGTGCACGCTGTGCCTGTCCCGGGCGCTCTGGCCGGACATGCCCAGCCACAGCCTGCCGGAACTGGCCTCGCGGCTGGGCGTGGGTCACGACAAGCCGCACCGGGCCGAGGACGACGCCCTGGCCTCGGCAGGCGTGCTGCGCCTCGCGCTGCAGGAGACGCGCCGGCTGGGGCGGACCACCCTCGGCGAGCTCTACGAACTGGACGCCCCCCTGGCGGCGATCAACGCCGCCGAGGGCGACAAGCTCCGCACCGCGCAGTCATAGCGCCGCTCCCTCCCGGCTAAGTCCCGTGATCCTGCCGTCTTGACTCCGGTATGTGTCTGGATTAACATCCGGAGGTCGAACGCGTGGCGCCACTCAAGGAGGAGAGCCCCATGGCCGTCAAGGAAGATACGATCCTGATCCGCGATGAGAGCTTCGTGAAGTACGAGCGTCTCCTGCTCAAGGCCGAGTCCGAGGGCAGGATCGACGGACCCTGCAAGTGTCTGGTCTGCGGCATGCGCTACCTGTCGAAGTGCGAGGCCGAGGATTGCTGCAAGGTCATGTCCTGACGCAAGCTGGGCGCATCCTCGCCCTCGGGCCGCCGTGAAGATCAACCAGTATTGCTCGGTCTGCAAGAAGCACCTGGACATGGACCTGGTGCCGACGGACGACGGCGGCGATGACGGTGTCATCTGGCTCCGGTGTCCCGAGTGCCGTGGTTTTCTGCCCAAATTCAGCGGCGAGAGCAAATTCAGCGGCGAGAATAAGGTCAGCGGCGAGAGCCAGGCCCCGCACGCGAGCCCGCCACCGCCCCTGTCCGGTGACGAGGACCTCGACGACGCCGACGTGGACGACGCCGAGGATCTGGTCGCACTCGACGAGGACACCGACGACGACGAGCCGGCGGCCCCCCCCGCCGCCGCGGCGGTGGGCGAACCCATCGCCGAGTACGCGGCCGCCCTCGCCGCCGCCGACGTCAGCCGCGCGGTGCCCTACCGGTCGTCCGGAGATTTCGCCGTGGGCGAGGTGGTCTTCCACCTCGCGTGGGACGACTGTGGCCTCGTTCTGGCCAAGGAGACCCTGCCGGGCAACCGCCGCGCCATCAAGGTGTACTTCGCGACCGTCGGCGTCGTGCACCTCATCGAGCAGAGCCAGGACGTCTACTGATGTCCGCGCGGACCACCGCCGCGGGCCTGACGATCCTGCTCGCGGCGATCGCCGCCAGCCCTTCGCCGGCGCAGGTGCCGCGCCTCGATGCCGCCCCCTGGTACGCCGTCACCGATTCCACCAGCCGCGGCGGCGTCGTCTTCGGGATCGACCGCTTCTGGGACGATGACACCGGCTGGAACGTCGGTCGCCTGGGCATCACCGTGACCGCGCCCTTCGGCCTGCAGTCGATCTACTTCGTGCGCGCCTCCGTCATGCGCTTCGACACCGCCGGGTTGCCCGTCCTCACCCGCTGGCCCGAGTTGCGCGGCGAGGACGCCGACAGCGACTGGCCCGGCTCGGTCAGCCCGAACGGCCTGTCCCAGCCCGAACTCGGCTTGATCGCCCCCTGGCCCCTGCCCCTGGTCGGCCCCACGGAGGCCGCCCTGGTCATGGGGCTGCCGCTGGGGACCGACAGGCTCTATCCGTTCTCCTCAGGCAGCTGGCCGCTGCGCCTCGACCTGCGGCGAACCTGGCGCCACGCCGCGGCCTGGCGGTGGGCGGCCCAGGTGGGGGCGGAGACCACCTTCGATTCGAGCGGCGACGACCTCACTCCGGAGGCCTTCCCCGACGGGTGGCGGTTCGCGGTCGAGGCGGGGTGGCTGCCGGAGACCTGGCGGCAGGTGGTGGCCCGGTACGAGGAGCGGCGCCTGGGCGACCGGGCCAGCCGGCGCGCCGTTCTCGGCGCCTGGTTCCCCCTTGGCGGCGGCAACGCCATCGGGCTGGAGGTGGTCCGGGAGCTGGGCCCACGCGCCGACCGTGCCGCCACCAACGAGGTTTCGCTCCTCTGGCGTTTTGCCGGGCTCCCGCAGCCCGCGACGGGCGAATCCCGCTGATTCCGCACCCGCCGTCGATACGGGTCCGGACCCCTCTGGCTTCCTCCCTATTCCGAGTGGTTCCTCGTTGGGGATCATCGGTCCGGATGCCGTCGTCACCGCCCTGGTTGGGCGCCGGACCGGTGCATCGCGGGGGACGATGGCATGCGCCTTGCCGCCTGGCCCGCGTGACGCCGAGACGACTCGCGAATGGCAACTCCAGGGGCGCTCATGATCCGCATCCTCATCGACGGCGACCCGCCACGCATCCGCCAGCTCGAGGACTGGCTCAGCGAGTGGGGCATGCTCGCCCTGCCGCTGCCCCGGGGCGCCGGCCACCCCGCCGCCCAGCCGCGCACCGTCACCGATGCGGTGGTGGTGTTCTGGGGCGAGTCGTTGCTCGATCCCGGCGTCGATCCGATCGCCTTCGCGGAGGAGTCCGCGCCGCTGGTGCTGGTGGGGGCGGACCGGGCGCCGGCGGCCCTGCGCAACTCGGCCGCGGCGCTGGTCTCGGGTCCGGGCGCGCAGGGCGAGCGCCTGCGCGAAGCGTTGCGCTACTGCCTCGAACGCGAGCACCCGCGGCTGGAGACCACGGCGCCGCCGCCCGCCCGCGCGGACTACCAGGCGTACCTGCAGTTCTTCAACCACGAGTTGCGGACTCCGCTCACGGCGGCCCACATGGCGCTGGAGGCCGCCAGTCGCGCGCTGGAGTCGTGCCCCCATTGCGCGTCGTCCCTGGAACTGATCGACCGCGCCCTGCGCAACCTCCAGCGCCTGCAACGCACGGTCGACTGGGCGGGCGACTTCGTCCAGGGGGCCGTCACCGGCCCGGCGGCCGACCCCGTCTCGATGGTCGCCGACCTGCTCGAGGATCTCGACGAGCTCGAGGCTCCCTTCCCGCTGACCTGGGAGGCGGACCTCGACTGGGTCAGCGGCGCGGAGGTGGGCCGGACGGAGTGGCGGCGTGTCTTGCGTCAGATCGTCCAGGCGGTGCACTACTTCCGCCCCGGCATCGCCGTGCATGCGGTGGTCGGCGCCACGGCGGACCCGGCGCGGCTGGTGGTCAGGCTGCGGTTCGTCGGCGACATCGCGCCCGGACGCGTGAACCGGACCGGCCTCAGCGACCCGGTGGACAGCGCCGACGAGCTGCGTCGTCTGCTGACCTTCACCATCTCGCCGGGCCTGCTCGCCTCGTTGCAGGCGGCCTTGCGCGTGGAGGATGGCGGGTCATTGCAGATCCGCCTCGAAGTGCCGCTCGCCGCGCAACCCGTCGCGGTCTGACCCGCGCCTTCTGGATGGACGCCTCCCCCCGCACGATGCTACCTTGCGTCGCGTGACCAGCGACAAACCAGATCCCATGGCAGCCCGCGATCCCGTCACGGACCTCCAGGTCCGCGCCGCGGTCCACGACGCCAACCAGTTGCTGTGGGTCATCCAGGGTCAGGCAAGCCTGCTCCCGCAGGCGTCGGCGGATCCCGCCGTGGCCGAGCTGGCCGGGCGTATCGCCGCGTCCGCGCGGGACGCCGCCGCGCTCCTGCGACCGTTGCTCGGCCGCGCCGCAGCCGCGGACGGAACCCACGATTTCGATTGCGACGTCTCGCTGGTCCTGTGGGCCGCCTGGGAGCGCTGTCTGGAGGGCGCCGCGACCGGCCGTCCCCCGACGGCGACCTGGCGACTCGAGGCGCCGTCGCCGCCGGGACCTCGCGCCGCCGCGCCCGCGCTGACGGTGTCGCGCATCCTCGCCAACCTGTTCGCGAACGCCATCGCCGCGATGGCCAACGGCGGGCGGATGACCTGCCGCCTCGAGAATGCCGGCGACGACCTCGAGATCGAGTTGCGCGACGACGGTCCCGGCCTGTCGGCCGCCGTCGCGGCGGCGCCATTCGCCGGCGGGCATGAGAGCGACAAGCCCGAGGGGCACGGCCTCGGTCTCGCGGGTTGCCGGCAACTGGCCCGCGACGTCGGCGGCGATCTCGAACTGGTGGCGCCCGCCGCGCCCGGCGCCGTGTTCCGTCTGCGGCTGCCGGCCGCTTCGCGCCGCTTGCGCGTGCTCGCCGTGGACGACGAGGCCACCGTGCGCGAGATGCTCGCCGACGTGCTCGGCGCCGAGGGGCACGAGGTGCAACTCGCCACCGGCCACGAGGACGCCCGGCGCGCGTTTGGCGCCGGCCGGTTCGACGTCGTCCTCGTCGATTATCGCCTACCGGGTCGCTCGGGACTGGAACTGGCAGATGATCTTCGTCGCGAGGATCCGACGGTGGCCCTCATTCTCATGACCGGCTGGGGTCCGGCCGGCGAGGCGCTCGCGACCGGTTCCACCGCGGTCGACTTCGCGGCGGCCAAGCCGCTGGACATGCCCGCGCTCCAGTCGCTGCTGCGGGGCGCCGGTGCGCTCACGGGACGTCGTCGCCGTTCCTTGCGTTGACTTCCAATTTCGCCAGGCATTGCGGCCATACGGTAATGCATTACGACGCAATGCGTTGCCATTAGGGATTATTTTTATCTAAGTTGCTTGCGAGAATCGCCCGCATGAGGTACTTTATCAATTGCGGATGTTCGTTATCAAACTCATGGTTCGATAGATCGCCCGAGGTGCGTGCTTTCGGGAAGCGAGGTCCCAACATGTCAATGGTGCAGAATCAAGCCCCGGCGGACGAGCAGTTCATCAAGGAGAAGGAGGCCCAGTTCCTGGAGTTCATCCAGAGCAAGGGCCTGAAGACGACGCGGCAGCGCAGCACCATCGTCCAGGTGTTCTTCCGCATGCGTGGCCACATCTCGGTGGAGGAGCTGCTGCGCCAGGTCAAGAAGGTGAATCCCAAGATCGGCTACGCGACGGTCTACCGGACCCTTCATCTGCTGGTGGAGAGCGGGATCGTGGAGGAGCGCCGCTTCGGTGACGGTCTCGCGCGTTACGAGGGCCGGAACGAGGTCGAGCATCACGACCACATGATCTGCCTCGAGTGCGGCAAGATCCGGGAGTTCTCCAACCCGCGCCTGCTGGAGATCCAGCAGCGTCTCGCGGAGGAGAACGGTTTCAAGATCTTCCGCCACCGGCTCGAGCTGTACGGCGTCTGCCAGGACCCGGGCGATTGCGCGCACCAGAAGCAGCCGGCAAGCAGCTGAGGCGACGGATGCCGACGGGGGCCTCGCGCGGGGCTCCCGCCGCTTGACACGACCTCCCCCCTCCCGTCACGATGGGGAGACGGCGCCGGTCCCGGCGTCGTCGTGTTTCATGAGCGAAGGACCGTCGATGGATTCGCGTCCGGGTATGGCGAGCGACGGCTGGTTGCGCCTCGAGGTCGACACCGCGGCGCTGCGTCATAACGCGCGGCAGTTGCGGTCGCTGGTGCGCCCGCCGGCGAGACTGCTCGCGGTGGTGAAGGCCAACGGTTACGGCCATGGCCTCGAACTCGCGGCGCGCGCGTTCCTGGACGGCGGCGCCGACGTGCTCGGCGTGCACGCACTGGAGGAGGCGCTGGCGCTGCGTCGGGCCGGGTTCGGTGCGCCGATCCTGGTGCTCGGACCCCTCGCGGCGAGCGAGGTGGTGGCCGCCGCGGCCGCGGACTGCGACATCACGGTCGGTTCGCCGGAGGGCGTGGCGGCGGTGGCCGCCGCCGCGCGCGCGGACGTCGCGCTCCGCGTCCACCTCAAGGTGGAGACCGGCGTCAATCGCCAGGGCGTGCGCGAGGAGGATCTCGCCGCGGCCGTCGCCGTGCTCGCCGCCGCGCCCGGCGTGCAACTGGTGGGGCTGTCCAGCCACTTCGCCGACATCGAGGACACCACCGATCATGGCTTCGCGCGCCGGCAGCAGGCGCGCTTCGACGCGTTCGTCCGCAGCGTCGCGGATCTGGGTCACGCCTCCCTGTGCCGGCACATGTCGTGCAGCGCGGCGGCCTTGCTGTGGGAGACCTCCCATCGCGACCTCGCGCGCGTGGGCATCGCGGCCTACGGCGTCTGGCCGAGTCGCGAGACGCTGGTGTCCGCGCGATTGGCCGGACGCCAGGACCTCGAGCTGCGCCCGGCGATGACCTGGAAGGTCCGCCTGTCGCAGGTGAAGTCGGTTCCCGCGGGGGAGACGGTGGGCTACGGCCGCACCTGGCTGGCGCCGACCGACAGCCGCATCGCCGTCCTGCCGGTGGGATACGCGGATGGTTACCCGCGCGCCCTGTCGGGTCGCGCGCACGTGCTGGTGCGCGGACGGCGGGCGCCGGTGCGCGGGCGCATCTGCATGAATCTGTGCATGGTCGACGTGACGCACGTGCCCGGCGCCGAGGCCGGGGACGACGCCGTGCTCCTGGGTCGTCAGGGCGGGGATGCGATCTCGTGCGAGCAGATGGCCGAATGGCTGGGGACCATCCCCTACGAGGTGCTGACGTTGCCGCGCAGCACGTGGCGGCGCGTGGAGGTGGACGGTGCTTGAGGCTTTGCGGAAACTGATGACCGGGGAGGGCACGCCGGGACGGGCCGCGCCCGTGGACGAGAACCATCGCCTGCGCGTCGCGACCTGCGCGCTGCTGCTCGAGGCGGTGGACGCGGACGACGTGACGGACGAGGCGGAGTCGTCCACCTTGCACGACCTGGTGGCCAGGCGCTTCGATCTGGCGCCGGAGGAGGTCGCCGACCTGCTCGCGGCAGCCGACCGGCAACGTCGCGACGCCAGCGATCTCTTCGGCTTCACCCGCCTCATCAGCGAGCACTTCACCCGTCCTCAGAAGCTCGCGGTGGTCGAGTTGCTGTGGCGGGTGGTCTACAGCGACGGTCGCCTCGAAGCCCGCGAGGATGCGCTGCTGCACCGCGTCGCGAATCTCCTGCAGCTGCGCCACGAGGAACTCATCGCCCTCAAGCTGCGGGTGAAGGCGGAGGCGGCCGACGGGCCGCGATGAACCGTCGTCCAGGTGTCACCTTCCCGTGAGCTTTCTCGGAAGGGTCGCGCCCCGCGGGTCGGCGAACCGGGGGCTGCGTGGGTCGCGGCGCGTACGCCTGCGATAACGTCAAATCACTTCGCGAAATCTCCGCACGGACAACCTGTTACCACGATCGGCGCGACCAGCCGGACGGCTCCGGCTGGCGGCGCGACGCCGGCGTCCAGAGGGGGTCGCGTTGAGCCGGCGGGCTCTAACGTGCTATAATCCAACGGTTATTCGCAATTCGGTACCCACCGGGAGGCTAAGATGGACAAGAGGTTCCTGCGGGCGGCCCTGCTCGTGCTGGGGCTGTCGATGCTGGCCGCGGCCGGCGCGAACGCGGCCTGGATCGATCTCGGCGGTCAACGCCAGGCGGCGCCCGCCATGACGGCCACGCAACTCGACGCCGGCGTGACGCGGGTCGAGATCGTCGTCCCCGGATTCGAGACGGATCAGGTCCAGATCGAGGGCGCGACCTACGCGAAGGTGGTGCTGCCGGGCCACGTCCAGCTCCTCGACGCCGGCCTGCCGCAGTTGCCGTACCTCACGGCCAGCCTCATCATCGCGGGCGAGGGTACGCCGGTGCTCAAGGTGATCGCGGCGGAGTACCGCGACGTGCCGACGGCTCCCATCGTTCCCGGCAAGGGCAACCTGCTGCGTACCGTCGATCCCAGCACGGTGCCTTACACCTTCGGCGCTCCGTATCAGGGCGGCGTGTTCCCGGCCGTGGAGACCGAGCTCGGCGAGCCCTACATCGTGCGCGACCATCGTGGCGTGAACCTCCGCGTGTACCCGCTGCGCTGGGACGCCGATCGCGGCGTGCTGCGCGCCCTGACGCGCATGACCGTCGAGGTGACCACTCGCGGCGCCGGCGGCGTGAATCCGAAGCTGACCTCGCGTTCGCTCGAGACGCCGGAGTTCCGCAGCCTCTACCAGAGCCAGTTCCTCAACTTCGACGGCGGCGCCAAGTACACGCTGAACTCCGCCGAGGGCCCGATGCTCATCGTCTGCAACGACGCCCTCGTGAGCGCGATGACCCCCTTCATCGAGTGGAAGTCGATGCGCGGCCTGGACGTCGAGCTGATCACCACCAGCTCCGTCGGCGGCACCACCACCGGCATCAAGGCCGCCATCCAGCAGCGCTACGACAGCGCCGCGGGCCTGGCCTTCGTCGTGCTCGTCGGCGACGGCCAGCAGCTGCCGTCCTACAGCGGTCAGTACGAGGGCGCGAACGACGACACGCGCTACGTCTACCTCGAAGGCAACGACGTCTATCCCGACGCCCTGATCAGCCGCATCTCCGCCCAGACGGTGACCCAGGCCCAGATCCAGGTGAAGAAGTTCGTGGATTACGAGCGCTACCCGCAGGCGGGCGGCGACTGGTACCACAAGGCCACCGGCATCGCCAGCAACGAGGGCTCCCCGACCGACGCCGTGCGCTGCGACTGGCTGCGCGAGGATCTGCTGGCCTACACCTTCTCCGACGTCGACCGCGTCTACCAGGGCCAGGGCGGCTCGACCGCCGGCATCGCGGCCGCGATCAACGAGGGCCGCAGCCTGGTCAACTACATCGGCCACGGCTCGGGCACGTCGTGGGGCAGCGTGTACTTCAGCAACAGCGACGTGCACGCCCTGACCAACCAGACCGCGTGGCCGTGGATCATCGACGTCTCCTGCCTCAACGGCGGCATCGCCGCCCTGAGCGAGAGCTTCGCCGAGGCCTGGATGCGCACCGGCACGGCGACCGCCCCCGAGGGCGCCGTCGGCATGTATTCCGCGTCGACGAGCACGCCGTGGGTGCCGCCGTGCGTGATGCAGACCGAGGTCGTCGATCTGCTGGTGACCGACACCAGCAACATCCTGGGCGTCCTCGTGCACGGCGGCATCATGCAGGTGCTCGACGAGTACGGCCAGACCGGCACCGGCCTGCAGCTGGTGGAGCAGTACAACCTCTTCGGCGATTGCTCGCTGCAGGTGCGCACGGACACGCCCGCGGCGATGACGGTCGCGCACCAGCCGGTCCTGCCGCTGGGCGCCACGACCTTCGGCGTGGACACCGGCGTCGCCGGCGTCGTCTGCGCGCTGTACGGCAACGGCGTCGTCTACGGCTCGGCCACCACCGATGCCGCGGGCCACGCGGAGATCGCGCTGGACGTCCCGGTCACCGAGGTCGGCACCCTCACGCTGACCTGCTTCGGCTACAACCAGATCACCTACCAGGCCGACGTGCTGGCGATCGTGCCGGCGAACGTCTCGGTGGTCCCGGCCAGCGTACCGGTTGGCGTGACCACGTCCGTGACGGTCACCGTGACCGACCCGGATAACGGCCAGGGTCTGAGCAACGTGCTGATCGGCGTCGCCGGCTACGGTTTCAATGCCGCGCCGGTGCAGACCAATGCCGCCGGCCAGGTGGTCTTCCAGGTCTCGCCGCTGTACGGCGAGACGCTGGTGGTCACCGGCCGCGAGATCGGCGCGAACTACGACCTCTTCCACAGCGATCTTACCGTGACCGGCGCCGCGGCGCTGCCGAACGCCGCCATCGCGGCCTCGGTGCCGAGCATCGGCCTCGTCGGCAGCCTGACACCGCATATCCAGGGCCAGGTGAACGCCAGCGCCTCCGTCGCCGGCTTCACGCTGTTCCTCGACGGCGGCGGTCTCGACGTGACGCAGGTGGCGCCGGGCAGCGCCCTGCAGATCGCCGTCACGCCGACGCAGCTGAGCGACGTGACCGCGGCCATGGCCCGCAATGGCTACCAGGTCTTCGCGACCACCATCCCGGTGGTCGAGGCCTTCGGCACCCTGGCCGGTACGGTGGTCACGCCGGCGCAAGCTCCGGTTCCGGGGGCGCGCGTGCGTGGTTTCGTGGCCGGCGCGGATCCCGCCGGAACGCCGCTGTTCGATCTGGTGACCAACGCCCAGGGGCAGTACACGGTGGCCGGCGAGCTGACGGTCGGCTACTACGACCTCTACGTCACCAAGTTCGGCAAGCTGCCGTTCGAGGAGACCTATTTCCTGCTGTACGGCGCCAACGACCACCAGGTGGTGGTGCAGGACGCGCCCGCCGGCGTGCTCAGCGGCACCGTGACGGCCAGCGAGGACGGTTCGCCGGTCGCCGGCACGGTCCGCGTCTACCGCAGCGACACGGGCGAGTTGTACACGGAGGCCACGGCCAACGCCGCGGGCGTCTACACGACCTCGGCGCTGCCTTACTTCGACTACAACCTCGTCGTCAGGGCCTACCGGCGCATCCCGCAGACGGCGACCGTCACCATCGGCCAGGCCAGCGTCGTGAGGGACTTCGCGCTCGATCCGACCCAGGGCGACCTGCTGGTGATCGACGACAATCCGCGCCAGGGCGGGTGGCAGCCGGCCAAGCTGTTCAAGGACCAGTTCGAGGTCGCGCCGGGCTACCTGGCGCCGGAGAGCCGCGCGCTGGCCGACATGGTCGGCGACCTGGAGGACCTCGGCTACACCGTCACGGTCGAGGATCTCCTGTCGACCAACCCCAACACCTGGACCAACTACGACGCCCTGCTGGTGTCGTCCGGCAACAACACGGGGCCGCTGAACAACGCGACCTTCCGCGCGTTCCTGACCGCCTACAAGGGCAACGGCGGCAAGTTGCTCGTCGAGGGAGGCGAGGTCGCTTACAGCTTCCAGTTCAACGACGCCACGTTCTTCCAGAACGTGCTGCACTGCGCGGACTGGAACCACGACAGCTCCGGCAACATCACCGTCGGGCTGCCGAGCCACTATCTGATGAGCGTGCCCAACGTGATCGCCGGCCCGATCCCGCTGACCTACGTGGGGTACGGCGACGCGGACGGCGTCGTGGCGACGGCGAATGCCCAGATGCCCGCGCGCTGGTCGTCCTACGCATCCGAGGCCAGCGTGATCTGCTACGACGACAATCCGTCGCCGGTGGGCGGGCAGTTCGTGTTCTTCCTGTTCAACTACGGCGCCGCGGGCGCCGGCCGGACCGAGTTGCTGCACAACGCGGTCAACTGGCTGATCACGCCCGAGACCGGCAACAGCGGCATCTCCGGCGTCGTGGATCTCGCGGGAGAGAGCGACGACTCCGGCGTCCTGGTCACCGTCACTCCGGGCAACTTCACCGCCCTCACCGGACCGGACGGGACCTTCGCCTTCGGCGACCTCTTCGCCGGCACCTACGCCGTCACGGTCGCCAAGTCCGGCTTCACCAGCGGCGCGACGAACGTCCTGGTGCCGGAGGACACCGTCGTCAGCGGCGTGAACTTCATGCTCTACCCGTACGTGTCGCAGGACTTCTGCGACAGTCCGGCCCTGGCGATCCCCGACAACAACGCCACCGGCATCACCTGCCCCGTGCAGGTGACGGAGAGCGGCGAGCTGGTCGGCATCGAGGTGTACGTCGACATCACCCACCCGTACATCGCCGACCTCACGGTCGAGCTGATCAGCCCGCAGAACACCGTCATCCGGCTGCACAATCGTGGCCAGGGCGGCGCGGCCGACAACATCGTCGGCTGGTATCCCGAGCCTCTGGTTCCCTACCAGCCACTCACGCCTCTCCTCGGCCAGCAGGTCCAGGGCACCTGGAGCCTGCGGGTGATCGACGGCGGGCAGTCCGACTACGGCACCCTCAACTCCTGGTGCGTGCGTCTGCACTTCCCGGGCACCATGACGCCCGTCGAGGACGACCTGTCGGTGCCGAAGGTGCTGTCCCTGGACGGGAACTACCCCAATCCCTTCAACCCGATGACGCAGATCCGCTTCTCGCTGCCGAGCGATCAGCGGGTCGAACTGGCCGTCTACGACCTGCGCGGCCAGAAGGTCGCGACGCTGGTCAGCGATGCCCTGCGCGCCGGCCGTCACGAGGTCACCTGGCTCGGCCAGGACGACCGCGGCCGGCAGGTCAGCAGCGGCACCTACGTGTACCGCCTGACGGCCGACGGCCACACGCTGACCAACAAGATGCTGCTGCTGAAGTAGCGGCGGCGTCTTTGCACGGCGCGCCCCGTCCGCCCGGGCGGACGGACGCGCCATAGACTCAGGGCCCGACTTCCGCGCGGAGGTCGGGCCCTTTGTGCGTTCAGCGAGACGCGGTCTTCCTTGCCGATGGGCGCCGCGGCCTACGCCGAGCCCAGCTCGAGCACGATCTTCTCCGCCTGGATCAGTTCCTGCTCGCCCAGTTGCTTGCGCTTGGCGATGACCAGGTCGACGCGGCCGGTGATGGTCGCCGAGCCGTGGGCCTCGTAGTCGTGGGCCGGGCTGTAGGCCTCGACACCCTTGGCCCGGGGGTCGACCTTGACCTCGTGATGCTCGTCGGCGAGGCGGAGGCTCGGCGGCAGGTCGTGCAGGAGGTCCTGGATCTCCTGATCGTGGCGCGCGGAAAACGCGCGGTACTTCACGACGAAGGACGCGGAGCGGACGGGCGTGACCGAAACGATGTTGCCGGCACCCTGCGCCGCCGCGTCGTCGGCGTTCTCGCGCAGCAGGGCCACGACGTCGTCGCTGGCCAGCACGTGCACGTCCGGCGCGCGCAGGTGCAGCTTCTCGGCCGCCTTGGCGACGGCGTTCTCACCGTCGTCGATCGCCACGTCCTCGTGGAACCAGCAGGTGAGGCACTTGCCGCGATCCGCACAGAGCCGCGTCAGATACTCCCGGACCGGACCGGCGGTGCCCGTCAGGACCACCTCGTTGAAAGAGAGGGGCGCGCGATCGGCAGGATTGTTGGTCATGGCTCGCCTCCTCAGAAGCCGCGGAAGAAGACCAGCGTCACCAGGACGAAGGTCGGGACCAGGTACACGAAGCTGTACTTGAACATGTAGCCGAAGAAGCTCGGCATCGGCACGCCGGCCTCTTCAGCGATGGACTTGACCATGAAGTTGGGCGCGTTGCCGATGTAGGTGTTGGCGCCCATGAATACCGAGCCGGCGCTGATGGCCATCAGCGTCTTCACGAAGCCGTCGTTGCGCAGAGCCTCGCCGGCGTAGCCGAGCATGGCCGGCACCTGCGTCTCCGGCACGCCGAGCCGGCCGAGCGCCGCATTGAAGAAGGTCAGGTAGGTCGGGGCGTTGTCGAGGAACGACGAGAGCGTGCCGCTGGCCCAGAAGTACTGCCACGGCTGGCGGACGGTGTGGATCAGGCCCGCAAGGGCGCCGTCGGGGCCGGCCTTCAGGATCGCCAGGGCGGGGATGATGGTCATGAAGATGCCGGCGAAGAGGTAGGCGACCTCGAGGATCGGGCCCCAGCCGAAGCCGTTGGCCGTGCGCAGGTCCTTGCGGGTGGTCGCCAGGCTCAGGATGCCCATCAGGATCAGGATGGCGTCCTTGATCCAGTTGGCGACCGGCACCTCGACGTGTCCGTACACGTGGGCGATGGGCATGCCCTTCGCGAGCGCGCTGCCCGAGAAGACCACGCCGGCCATGACGCCCAGCAGCCAGACGAAGTTCAGAGCGCCGCGGATGCGGATGCCGCCGCGCTGGCCCGCCGCGGCGACGGGCCGATTGGTCTCGGCGCGGTAGGCGCGTCGGTCGACGAAATAGAACAGTAGCAGCACGATGCCCGCGACGAAGGCCATCGGCAGGAGCATGGCCCTGGTCACCCAGAAGAACGGCACGCCGTGCAGGAACCCGAGAAAGAGCGGCGGATCGCCCAGCGGCGTGAGGCTGCCGCCGACGTTGGCGACCAGGAAGATGAAGAAGCAGACGACGTGCACCCGCGTGCGGCGCCACTCGTTCGCCCGCAGCAGGGGCCGGATCATGAGCATGGCGGCGCCCGTGGTCCCGATCCAGGAGGCCAGCAGGGTGCCGACGGCCAGGACCACCACGTTGGCGCCTGGCGTTCCCTTGAGGTCGCCCTCGAGCACGATGCCGCCGCTGATCGTGAACAGGGACCACAGCAGGATGATGAACGGGATGTAGTCGATCAAATAGATATGCAGGATCGACTGGAAGGCGGCGTCCCTCAGGAACAGCAGGAAGGGGACGGCGAAGAGCAGCGCCCAGAAGGCGCTCACCTTCGGGAAGTGGTGGTGCCAGAAGTGGGGCGCCAGCAGCGGGAACAGCGCGATGCTCAGGAGGATGCCGACGAACGGCAGCACGGACCAGAGCGGCAATTGCCCGACCGGATCGAGGTGGGTGCCGGCGGCATGCTCGGTGGCGGCAGCGTGAGATTCGGGGCTCGCCAGGGCGCAGGTGACGCTCGCGGCGGTGATCGCGAGGACGGCCAGCGCGAGCAGGAGGGCGAACCGATGCGGGGGGCGTTGCAGGATCATGAATCCTCCTGGGATGGGCCGGGAACCGGGCTCGTCCCCGGCCAGCGGAGTTCCGCTGGAAGGTCGGCTCAAGCTAGGATATCGTCGGGCCCGAGTCAATGACGACGATAACTCTCGAACATCGGCGCCAACCCATGCGGATCCTCCACCTCAGCTCGCAGCGCGGGTTCTACGGCGGCGAGGTCCACCTGCGCGATCTGGCGGCCGGATTGCGCGCGCGGGGCCACGACGCGCGGGCCATCGTGAGGCCCGACAGCGACCTGGCGCGACGGCTCGGCGACGCCGGGGTCCCCGTCCATCCCGTGCCGCTGGTCGACTGGTTCGAGCCCCACGGCATGCTCCGGCTGCGGCGGCTGCTACACCGCCTGCGGCCGGACGTCCTGCACACCCACTCGCCGCGGGACCACTACGTCGCGGCGGCCGCCACGCTGGGTACCGCCATCCTCAACGTCGGCACGCGCCACCAGTTGCGACCTTTCACGGCGACGCGTTGGAAGCGACCGTTCCTCCGTCGTCTCGGGGCCATGATCGCGGTCAGCCAGGCGGTGCGCGAAGGTCTGCTCCTCTCGGGTTTCGCGCCGGACCGGCTGGTGACCATCCCCAACGGAGTCGCGGCGCCGGAAGCTGTCGGGGATCGCTGGCGCCTGCGCGCCGAACTCGGACTGCCGCGCACCGGCCCGGCGATCGGCTACGTCGGCCGTCTCTGTCCAGACAAGGGCGTCGAGACGCTCCTGCGCGCGGCGTCCCTGCTCCGCGCCCGCCAGCCTGGCGTGCGCGTGGCGCTGGTCGGCGACGACGTGGAAGGCGGTGCCTACCTCCGTCGCCTGCAATGCCTGACGCGGGAACTGGGGATCGCGGATGCCGTGAGATTCTGCGGCTACCGGCCGGACGCGGCGCGTTTCGGCCCGGCGTTCGACGTCCAGGCCGTGCCTTCGGCCGCGGAACCCTTCGGCCTGGTCACCGTGGAAGCCATGATCCGCGGCGTGCCCGTGGTGGCGACCGCGGCGGGCGGCAGCCGCGAGATCATCCGCGACGGGGTGGACGGCCTGCTGGTCGCGCCCGGCGACCCGCGCGCGCTGGCGGCCGGACTGGGGGCCATCCTGGGGGGCCCCGCCCTGGCGGGAAGGCTGGCGGCGGCCGGTCAGGTGCGCGCGCGCACGTGTTTCACGCTGGACCGGCAGGTGGCGGCCACGGAACGGGTTTACCGGCGCCTAGCCCTCCAGGCCGAGCATGTTGCGGACCACCGGCACCACGCCGTCGATGATCAGCTGGATGGCGATGACGGTGAGCACCAGGCCCATGAGCTTCTCGACGACCTTCATGCCGCTCGCACCGAGGCGGCGCAGCACGCGGTCGGCGAAGTGCACGATGAAGGCCGTCAGCAGGAGGATGCACAGCACCGCCGCGGAGACCAGGACGCCGCCGAGGGAGCTCGCGCCGCCGTCGGCCCGTAGCACCATCACCGTCGTGATCGAGCCGGGGCCGGCCAGCAGGGGGATGGCCAGGGGCGTGATGGAGGGGTCGTCCCCGTCGGGGTCGTCCTCGTCGAGGGCGCCGAGGTCGTCGGCGTAGGCGCGGTTGATGCCGGTGCGCCAGCGCCGCGGCTCGCTGCGGAGCATGTCCAGGCCGATGCCGAAGAAGATCACGCCGCCCGCGATGCGGAAGGCGTCGACGGTGATGCCGAAGAGCTTCAGCAGCGCGGTGCCGCCCCAGGTGAAGGCCATCAGCACGCAGAAGGCGATGGTCAGGGAGCGGGCGAGGGTGCGCCGCTTCTGGCGATCGGTCATGCGCGCGGTCAGGCCACTGAAGAACGGGATGCAGCCGAGCGGGTCGATGACCGCGAACAGCGACGACAGCGCAAAGAGAATGAAACTCAAAACGTTCATGAATGGCTCCGTTGGGGGGCGAGGGCGGCAAGATAGCCCGCGCGGGGGCGAATGCAAGGGTCGGCGGTCGCCGCAACCCGGTCCGTCGCAGATTTCCGGCACCCTAGCGGAGTTCTGGGGTATCACCTGATTCTCGTGGCGTAAAGATCGGACCGGTGCAACAATCTTGCGCGATTGCGCGCCGGCATGAGGCGAAGAAGGGAGATCGTCTTGAAGAACGTCGTCCTGGGGATCTGCATCTTGCTGGCTCTCGCCGGTGGTGCCGGCTTGGCCGCCGCCGGTGAGACGCTGGACCTTGCCGCCCATCGGGGCGAGGTGGTGGTCGTCGATTTCTGGGCGTCCTGGTGCAAGCCCTGTCGCCTGGAATTGCCCTGGCTCGCCGCGATGCAGGCCAAGCACGGCGCGCAGGGGCTCTCCGTGCTGACGGTGAACCTCGACCGCGACCGGGCGGACGCCGACAGGTTGCTGGCGTCGCTGGCCGTCGACCTGCCGGTCATCCACGACCCGGACGGAGAGATCGCCGAGGCCCACAAGCTCGAGGGCATGCCGACCAGCCTGATCTACGGTCGCGACGGTACGCTGCGCGCGACGCGCGTCGGCTTCGTGCCCGAGGACGAGGCGAAGTTCGAGGCGCTGCTCATGAACCTCCTGAAGGAAAGCGACGACGATGCACAGAAGCATTAGAAGGCAGCGGCTGGGTGTCCTGCTGCTGGGCCTGACCTTGCTCGGCGGCTGCGGCTCGCTGGGCGTGCAGCCGTGGGAGCGCGATCTGCTCGCGCAGGACGCGATGGCGCTCGACGCGCAACCCATCGAGAGCGCCCTGGATGCGCACATCTACTTCAGCAAGGAAGCGTCGGCGGGTGGCGGCGGCTTCGCAGGGGGCGGCTGTGGCTGCAACTGATCGCCGGCTCCGCGCCGGGCTGTCCGCGGCCTGCGCTCTGCTGGGCATCAACGCGATGCCCGCCCGGGCCACCGAGATCGAGGCCGCGGCGCTCTACTATGCCGAGCCCAACCGCGTCTCGGCGCTCGAGACGGTGCTCGAGGGTCGTCACGATTTCGGGCGGCAGCGCCTGGGGACCTTCAAGCTCGTGTTCGATGCGCTCACGGGCCCGTCCGCCAACGGGGCCACGCCGGCGTCGCAGCCGCAGACCTTCACGCGCCCCTCCGGCAGCGGCCGCTACACGGTCGAACCCGGGGCCACGCCGCTCGACGACACCTTCCATGACAACCGCGTCGCCGTCAGCGCGGACGTCTCGCTGCCCTGGGGACGGATGAGCAAGGTCGGCGTCGGGGCGCGGTATTCGGGCGAGCACGACTACTCCTCGCTCGGCGGCTCGCTCTCGGTCACGCACGACCTCGACCGTCGCAACACCACCTTGACCGCGGCCCTGAACTACGCGCGCGACACCATCTTCCCGGAGGGCGGACGCCCGGTGCCGTTCGCGGAGATGGCGGCGGCGCACGCCCCGCAACCGCGTCTGGACGGCGACGGCAGCAAGGACGTGCTCGACGTGGTCCTCGGCGTCACGCAGGTGGTCGATCGGTCGACCATCGTGCAGGCCAACTATTCCTACGGCCACGCCAGCGGTTACCAGACCGATCCCTACAAGCTGCTCAGCGTCGTGGACCCGACCTCCGGCGAGCCGGACACCTACGTGTTCGAGAACCGTCCCGAGACGCGTGCGCGGCACGCGCTCTTCGGCCAGCTCAAGCGTCATCTGGGCGGTTCGGTCCTGGACGCGACCTATCGCTATTACTTCGACGACTGGGGCGTGCACTCGCACACGGTCGACCTGCACTGGCGATTGCCCGCGAACCCAGCCTGGTTCCTGCAACCCCACCTGCGGTATTACAAGCAGACTGCGGCGGATTTCTACCAGCGCTACCTGCTGACCGGCGAAGCGTTGCCGGACATGGCGACCGCGGACTACCGGATGGGCGAGTTCAGCGCCTACACCGCGGGGCTCGAGTACGGCCGCGCCCTCGGCGGCAGCCACAAGGTGACCGTGCGCGCGGAATATTACTGGCAGGTCGGAGACAGCCACCCGGCCGGCGCGCCCGGCGCCCTGGCCGAGTACGACCTCTTCCCGACGCTGGACGCCATGATCCTGCAGGTCGCCTACTCGCTCGACCTGCCGTGACGGGCACGGTCGAACTGGCGCGCGCGCCCGGGGGCGCGCACTGGCTCGGCCGCTTCGCCGCGATGGCCAGCCCCTGCGAGGTGCTGGTCGAGGCCGCGGCGGAGTCCGCGGCGCGGCGCCTGGTGGAGGACATCGCGGCCGAGGCGTGGCGCATCGAGCGCAAGTTCAGCCGCTACCGTGACGACAGCGTCGTCGCCGCGATCAACACCGCGGGCGGCGCGCCGGTGAGGGTGGACGACGAGACCGCCGGGTTGCTGGCGTTCGCGGACCGCTGCCACCAGCTCAGCGGCGGCCTCTTCGACGTGACCACCGGCGTCCTGCGTCGCGCGTGGCGATTCGACGGCTCGGACCGGCTCCCCTCGCGCAAGCAGGTGAAGGCCCTGTTGCCCCTGGTGGGGTGGCCGCGGGTCGTCTGGGCGCCGCCGGTCATCACGCTGCCTCCCGGCATGGAGATCGACCTGGGCGGACTCGGTAAGGAATACGCCGTGGACCGCGCCGCGGAGATGGCGGGGCAAGCGGCACCCGGCGGTCTGCTCGTGAACTTCGGCGGCGACCTGCGCGCCTTCGCGCCGCCCGCCGCCGGCCACTGGGACGTGGGCGTCGAGGACGCGTGGCGGGACGCGACGGCGTCGCGGTCGCTCCGCCTCGCCCGCGGCGGGCTGGCGACCAGCGGCGACACCCGGCGCTACCTGCAGCGGGGCGGCGTGCGCTACGGCCACATCCTGAACCCGCGCACCGGGTGGCCGGTGGCGCAGGCCCCGCATACGGTCACGGTCCTGGCCGACAGTTGCGTGGAGGCCGGGCTGCTGGCGACCCTGGCCATGCTGCAGGGACGCCGCGCCGAGGCCTTTCTGGCCGAGCAGGGGGTCCAGCATTGGTGCGACCGGGGAGGGAGGGCGGCGTGACGGCCAATCGGGAACGCATCCATACCGCCGTGCTGGTGTGGCTGGGAATCGCGGTGGCGGCGCTCGGCGTATGGTCCCTCTGGCGCGGGCTCGACTATTACACGACACCCGTCGCCGACCGCGCGCATCATCCCGACTACCGCACGTGGCGTTCCGCCGGCGATGTCGGGCACGGCCTCGGGATCCTCGGCAGCGCCATGGTTTTGGTCATGTTGCTGTACTCGGTGCGCAAGCGGGCCGGGTTCGCCCGCCGGTGGGGCGACTCGCGGATCTGGTTGCGCTACCACATCTTCCTCGGCGTGGCCGGGCCGGTGCTGATCACGCTGCACACGGCCTTCAAGATCGACGGCCTGGTGGCCGTGAGCTACTGGTCGATGGTGGCGGTGGCCCTCAGCGGCGTGCTCGGTCGTTACCTGTACCAGCAGATCCCGCGCAACATGCTCGGCGACACGCTGTCGCCCCAGGAGATCGAGGAACGCGCCGAGGCGATGCTCGTGGATCTCTCGGGGACGCACGGGCTGGACCAGCGGGCGCTCGCCGCCCTTGAGCATCTGGCGGTCGGACGCCTGGAGAACCGGTCGGCGGCATACGCATTGCTAATCCTGCCAGCCTTGAACGGGCGATCGCGTGGCGACTTGCAGGCCTGGGCGCAAACCCTGGCGCCCTCCCTGGGCGCCGAAGGCCATGATCTGGCCCGCCGCTGGGTGTTGCTGGCGCGGCGGCTGCATCTATTCCACACCGTGCGTGACCTGTTCCACTGGTGGCACGTCGTGCACAAGCCATTCGCGGCCATCATGATCCTGGTGATGATCGTGCATGTCGGCGTGGCGGTGGTGCTGGGCTACCGCTGGCAGTTCTGAGGAGGAGGCGCGGGTGGTGCGGCGTGGTGAGCGTGGCGGGCCCTGGCTGGTCGTCCTGGCGGCTGCCTCGCTACTCGCGACGGCCGACGCCCGGGCCCAGCTCGCGCCGGGTCCCCTGAGCCGGCCGCACGCCGAGCTCGAGGGCGTGCGCAATTGCACCAAGTGCCACGCGCTAGGAACGCGCGAGGTCACCGCGAACTGCCTCGCGTGCCACCGGGAGATCGCCGCCATGCGCGGTGGTGAACCCGGGTACCACCGGGACGACGCGTGCGCCACCTGTGCGGACTGCCACGTCGAGCACCAGGGACGCGACTACCAGCTGATCACCTGGCCCCGGGGTGAGGACGGTTTCGACCACGCGACCACCGGCTTCGCCCTTACCGGACGACATGCGACCACCGACTGCCGGCAGTGTCACCGGGCAAGCCACGTTCGCAACCCTGGTCCCCTGCGGGCCGCCGGCAAGGATCTCGACCGCACGTGGCTGGGTCTCGACCCGGCATGCACGGCTTGCCACGAAGATGTCCACCGGGGTCAGTTCTCGCGCGAATGCACGCAGTGCCACGAGACCGGCGCCTGGAAGCCGGCCTCACGGTTCGATCATGCCGTCACGGCGTTCAAGCTGGAGGGCCGGCACCGCGATGTCGTCTGCGACCGCTGTCACGGCCTGGTGACGGAGAAGGTCGGCGCCACGCCCTACCGGCAGTATGCCGGTTTGCCGGCCGGCGACTGCAACGCCTGCCACAAGGACCCGCACGCCGGCGCCCTGGGCGGGCCCTGCGCGAAGTGCCACGTGACCACCGGCTGGCGGCAGAACGTCGCCGGTACGTTCGACCACGAGCGCACTCGCTACCCGCTGCGCGGCAAGCACGCGGCGGTCGACTGCGCCGGTTGCCACGGCGGCGAGCGTCGCAAGCCCGGGTTCGCGGCTTGCCGCGACTGTCATCGCGACGCTCACGGCGCGGCCACGTTGCAGCGGCCGCGGTTGCTGGCCTGCGAGGACTGCCATACCGTCGAGGGCTACCGACCCGCCCGTTTCGGCCTCTCGCGGCACGATTCGACGTCGTTCCCGCTGCGTGGCGCCCATGTCGCCGTGGCTTGCGACGCCTGCCACAAGCCGCGCGCGGTCGACGGTCCGGCGGACCTCGCGCCGGCGCACGCGGGCTGCGTGGATTGCCATCGCGACCCCCACCAGGGCCAGACCGCGCGCGCGCAGGGCGACCGGGGCTGCACGGCGTGCCACGTCGAGGCGAGCTGGCGCCAGGTCGCCTTCGACCACGGCGTCACCGGATTCCCGCTCGAGCACGCGCATGCGCGCGCGACGTGCCGTGCCTGCCACGAAGGCGCCGCCTTCCGTTCCGTTCAACTGCCGCGGCCATGCGCGTCCTGCCACCAGGACGTGCACGCCGGACAGTTCGCGGCCGACGGGACGACGGCCTGCGACCGCTGCCACGTCACGCTCGACTGGCTCGCGGAGAAGTTCGACCACGACCGCGACAGCCGGTTCCCCCTGCGGGGCGGACACGAGGCCGTCGCTTGCCGGGCGTGCCACCCGCCGCTCGAGGGTGGCCGTTCCTTGCGCTTCAAGCCCCTGGACACCGCGTGCGCGTCCTGCCATCGGGTCGTGCCGAAGGAGAAGCCATGAGGCGTATCGTCGTGCTGCTCTGTCTCCTGGCCGTGGCGGTCGCCGCCGTATTGCAGGCTCAGACCAACCCTCACGGCAACGACGATCTCGACTGCGCCGCGTGCCACGACGAGGCATCCTGGGCCGTCGCCGAACGCCCGCCCCAGTTCGACCACGAGAAGACGGGATTCCCGCTGCTCGGGCGGCACGCGGACGTCGCCTGCCGGACCTGCCATCGCGACCTCGCCTTCGCGCACGTCGGCACCTCGTGCGCCGATTGCCACGCTGATCCGCACCGCCTGCGCCTGGGAACGGATTGTGCCGCTTGCCACGCCCCGACCGGCTGGACCGATCGCGACCAGATGCGCCGGCGCCACGACGAGACGCGAATGCCTTTGGTGGGCGCCCATGAGCGGCTGGATTGTGACGCGTGCCACCGGGAGCCGCCCGGTTCGGACTTCGCCGGCACGCCGTCCGATTGCTACGCCTGCCACGCCGCCGACTACGCCGCGACCACCGCGCCGGCGCACGCGAGCTCGGGCTTCGGCACCGACTGCGTCAGTTGCCACGGCGTCTTCACGACTAGCTGGGGTCGCGGAGATTTCCTGCATTCTTCCGTGTTCCCGCTCACGGGTGCGCACGCCCGCGCGGCGTGCGCCGACTGCCACGCCTCGGGTTACGCCGGCACGCCGACCGACTGCGCGGCCTGCCACCAGGGCGATTACGACGGCGCGACGGATCCCGCGCACGCCGCGGCCGGCTTCTCGACCGACTGTGCCGCCTGCCATACAACCGAGGATTGGCGGCCGTCGACCTTCGACCACGACGCGAGCGGCTTCCCGCTCACGGGCGAGCACCGTAATACCTCCTGCATCGCCTGTCACGCGACCGGCTATACCGGCACGCCGACGGATTGTATCGCCTGCCACCAGGACGACTACGACGGCACCACCGATCCCGCTCACGCCGCCTCGGGATTCCCGACGGACTGTACCACTTGCCATGGGACCAGCGGCTGGACGCCGGCCACGTTCAACCACGACGCGAGCGGCTTCCCGCTCACCGGGGCGCACCGTACCATCGCCTGCGCCGATTGCCACGCCTCCGGCTATTCGGGCACGCCGACCGAATGTGTGGCTTGCCATCAGGACGACTACAACGGCACGACCGATCCCGTGCACAGTTCGGCGGGTTTCCCCACCGACTGCGTCACCTGTCACACCACCGGCGGCTGGGAGCCGTCGACCTGGAATCACGACACCCTGTTCCCGATCTACAGCGGCCGGCATCGCAACGAGTGGAACACCTGCGCCGACTGCCACACCGTGCCGGCGAACTACGCCGTGTTCGAGTGCATCTTCTGCCACGAGCACAATCGTGCCGATACGGACGCCGATCACGACGAGGTGTCCGGGTATCAGTACCTCAGCACGGCGTGCTTCGATTGCCACCCGCGTGGGGAGGAGGACGGGAAATGACGCGCACCGCCGGTTTCCTCCTCGCCTTTGCCGTCCTTTGCGCGGCGTGGTCGCCGGCCTCCGCGCAGGAAACCCGCTGCGAGGTCCGCTATCTCTCGGCGGACCACGTCTATCTCGACGCCGGCAGCGCGGCCGGCCTGGCTGCCGGCCAGCGCGTGCGGGTGGTGCGCGACGGCGCCGACCTGGCCGAACTCGAGGTCGTCTTCGCCGCCGAGCATTCGGCCTCGTGCCGCGTCGTCGCCTCGACTGGAGAGATCAGGCCGGGCGACGCCGTGGTTTTCCAGCCTGACCCTGCACTTCTGGTCCCGGCCGCCGCCGCCAGTCTGCCCGACTCCATGCGACAGCGCGAAGAGCCACGACAACGCGCGGAGATCATGGCGAGCGGAGGGCCGCGGTTCGACGGCTCGGTGGGCATGGTCTGGGACCACGCGGGCGACGGCAGCGGTCGTGGCCTGGAGTCAGACCTGGTGACCCTGCCATTCCGCGCGCTCGTCAGCGACCTCGGCGGCGGGCTCCAGTTGCGCGCCCGCGGCTCGCTGCGGCACATCTCGCGCGATGGCTACGGCCTCGCTCCCGGCGCGGAATGGCGACAACGCGTCCTCGAGGTCGCCCTGATCCAGGACGACCCCCAGCGCGCCTGGAATTTCGCCGTCGGGCGCGTCGGCTCGCGCGTCGCCGCGGCGGCGGGGCCGTTCGACGGCGTCCGGTTCGATTATCGCGTCGCCGCCGGGTTGCGCCTGGGCGCCTTCGCCGGGTTCGCGCCGCAATGGCAGGATCTCGGCTTCGGCACCGACGACCAGCTCGCCGGCCTGACGGCCTGGTACAATCGCCCGCTCGGCGGCCGCGGCGCGCTCGACGTGGTGCTCGCCGCGGCCGGCCGCTACCACCAGGGTGAGGTCAGCCGCGAGGTGCTCGCCGTGACGACGACGTTGCGCGCCGGCGACGTCAACGTGGTCCAGGCGGCCGAAGTCGACGTCAACCGAGGCTGGCGCCAGGCGGCGGCCGGTGGCAGTCTGAGCCTCTCCAGCCTGGCCCTGACGGGACGGTGGCAGGCGTCGCGTCGCGTCGCCCTCAGTCTCGGCTACGACGACCGCGACCCCGTGCGCACCTGGGAGTCGCGCAACTTGCCGGACAGCCTCTTCACCGACGCCGGGCGGCGGGGGCTGAGCGCCGGCGCCAACCTGCGCGGCGGCGGCGGGCGCAGCCTCGACCTGCGCGGCAGCGTGCGCCGCGACGAGCGCACCGGCGACGACGTCGTCTCCGGCAACGGCCGCGTCGTGCTACCGGCCGTGCCCGCGGAGGGCTTCGACCTCGACGTCGCCCTGCGTGCCTTCGACGGTCCGCAGCTCTCCGGCTGGTCGCCGGCCCTGGGCCTGGCTTGCCGCGCGCGACGTGGCCTGGACGTGCGGGTGGAGACGGGCCACCAGGCCTACACGTCGGCGCCGGCATACGGCGGCGAGGACCGCGCGAGCGGGTGGGTCCGGTTGAGCGGCCAGCAGTTGCTCGCGGCCGGCTGGTCGGTCGGCGCCGAGTATCGACGCGACTGGGGCGACGACATCGCGGGCGACCGCTGGCTGCTGGAGTGGCGGCGGCGGTTCTGAGCGCGGAAGGCGGAAGTCGTGGAGTCGTTGGTCATCTGGCTGGCCGTCCTGGCGTTTCCGGCGGCGTTCTTCGCGGTGTACGTCGCGCGGTTCCGCCGGCGTCGCGTCGATGATCGGCGCCGCCTGGCCATGACGCGCGAGCTGGGCATGGATCGCCCGGCCGGGCAGTTTCCTCTGATCGACGCCGGCGCCTGCATCGGCTGCGGCTCCTGTGTCGACGCGTGTCCCGAGGGCGACGTGCTGGGCATCGTCATGGGCAAGGCCGTCGTCATCAACGGCGCGCGGTGTATCGGTCACGGTCGTTGCGCCGAGGCCTGCCCGGTCGACGCGATCCAGGTCGGCCTCGGCGACATCACCCGTCGCGACGACATCCCGTTGCTGGACCCCCAGAACCAGACCTCGGTCCCGGGCGTCTGGATTGCGGGCGAGTTGAGCGGCTTCGCCCTGATCAACGTCGCCGTGGACCAGGGATGCCGCGTGGCGCGGGCGATCGCGGCGGCCGGGGGAGGCCCCGCCGGCCGCGATCGGCACGACGTCGTCATCGTGGGCGCGGGTCCGGCCGGGATGAGCGCGGGTCTGGTCGCGCAGCAACTGGGTCTCACCTGCCTCGTCCTGGATCAGCAGGGGGCGGGCGGGACCATCCTGCAGTATCCGCGGCGCAAGCTGGTCATGGTCCAGCCCGTCGAACTTCCGGGCCGCGGGCTGCTAGCGCGTCGCGAATACGAGAAGGAGGAACTCCTGGCCATCTGGGAAGACCTGCATGTCGGGTCGGGTCTGCAGATCCGCACCGGGGTGCGCGTGACCGGCGTGAGGGGCAGCCTTGGCGACTTCACCGTCGAGTCGCCGAGCGGATCGTGGCGCGCGCGCCACGTCGTCCTGGCTCTCGGCCGTCGCGGCACGCCGCGCCGCCTGAACGTGCCGGGGGAGGACCTGGCGAAGGTGGCCTACAAGCTGATCGATGCCGAGGCGTACGCAGGCCGCAGGGTGATGGTGGTCGGCGGCGGCGACTCGGCGGTCGAAGCGGCGCTGGGCCTCGCGCGCCAGAAGGACTGCCGTGTCACGCTTTCGTACCGCAAGCCCGAACTGCTGCGGATCAAGCAACGCAACCAGGAGCGCATCGGCCCCCTCATCGACGGCGGCGAGATCGACTTCCGCGGCGGCACCACCGTGACGGCCATCCGGCCCGACAGCGTCGACCTCGATTCCGCGGCCGGGCCGCTCTCGGTATTGAACGACGACGTCTTCATCCTCGCCGGCGGTATCCCGCCCTTCGGTTTGCTGCGCGACATCGGCGCGCGCTTCGGCGGCGATCAGGTGGATATCGCCGGGCGGGGAAGTCCTTGAGCCGACGACGGCGTCCGTGTAGGGTGGCGGACGAGGTGTCTTGCTCATGGCTTGTCGCAGGAGGGTGATCGTGTTCAGAGCCATCGTCCTGATCCTCGCGCTCGGCTGCCTCGGCGCGGCCCCGGCCGTCGCCCTGGTGGAAGCCAAGACGGGACGGGAGTATCCCGATCAGATCGCCATCGAGACCCCGGCCGGCCCCGCGACCCTGGTCGCCACCGGCGCCGGCTTGCGCGAAAAGACCGTGATGAAGGTCGACATCTACACCATCGTCTCGTACGTCGACGGCGCGGCGGCGCTGGGCGCCGATCCCGTCGCGGCCATCCTGACGCTGGAGGCGCCCAAGCGACTGCAGATGGACCTGCGCCGCGGCTTCGGCCGCGACAAGCTTGTCGACACCTTCGTCAAGACCATCGCCGCGAACTTCGACGACCAGACGCCCTTCGCGGACGACCTCGCGACCTTCCTCGCCTACTTCGACCGGGATGCGCAGGACGGGGACGTCATCGTCTTCGACTACGTGCCGCAGACGGGCCTCACGACGAGCCTGAACGGAGAGGTCAAGGGCGTCATCCGCAACGCCGCCTTCGTGCAGGCGCTGTGGAGCGTGTGGTTCGGCAAGCACCCGGCCGACACGGGGCTGACCAGGGCCCTCGTCGCGAACGTCGGGCGTTAGGCGCCGGCGAGCAGGTGCTCGCGCTCGAGTTGCTCGTAGCGGTCGATCGCCTGCCGCACGTAGCCGCGCTTCTCGAGGTACGTGCCGGGGTAGAAGCTGCGCTTGAAGCCGTAGACGATCAGGTCCTTCAGCGCCTGGCGGCCGAGATCGAAGGCCTCGACGGCGAGCATGATCTCGCGGGTCACGGTCGTGCTCGAGATCAGGCGGTTGTCCGTGCAGAGGGTGACCGAGAGCGCGTGTTCGAGCATCTCCCGCAGCACGTGGTCCTGCACGTCGCGCAACTCCGGATTGGTCTGCAGGTTGCTGGTGATGCACACCTCGAGCGTGATGCGGCGGTCGGCGATGTACTCGGCGAGGTTGCGGACGTAGGCCTCGCGGTCGGCCACCCGCTCCACCCGGATCAGGGCCGGGCTGAACAGGTGGTAGCCGTGACCGATGCGGTCGGCGTGCAGCGCCGTGATGGCCTGGAAGATGGACTCGGGTCCGTAGGCCTCGCCGGCGTGCACGGTCTTCTTCATGAAGTGACGGTGGACGAAACGGTAGGCCTCGGCGTGGTCGATGGCCGGGTAGCCGTTCTCGAGGCCGGCGAGATCGAAGCCGACGATGGGCAGGCCGTGCTCGTCGCGCGCGCGGACCGCGGCGCGGGCGAGCTCGTACGACGCCAGGCTGCCGATGTTCTCGGGCGGCATCTCGCGGTGCACCGAGAGCAGTTGCCCGAACCACTGCGACATCTCGGCCGTGAACATGCGCATGGCGCAGACGATCATGCCGTAGCGGAACGGCGGTTCGACGCCGTCGCGCACGTCGGGCCGGGCATTGATCTCGGCCGCGGCGCGGGAGAGTCCGCGGTCGACGGCGCCGCATACGGCCGCCACGTCCAGGGACTCGCTCTGGTGCAACTGCGGCGCGAAGCGAACCTCCACGTAGCGCACGCCCTCGGCGGCATTGTCCAGCGCCAGTTCGTAGGCCGCGCGCTCGAGTCCCTCGGAATCCTGGAGAACGGCCGTCGTGTAGCGGAAACCTTCGAGATATTCGGCGAGACTCGCGTAACGCGGCTTGAAGACCAGTTCGCGCAGCCCCTCCTCCGTGGTCGACGGCAAGGCGACGCCGCGCTCGCGCGCCATCTCGATGAGCGACGGCAGGCGCAGGGAGCCGTCGAGGTGCACGTGGAGGTCGGTCTTGGGCAGGGCGCGGATGAACTGCTCGGTGATGCGCATGGGGAGCTCCTGGTCGGGTGTTCCGGGCAAGCCTGCCAGGGAGCGCCGCGGCGCGCAATCGTTATTCCGTAACGCAGAGATAGCGGCCTCACCGCGGCGTCGGCCGAGGGGGACCGCTATCTCCGTCAGGCCCGAGCGGCCGGCAGGCTACTCGGGGTTGCGCTCCATCTCGCGCCGGTACGCCGCCTTGGCCTCGTTCGCGGCTTCCTTGACGGCATCGACGCGCACGCGGGCGCCGTCGCTGACCTCGTGCGCCTTGCGCGCGACGGTGTCCTTCGCGGTGCCGAGCAGGTCGGCGCCGCGGTGCTGGAGGTCGCCGGCGCCGCGACGCAGGGCCTGACGAGTCTCCTGGCCGCTCTGCGGCGCCAGCAGCAGCGCCGTCACGGCGCCGGCGACGGCACCGATGAAGAAGGCGAGGACCGTGTCGTTGTTGTTGCTCATGAACGACTTCTCCTTGTTTAGTCGCCTCGCGGCGATCAGCGCCGGGTCACGGCGGCCTTGAGCATCGCCATGCCGGCCTTGGCCCCGACCATGGCGGCGCGCGACCGCCGGGTCACATCCAGGAATCCCACGACGTTCAGGACGTCCAGGGCCACGCGGCTCACCTCGTCGGCGACCTTTTCGACGTCGCTGACGATGCGGTTCGCCCGCGCCGTCACGCCGTGAACCTCTTGCAAGCCGTGCTCCAGTTCGGTGAGCACGCCGTCGACGCGGGGCGCCAGCGCCCCCAGGCGGTCCGCGGTCTGCCGCACGGACTCCAGGGTCTGTCCCATCTTCATGGCCAGCCGGGCGATGATGATCACCAGCGCCACGACCGCCACGGTGATGATGGTGAGTAACCACTCGTTCAGCGTCATGATGGCAGCCCTCTCCTGGTCCCGGCGCCCCGTCGGACGCGCCCGACCTCGACCGACACGCGACCGAAATACCGCCGAAGCAAAGGTCGTACGATGGCCCGGGTACAGGGTAACGCCCCGTCGGCGAACCGCCAAGTGCGAAAGGCGGGCACCCCGCGGTACCCGCCTCTCGATTCCCGCGGCCTGCCGGGCTCAGATGCCGAGCGTGTCGTCCTCGTCCAGCGGCAGCACCATCTCCGGCGTGCGCCCGGCGGTCGGCGCCGCGCGCCGGGCCACGGGGGTCATGGCCTTGCCGAGCTTGGCTGCGACCGGCGCGGCCATGGCGGGCACCCGCGAGGGCTGCGCGGCCGGCTTCTTGAAGGCGACGCGTTGCCGCGGCCCGTGCGAGCCGCCCCCGGCGCCGTCGGTGAGGTCGCGCAGTTCCGCGACCGCCGCCGCGACGCTGCGCGACTGCTCCCGCAGGTCCTGACCGGCCGCGGCCGATTCCTCGGCGCTGGCCGCGGTGCCCTGGGTCACCTGATCCAGGCGGGACATGGCCGAGGTGATCTCGCCCACGCCGGCCGCCTGCTGGCGGCTAGCCTCGGCGACGCTGCCGACCAGTTCGCGCACCGACGCCACGCCGCTGGAGATCTCCCCGAGGATGTTCGCGACCTCGCCGGCCGCGCCGACGCCCTTGTCCGAGCTCTGGCGGGCCTGATTGACCAGCTGGGCCGTGTTCTTGGCCGCCTCGGCGCTGCGCTGGGCCAGATTGCGGACCTCCTCGGCCACCACGGCGAAGCCCTTGCCGGCGTCGCCCGCGCGCGCCGCTTCCACGGCGGCGTTGAGCGCGAGCAGGTTGGTCTGGAAGGCGATCTCGTCGATGGTCTTGAGGATGCGCGCCGTCTCGTCGCTGGACGTCTTGATCTCGCCCATGACCTTGCCGAGGTTCTCCATCGCCTGCACGCCCCGCACCGCGGCGGTCGCCGCCGTCTCGGCCAGGCCGTTGGTCCGGTCCGCGTTCTCGGCGTTCTGGCGGGTGGTGGCGGAGATCTGCGCCATCGAGGCGCTCACCTCCTGGAGGGACGCCGCTTGCTCGTTGGCGCCCTCGGCCAGCGTCTGGCTGCTCGCGGCGACCTGGGTCGACGAGTTGTTCACCTGTTCCGACGCGCTGTTCAGCGCATCCGCCGCGTGCGTGACCTGCCGGGCGATCCCGTTCGACACCAGGTACCAGACGGCGCCGGCGATGATCAGGGACAGCAAGCTGGCGATGGCGATGGTGATCAGGGTCCGCTGCGAGTACTTCGCAACGGCGATCTCCGCCGCGCCGAATTCCTCCACGTACGAGCCGGCGCCGATGACCCAGTCCCACGGCTCGAAATAGATGAAATGGACGACCTTGTCGCGCGCCTGGGCATCGCCCTGATTCTGCCACGGATAGATCTGTTCGCCGACTTCTCCCGGCTTCAGGGTCTTGGCCTTGGCGACGATCTCCTGGATGAACGCGGTGCCGTTGGCGTCCTTCGCGTCCCAGAGGTTCTCGCCGTCGCGCTTGCCTTCCTTGGAGATGACGTAGTTGCCCTTGCTGTCGAGCACGTAGACGTAACCCGTCTGGCCGACCTGGACGTCCATGATCGACTGGCGCAGGGCGGCCGCGCTCTCGAGGGGTACGCCGAAGTAGTTCATGCCCACCACGGCGCCGTCGGGTCCCTTGATCGGGTCGTAGGCGGTGACGTACCACCGGTCCACCACGAAGGCCCGGCCCTTGTAGGGCTTGCCGGCGAGCACGGCCTGCAAGACGGGATTGGCCTCGCCGTCGGGGTTCCTGGCGGGGATGTAGCTGCCGATCGCGCGCTTGCCGTCCTTGGTCAGCACGTTGGTGCAGACGCGCAGCATGTCGCCGGCGTCGTTCATGCGCTGGAACACCGTCGCGGTGCCGCCGACGAGGTTCTTCACCTCGTCGACCACCGGGCTGGGGACGGCGCCGTCCTCGTTCTGGCCGAGCCAGGTGTCGCCCGCGTGGAAGCGGGGCAATTGCACCGTCGTCGCGGTCTTGGTGAACTGGTTCACCGCGTTCCAGGTGACCGTTTCGCTGTCGAGGCGCACGTCTCCCGTCCGGGCGAGCGTCGCGCACGTGACGGCGAGCCCGTCCGAGACGGCGTCTTCGAGCACCGATTGCTGGGTGAGGCACATGGCCCCGATGCCCTGCACCAGGTGGTCGAGGTCCTGCGCCGCCAGCTTCTCCACCTCGGCGCTGGCCACGTCGCGCATCTTCAGCTCGGAGGTGAACACCACTCCGACGATGATGGCGAGGGGGATGACCAGCAACGCGAGTCCAACCACGAGCATCCGGGTCCGCAGCGGAATACGGCTCAACATGTCGGCACCTCTCCTGAGCACACGAGCGATCTCGGCCCGCAATCGGTCCCTCCGGCTGGTTGTATCGTCCCCCTGGGGATTACCCTTAAGGAAATATCCCCTGCTGGTTGTCCCCGGCCATGATCGGGTGTACCGTTGGGGATCTGGAGGTGAAGGCGCATGCGAATGGGGTCCTGGACGTTCCAGATCATCTCGGACGGCGAATTTCGCCTCGATGGCGGCGCGATGTTCGGCATCGTGCCCCGGGTGCTCTGGCAGAAGCAGAATCCGGCGGACGACGACCATCGGGTCGCGCTGGGCCTGAATTGCCTGCTGGCGGAGGGGCACGGCCGGCGCATCCTGGTCGACACCGGCATCGGCGATCGGTGGGACGCCCGGCAACGCGAGATGTACGGCATGGACCGTCGTCCCGGCGAACTCCTGACGGCCCTGCGGCAGCGCGGCATCGCCCCCGACTCGATCACGGATGTCGTCCTCACCCACCTGCACTTCGACCACGCCGGCGGCGCGCTGCTCGACTACGCCGATCGCATGGAGCCCGCCTTCCCGCGGGCGACCTGGTGGGTGCAACGACAGCACTGGGACTGGGCGCACAACCCGTCCGAACGCGACCGGGGCAGCTTCCGGCCGGAGGACTTCGTGGCCCTGGCCGACACCGGCCGGCTCGAACTGGTCGAGGGCAGTCGCGAGATCCTGCCCGAGGTCCGGGTCTGGCCGTCGGCCGGCCACACCCCGGGAATGCAGATCGTCGAGTTCCACACCGAGGGCGGCGTCCTGGCCTTCGTCGCCGACCTGATCCCCTACGCGGCCAACGTGCACGTGCCGTGGGTGGCCGCGTACGACCTCAACCCGCTGCTCTCGGTCGCCGAGAAACGGCAGTTCCTCAGCCGCGCCGTCGAGGGCGACTACCTGCTGGTCCTGCAGCACGACACCGTCCACCAGGCCTGCCGCGTGAGCTTCGCCGACGGCCGCTTCAAGGTCCGCGAGGTCCTCGCCCTCGAGGAGGCGACCCAGTCGTGAGCCCCCGCATCCGCGACGACCACAGCCCCAAGCCCCGCTGGCTGCGCATGGAGCGCCAGGGCGGCGAGCGCTACAACGAGATGAAGCGCCTGCTGCGCTCCGCCAGCCTCAACACCGTCTGCGAGTCGGCGAACTGCCCCAACCGCGGCGAGTGCTTCGGCAGCGGCACGGCCACCTTCCTGCTCATGGGCCACGTCTGCACGCGCCACTGCACGTTCTGCAACATCCCCGGCGGCCGCGTGCAACCCCTGCAGGGCGACGAGCCCCGGCGCGTCGCCGAGACGGTCCGCCACCTGAAGCTGGATTTCGCCGTCGTCACCAGCGTCAACCGGGACGACCTCCCCGACGGCGGCGCCGCGCACATCGCCGCGACCATCCGTGAGATCCGGCGGCTGAACCCCGCCTGCGGCATCGAGGTGCTCATCCCCGATTTCAAGGGCGACACCCTCGCCCTCGAGACCCTGCTCGACGCGCACCCCGAGGTCCTCAACCACAACCTCGAGACCATTCCCCGCCTGTACCCCGAGATGCGCCCGCAGGCCCGCTACCGCACCAGCCTGCAGGTGCTGCGCCGGGCCCGGCAGTGGGCCGACAGCTACGCGCCGCGCATGTCCGTCAAGACCGGCATCATGGTCGGCGTGGGCGAGACGCGCGACGAGGTCCTCGCGGTGATGCGAGACGCCGCGGCCGCGGGGGTCCAGATCATGACCATCGGCCAGTATCTCCAGCCTTCCCGGGAGCACCATCCCGTCGTACGATACTGGGAGCCGCAGGAGTTCGACGACCTCGCCGCCGCCGGCCGCGACCTGGGCCTGGCCTGGGTCGAGGCGGGGCCGCTGGTCCGCTCGAGCTACCATGCGCGCCGGCAGAGCGAGAGTTTCGGCGACGTGCAGAGCGCGGCCGGCTGATCCGGCCCGCGCGGCGATCATCTCCCGGGGGTCCACGTGTCGGCCTGGTCGTTCGCCAAGCAGACCATCTTCAACCCGCGGTCGCCCGCGTGCTTGTGGAAGCACCCGCGCCAGGGCAGCGAACTGGTCCTGGGCGCGCTGGGCAACGGGTCGTTGCGCCTTCTCGAGCAACTCGGCGCGCCGCGTCGCCAGGAGTGCCCGATCTGCCACTGGCGGGGCCGGCGCTTCCGCGCCTACCTCTCGCCGGAGGCCGTGATCCCCGCGAGCATCTGCCCCGACTGCGGGTCGTTCGACCGCCACCGCCACCTCGCGCTGGGCGTCCGTGCCGAGCTGGCCGCCCAGGGCCGCGTGCCGCGCGAGATCCTCGGCTTCTCGATCTCGCAGGATACGCGCTCGATCTTCGAGCGCGAGGGACTCGGCCGCTGCTTCCGCTCCGACTTCGACAACGTCGATCCCCGCTACCAGCCGGACGTGGTCGCGGACCTGCGCCAGGCGGCCTATCGCACGGCGTCGGTGGACTGGATCGTCTGCAGCCACGTCCTCGAGCACATCACCGACCTGTCGCCCGCGGTGGACGAGCTGCTGCGCATCCTGCGCCCGGGCGGCGTCGCCTGGATCCAGGTCGCCGTGGACGACGACGTCGCGCAGAGCCACCCCATCCCCGTCGACCCCGACAGCTACGACGCCCACGCTTGGCGCTTCGGCCGCGACGTCACCACCCTCTTCGAGCGCCCCGGCTGGACCGTGACCTGCCACCGCGCGAGCGAGCAGCTCGACGCCGCCACGCGGGCCCAGCACGGCATCCATCCCGTCGAACGCTACTGGCTCGCCCGCAAGCCCGGCTAGCCCCATTGATTCCCGGTCGAAAATCGTGCAGAATCATGCGGTCGCCCTGATGTCTCCGGTCCGGGAGGTCTGCCGTGCGCCGCCTCGTCGTCGTCCTCGCCCTGCTGCTCGCGTCCGCCACGGCCCTCGGCGCCGTCCCGTACCTGACCGACCCGGACTGGCTCTCCTCCGAGACCACCGCCTACGGCACCGGCTGCGACTTCGGCGACGTCGACGCCGACGGCGACCTCGACCTCGCCGTCTCCAACGGCAACGACATGCTCCAGGCCCCCAACTACCTCTACCTCAACGCGAACGGCGCCCTGCCGACCCACGCGTCCTGGGTCTCCGCCGACGCGCGCTTCAGCGGCCACTGCGAGTTCGCCGACCTCGACGCCGACGGCCTGCCCGAGCTGATGGTCGCCAACTACATCTCGCCGAGCTGGGGCATGGGCTGGGTCCAGGTGTACGACAACGCGGGCGGCGCGCTCGCCACCTCCCCGACCTGGGAATCGCCGCACACGTTCAACAGCTTCCGCGGCGGCTTCGGCGATCCCGACGGCGACGGCGACCTGGACCTCGTGGTGGCCACCGGCGAGGCCTATCACGACCGCTACCAGGCGAACCTCATCTTCTTCAACGTGGACGGCGCGCTGCAGTCGTCCCCGGGCTGGACCAGCGCCGACGTGAACGCCGCCTACGACGCGCAGTTCGTGGACATCGACAACGACGGCGACCAGGATCTCGCCGTCCTCGAGGGCACCTACATCGGCAAGGTGAAGATTTATTACAACGAGGCCGGCATCCTCGCGACCTCGCCCGGCTGGGTCAGCGCCTGGCGCTACAACGGCAACACCTTCGACTTCGACGACCTCGACGGCGACGGCGACCAGGACCTCGCCGTCCACTACAACACGCAGCTCGGCGCCAGCGGCCAGGCCGTGATCTACTGGAACGACGGCGGCGTCCTCGCCGACGCGCCCGGCTGGGTGAGCAGCTTCGACGAGTACGGCTCGGCCATCCTCTGCGGCGACGTCAGCGGCGACGGCCGCGCCGACGTGATCGCCGGCTCCTGGTGGGGCCCGGTGCGCATCTACGTCAACCACGACGGCGCCTTCAACGTCGCCGCCGACTGGCAGAGCAGCCCCGCCTCCGAGTCGGTGGTGGAGAATTTCTCCCTCGCCGACCTCGACGAGGGCGGCGCCCGGCTGGCCGTGGCGACCTTCCCCGCCGGCAGCGGACCCCATCTGGACCTGCCGCACCGCCACCTGCAACGCGTCGTCGCCGTGGCCGTGAACGGCGTCGACCTGCCCCGCACCCAGTGGTGCAGCCACCTGCGCGACGGCTGGGTGTCGGTGTCCGGCGCCGCCCCGACCGGCGAGATCACCGTGCGCTACGTGTGGTCCCCGACCCTCGACCTCGCCGTCTCCAACTGGGACAACGCCACCTACGTCTTCTCGTGGCAGGGCTCGACCGGCGTGCCCGACGACGTGTCCACAGCGGCGCCCGCGATCGTCGCGCTCGGCGCCCATCCCAACCCCTTCAACCCTGCCACCACCATCACCTTCGAGTTGAGCGCCGCCGCCGCAGTACGCCTGGACATCTACGACACCCGCGGCCGCCTCATCGACACGCCCGTGCAGGAACACCGCGACGCCGGCCACCACGCAGTCGCCTGGCGCCCCGAAGGTCTCGCGAGCGGCATCTACATGTACCGACTCACGGCCGACCGTGAGGTGAAGACCGGATCGGTGCTGCTGGCCCGCTAAATGGACGGAGTAGGCCTGATTCGGCTCTCGCAACCCACGACCCGCGAACATCCCCGCCGTAAACTCGCAACCCGCGAGTTCGTGCCCGATCCGGGGCGCCAGTTTCCTGCCACAGGTCCCCAATTTCCTGAATGCGTTGACGGCCGAAGACGTGATGCCCGTTTACCTCGTGCGTATAGTCGCGTGTCGCAAAGAGTTTTGCGCGGGCACCATCAGGAGACCGTGTTGACCAGGATTCTGAGAATTTCGGGGGAAAGCCGGATCGGCGCTGTCGGGTTCGCAGGATTCTCGGATTCTTACAGATGGTGAGGTCAACCGACCTGTGGGAGGTCGAGCACGAGTGCAAGCGCCCGAAGGCGTCGGGGCTGATTTACGACCCCGAGAAGGTGCAGGCGGCGGTCATCGGCCTGGACGAGGTGGATCGAACCGTAGGGACCGTCCGCCGCGCCGTGGGCATCGACTGGGGCCGATTCGCCGTCGCGGTCCTGGCTGAACGCGGCACGGACCATGTCGCCATCACTGAAGCCCGAATCTTCGACTCGCGGCCGATCAGCGACCTTGTGGCGTACCTGGTGGAGCTCAGGGCCCGCGTCGGCGACTTCGTGGTCTACGCCGACGCCGAGAACGCGTACGGGAACCTCGACTGCCGCAACGCGGGTTTCGAAGTCGTGCCCGTGGCATTCAACAAGTTCAAGGACGAGGGCATCGAGAACGTCGCCCGGTACTTCGCCCAGGGCCGCATCCGGCTTGCCGACACCCCGCCCATCCAGACGATCGTGCGCCAGCTGCTGCGCTACCACCGCAACGAGCAGGGACGGATCGTCAAGGAGGACGACCACGGCCCCGACGCCCTGATGTGCGCCATGCTGCATTTCCCGTTCGTCGACGAATGGGAGTCGGCGATCTCCGCTATGCTTTCGGGCACCGACCGCGAGCGGCTGAAGCTCACCAACAAGCTTCTGGACCGCTGTATCAGCGAACAACCGCTAATCCTCGGTAAACGGATGACCAGCATGGGGGTGTCTGTCGGCGCCGGCGTCTTCTACGTCGTGATCTCCACCCTACCCGACCGCTGGAACAGCGATCCCCGGCGCTGGGCCGCCTACGCGGGCCGGGTGAAGTCGTTCGAGGAACTCACCACGCTGATGCGCAACTACCGCGTCGAGCGTTGCGTGATCTCTGCGCAACCTGAACCCCACCTGGTCCAAAGCTGGGCGCGCGAGCGGCACTACGGGCGGATCTTCAAAGTGGTCTATACGAACGACGGCTTTTCGAAGCCCGAGTGGGACCGGCCGGAATGCCTCGTGCGCGTCGACCGCACTTTCGCCCTGAACTCGGCGTATGAGGAGATCGCGGCCAAGAATTGGGTGCTGCCGCCGGACGCACGGGAGATTGATGGCGGCGAGTTGTACGCCCAGCTGAAGGCGCCGACGCGCGTCCGCGACCTCACGACAGGGGAACTGCGGTACCGATGGACCGAAACCGGGGCGCTGGATCACTACCGGCATGCGCACGCATTCGATCACCTCGCGGGGTTCTATCGCTACGGCGTGCCGGGGGGGAGGGTGCTTTAGGAGATCCCGGACGCAACGGGAGCGCTGGATCACTACCGCCACGCCCAGGCGTTCGACCACGTCGCCGCGGACATCGCGCGGCAGAACCCGCCGGCGTACATGTGCCTGCCGGAGTTCGGCGGCGAGAGCGAGGCCGTGCGGATGCATCGCGAGCTCGGGCTCCACGGCTGCGGCAGCAACGGGTGGCTGACGCATCACTGGGAAAGGCGGGGGCCATGGGGGTGAGGTCGGTGGTGGCAACCGCGTCCACATTCGACGCGAGTCGAATCCGGCCGCGCACCTACGGCGTCCATCGCCTCCGTAACTCGTGATCCGACAACGCGCAACAATTCCAACAATAACCGTCCATGCTCCCTCGCAAGGTTATCATGTGTGCAGGCACAAAAATTTGCCGACACGATGCCGAGTCGGGCGCGTTCCGAAATGCGCCGACCACACATGATATTATGTGTTGTTGAGTAAACTTTTTCACTCAGTTTGGACGAAAACGGCAGAATCTCAGACCCCCGCGCGCCACAGAACGTCAGTCTCGCCGCGACCCAAATTCTCAGAATCCGACAACCTTTCGGCCCGCCCCTGCTCGCGCGTTAAACCTTTTGCCCCAAGCGGTTATAGCGAAGCGACGAACGCGGCGTGAGCCGTTTTCAGTGACGGATTTGGGGGAGAAAATCACCCGGCGGGTTTAACTGGCGCCCCGGATCGGGCACTAAAGCGAACTTTCTGAGTATTTGCAGTTTGATGCGTGGCCGAGGCCCTGATCTCGTCAGTTTTCCACCGAGCGGGTGCATCGCTGGTCCTTGTAGATAGCCGCCGGCCTCGGGTTTTTAAGTGCATTTCTGTTTGTCATTAGGCCGCCATCCCAGAGACTTTGCCGCTTTGGCACCACTCCTTCTCGAAAGTCCCGCCCTCAAGCCGTGACCGCGCACCATAGTAGACTCAATCCGCGACTTTCCTGTGCGACAACCTCGTGCTAGAATTCCTGTTGCGCCTGCAACCCCACTAAGGGCAATCGAGGTACCACTTTGATTAGTAATCGCTTAACGGATCGCCGCCACTGGATTGTCCTTGCTGTGATCATCGCGTTTGGTGGTTTATTGCGCGGCCTGTACCTCGGCGAGTCCGTAAATAAACCGGATTTTACGCATCCGCTTTCTGATGCCGGTTTTCATGACTACTGGGCGCGCGCGCTGGTCTCGGGCAACTGGGGCCCGCCGGCAGATAATCCGGATCCACACATCAACTCCGTGCCGTTCGTGAGACCGCCGGGCTACCCATACTTCCTTGCGCTCGTCTATTCGATGACCGGCGAGAGCTACGTGGGCGCACGCATCGCGCAGGCGGCACTTGGGCTCCTGAACTGCTGGCTCGCTTACTTGCTCGGCTGTGCCGTCTTTCGCCGGTCGATCGGACTCATCCTCGCCGCGATGATGGCAGTCTATTGGGCGCTGATCTATATCGAGATCGAGCTTCATGATCCCGTGCTGTTGATTACGCTATCTCTCCTCTTCTTCCTAATGATGCATGACTGGCTCCGCAAGCCCTCGGTGTGGCGCCTGGCCACGGGTGGTTTACTGCTCGGATTGATGATTCTGGTGCGCCCCAATGTTGCCGTCTTCGCTCCGGCGGTGGCGATTTGGGTCTGGTGGCAAGCACGGCGCAAGTTGCTGCCTGCCGCGGTGATCGCCGCAAGCGCGATGCTGGCGATCCTGCCAGCTACCATGCGCAACGTGGTCGTCGCCGACGATCTCGTCGCCGTCTCGGCAAACGGCGCGATTAACCTCTACATAGGCAACAATCCGGGCGCCGACGGGGTCTCGACGCGGATCCCCGATTTACAAGAGTTCACCGGTCAAGCTGGCTGGAGCTGCTACTCGTTCGACCAGATCGTGCGCGGCGTCGGCGCGCGTGAAGGCCGACCCATGAAATACTCGGACGTCGATCGCTATTTCTTGAAACGCGGATTGCAGGAGATCGCGGGCGACCCCGGACGGTTTCTAAGGCTTACAGCGCGGCGAGCCGCGCTCTTCTGGGGGCCGGCCGAGGTATCAAATAACAAAGCCGTCGCGATCGAGAAGGCCGATAGCACCGTCTTGCGATTAATCCCAGGATTTCCCGTGGTTCTCGCATTGGCGCTCCTCGGCGGCGGCCTGTTGTGGCTAGATCGCCGCCATCCTATCCCAGTCCGTGCCGTGGCCGACACTACCGTACAGGGCCAGGGGCCGATGCTGGCGCTTGTTCTTTTCTACATTGGAACTATTTTTGCGTCTTACCTCCCGTTCCTGGTCGCCGAGCGCTTCCGCATCCCCCTTCTGCCTTACCTTTTCCTGTTCGGGTCGTACAGCGTCTGGCGCCTGGCTACTTTCGTAGCCAAACGGGTATGGGGCAGTGCCTTGAAGATGGTCGTTCTAGGCGCCGCGCTGGTGCTAGTCTGCAGCTATCCTCTAGTCAAGTACGAAAGCGACCGGGCCTGGTGGCACACTGACAAGGGAGCCGCCCTGACCGCTGCTGGAGATATCCAGGGTGCCGCACGCGAGTACCAAGCAGCCCTCCGGGAGAACCCCGGCTATGTCGACGCCAACGTGGGATTGGCCAACGCACTCGCGGCGATGGGCCGGTATGCGGAGGCGATTAGTCACTTCCAGACCGTTATTCAGCATCGCCCGTCGCACCTCGAGGCGCGCACGGGATTGTCCGCGGCGTTGAACTTGAGCGGCCAACCGGCGGCTGCGGTGACGCAACTTCGCGAGATCCTGACCCTCAGCCCCCGTTCGGCGCAGGCCCATTTCGAGCTAGGTCGGGCACTCAGCGTCCTCCAACAATACGCCGAAGCAGAGATCGAACTGCGCGAGGCGTTGCGATTGTCCCCTGATTTCGCATTTGCGAGAGTGAACCTCGGGATTGTTCTCGCCCGAAAGGGCGACCAACGCGGCGCAATTCGTGAATACCGAGAGGCCCTGCTAATTAACCCCGGGAATCCAGAGGCTTTGGTCCGTCTCGGCATGTCACTATGCAAGGTCGATTCCCTCGTGGCTGGGGCCGAATCGTTGGAGCGAGCCGTTGCTCTCAGACCGGGCGATTCTCAGACGGTCGAACAGATTGCACTACTTTTTTTCCAAGATGGACGCATGTCCGACGCCGAACGTTGGTACCGCCGCGCCGTGCAAATGACTCCGAACCGCGCTATTAATCACGGCAACCTAGCGATGACGCTCGCAAATCTAAGCCGTTTCGACGCCGCCATCGCCGAGATGCGCATCGCAATCCAGCTCGATCCGGACAACCGTACCTACCTCCAAAGTCTGCAGCAGATACAGGCAGTAATGCAACGCAAATAATGCAACGCGATGATACAGGACGTTTTTGTTTGGTAGAAGTTACGCAACATTGGACGGCCTGACACCTGTATCGGACAATTCGTTTTTCGGCTTCCCCAGAGTACGAAGAGATTCGCGCAGCCCTTTGCTTTCTCGAAGGTCGGGCAACTCGTGCTCACGCCCGGTTTCGTTTGCGTACTTACTCATTCCTCTTTGAATTTGAATGCCGTCAACGTGATAAATGCTGGGTGCAAACGGAGCAAAGATACTTGGGCCGGAGAATCCGATCGAGGATGCGTAATTTATGAAGGCACCGCAATAACATCGAACGCCGTCGGCAACTACGACGAAGCACTTGTGCGAAAGCGGTACTTGATTCCACGAAGAAAGTCGCGTAGCCGTCCATATGGCCTAAGTTCACTCGAAGATGCCTACATAATCACAACGGCCGCTCGGTCAATAACCGAGCGGCCGAAGAACAGAACCGCGGACATGTAGTGCCGTTGTTTGCTCCCGCGTAATTTACTTTACGACAGCAACCCGTCGACTCGTAATAGTACCCCCAACATCTACGGTTACGAAATACATGCCAGACCCAACCGGCCGTCCTAGTCTATCGTTACCGTTCCACTGCACACTGTGCTCGCCGGCTTGCAGATATCCCGACTGCAGTATGGTTACTGCGCGCCCCTGGATATCGACTACTGAAATGTCTACATTGCCCCCGACTAGTAGACTAAATGCTACAGTTGTCCTTGGGTTGCACGGATTTGGCGAAACAACCACCGACGTCTTGGTAGCTTCACCCGCGGCCACGAGGGGTTCGTTTTCTGCGGGCGTTGCCATTGCTTTATTCGCGTCCTGGATCTCGAACGCCCCAATATCAACGACACTATTGATGATTGGATCATTTCCCGCGAGGTCATACTCCCCGGTTAGAGGCGTGTAGCTCGGATCGCCCTCGTCTGCGCATGGGGAACCACTACTAAGTCGAAAATCTCCGTAGATAGACTGGTCGGCGAAAAGCGGATCACTGTCAAAATTTCCATTACCCCAGACCAATTGTCCGGTGCCCGTTGTTCCACTTACGTCACCGGAGCCCCCGTCAACGTCGCAATAATTCGCGTTCAGGCTATACGATCTATTTACTAACGGATCCAGCGCAATTTGTGGGCCGGCATTATTAGCACTATTTTCCCACAATGCACATGACCGCGCTACAGTGTTCATCCCGCTAACATATAGGGCCCCTCCCTGCACATCCGCCGCATTGCCCACGAACGTCGACGTATAGATCGACGAGGTTCCAGTACTCGGGGCATTAATGGCGAAAGCACCACCCTTGGCCGCTTCATTATACGTAAATAACGAGTGGCGCACCGTTACTCCGTATGTTCCCAGCAAACTAGTTCCACCGGCGTAGTAAACGGCTCCGCCTTTACCTCCCGCCGTATTGCCGATAAATTCGCAATTAAAGATACCAATGTTTCCCTTTATCGAATATATTGCGCCACCGTCAACCGTAGCGTTATTGCCGATAAACCGACAGTTCTTGACGCGGGTTTGAACATTCTCGCCGAGATAAATGGCGCCGCCATTTGTGCCCGCGCCATTCTGAATAGTAAATCCCTCAATAGTACTGCTTATCCCCTCGGAGTTATCGAGAAGGAAAGCACCTGTAGTATTACCACAATCTATTGTACAACCATTCGGGCCGTGGGCGCTTCGGAATTTAATATTTTCGCCGCCGAAGTCGACAGGGCTACTAATATCGTAATTCCCATCTAAAACCGTGATTGTATCCCAGTTCCATGCCGTATGACCTAATGCGCTCTCGAAATCGTCATACGGGTGTTCGTAGCTGCCGTTGGCGTACTGGTCGGTGTAATTGTCTACCCAGACGACACTAGGCATGGCATAGTCGGCGGTCGTACCTCCATTGTCATCGGGATTCCAAAGGTCAGTGCCGTCGCCCAATTCCTGATAGTCCGTTTTTCCGTCCATATCCGTGTCTCGTGAAAAAGGATTAGATGCATGTTCGTAGAGTTCATCGTAGTCCGAAATGCCATCACCATCGCGATCGAGATTCTGAAGGGTATTTGCGTCTTCTAGATTGAAGATCACGAATGACTGCATTACCGGCTCAATGGGCACGTAGAAGTTCAAGTTTTCCGCTTGCGCAGTAATGCGTACTTGAATCGTCGACATATCGGCTTCACTAACAGTCTCATCGCCTTGCCACATTTTCAGCGCAAACAGCTTGTATCCATCGTGTGTTCCGACGGCGTCGTTTGCATCGTAAGTGATTACACCGTAAGTACCGTTTGATGGATAGACAGCCCAGTTGATAGTTGCACCCGCTGTAGACGTTACCCAGAAGTGTGCGTACATGTTAGTAATCTGGCTAGTACCGTAGAATACTTCTGGTGATTCGGACAGAAGATACTTTGTATAAACAGAGCAGTAAACGTCACCCTCGTCTACTCGAACTGGGTCGTGTAGGACGACACCAGTATCGGCACCAGGATGTATATTGTGAAGGTAATAAATGCTCGATATGTTGTTCGCGGCTGCTGGTGCGACGCAGGATGCTGCGAATAGAACAATTACGAAGAAACGTAGAGCGTTCATTGCGACCCCCATTTTTCGGACATTTACCCCGTAACCAAAACCGGCAAAGCCAGTTGCGGCGGCAGTGCGCTGTTTAGGTTACGGCCTGATCCCCCGTCAGATACCATTCTGACTGGGTATCTTTACGCTCATGGCTCGACTTGGAAAACCTGTGTCGAATCAACGAACCCATAGCCGCACTATTACGACTAGCGTCCGTGGTCCACACGGTAGATGGGTTGCGTCCCCCAGTGCTGCGACCTAAAATATGGCTCACGCCCCTGTGCAATGTTCTCGATTTTGGCGATGTCGATTGACCCGCCCGTTCTTCACCCGTCGTCCTGATACCGCGGAGACTACCCCAGAACCACCACTATGAGAATGGGTGTCTAGTGCTAACATCGGCGCCGTTTCTATATTGCACTCCTCCCCTTTCATAAGTGCATAAGCCGGAATGCATTGGAGTAAAGGGGCCTCGAACACGGAAAGTTCGGAGGCGCTAGACGTGCAATCATAGCTAACCCTGCGAGCGAGCGCGGACGGATATTGTCGGGATGCGAGCGGGTGCAGAATTGGCATTTATGAGGAAGGCGTCGCGGCGTCTAGGCGCGGGTGGTTTGTCTTCGACTTGATTCTTGAGGGAGCCCTCCTACGATCTGGCGATCATTGATTCGATTTCGGTTGTTTCGGACGACACATTAGTCTCGGTTCCACATCACCACTCCGAACATCGGTGGAGTTCCTGTCGGAGTATTCCACCTCTCTCCGAGCATCGGTATCTCGGACTTGGGGATGTCGCCGGCGAGAAGGTCGAGATTGGGCGCGTGACGGTAGGTTATCTAGGTCCGTTTTGACCCGCCTCCTACTTTCAGGAGCACGACAAGCGGGGCACTGCATGCCAGCGCCCCGCCTTCGCCCAGCCCAGACCCTCGAGACCTACCGCTCTTCATTCACTCTTCGACCTCACGGACACGAGATACACGGCGTCTCGTATCGGCAGATGTCCGTGCAACTACACCCGGCTGGCGGATTGAGCGTGATCCGATATTTCCGCTCGATACAGAACGAAGGCGAGACGTCGAGGTAGCTGCTCCCAGAGACATTCGTGGCGATGGTCACCCATCTGCCGCTCGGGCAACATGCGCGCTCGATCGTGAACGTCGGAGTCCCGCAATTGCAGTAGTAGCCCCAGACGACTTCGATGCCTGCGCCCTCGCAACTGACGGAGGGTTCGATCGGACGCAGTTCACATTCGACAGCGTAGGCCGGAGAGATGTATGCCGCGGCGGCAAGGATAGCCACCACGATCCACGGCGTAGTAGAGCGTTTCACGGTATTCCCCCATTTCTCAGTGTTCGTGTGATCCGCTCGCGGCCTGCCCGCGCAACGGACCTGGCCGCGACCAGATCGCGGCACGCCAGACCTGACAGAAGGCACGAGAGGTAGGCGATCGGCGGGCTGGGTCGAAACTACGGGTATACCCGGGGCGCAACACGGGAAAACGAGCAGGAACATGGGGAATTGTCGACACAACGGGTCCGCAACGCGGCGTACCGTATGAACGATCACAAAACGGCTGTATTCCCCCGTCGCGATGCCGCATCGACACTCCCCGTTCCCCACGGTGCCGGCAGGGCCTCGCGCAGACGGGCTCGGCGGCTCCCCTCGCCGAGCACGCCCGCGCGGCACCTCGGTTGAGTTGAGTACTTACGAATGAAATCGTCAAGAGACTTTCGAGGTGGCGGCTGAGGAGGGAGGCGACGTCGCGACTTAATGAGTCTTGTTTCTATTGTCATATCGACCCAGTACGTATACCGTTCCCCCGGGGCAATCGCTGGTGGGCTTCATTGTGGACATCATTTCGGAGCTATCCCGTTGTCCTGATGACGAGTCCACGGGGCGGAGGGAGTCGACATTGACCACCCGGGAAGCGGCGGTACGCGCGTACCAGATCGGTGCGGGTTATCGCCTCGAACGCGATTCTGAGCGAGCTCGGGAGATTGCCTGGGAAACGGAGATGAGGTTTACCGCTTGGTGGAGTCCGGTGCTGCGGCCCGGGGCTCGCGAGGCGTTCACGAAGATCCTGTCGGAGCAAGATGACGGGCCGTTGACCCTCGGCCAAGCGAGGATCGCATTCATGGCCGGCGCGCTGGGCGAGAACCTGCAGGCGACAATCCAGAAGATCGGCGAATGGGCCGGCGAAGCGTAGAGGCGGGGGCAGCAAATCGGCGGCCGCGGTCCCGACGAAGACAATACCGGGCTATTGTGTTATGGCGACGCACTCGCCGCCCCCTACGCACCCCGATTCCCGCCCGACAGACTCCGTCGTCGTATCTTCTCCGACGGCCGGGCGCTCCCGGTCCGCCGTTGCTCCCAAAATGCCCAATAGGAAAAGACCTATCATGATTGCCCTGCGAGCGGCCCTCTGAACTCCGATTCTGAAGTCACACCGAAGTGACCAATCCACCGATATTTCAAGCATCTGTTCCGCTATTTGGTTTCGCGGGTTATCGCCGGACCATTCAATTTCGCTTATTTCGATCGCACGAAAGGCTCCCGTACGGAAGTACCGTAGTAGCAAATAGAGTGCAATAAGCAATATAATCAGAGTACCCGTACCCAGTCCGGACAGCCTAGGGTTGCTGGGAATAATACCGTATGCGGCCACCAAGAGTCCCGCTACCGTGAGCAATGTCTGGCTCTTTTCATCGACAGCCGCAGACCGTTCACGCTGCTGATCGAGCATTCGCTGCGCCATTTCGCAGTAAAGAATAGCATCTTCTGGACCGTCAGGTGTTGTCCGCTTTCTAGCTTGAGCGCAATTGGACGGTTCCATCCGTCCTTGTCGTACCTCCCGCAATGAATGCCCGGGATTTAGCAGGAAGAGAAGCACGAACGTCAGAAGATCTACTCCTCCTGTGGCCACGCCCTCTAACCAAAGCAAGAGGCCCGCCAGCGACTTGTTTGTTGACCGGGTGCCCTTCATGCTACACGACTGTCGCCGGCAAGCGTCTCAACGAACAAGCTCCCCACGTCGAGTACTCCAATCTGATCGAGCCACGCCCATTGCCCGTTCGGATTCACTTCTAGGAAGTACCAATGGCCATCTGCGCCGACTACAAAATCGATCGCCCCGAAGCGGAGGTTGTAGGATTTCATGAACGCGGATATGCCGTTTCCGACTACAGCTGGGACATCCGTTTGTCTGTACTGGACGGCTTGCATGTTATCGCGGCGGACATCGAGTACTATCGCGCCCGTGGAATCTCGGGCGACCATCGATGCGGCGACTACTTTCCCATTTAGATATATTACCCTTACATCCTCGTCTTTTTCAACGCAAGCCTGAAACAAGACGGGGCATGAAGGAAGTAGTTCTAAGAGTCGGTGATGATGGACTTGAAACTCGTTGGTATAGATGATAGTGTCTAGCGCCTCCGATTCGCGTTCAATATAGCCACTCCACAGCGGCTTTACAATTACGCGGCGGCGGTAGTTCTTGATGAACTCCCGCGCCGCGTCCGGTGAGTTTGACACGCACCACACAGGGACCGTCAACCCATGTCTTCGCGCAACTCGAAGCTGGTCGATCTTGTGCGAAGCTGCAATGTTAAACTGCGGATGGTTGATCCAACGTGGCAGTGGAATCGAAGCCAAATAGCCCTCCAGGACCTCTGCCCACTCATTCGCGGTGTGGCGAACTTGAAATGCATCACCATCGACTTCGGTAGTCACTGGCCGGGGCCTTCGATAGATAACGTTAGCGACATCACCACAACGAAGTGGCTCCCCGCGAATCTCAAGGTCCAAGCTATCAGTCGAAAACCTAACAACAGAATCCGATGCAATTCGATCCGTATCTAACCTAACAACGGGAGTGCGAGATGATGCGAGCCGATCGCAAAGGTAATCTGCCGTTGCGTCGGTCGAGTTGGTAAGCACTACGTTGATTGCATTCATTCTTCACGCGCGCGGTATGGCTATACCGGCTCCGGTCTCGGTATCCTGGTCTAGCTCTTCGCGCGTCTCCGTAAAAGTCGCAGTTGAGAGGGTGAGTCTATTCTGGTTCATAGTGGAGCGGTCTTGGTCCGACTCTTCGCGGGCTTTTGTAAACGTCGCGTGGTCATCGTGAAGTATGAATCTGCGAATCGCCTCTATGTGAAGTCCGCGATCCTGGTCGTCCTCCTCGCGGGTTGCCGTCGATGTCTGGGTACCCTTCCGCCAACATACTGCAGAAGGCTCGCCTAGAGGCGCCATGGATCGACAGGATTCCTCAAAGGCAGACCAAAACGTTGGCTTCATGAGCTCGGCCCCTCTCCTCAAGGTTGTATGCCCTACAATCGATTGTACATGGAGCAGTCTACACTATCGAAAGCTACGAATCAATGGCGATCAGATGGCATAGAACCCACTCACGATTTCGTATGGTAGCCTCTATTTCGCAGCATGCGAATATGGTCGGCAACGTCCTGCATCACTACTATTGAACTGGCCTCGAATTTCGGGTTAGGCGTTATTACGGGAAGGTACTTCTTTAGCGTCAGGATAATTTTTATCTGTGCCTCTTCAATCGGGCCTTGGAACCTGGTGTCATGCCAAGTCAGAAATGATTTAGCATCAGATCGACCAAACCAATCGTTGGGATTTACCATCGCTGCGTCTTCATGGTCGCGATCCGAAAATACGTCCTTACAATCTGATCCAAGCGTCAGTACGCCATCGGACATCCCTGCATCTACTGCGTCAATTACTTGCGTCATGTGAAAAAAGCAGTGTGTAAACTCGTGAACAAGTACTGCGCGAATCAGTTCGTCGTCAGGCAGCAAGATGGTCGGTGCGGGCAACTGAGCACCGAAATACGTCGAACCGTTCACTACGATAGGAGTCGTGCGCCCGTCTATTGCACCGCTCCAATCCGGATGAACCCAAATCTCATCGACAATCTGTACGGGCGGCATAGAAGATACCGCCGCGTCCGCACCAATCTGCGCCCGAATTCGTTCCGCATTGGCGACCGCGCGTTTCAATTCCTCCTTGTGACGCCTTGGAAGACGGGCCCAACGGCTATTCTTCTTGGCAAAGAAGACCCTATTGGCATTATCATCCTGAATTTCCATTGGTGTAACCCCCAAAACCGCAGCCCGATCAAATATAGCGTAGATGCTATCGACATTCAAACCGCTCCGCCCGCCGGGGTCATCCCCACGGTCCCCGCCTTTCCCAGTGATGCGTCAGCCACCCGTTGCTGCCGCAGCCCCCCATGCCGGGCTGCCGATACAAGCGCGAGAACTCGGTTTCCCCGCCGAACATCGGCAGGCACATGTACGCCGGTGGGTTCTGGCGCGCGATGTCGGCCGCGACGTGGTCGAACGCCTGGGCGTGGCGATAGTGATCCAAGGGACCAGTCTCTACCCACCGGTACCGGATCACGCCGTCCACGGCGTCGCGCACGCGCGTCGGGGCCTTCATCTGGGCGTAGAAGTCCCCGTTGTCCAGGTCGCGCGCCGTGGCGGGGATCCACCACTGCCCCAGTTTGATCTCTTCGTAGGCCGAGTTCAGGGCGAACGTCCGGTCGACGGTGACGCGGTTCTCTTCCCGGTTCCACACCGGCTGGCTGATCCCGTCGCCGAGGTAGATGATCTGCGCCACCTCGTGGTCCTGGTAGCGGCGCTGCCAATTCTGCACCAGGTGCGGCTCCGACTGCGGCGAGATCAGGCAGTTGCGGACGTTCCACTTCTTGATCAAGGCGTCCAGGTCCGTCCAGTCCTTCACCCGGCCGATGAACATGGCTTGGCGGGGTGCGAGGAACTTGCCGTCCTCGTACTCGGGGACCAGGGAGACGACCACGTAGAAACCCGAGGTGGACATCGAGACGCCCATCGAGCAGTACCCGTCCTCGCCAAGCTCCTGCGGGTAGTCGTGAATGCAGCCATCCAGGAGGCGGTTGGTTACCTTCAGACGCTCGCGATCGGTCCCCGAGAGCATCTGGCCCAGGTCCGTGTCGAACTCGTCTACGAATGGGAAATGGAGCATCGCGCACATCAGGGCGTCCGGGCCGTGGTCGTCCTCCTTGACGATCCGGCCGGCTTCGTTCCTGCGGTACCTGAGCAGCTGCCGGATGACCCGTTTCAGGTCGCCCTCATCGGCGATCTTCATTTTCCCGTGGTTGACGGTTGACGTTGCGCGCAAGCTTGGGGTCGATCGCCGTTCGGTACGACGGTGGCG
>JADHED010000033.1_pt1 | contig 176324 bp, 137 predicted proteins | sample 8952041 | NCBI WGS metagenome assembly JADHED01 (sample SAMN16124423, study PRJNA663239) | bioreactor sludge metagenome | isolation source: sludge (control) | place: India:Bengaluru | collected 2018-09-08
CCCCGGACGGACCGCGGGGTGGGGTCCCCGCGCCTGAGCACCTCCGCCGGCCCCGCGAGGACCTGCGAAGGCGGGGGGACCCAACCCCGCATCCTTGACAGAACCCCCCCAAGCTGCTAAATTCCGCGGTCCGGAATCAGGTCTGGCGGGTCACCGGCCGCGCGGGCGGTCTTTTTTCCCTGCCGGACAACAACTTACGTCGTTCGAGGACCGCTGCTGGGACCGGCGCGACGCTGTCTTGTGCGCTGTCGTGACCCTGCCGGTGTGCTTGCCGAACCGTTGAGAAAGGCCGAGTCGTGAAGACTTACAGCATGAAGTTGGCCGAGATCGAGAAGGACTGGGTCGTGCTCGACGCGGCTGGAGTCCCTCTGGGCCGTCTGGCCACGCGCGTGGCGACCATCCTCCGGGGCAAGCACAAGCCCACCTTCACGCCGCACCTCGACATGGGTGACAACGTCATCGTGATCAACGCGAAGGACGTGCGGCTGACGGGCACCAAGATCGACACCAAGGTCTACCTGCATCACACCGGGTGGATGGGCGGCCAGAAGGCGACGCCGATGCGCACCCTGATGAAGAAGCGGCCCCAGCGGGTCATCGAGATGGCGGTCCAGGGCATGATGCCGAAGACCAGCCTCGGTCGTCGCCAGTTGACCCATCTGCGGGTCTACGTCGGCGCGGAGCATCCGCACCAGGCGCAGCAGCCGCGGGCGATCGAACTGTAGTCCAGACGCAGGCGTGGCCCGCGAGCGCGGGCAACCGGAGGTAGGAGTTGGAGGAGAGGTATTACGCGACCGGACGTCGGAAGACCGCCGTGGCGCGAGTGTGGCTGACCCAGGGATCCGGCAAGGTCATGGTCAACCGTCGGGAATTCGAGGGCTACTTCAACCCCATGCTGCGTATGCACGCCATGGCGCCGTTGAAGACGCTCGGCGTCGAGGGCGACTTCGATGTCTGGTGCACCGTCCGCGGCGGCGGCGTCTCGGGCCAGGCCGGCGCGATGCGCCACGGCCTTGCGCGCGCCCTCGTGGTGGCCAGCGAAGACTATCGCAAGCAGATGCGTCGTAACGGCTTCCTTACGCGCGACTCCCGCATGGTGGAGCGCAAGAAGTACGGACAGCCCGGCGCCCGCAAGCGCTTCCAGTTCTCCAAGCGTTAATCGCGCTTGGGATTCAGGGAGGCCGCGGCATCGAGCCGCGGCCTCCATCACGCACCCGGCAGGAGGATGGGACCGGTGGCGCCGCAGGCGTTCGTCCCTTCCGATGAGTGCCGGGGAGGCCAAACCCGGAACGGAGCCAGGACATGAGCAACAACGTCGGATTGCGCGACCTCCTCGAGGCGGGCGTCCACTTCGGTCACCAGACCCGCAAGTGGAACCCCAAGATGAAGCCCTACATCTTCATCGCCCGTGGCGGCATCTACATCATCGATCTCCAGAAGACCCTCAAGCTGCTGAACAACGCGTGTGATTTCCTGCGCGGCGTCGGGGCCAAGGGCGGCACGGTGCTCTTCGTCGGCACCAAGAAGCAGGCCAAGTTCGCGGTCCGCGAGTACGCGCAGAAGTGCAACATGCCCTACGTGACCGAGCGCTGGCTCGGCGGCATGCTCACCAACTTCCAGACCATCCACCACAGCGTGCAGAAGCTGGACGACTACGAGGCGATGATGAACGACGGTCGTCTCGAGCGGCTCAGCAAGAAAGAGCAGCTCGAGGCGGCGCGGTCCTACGAGAAGCTGAGCAAGAACCTCGGCGGCATCCGCAAGATGAAGGGCAAGCCCGACGCGGTGTTCATCGTCGGCACGGCCGAGGAAGAGACGGCGGTCAAGGAAGCGCAGAAGCTGGGCATCCCGGTCATCGGCATCGTCGACACCAACGCCGACCCGACGCCCATCACCTTCCCGATCCCGGGCAACGACGACGCCATCCGCTCGATCAACCTCTTCGCCCGCACGGTGGCGGAGTCGATCGAGGAGGGCAAGCGCATGCGGGGCGAGGGCCGTGACGTGAGCGTGGACATCGCGCCGGCGGCGCCGCAGCGCCGGGTGGCCGTCACCCTCGACTCCCAGGAAGCCGACATCGCGACGCCCGCGCCGGGCGAGGAGTCCCGGGCCTAGTCCGGGTTCGACACCAGTTCAGGAGAGACGATCCGCATGGAAATCAACCCCAAGATGGTCAAGGACCTGCGCGAGGCCACCAACGCCGGCATGATGGATTGCAAGAAGGCGCTGCAGGAGTGCGACGGCGACATGGACAAGGCGGCCGATTACCTGCGCAAGAAGGGCATCGCCGCCGCCGCCAAGAAGGCCGACCGCGCCACCAAGCAGGGCCTCGTCGGCTCTTACATCCACATGGGCGGCAAGGTGGGCGTCCTGGTGGAGGTCGCCTGCGAGACCGACTTCGTGGCCCGCACACCGGACTTCCAGGAGATGGTCCACAACATCGCCATGCACATCGCGGCGTCCAGCCCCGTCGCCGTCACGCGCGACGAGGTCGATCCCTCCCTCCTCGAGAAGGAGAAGGAGATCTACGCGGCGCAGATGCGCGAGCAGGGCAAGCCCGAGGCCATGATCGCCAAGATCGTGGAGGGCAAGGTCGTCAAGTTCTACAGCGACGTCTGCCTGCTCGAGCAGAAGTACGTCAAGGATCCGGACATGACGGTCGAGGATTACCTCAAGTCGGTGATCGGCAAGCTCGGCGAGAACATGCAGGTCAAACGCTTCTCGCGCTTCGCGATCGGCGACTAGACCTCGTCCCCGCGGGAGCCCCGGCCGCGCGCCGGGGCTCCCGGCCATGCTCCCGCCGCCCCGGAAGGACCCCCATGGCCAGCTATCGCTTCTCCCGCATCCTGCTCAAGCTCAGCGGCGAGGCGCTGGCCGACGGGGACGACGTCTTCGGGCATGCCAACCTCTCCGCGCTCGCCCAGACCATCGCCCAGGCCGTGCAGGACGGCGTCCAGGTCGGCATCGTCATCGGCGCGGGCAACCTCTTCCGGGCCCGCTCGGCGAACCTCGAGGTGGTCAGCCGCGTGACCGCCGACCAGGTGGGCATGCTGGCGACCATCATGAACGCCGCCGTGGTGCGCGACTACCTGCGGGGCGAGGGGCTCAAGGCCCGCATCCTGACGCCGCGCGCGCAGCCGCCGCTGGCCGACGGCTTCGCCCGTGATTCGGCGCTCGAGTTGATGAAGAGCGGGTGCGTTCTCCTGCTCGCCGGCGGCACCGGCAACCCCTATTTCACCACCGACACGGCCGCCGCCCTGCGGGCGCTTGAGCTCAGCGCCGAGGTTCTGCTCAAGGGAACGCAGGTAGATGGTGTTTACGATCGCGACCCGCAGAAGTATCCTGACGCTCAGCGTTTCGAGTCGTTGACCTACGACGAGGTGGTGGCCCGCAAGCTGCGGGTCATGGACCTGACCGCGGTCACCCTCTGCGCGGAGGGCGATCTGCCGGTGCTGGTCTTCGACGTGTCGCAGCCGCGCAACCTCCTGAGGGTCCTGGCCGGCGAACCGATCGGGACCTGGATCAAAAAGGAGCCGCACCCATGAGCAAGGAAGTCAAGGAGACCACCGAACTCACCATGGACGCCGCCGTCGACGCGGTGAAGCGCCGGGCCAGCAAGCTGCGCACCGGCAAGGCATCTCCTGCGCTCCTGGACGGCCTCATGGTCGAATACTATGGCGCGCCGACGCCGCTCAAGCAGCTGGCCACCATCGCGGTTCCCGAACCGCGCCTGCTGGCCCTCAAGCCGTTCGACCGCGCCGCCATCTCGGCGATCGAGCGCGCGATCCAGGCCAGCAACCTCGGCCTCAATCCCTCGAACGACGGCATGATGATCCGCCTGCAGATCCCCGAACTCACCGAGGAGCGGCGCCGCGAGTTCACCAAGATGGCGCGCGAGATCGGCGAGGAAGGCAAGGTGGCCGTCCGTCATGCCCGCCAGGAAGCCAACGACGAGCTGAAGCGCGAACTCAAGGACGCGGAGATCACCGAGGACGAGCACCGTGCCGACCGCGACGAGATCCAGAAGCTGACCGACCGCTTCTGCGCCGACATCGACCAGGTCGTGAAGGCGAAGGAAGCGGAGATCATGGAGATCTGAGGGGACCGCATGGCGACGGACCCGTATCCCAACCTGGACGACGACGGTCTTGCCGACCAGCTCGTCGCGCGCGGGAGCCTGCCCCGTCACGTCGCCATCATCATGGACGGCAACGGCCGCTGGGCCCGCCGGCGCTTCCTGCCGCGCGCGGCCGGGCATCGCGCCGGCCGCCACGCGGTGCGCGCCGCGGTGCGCGCCTGCAGCCGCCTGGGCATCGAGGTCCTGACCCTCTACACCTTCAGCCACGAGAACTTCGCCCGCCCGCCCGCCGAGGTCCGCGCCCTCTGGAGCTTCCTCGAGGAGGCCCTGCACGTGGAGCGCGAGGAACTGCGCCGCGCGGGCGTGCGCCTGCTGGTGAGCGGCGAGGTCGACCTGCTGCCGGAGCAGCCGCGCCGGGTCCTGCTCGAGGCCCTGGCCTACCTGGACGGCGGCCGGGGCCTGACGCTGAACCTGGCCCTCGCCTACGGCGGACGACAGGAGATCGTGCGCGCCGCGCGCCTCGCCGCCGAGCGCGTCGCGGCCGGCGAGCTGGCGCCCGAGGCCCTCGACGAGGCCGACCTGCGGCAGGGGCTCTACCACCCCGAACTGCCGGACCCGGACCTGATCATCCGCACCAGCGGGGAGCGTCGTCTCAGCAACTTCCTGGTCTGGCAGGCCGCTTACGCGGAACTGTTCATCACGCCGATCCTGTGGCCCGACTTCCGCGAGCGGCACCTGATGCTCGCGGTGGACGACTACCTGAGCCGCGAGCGGCGGTTCGGCGCCGTGTCCCCCGGCGACGGCGAGAACGCGGGGGCGGCCGCGGCAGACGTGTGGGACGCCGAGCGCTGGAAGAAGCTGCTGAGGGTGCGTCCGTGACCCGCATCTGGGATCGCCTGTTGCGGGCGAGCATCGGACCCCGGCTGGCGGTGATCGCCGTCGGCGTGCCGTGCCTCTACTTCATCACCGCTCGCGGCGGCCTCTTCTTCCTGCTGCTGGTCGACCTGATCATCCTCCTGGGCCTGCACGAGTTCTACAACCTGATGGCGGCGAAAGGCTACCGGCCCTCGCGCCTCCTCGGCGCGATCGGCGCCGTCGCCCTGAGCCTGCACGTGTTCCGCGGCGGCCCGGCGGTCACGCTGGTCTTCACGCTCTTCCTGATGATGGTGATGATCCGCCAGCTGCTGCAGCCCGAGGTCACCCGCGCGCTGACCGACATCGCGGTGACCGTCCTGGGCGTGATGTACGTGGGCTGGCTGGCGAGCCACCTCGTGATGCTGCGCGAGCTGCCGGCGCTGCTGGGCGGCGACCCGGCCCTGGGAGCCGGCCTGGTCTACTACGTGGCGCTGGTGGTCTGGAGCTGCGACACGTTCGCCTTCCTCGTCGGCGTCCTCGTGGGACGACGCAAGCTCATGCCGCGCATCAGCCCGTCGAAGACCATCGAGGGCGGCGTCGGCGGCCTCGTCGGCGGCGCGCTGGCCGGATACCTGTGTACGCGGGCCTTCGTGCCCTACATCACGCCGTTCGCCGGCACGGCCCTCGGACTCGCCACCGCGGGCGTGGCGCAACTCGGGGACCTGGTGGAGTCGATGCTCAAGCGCGACGCCGGCCTCAAGGACTCGGCCGCGCTCATCCCCGGCCACGGGGGCGTGCTGGACCGGGTGGATTCCCTGCTGTTCGCGGCGCCTGTCGTATACTACTACTTCCGGCTCTACGTGATGTGAGGCCGCCCATGGACGCCGCGATCTATCCCTTCGACACGACGCGTCGCGCGTTCGCGCTGCCGTTGCGCCTGGTGGTGCTGGGGGCCACCGGCAGCATCGGCACGCAGACGCTGGATCTGGTGCGGCGCCATCCCCAGCAGATGCAGGTGACCGGCGTGGCGGTCGCCGGGCGCTGGCGCGAGCTCGCCGCCCTGCTCGCGGACCTGCCCGCCGATGCCGCGCCGCCGCTGGTGGCGGTCGCCGATCCCGCGGCCCACGCCGCGGCGGCGGCGGCCGGGGTGTTCGGCCCGCGGCTGCTGCCGAGCGTGGTGGACCTGGTGGAGGCCGCGGTTGCCGACGTCGTGGTGAACGGGCTGGTCGGCGCCGCGGGGCTCGCGCCGACGCTGAGCGCGGCGGCGCGCGGCCTGCGCATCGCGCTGGCGAACAAGGAATCGCTGGTGATGGGCGGCGACCTGGTGCGCGCGGCGGTGCAGCGCGGGGGCGCCGAGCTGCTGCCGGTCGACTCGGAGCATTCGGCCATCGCCCAGTGCCTGGCCGGGCGCTCCCGGCAGGACGTCGCGCGCCTGGTGCTCACGGCCTCGGGCGGCCCGTTCCGCGAGACGCCCGCCGCGGACCTCGCCGCCGTGACTCTCGCCGACGTGCTGGCGCATCCGACCTGGTCCATGGGTCCGAAGATCACCGTCGATTCGGCGACGCTCATGAACAAGGGCCTCGAGGTCATCGAGGCCCGCCATCTCTTCGGCCTGGCGGACGACCGCATCGACGTCGTCGTCCACCCGGGGTCCTGGGTGCACTCCTGCGTGGAGTTCGTCGACGGCGCGGTGCTGGCGCAGATGGGCCAGCCGGATATGCGCCTGCCGCTGCTGTACGCGATCACCGGCGAACGGCGCTGGCCGCTGGACGGCCCGCGGCTCGACCTGCTGCGGCTGGGCACCCTGCGCTTCGAGGCGCCGGACCTCGAGCGTTTTCCGTGCCTGCGCCTGGCGCGGGAGGCCGGCCGCGCGGGGGGCGCGGCGCCCGTCGTGCTCAACGCCGCCAACGAAGTGGCGGTGGCCTCGCTCCTGGCGGGAAAACTTCGCTATATTGACCTCGCGCCCGTGATCGCCCGCTGCCTGGAGGATCTGCAGCCGGCCGCCCCGCGCGAGCTGCCGGATGTCCTGGCCGTCGACGCGCAGGCGCGCCAACACTGTGACGCCATCGTCTCGCGAGGTTTGAAGTGAGCGGAAATCTGCCCATCACCATCTTTGCGTTCGTCTTCACCCTCGGACTGGTCGTCATCGTCCACGAGCTCGGGCACTTCGCGATGTGCAAGCTCTTCGGAATCTACGTGAAGACCTTCTCCGTCGGCATGGGCCCCAAGATGCTGCGCAAGCGCTGGGGCGAGACGGAGTACGTGCTGTCGTTGATCCCCTTCGGCGGCTACGTGAAGATGGCCGGCGAGGGGCTCATGGAGGAGATCCAGGACGCGGGCACCCTGGACCAGCGCAAGTATCCGCTCGGCACCGCCGAGGGCAACCGCGAGGCGGCGCGTCTGGACGAGGACATCCCCCTGCATCGCCACTTCGTGTGCAAGCCGGCCTGGCAGCGCTTCCTGGTCTTCATCGCCGGCCCGCTGTTCAACCTCGCGCTCGCGTACGTGATCTACACGGCGATCGTCTTCCACGACGGCCTGCAGGTGATCCCCATCACCGAGGTCGGCGCCGTGGCGGTCGAGACGCCGGCGGCCGCCGCCGGCCTGGCGCCGGGCGACCGCATCGTCACCGTCGACGGCAAGGCAGTGGACACCTGGGACGACATCCTCGAGGGCATCGTGATGCCGAGTCACGCCCGCCAGGACGACGGCGCCGCCGTCGCGGTGCGCCTCGGCGTCGCCCGCGGTGACAGCACGCGCCTCATGACGATCACGCCCCGCTGGGACGCGGCGTCGCGGCACTGGGTGATCGGCATGGAGCCGCGCGACAACGTCGTCGGCCTGGTGCAGCGCAACGGCCCCGCGGACCTGATGGGGCTGCGGGCGGGCGACCGCATCCTCGCGATCGACGGCCAGCCGGTGAACACCTACGGCCAGATCGCGGCGATCATCAACGACAAGAAGAACGTGCCGGTCAAGATGGAGTGGGAGCGTGCCGGCCAGCGGCTGGAGGGGACCGTCACCCCGGCGCCGGCGGAGATCCTGCCGGACTCCACCGCCGGTCGCATCTACATCGAGCGGCACTTCGCCGAGCGCGACGTGAGCCTCGGCGAGGCGCTGGTCTTCGGCCACCGCGCCACCTGGGCCACCACCCGGGCCACGGTCGAGGTGCTGGCGCAGTTCTTCGGGGGCCAGCTGGGCATCGAGGCCGTCGGCGGCCCGATCCGCATCGGTCAGGTGGCGGGCGAGGCCCTGCGCTGGAGCTTCGGGCACCTGATGCAGTTCATCGCCTTCTTCTCGGTCAACCTCTTCCTGCTCAATCTCCTGCCGATCCCCGTCCTCGACGGGGGCCACGTGCTGTTCCTGGTCTTCGAGGCCATCCGCGGCAAGCCCGTGGCGGAACGCGTGCAGGCGATCGCGACCCAGATGGGGCTGATCATCCTCCTGCTCTTCATGACCTTCGTGGTCGTGCTGGACGTCTGGAAGGTCACCGGCCACTGATCCTGGGAGTTGCCAGGACCGCCCGTCCATCGCATCATCGGTCGTCGCCGGGCGCCTCCGGCGCCGGCGGCGGCGGCGTCAGTTGCGCGCCCTGCGGCAGCGGCGCGGTCAGGCGGCGGGCCAGGGGCGCGCGCAGGAGCGAATCGCTCTCGGCGACCAGGATGCGTCCGAGGAGGTCGTAGACCGCGGCAGCCCGGGCGCCGTCCGGCGGAACCTGACCGCGGGCGACGACGTTGGCGCTGTCGCCCCAGGCGGTCGCCAGGGAGTCCAGCAGCGAGGTCCCGACCGCGGGCTCGGCCAGCGCCACCGCCCGCGCGCGCTCCAGGACCACGAAGCGCGTGACGAACTCGCGTTCCGCCGGCGTGAGGTCGTCCAGATCGAGGGTGGCGTCGCCGCAGGACGCCAGCAACGCCAGCGTGACGACGATCGCGCCCGGGATCCGGCGGTGGAAACGAAGCATGCAGCGCCTCCGGCGGGACGTGCCGGGGGTTGGCCCCGGCTACCGGCTACCCAGTCAACACGTCGCGGGGTGGACGGGCAAGGAAAACTCCTGGAGACCCGACTCCGACAGACTCCGGTCCGGCCGTTCGCGGCCTGGCCGCGGCACCGGCTCGACCGCTTCCGGTGGGTGGCGGTCGTCGTCGTGCTGCTCGGCGGCGGCACGGCCCGGGCGGCGGACGAACTGGACTTCGGACTCGCGGAGCATCGCCTCGCCCGCATCGAGATCACGGGCAACGCCGCCTTCTCGGAGGACGACCTGAAGCGCATCCTCCGCCTGGAGGAGCCCGACTGGCGCCACCCGCTACGGACCACGAGTTACCGTCCCGACCTCGTGGAATCGCGCCTGCGACTCCTGCGCAACCACTACCGCCTCAACGGCTACCACGCGGTCGCCGCCGGACTCGATTCGGTCGGCGCCGCCGAGACCGGCGACATCCTGCACATCTCGGTCCACGAGGGCCCTTTGACCACCATCGCGGCCATCCGGTTCCCGGAGACCGGCGACGTCCCCGAGGACGACCTGCGTGGCGTGCTCACCTTCGTCGAGGGCCGGCCCTCGCCCGCCGACCTGAACGGCTTCGGCGAGGACATTTACCGGATGCGCGGCCTGTACTGGGATCGCGCCCACCTGCAGGTGCGGATCGAGCCCGCGCTCGACATCCGGCCGACGGCCGATCCCCAGCGCCTCGAGGCCGTGGTCACCTACACCATCGTGCCGGGGCCGGCGTTCCGCGTGTCCGAGGTGCGAATCGCCGGCAACGCCGCCACCGAGACCAGCCTGCTGCGACGCGAACTCACCATCGGGCCCGGCGATCTCTACTCGCGCCGCGAGGTGGAGGTCTCCCGCCAGCGCCTGCTGACCACGGCGCTGTTCCGGGACGTGAGCATCACCACCGCGCAGTGGGATTCGGTCGCCGCCACCACCGCGCTGGAGATCCGGGTCACCGAGCGTCGTCCCGCGTTCTGGGAGCTGGGCCTCGGCCTCGGCAGCCGCGAGCGCATCCGCGCCCAGGTCGCCTGGGGGCACAACAACCTCTGGGGCACCGGCCGGCGCGTGCAGTTGCGGCTGCGCGGCTACTGGAACGTCGAGGAGATCCTGGGCTCGCCGCGGTCCTTCGACGAGGGCGATCTCAACTACCGCGGCGACGTGTTCTACCGCAACCCGCACCTGCTCGCTTCGCGCTACCCGCTGGAGGTCAACGTGTACGCCCGTCGCGAGACGCGCGGCGAGTCGGGCCTCATCCAGAACATCCAGGGCGTGGTGGTGGGCACCGCGCGGCAGGACGGGCTGCGCCTCCTCAACCGCCTCGACCTCAGCGTCCGCCGCGTCGACCCGGAGGTCCATCCCGACGCGCCGGACAGCTTGCAGGAAGACTTCGACGCCGCCAACGTCACCGACACCCAGACGCGGTCGCTGGTGCACTCGCTGTTCGTCGACGGACGTGACGACATCTTCAATCCCCTGGGCGGATACTACCTGAACCTCCAGGAGGAGATCGCCGGCGGGCCCCTGGGCGGGGACAACAGCTTCGTCAAGGTGAGCGGCGCCTATCACCGGTACGCCACCGTCCTCGGCGGCACGCTGGCGGGGCGGGTCCGGCTGGGCGCCGTGTGGCCCTACGCGGATTCGGACGACATCGGCGCCGACGGCGTCCCCTACGACGACCGCTTCTTCGCCGGCGGCACCTTCTCGGTCCGCGGCTACATCGACAACAGCCTCGGCCCGCAGATCTCGGACCAGGCGGAACTGGACGAGATCGGCTTCGGGTCCGACGTGCCGCTGCCCGACAATCCCGCGCGCGGCGGCAACTACCAGCTCATCACCAACCTGGAATGGCGGTTCCCCCTGCCGGTGCTCTCGCGCTGGCATCTCAGCAGCGTCGTCTTCCTGGACGGCGGCAACGTCTGGGAGAGCGCCACGGACATCCTCATCAAGGGCTTCCGGCTCACCAGCGAGCCCGGGGAGCCCGGGGATCCTGCCAGCACCAAGTTGTGGGATTATCGTTACAGCATCGGCACCGGCCTGCGCCTGGACACGCCGTTCGGCCCCGTGCGGGTCGACATCGGCTGGCCGCTCAAGCGCGCCCGGTACCAGTCCCTGGAGAAGACCGTGGTCGACGACCCCTGGCGAGTGCATTTCTCGCTGGGGCAGACGTTCTAGCGGAGGCACGCGGCACCGTGCGGCACGTTCACCTGCACCGGCACGTGGTGGTCGTCTGGATCCTGATCCTGGCGGCGGTCGCGCTGGTGGCGAAGAACCCCCGGCTCCTGGCGCCCGCGGCGACGCGGGTGCTCAATCGCCTCGTGCTGCCGGGGGACCAGGACGAGCTGAAGGTGCGGGCCTACCACCTGCGGCCCGGCGTGGGCGTCGACCTGTACGACGTGTCCCTGACCCTGGTCAGCGACGGTGGCGATCTCAGCCTGATCGCCGCGGACACCCTCGAGCTCGATTTCCGGACCGCCGAACTCCTGGGCCGGACGGTGCGTCTGCGGCGCGCCGTCGCCCGCGGCCTCGAGGTGTATCACACGCTCGGCCCCCCCGACGACGCGCCGGCGCAGGCCGGCGGCCCGCCGCAGCTGCCGCGCCTGCGCGCCGACGTCCTGGCGATCACCGGCGCCCGGATCGAGGTGGCCAGGCACGACGGCCGCGCGGCGGAGACGGTGTCGTCGCTGACGCTGCGAGGGGCGGTCGACGGCGACGGGCACTCGTTGCGCCTGGCCATCCACGAGGCCGACGTCACCTGGGACTCCCGCGGCGTCATGTTCGCGGGGATGCACGGCAGCGTGGTCGCCGACTCGGCCGGCGTCCGGGCCGAGAGCCTCGCCGGCCTGGTCAACGGCAGCCGCGTGTCCGCGCGCGGCGGCCAGCAGCCCGGGGACGTGCTCGACCTCGAGATCGTGGCGGAGCGGGTGTCGACGGCCGAGATCTCCGCCCTGACCGGGATCGGCCTGGAACTCGACGCCGAGGGCTCCGCGTCGGCCCATATCCACGCGGCCGACGACACCGTGCGCTTCCGCGGGAACTTCAGCGGTCGTCTCGAGGGCTGGCAACTCGCGGGGACCGAGGCCGAGGCCGTGATCACCTCGCAGGAGGTCCGCTTCCCGCGCATCCGCGGCCGCGTCAACGACGCCTGGTTCGACGGCACCGTCCTGGTCACCAAGGACGCGGACGACGCCGCGGTGGTCCTCATCGAGGGCGACGCCGCCGACCTCGACCTCTCCCGCGGCCTGGTTCCCGACACGCCGGACCTGCCGCGATCCTGGGGCCACGGCCGGCTGCGGATCCTGCATCGCGAGGCCGACAAGTCGACGCTGGTGACCGGCCGCCTGGCCGCGGGCGAGATCGCGATCATGCCCTTCGACTCGGCCTGGGTCGAGGTCTGGGCCACGGAGGACTCGCTCGCCTTCCGCCGGGTCGATCTGCGCCACCGCAGCATCCTGGCCCGCCTCACGGGCCGCTCCGACCGCGACGAGGTCTTCGCCGGCGTCCTCGACGTCGCCGCCGACGACCTCGCCGACCTGCCGCCGGGCTGGGGCTTCCCCGCGCTGCGCGGCCGCGTCGAGGGCCGGGGCAACCTCGACGGCGCGCTCGACGACCTCAACCTCGGCGGGCAGTTCCGTCTCGGCGACGTCACCCTCGGCCCGCTCCGCTTCGGCGACGGCGAGGCGGCCATCTTTGGCCGCAACGTGCTGGGCGAGGACTGGGGCCTCGAGGCCGCCGTCGACGGCCGGAGCCTGGTCCTCGGCGGGGTCGAGCTCGGCGCCTACTCGTTGCTCGGTCGCAGCACCCCGACCGAGGCCTTCGTCGATTCCTTCGTCGCCGGGCGCGGCGACACCCTGCTCACCCTCGAGGGCAGCGCGATCATGCACGACGACGGCGCCAGCCTGCGCGTGGACGACCTGCGCATCGACTTCGGGGGCAACACCTGGCTGTCGACGGGCCCCATCGCGGCCGAGGCGGCGGCCGGCTACCTGGCGATCCCGGCGCTGCACCTCGAGTCCGACCAGGGTGTCCTCGCCGGCGAACTGGAGTACGCCGCCGGCGAGCGGCTCGACGCCGACGTCGTCTTCTCGCAGTTCGACATGCGGCTCCTGCATCCCTTCGTGCCGGAGGCCGGACGCGTGGGCGGCATGATCTCCGCGCGCGCGCGCCTCACCGGCACGCCGGAGCACCCCAGCGTCGAGCTGGACGGCGACCTGACCAACGCCGATTTCCCGCTCGCCTACGTCGATTCGCTCGCCGTGCGCGGCACCTTGACCGGCGCCACCGTCACCCTGGAGGACGTGATCCTGCGCAGCGAGTTCGGGCGCCTCCGCGGCCGCGGCACCGTCACTCACCCGGGGGTCAGTCCGCGGTGGTTCTGGCCGGACGCGGCGCTCGATCTCGAGCTCGCGGTCCGCGACGGCGACTGGGCCTTCCTCGACCAGTTCCACCTGCCGGCCCTGGACCGCCTGTCCGGCGGCGTCGAGGGCGTCCTGCAGATCGGGGGGACCACCACCGCGCCGCAGGTCACGGGCGATCTCCACAGCGCGCCGTTCAACATCCACTGGCTGCACCTGGACGATCTCCAGGGCACGGTCTACGCCGACTCCTCCCGCCTGATCCTGGGCGACCTGCGCGGCCATCAGGACCAGCTGCGGCTCGAAGGCCAGCTGGAGATCCCGCTGCGGCTGGACTTCCTCTCGGAACCGACCTCGCCGCTGGACGGTCCGTTCCACGCGCGCGTGACGGTGCCGCCGGGCTCCGATCTCGCGCCGCTGACAAAGGCCACCAACGCCTTCATCGAGAGCCACGGCACCGGCGAGGCCGAGATCTTCATCGACGGCCCGCTCGCGCATCCGCTGTGGCGCGGCGGCTTCCAGGTGCGCGACGCCGGGTTCGTCCTGCGCGACACCGAGGAGATCTACCACGACGTCGTCGCCGGCGGCCGCTTCAACGGCGACGTCCTGCACCTGGAGGACCTGCGGGGCCAGGAGGGCCTGCGCGGCACGCTCGCCGGCGGCGGCACCGTGACCTTCCGCGGCCTCGAACTGGTCGCCTTCGACGTGCGGCTGGCGATGGATCGGTTCCTGCTCGCCTCGATTCCCGACCTGCGCGCGCTGCTGAGATCGGAGAACGCCGCGATCACCAGCGTCTGGGTGGGGCCCGACAGCACGCTGGTGCCCAAGTTCTCCGGCGACCTCGAGCTGATCCGCGGGCGCTACACCGGCGTCTTCGGCGCCGAGCCCGGCGCGGTCGACCCCACCGTGGCCACGGTGGCGCCCGCGTGGCTGGCCGACGTGAACGTCATCGGCCCGCCGCGGTCGGCGCGCATCCTGAACCGCACCATGGAGCTGGACATGTCCGGCGACATCCGCGTGGTGCGCGACGAGTCCGGCATGTACATGCTCGGCCGCATGGACATCGACAGCGGCGTCATGCCCGTGTTCAACAACACCTTCAAGGTGGTGCGCGGCCGCCTCGACTTCAGCCGCGAGGTGGGCATCGTCCCGCAGGTCGACCTCGACGCCGAGACGCGCGTGCGCCTGCGGCAGCCCGACGGCACCGCCATCGTCGAGCGCCTCACCGTCTACGCTACCGGTCCCCTCGACAAGCCCGAGATCACCTACGGCAGCGAGAGCGGCTACCCGCGCGAGGCGATCGAGCGCATGCTCGTGGGTCTTGCCCCCTATCCGGACGCGCAGGCCGACCAGGGCGCCCTCGCGCAGGCCTCGCTGGGCGCCGGCATGAACCTGCTCGAGCGGGAGATCGCGGGGGAGATCGGGTTCTTCGACACCGTGGATCTCGAGCAGATCCAGCGCCAGCAGGCGGGCTCGTCGCTCAGCCTCGACCCGCTGGTCGGCCTCGGCAAGTACATCGGCAGCGACTTCTACGTGAAGGCCGCCACCGGCTTCAACGCCCAGGACCTCGACGTCGTCGTCGAGTATCAGATCAACAACCACCTCCTTTTGCAGACGGAGATCCGGTCCCGCGATGACGAGTATGAAGGCGCGAACACCTACAACCTCGACCTCAAGTACCGTTTCGAGTACTGAGCGTCGCGTGCGCGCCGCGGTGCTGGCCCTGCTCGCGGTGGGCGCGTTGCTGGCGGCGGCGCCGGCAGCGGCCCAGTACGGCAAGAACAAGGTCCAGTCGCACCGTCTCGACTGGCAGGTGCTGGTGACGCCGCACTTCGACATCCACTTCCATGACGGCGCCGACGAGCTGGCGGTGCGGGCGTCGATCATCGCCGAGCGCGCCTACCAGGAGTACGCCGACCGGCTCGGCCGCGATCTGCCTTTCCGCGTGCCCTTCATCCTCTATTCCAGCCACAACGCCTTCGCCCAGACCAATATCGCCGACTGGCTGATCGGCGAGGGTACCGGCGGCTTCAGCGAGCCGTTCCGCAACCGCATCGTCCTGCCGTACCCGGCCTCGCACGAGCAGTTCGTGCACGTGATCCGCCACGAGCTGGTCCACGTGTTCATGTTTGACATGGCCTTCGGCGCGCGTTCCGCCTCCGTCGGCGCCAACACGTTCTTCCAGATCCCGCTGTGGTTCGCCGAGGGCGTGGCCGAGTGGCTCAGTTCCGGCTGGAACGCCGAGGCGGACATGTTCATCCGCGACGCGACCATCAACAACGACCTGCCTCCGCTGCCGTACGCCGGCGGTTTCATGGTCTACAAGCAGGGGCAGGCCGTGATGCGCCTGCTCAACGAGCGCTACGGCCCGCTCAAGATGAACGAGTTCTGGCGCGCGGTGGGCCGCCTGCGCAGCGTCGACGCCGCGTTGCGCGTCGTCTACGGGCTCGACGTCGAGGACCTGGACGACCTCTTCGCCCGCGAGATGCGGCGGCGTTACTATCCCGCGTATGGCGACCTGGAGCAGGCCGCGGAGATCCTGCGGCCCCTGACCGGCGAGGACGACGACCGCGCCGCCATCAACCTCCGGCCGGCCCTGAGCCCCGACGGTGACCAACTGGTCTATTTCTCCGACCGCGACGGTTTGCTCGACCTCTTCCTGGCGTCGGCCATCGACGGCAGCGTCCGCAGCCGGCTCGGCCGCAGCATGCGCGGCCGCCGCTTCGAGTCGTTCCACAGCTTCCGCTCCGGGCTCACCTGGTCGCCGGACGGCCGCGAGATCGCCCTGGTGGCCAAGAGCGGCAACGTCGAGACGCTGCACACGCTCGAGGTGGCGACCGGCCGCGAGACCCGCGCCCTCGATCTCGGCCTCGACGTCGCCGCCAATCCCGCCTGGTCGCCGGACGGCCGCGCCATCGTGGTGGTGGGCACCTATCTCGGCCGCACCGACCTCTACCTGGTGGACCTCGCGGCGACCGGGCAGGCTCCCGCCGCCGCGGCCGGCGCCGTCGAGCCGCCCCGCCGCGTGGCCGACGGCGTCGACCTCTACCGTCTCACCAACGACGTCGGCGACGAGGGCATCCCGGCCTGGTCGCCGGACGGCCGCCGGCTGGCCTACTCGTTCAACCCGCGCGCCGAGGTCGCCAGCGAGTTCGCCCTGCTGCCCGACGGCCGCCGGCAGCTGCTGTGGGCGCGCCTGGTCGGCGACGCCGCCGAGGACACCGCGCGCACCGCGCCGCCGAGCGCCGTGCAGGTGCTCGACCTGGCCACCGGCGCGCGCCACCAACTCTACGCGCCGCAGGACCGCCGCCGCGACCCGGTGTGGCTGGACCACCGCACCCTCGCCGTCGTCGACGTCTCGACCGGCATCGCCAATCTCGCCATCGCCGAGCTCGACTCGGCCGGCGGCGCCGTCATCGCCGATCGCCGCCTCACCAACCTGCTCGGGGGCGTCGAGCACCTCACCTACAGCGCGCGCGCCGACCGGCTGGTGGCCAGCGCCTTCCACGACGCCGGCTACGACATCTACGCCGCCGACGGCTTCCGCGCCGACTGGTCGCGGCGCGCGCCGGCCGGCACGCCGCCGGCGGTCGCCGAGATCGAGCCGCCGCTGGTGGTGAGCCGCGCCGCGAGCGCCGACACGCTGCTGATCGACCCCGCGCGCGTCGGCCTGGTGCGCGACTACGAGCCGCGCTTCCGCCTCGACGCCTCGCGCGCCCTCGCCGGCGGCACCATCTACTGGACCAGCGCCGGCGGTCTGGGACTGGCCAACCTGATCACCCTCAGCGACGACCTCGGCGACCGTCGTCTCGACATCCTGCTCAACTTCTACGGCTCCTTCGACAACAGCGATCTCGCGGTGACCTACACCCGCCTCGAGCACCGCATCAACTGGAGCGGCGGCGCCTTCCTCTTCAACAACCTCTACAACTCGATGTTCACCACGGTCGGCGAACTGCTCACCGACGACACCCTCTTCCGCGAGCGCAACTACGGCATCTTCGGCCGCGCGAGCTATCCCCTGTCCACCTTCGAGCGCATCGACCTCGACCTGCAGCTGATGACCAGCGAACGCACCGACTACGCATACGACCAGTACGGCTTCCTGCTGCCGGTCGGGGGCCGGGCGAGCCGCCTCCTGCAGCCCACCCTGGCCGTCGCGCACGACAACGCCCTCTACGGCCTGCACGGGCCGATGCTCGGCAGCCGCTGGTCGGCGAGCTTCTCGCGCGCCGTGCGGCTCAGCGACTCGGGCATCGACCGCTGGACCGCCACGGCCGACCTGCGCAAGTACTGGCTGCCGTTTCGCCGCAACAGCCTCGCCATGCACCTGACCTTCGCCCACAGCGCCGGCGACGACCCGCGCGCCTTCGTCCTCGGCGGCCCCTGGACCCTGCGCGGCTACCGCTACTACGACTTCGAGACCCTGCCCCACCTCGACGGCTCGAAGCTGGTCCTGGCGAGCCTCGAGTACCGCCTGCCCCTCGTCGATTACCTGATTTTCGGCTGGCCCGCGCAGTGGGGCTTGACCGGGATCGGCGGCGTGGTGTTCTTCGACATGGGCAGCGCCTGGTACGGCAACGACGTGAAGCTCTTCGGCACCCGCCACGGCGAGTGGGGCTTCGTCGACATGCGCGGCGACTACGGCTTCGGCCTGCGGGCCAACGTGCTCGGGCTGCCCATGAAACTCGACTGGGCCTGGCGCACGGATCTGCGGCACACGGGCGGCAACGTCGTCCACTTCAGCATCGGCCCCGACTTCTAGCGACGGAGCATCCCGTGGACGACCTTCTGCGCGTTCTGAATCCCGATCAGCGGGCCGCCGTGACCGCGCCCGATGGCCCCGTGCTGGTGGTCGCCGGCGCCGGCAGCGGCAAGACCCGCGTCCTCACCACGCGCATCGCCTGGCTGCTCGACCGCGGCGTGCACCCGGGCGCCGTGCTCGCCTTCACGTTCACCAACAAGGCCGCCAAGGAGATGCGCGGGCGCGTCGACACCCAGGTCGGCGCCGGCCGGGCGCCCTTCTGGATCGGCACCTTCCACGCCACCTGTCTCAAGCTGCTGCGCGCCGACGGCGCCGCGCTGGGCCTGAACCCCCGCTTCGCGATCTACGACACCGACGACCAGAAGCGCCTGCTCAAGCAGGTCATGGCCGCCGAGAAGATCGACCCCAAGCAGTTCCCGGTGAACGTCGTGCGCACCGTGATCAGCCGCTGGAAGAACGACGACACGACGCCCGAGGCCGCGGCCGAGAAGGCCATCGCCCACGTCGACGAGGTCCACGCCACGCTCTACGCCGCCTACGAGCGCGCCCTCACGCGCTGCGGCGCCCTCGACTTCGACGACCTCATCCTGCGCGCCGTCCACCTCCTCGAGCGCCACGACGAGGTGCGGGCCCGCTACGCCGGCCGTTTCCAGCACGTCCTGGTGGACGAGTTCCAGGACACCAACTCCCTGCAGATGCTGCTGATCAAGGCTCTCGCCAGCGAACACGGCAACCTCTTCGCCGTCGGCGACGACGACCAGTCCATCTACGGCTGGCGCGGCGCCCGCGTGGAGAACATGCTCGAGTTCGACCAGTACTTCCCCGGCGCGCACACTTTCCGTCTCGAGCAGAACTACCGCAGCACCGGCAACATCCTCGCCGCCGCCAACGCCGTCATCGCGAACAACCGCCGCCGCAAGGGCAAGAACCTGTGGACCGAGTCCGGCGTCGGCGACCCCCTCACCATCGAGGAGTTCCTCGACGGGGACGACGAGGCCGCGCGCATCGTGGAGATCGTGCGCGCCGAGTGCGCCGCCGGTCACACCCGCGGCGACGTCACCGTGCTCTACCGCACCAACGCCCAGTCGCGCCTGGTGGAGGACGCCCTGCGCCGCGCCCAGATCGCCCACCAGGTGGTCGGCAGCGTCCAGTTCTACGAGCGCAAGGAGGTGCGCGACACCCTCGCCTACCTGAAGCTGGTGGCCAACCCCGCCGACGAGATCTCCCTGCTGCGCATCATCAACGTGCCCAAGCGCCGCCTCGGCGAGACCACCGTCGAGCGGTTCCTCGAGGCCGCCGCCTACGCGGACCTCCCGCCCGGCGAGTTCTCCGCCCGCACCGACCTCCTCGAGCCTGCCGTCGGCCTCGCCGCCGCCGGCCGCCTCCGCGCCTTCTTCGACCTGGTCGCCCGCTGGCGCACGGAGGCCGGCACCGGCGCGCTCTCGGTGCCGGAGCTGCTCGCGCGCATCGTCAAGGACATCGACTACCCGGGCTGGCTCCACACGGACGACCCCGAGTCCGCCGAGTCCCGCCTCGAGAACGTCGCCGAGCTGGTCAACGCCGCCCACGCCTTCCACGAGGGCTCCGACGGCGGCACCCTCGCGCAGTTCCTCGAGCAGATCGCCCTGGTCGCCGACGCCGACACCATCCAGGATGGGGAGGGCGCCGTCCGCCTGATGACCATCCACACGGCCAAGGGCCTGGAATTCCCCGTCGTCATCCTCGCCGGCTGCGAGGACGAGCTGCTGCCCCACGTCACCAGCAGCGAGACCGAGGCAGGCGTGGAGGAGGAGCGCCGCCTCTTCTACGTCGCGCTCACGCGCGCCCGCCAGCGCGCCTACCTCCTGCACGCCGCCCGTCGCCGTCGCTTCGGCGCCCACGAGGACTGCCTGCCCTCGCGCTTCCTCGGCGAGATCCCCGATCCGGTGTGCACCCGCCGCGAGCTGAACCGCGGCTGGCAACCGCCCATCGCGCAGACGCTCTTCGGCTCGGCGCCCCGTCCGGCCCCGACGTGGGTCACGCCGTCGAACAGCCCCGCCCGCATGCTCGGCCCGCGCCCGAAACCAACGCGACCGGTCCGTCAGACATCCGAGTGGCACGACGACGTCGCCCAGGCCGCCCCCTTCTACCCCGGCCAGCACGTGAGCCACTCGTCCTTCGGTTCCGGGGTAGTGCTGCGCGTGGAGGGCGTGGGGGACGACCTCGTGGTCACCGTCGATTTTCGCGACGCGGGACACAAGCACATCATCCCGCGCTTCGCGCCGCTGGTGGGGCTGGATTGAGGGGCCGGCCAGGCCGCGGATAGACGTGTCTCAGGAGCAAGATCGGTAGGAACGGCGAATATCGCGTACCTGGAGTACGCGATCGCGTACCGTGAGTACGCGATTTTGCCTATGATCGAGAATATGCATACGCGACCCATGTGTGTCGCGCTGGCCGTCGGTCGAAGCGTGTTCGAAGAACGACGGCAATATGCCGGGAATTCCGCTCTCGACACATGGGTTAGCTGTCCAAATGATCGCGCTCGGTTCAGAGGGCTCGAGTCTCCCAACATGGAGGACCCCGTGGCCGGTACGATCACGGTCGAGGTCGAGGCCGAGCAGAACACGTACCTCTTCGAATTGGGCCCCCAGGATTGCGCCGCGGTCGAGGTCATGCAGCAGGTGCTGGCCCCCGCTTGCGCAACGGGCGCGATGACCATCAAGGGATACGCGCCGGGTGACGTCGCCCGCTTCACCGGCCTCGACCCGACGATCGCGACGGAGGCCGCAACCTGGTCGACGGTGAAGGCCTTGTACGATTGACCCGGCGCGTCCCGCACGCGCGCCTGCCGGCGGTTGGCGATGTTGCGTACGGCGTGCTTGACCCGACCCCGCGGCGCAGTAGACTGATCCGGTCGCGGTTCTACGCCTGTCTCCGCTCGTCGGGGGGGTGGATCCCGTGCTGAGTGTCGGAACCGAGATCGGCTCGTACCGGATCCTCGCGCCGCTGGGTGTCGGGGGCATGGGAGAGGTTTATCGGGCGAGGGATCTGAACCTGGGGCGCGACGTGGCGCTGAAGGTCATCCGGGGCGAGCACGCGCGCGATCCGGGCCGCATCGGGCGCTTCGAGCAGGAAGCTCGCGCCGCCGGGGCATTGTGCCATCCCGGCGTCTGCACCGTCTTCAGCATCGGCACCCACGAGGGATCACCCTTCGTCGTGATGGAGTTGCTCGAGGGAGAGTCGCTGCGCGCGCGACTGAACCGAGGGCCCATCCCGTTGCGCAAGGCGGTCGACTGGATCGTCCAGGCGGCGCGGGGAGTGGCCGCCGCCCATGCCAGGGGGATCGTCCACCGCGACCTCAAACCCGAGAACCTGTTCTTGACCGCAGAGGGGCGCGTGAAGGTGCTGGACTTCGGTCTGGCGAAGCTCACGCGACCCGATTCGCTCGCCGAGACGGATACGGACACCGCGACGATCGTGACGACGGCGGCCGGCGAGGTACTGGGAACGACCGCCTATATGTCGCCGGAGCAAGTGCGAGGCGAACCGGTCGACCATCGTGCGGATCTCTTCGCGCTTGGCGGGATCTTCTATGAACTGCTGACCGGCCGCCAGGCCTTCGCCGCCTCGGCGCCCTACGAGACCACCTACCGCATCGTCAACGACGATCCGCCCTCGCTGGTCGAGTCCGGTCGCGAGGTCCCGCCGGCGATCGAGGGAATCGTCCGGCGTTGCCTGGAGAAACGACCGTCCGAGCGTTTCCAGTCGGCCCAGGATCTGGCGATCGCCCTGGAATGCGTGAGCCTGACGTCACCGGCCGCGGTGACGACCCCGGTCCCGCGCGGCCGCGAGAGCCGGCCGTGGCGACGGTTGCCCCCGTGGGCAGCGGTCGTGCTCGGCGTCGTGGTCCTGGGGATCGGCCTCCTGGCCGGCAGGTTCGGCGGCGGCCGACGCGAGGCCGCGCCCCCCGTGGCGTCCTACCAGCGCCTCACGGTCGACCGGGGACGCATCTTCAGCGCCCGGTTCGTCGTCGAGAGCCAGAGCGTCGTCTACGCGGCGGCGTGGGCGGGCCGTCCCGTCGAGCTCTTCGAGGTCAGACCCGGCGACAGCTCGTCGCGCGGGATCGGACTCGCCAGGGCCAATCTGCTGGCGGTGACGCGGACGGGCTCCCTGGCCGTCGCGCTGGGGCAGGACAACTTCACCGGGTGGGCCAGGCCGGGCACCCTGGCGGAACTACCGGTGGCGGGAGGACAGCCGCGACGGGTCCTCGACGACGTGATGTCGGCCGACTGGTCGTCCGACGCGCAGACCCTTGCCGTCGCCCACGAGGTCGCCGGCAAGTCGCGGCTCGAGATGCCGCCCGGCAAGGTCCTCTTCGAGAGCTCGGGCCGGTTGAACTGGGTGCGCGTCTCGCCCTCCGGAGAGTGGGTGGCGTTCGTCGAGAATCCCGTGCCGCCCGATACGCGCGGCAGCGTGGTGATCGTCGACCGCGAGGGGCGGGTGAAGGCCCGTTCCGAGGAGTGGAATTCGCTGCTGGGGGTGGCCTGGTCCCGTGACGGCCGCGAGGCCTGGTTCACCGCCACCCAGGAGGGCGCGGCGTCGGATCTGCGAGCGCTGACGCCCGGCGGCGCCCAGCGGATCGTCCACCGCTTCCCGGGCTACATGGTGCTGCACGACATCGGCCCCGATGGGCAGATGCTCCTCGCGCGCGAGCACATCACGGTCGGCATCCGAGGGCGACGGTCGTCGGCCGAGGAGGAGCGCGAACTGGGCTGGCTCGACTGGTCCACGGCGTACGACATCTCCCAGGATGGTCGTACGCTCCTCTTCGACGAACAGGGACTGGGAGGCGGGTCGTACTACGCCGTGTGCCTGCGCGGGATGGACGGTTCGCCGCCGGTACGACTCGGCGAAGGCCACGGCTGTTCCCTCTCGCCCGATGGGCGGACGGTGCTGGGCACCCACTTCGGGACGCCCAACCGCCTGTTCCTCATGCCCACGGGCGCCGGCTCGACGGTGACGTTGCCGCGCGGCACCATCGAGCGATATCGGGGCGCGCAGTGGTTGCCCGACGGCCGCGGCTTCGTCTTCACCGCCGCGGAGGCCGGCCGCATCTGGCGGACCTGGCGGCAAGCCGCCGGCGGCGGAGACCCTCGCCCGATCACCCCGGAGGGAATCGTGGGCGTCAACGTCTCGCCCGACGGGCGGTTCGTCGCGGCCACCGACCCGGCCGGACGGCTTTACATCTATCCGCTCGCCGGCGGCGAGCCCCTCACGGTGGCGCAACTCGGGCCAGACGAGCTCGTGGTCGATTGGACTCCTGACGGGCGCGCGCTCATCGTCGGAGAGAAGGGGACCTCCATGCGGCTATCGCGCATCGACCTGGACGACGGCCGGCGCGAGCCTTTCGGCACTCTCGACCTGCCCGACGCCGCGGGAGCCTGCGTCTGGAGTGCATATCTGACGTCGGACGGCGCGGGGTATGCCTACTCGTACTTCCGGTGGGTCGACGACCTCTATCTGGTCAAGAGTCTTAGTTGATTGGCTGGCGTGGCCCCGCTCCCAGCGCCGTCGTGGTCATGTCGATAGTTGACAACGGATATTCGTTATCTGTATCCTCGCCGGGGTCTCGGGACATCTCCCGACCGTCAGTTTTTTCAAGGAGCTATCGCCATGCGTTGCGCCACCATCCTCACCGTCGTCTCGCTGATCGCCGCCGCCGTCGCCACGGCGCAACCGGACCCCATCGCCCACTACCCGCTGTATAGCGACGGGGTCGACGTCACGGGCCACCAGGCCGACATGACCATGGTGAACACTCCGTTCCAGGACTACGGCGTCTATTGCAACGGCGTCTACGGGGATTACACCTTGCATACGCCCCAACTGGCCGGGTTCGACCCCGAACTGTTCGCCGTCCAGTGCATCTTCAAATGCGAGGGGTTCAGCGGCTTCGATCTGTCGCCGCAGGCCGTCATCGTCGGTGGTATCGGCTACCGCTGGGTCGGCGCCGGGGTCGACGCACTCGGACAGCTCTACACTCTGCACAACAACGCCAACCACACGCCAACCGGCACCTACCTGCAACTCGACACCTGGTACAACCTGGTGCTCACCTACGACGGCGTCCAGGACGCGATGAAGGTCTACTTGGACGAGAACCTGGTCTTCACGCTGAACGACTTCGTTCCCGTGCACGGCGGTGATTTCTTCTTCGGCGCCGTCAACTACGGCAACGGCAGGGCGCACCACGGCATCATGCGCGACCTGAAGGTCTACGCCGCGGCCGAGGTGCCGGTGGTGACGCAGTCCACCACCTGGAGCCGGATCAAGGCGCTGTACTGAGTCACGGCCGTAGTTCCGTACTGGCCCCATATTCCAGCCCCAGGAGGTTTATCCATGTCGCGCCGTATCGCGTTTGTCGCTCACCTAGGCCTGGTCGCCAGCATCCTGGCCGCCGGTTTCGCCGTCGCCCAACCCTGCGAGCATTATGGCGACCGGGCGCACTGGGTCACGTCGCAGTCCTGCGGCAACGCCTGGGAGGTCGCCGTCGTCGGCGATCTGGTCTACGTCGCCGGCGGCGCCGCGGGTCTGTTCGTGTTCGACGCGACGGATCCGGCGCTCCCCGAGCAACGCGGCCACGTCGACACGCCCTGGATTGCCAGAGGAGTCGCGGTTTCCGGCAACTATGCCTACGTCGCCGACGACGACGGCGGGTTCCAGATCGTCGATGTCGCGAACATCGACGCCCTGACGCTGCGCGGGCGGATCGCCACCTTCCAGGACGCCTGCGACGTGGCGGTCAACGGCAGCGTGGTCTACGTCGCGGCGTCGGGATACGGGATCGTGGTCATCGACGTGGCCGACCCCGACAACCCCGTCCGCGTGCGGACCATCGACACGCCGGGCTACACCTACGGGGTGCTGGTCGCCGGCGGCCGGCTGTACGCCGCCGACAGCTGGAACGGCCTCCTGGTCTACGACCTGACCGATCCCACGACGCCGGCCTTCCTCGGCGGCTTCGACACGCCGGGTTCGGCCAATGCCGTCGTCGTGCGCGGCAACCATGCGGCGGTCGCGGACGTCGGCGAAGGCGTGGCGATCCTCGACGTCACCGATCCGGCCAGCATCAGCCTGGTGGCGTCCATCCCCACCCGTTTCAACGCCCTCGATATCACCTGTTCGCCCGACGGTCTCCTGGTGGTCACGGAGGGCGGCGCGGGCGTCGAACTGCTCGACGGGCTGGACATGACTCACGTCGTGAACCTCGGCGCCATGCCTAGCGGCGACGACGCTTACGGGGTCGCCATCGCCGGGGACTGGGCCTACGTCGCCAACGACGACGCCGGCCTCGCGGTCTACGACGTCGCACCGGCTCTCGCTGCGTCCAGCCTCGCCACGCGCCTGCCCATGCCCGGTTACTGCGTCGACATCGCGGCAGAGAACGGCTTCGCTTTCATGGGATCGCAGGACAGCGGCCTGCAGGTCTTCGACCTCGCGAACCCGGCCGCGCCCGCGCACCTGACGACCTTGCCACTGTCGGGCTACCCGTGCGAAGTGATCGTCCGCAACAACCTGGCTTACGTGACGTGCTGGTCTGGGGGTCTGCAGATCGTCGACGTGTCGACGCCGGCGGCGCCGACGGTGATGGGCGACCTCGACACGCCAGGCTATGCCGTGGGCCTCGCGTTGTTCGGCGATGTCGCCTACGTGGCCGACGACGACAGCCTGCGCGCCATCGACGTCATGGATCCCGCGACGCCTGTTGCCATGAAATCGACTTACGTTTCCGGCGAAGCGACCTGGGTCGGCGCGAACCACCTCGGTGCGTTCGTCGGCACTTACGGCGGCGAACTGCATTGGTATGCCGACACGCCCGGCGGATTCGAGCTCGTCGACGATACACCGCTGTTCGGTCATAGCAGCGGCGTTGCCGTGCAGGATTCCCTCGTTTTCGCGCTAACCGGCTCCAGCTACTATGGGGAGTTGCTCGTGCTCCTGGCGAGTCCGACCACGCGAACTCTGGAGCAGATCGCCGCCGTTTCGCTGCCTCGCTTTGCCGAGGGCCTGACCCTGGACCGGGGACTGGCCTACATCGCCGACGGGATGGGCGGCGTGCAGATCGTCGACGTGCACGACCCCTTCCACCCCGTGCTCCTGGGCGGGACCATCTGGGACTTGAACGACGCCAAGGGCGTTTGCGTCGCGGGCGAGTACGCCTACGTCGCCAACAACACCTGGGGCCTGGTCACCGTACCGCGCGAATGCACGGAGTACGTGGGGGTCTTCCTCGGCTGGTTCGACGCCGTGCCAGCGCTCGGCGTCGTCGATCTTGCCTGGCAGGCATTCGTCGAGGGCGAACCGGGCGCGTTCCGGCTGACCGCGCACCTCGACGGCGCCACGTGGGAGGTTGCCTGCCACGCCGCCGGCTCCGACGTCTGGACGGCCCGCGATGCCGCGCCGCGCCTCGCTGGCGGCGGCACGGCCCACTACACCCTCTGGTACCGGGATGGCGCCGCCGGCTGGATCGAGGTCGGCAGTCGCAGCGTGGCCCTGGCGCCGCCGGCCCGGGCCCACCTCCTGGCGGCCTATCCCAACCCGTTCAATCCGCGCACGACCATCCCGTTCATCCTCGACCGGCCGGGCGAGGCCACGCTCATGATTCACGACCAGGCCGGCCGACGGGTCGCGGTCGTCGCGACGGGTTGGCACGCCGCCGGGGCGCACGCGGCGATCTGGGATGGACGCGATGACCGAGGCAGAGCCCTGCCCGCCGGCGTGTATGTGGCGCGGCTGCAGACCGACAGCTACGTCGACGCACGCAAGCTCACGCTCGTCAAATGATATGGAACGGCTGGTCAAACGTTGATAAGTGCGCTAAATCCACTCCCGGCTCGGGCGCGGGTCGAACCTTGCTCAGCCCTTGGCGACCATCACTTCGGTCGCCTTGACGACCGCGAGGACCTCGTCGCCGACCTTCAGGTTCATGCCCTCCGTCGAGCCGCGAGTGATCGCGGCCACGAATTCGAGCGGGCCGACGGCCACCACGACCTCGGCCATCACGGCGCCGACCTTGATCGATGTCACGGTGCCCTTGAACTGGTTGCGTGCGCTGAGCATGTCGCCTCCTCAATCCGGAATCTGGGGTTCCACCAGGTTCGCCAGCTGCGCGAGCGATTCCTGCCAGCCGAGATAGCACATCTCGGCCGGGATGACCTCGGGCACGCCTTCCTGGACGACGCGCAATTCGGTTCCGCACGAGACCGGCGTCAAGGTCACCGTCGTCTGCATCTCGCCGGGCAGGTTCGGGTCGTCGAACGTGTCGGTGTAGCGGATCTTCTCGAGCGGGACGAGTTCGAGATACTCGCCGCCGAACGAGTGACCGTGTCCCGTCGTGAAGTTCACGAACGACATCCTGTAGCGGCCGCCGACCTTCGCGTCCAGGTGGTGCACCGTGCAGGTGAAACCGTAGGGCGGAAGCCACTTGGCCATCGCGCCGGCGTCCACGAAGGCGCGAAAGACGCGCTCCGGCGTTGCGCGGAGGACACGGTGCAGTCGGATGGTGCTGGTGGGCATGATCTATTCTCCTTGCGAACCCTTGTCCGGGCCATTCTCGCGTCATCACATCGCCAGGAAGCGACCATAAACGTATCGACACGTTCGTCCGGGTTGGCCACTGCGCGCAGGTTGCCGCAACTCGCGCCGCCGCCTATCCTCCCGGATGAAGCCACCCGGGAGGCGCCATGGCTCGCGACATTCACCCGGTCACGCCCGCCGTCCGCCTCCTGCGGGAGCGCGGCGTGCCGTTCACGGCCTGTCTCTACGCGTACGAGGCCAAGGGGGGGACGCGGCGCGCGGCGGCGGAGCTCCAGGTCGACGAGCACCTGGTCGTCAAGACGCTGGTGATGGAAACCGAGGCGCGGCATCCTATCCTGGTGCTCATGCACGGCGACCGCGAGGTCTCGACGCGGCAATTGGCGCGCGCCCTGGGCGTCAAGACCGTGGCGCCGGCTTCGGAGGCGACGGCGCGTCGGGTGACGGGCTACGAACCGGGCGGGATCAGCCCGTTCGGCACGCGCTCGGGCCTGGAGGTGTACGCGCAGCGGACCATCTTCGAGCTTGCCCGGATCCTGATCAACGGGGGCAAGCGCGGGTTCCTCCTGGACGTGGACCCCCGGGACCTGAAGGCGGTGCTGCCGATCACGGAGGTCGACGTGGCGTCGTCGTGACCGCCGCTGTCGGAGCCTTTCGTCATACCTCCGCCTCGCCTCGCCGCGGAATTAATGGTTGTATGGTGATTATTTTTACTGTATAGTCATATCGAAATGCGACGATTTCTTTCCGGTCTGGAATCAAGACTGGCGGAGTATGGTTAGGCGTCATAAAATACGACTCCAATTCTCAAATTAGCTGTTCGCGGGATGCCCTCAGCTACCGCCCCGAGGCAGGGGTGCCGGGTTCAATCTGGAGGAAGTCAGAATGCGTTCTGGTCAACGACTGCGCGCCGCCGGGACATCCCGCGTCGTTTCGCTGCTGGTCCTGCTGGTGGCCCTCGTCGCCGGCGTCGCCGTGGCCGCGCCCGAACCCGGCGGCGATGCCGCCCTGGCGCTCGGATCCGTGACCCAGACGTCGGCCGCGGACTTCGCCGCGGGAACGGCGACCGGCGTGACCGTCAGCGAGACCGATTTCGGACCCGCGAACGGACAGCTCCGCCTCGACTCGCCCCTGGACGACATCTTCCTCGCGCCGCCCCTGGCCGCGCAGTGGCGCATCACCCGGCCGACCAGCGGCTTCGTGCCCGTCATCGCGAACGGCACGCTCGACGTGCAGGAGCGCAACAACACGGTCTACGACCTGTCGAGCATCGAGTCGAACGCGACCTTCGCGGCCGGCGCGGTGTTCGAGGCCCGCGCGAAGATCACCCCCGGCAGCCAGTTCGTGTACCTCGGCTTCACCTCGAGCACCACGGCGACCGGCCAGTGGGCCTACTTCGGCACGCGTGGCAGCGGCAACACCCAGGTCCCGGTGATCAAGACGTCCGCGCGCGGCGTCGTCGGCGGCACGGTGGACGTGCCGACGAGCGCCACCATCGGCGAGTGGCACGTCTACCGGGTCGTGTGGACGCCGACCACGGTGGCCTTCTACATCGACGACCTGCTGGTCGACACGCGCGCGAACGTGAGCCTCACGTTGCCGCAGCGCGCCGGCTTCTACAAGTCGAGCGGCTCGGACTCCGAGTTCCTCATCGACTGGGTCCGCGTGACGCCCTACGGCGGCACCACCGGCACCTTCGATTCGACGGTGCTCGACGCCGGCGTGGCCGGCGCGACCTGGATGCAACTCGACTGGACCGGCAGCCAGCCGGCGCCCGGCGGTGTCGTCCTCGCGACGCGCACCGGCGAGACGGCCGCCGTCGACGCGTCGTGGTCCGCGTGGTCGACCGTCGTCGACGGCGCGGTCGCGAGTCCGGCCGGCCGTTACGCGCAGTATCGCACGACCCTGTCGACCGCCGACCTCCTTGCGAGCCCCGTGGTCGACGAGGTGCGCCTGGTCTACAACCGCCTCGACGTCGCGCCGCCCCACGTGGTCGCCGTGTCGCCGGTCGAGGGCGCGAGCGGCGTCCTGCCCGGCACCGCGGTGCTGGCGACCTTCGACGAGGCGCTCGCCCCGGCCACCATCACGAACGCCTCCTTCACCGTGACGCCGGCCGGCGGTTCGCCGGTGCCCGCCGTGGTCAACTACGACGCGGCGTCGTTCACGGCCGTCCTGGTGCCGGCGTCGCCGCTCGCCCACGCGACGGTGCACGAGGTCCGCCTGACCACCGCGATCACCGACGGCGACGGCAACGCCCTCGCCGCCGATCACGTCTGGACCTTCACCACCAGCAACCCCGACCTGACTTCGCCGACCGTGGTGGCCACGACGCCGGCCGCCGGCTCGCCGCAGGTCCTGGCGAATCGGCGCGTGACGGCCACGTTCAGTGAGCCCCTCGATCCGGCGACGGTCACCGGCGCGAGCTTCACGCTGCGGACGTCCGGCGGCGCGCTCGTCGCGGCGACCGTCAGCTACGACGCAGGTTCCGGCACCGCGGCCCTGGACCCGAACGTCGATCTGGACTGGAACACCACCTACGAGGCCCGCGTGACCACCGCGGTCGCCGACCCGGCGGGCAACCCGCTGGCGGCGGACGTGGTCTGGTCGTTCCACACCCGGACGACGGCGCCGGTCAGCGACGTGGTCACCAGCACCACGGGGTTCGCGCAGGGCACGTCCTCGGGTCTGGCCATCGCCGAGACCGACAGCGGCGTGGCCGGCGGCCAGCTGTGCCTGCAGGGCCGCCTGAGCGACACCTTCGACTCGCCGACCCTGTCGTCCGTGTGGTTCGCCGCGAATCCGGTGGGATACACGCCGTCCATCGTCGACGGCGTGCTCAACGTGCAGGAGCAGGACCCGAACTACGTGGGCCATTCCTCGATCGAGTCCTATGAAGTGTGGGGGCCGGGCGTGGTGCTCGAGGCCCGCGCGAAGTTCGTCCCCGGCAGCCGGTTCATCGATGTCGGTTTCGACCAGTCCACCAACGGCAACAACCAGTACGCCTGGTTCAGCACCGCCGGCACGGGCGACATCCCCGGGCAGGAGAAGATCACCGCGCGGGTCCGCGAGTACGACCACGACACGGTCGCGATCGAGACCGGCGCCACCTTCAACGAGTGGCACGTCTTCAAGATCATCTGGACCCAGGGGCGGGTCGAGTTCTTCGTCGACGGCGCGCTGGTGGCGACGCACACCGACGTCGTCATCACCAATCCGATGCGCGCGGCGTTCTACAAGTCGAACTACTCCGAGGACACGCCGTTCTACATCGACTGGATCCGCGTCACGCCCTACACCGCGACGCAGGGGACCTACGAGTCGTCGGTCGTCGACGGCGGGGCGGCCGGCGTCGACTGGACCGACCTCTCGTGGCTCGGCAGCGCGCCGGATGCCACCTCGGTCGACTTCACGACCCGCACCGGCGAGACGCCGACGCCCGACGGCAGCTGGTCGAGCTGGACCGGCCTCGCGGCCGACGGCCTGGTGGCGAGCCCGGCGGGACGCTACGCTCAGTATCGCGCGAACCTCGCGACCACGGACGTCCTCGTCAGCCCCGTCATCGACGAGATCCAGCTGTGCCATGGCACCTCTGCCGAGACGACGCCGCCGACGGTCATCGCGACCGCTCCGAGCGACGGCGCGACGGACATCCTGCCGACGGCCCTGGTCACGGCGACGTTCAGCGAGCCGCTGAATGCCGCCACGGTGACGTCGTCCAGCTTCACGCTGACGCCGCAGGGCGGCTCGCCCGTCGCCGCGACCGTGACCTACGACGCCTTCACCGGGACCGCGACGCTCACGCCGGCCGCGAACCTGGCCTGGGAGACCGAGTACCTGGCCGAGTTGACGACCTCGGTGACCGATATCGCCGGCAATGGACTTGCCGCGCCCGTCACCTGGTCCTTCACCACCATCGCCGAGCCCGACCTCGCGCCGCCGCTCGTGGTGACCACGGTTCCGGTCGGCGGGGCCGTCGGCGTCCTACCCTCGGCGCTCGTGGCGGCCGGATTCAGCGAACCGCTGGATCCCGCGACGCTGACCGCGGCGAGTTTCACCCTCACGCCCGCGGGCGGCGCGGCGGTACCCGCCGTGGTCACCTACGACGCTCTCGCCGCCACGGCCACGCTCACGCCGCAGGCGGCCCTGGCCTACGACACCGTGTACGAGGCCCGCCTGACCACCGCGATCGCCGACACCGCGGGCAACCAGCTCGCGGCCGACCACGTGTGGTCGTTCACCACCCTGTCGCTCGACGGCGTGGCCCAGCTGGCGCCGGTCCCGCAGGAGATCGCGCCGATCGCCTGCGGTGACGCGGCCACGCTCGCCTTCCGCTATGTCCCGTCGGGCCTGACCAGCGGCATCCGCAGCTACGCCGTGCGCGTGGTCGCGACCGAGCAGGTCACCTTCACGGCGGCGGACGTCGTGGTGGCCACCCTGCCGGCCGGCGCCACCGTCTTCCACCAGGTGGTCCAGAACGACCCCAACGACGTCACCGTGAACTACACCATCCTTGGCGCCGATACCGACGGCATCACCGCCGAGGCGGAGCTCTTCACCGTCACCTTCCACGGCGTGCTGGACGGCGCGGCGACGGTCACCATCGCCGCCGCCGACCTGCGCGACCTCGCCAATCAGTCGGTCCCTCTCGTCTTCACGCAGACGGGCACCATCCCCGTGGTCTGCGACCTGCCCGGCGCGGTCACCGCCCTCACGGCGGCGCCGGGTCACCAGCAGGTCACGGTCAGCTGGCAGGAGCCCACGGCGCCCGCGCCGGCGACCGTCGTGGTCCTGCGCGCCCACTGGGCGGACCTCGCGGGCGATTCGGCCTACCCGCGCTACGGCCGGCTCGAGGGCGCGACCGCGCCCGACCGCCCTGCCACGTACACGGACGCTCTCGCCGATCCGCGCTGGTCGACGGTCGCCACCCTGGCGCCCGGCACGCTGACGTGGACGGACGCGGTCGCGCCGCGCGGGATCTACGTCTACGAGGTCTTCTGCCTCGACGCCGCCGGCCTGGCCGGACCGCGCGCGGCCGATCCGGCGGCGGCGACCAACTACCTGCTCGGCGACGTCGCCGGCGGCGGCAACGGCCTGGTGTCGACCGTGGACGTGTCCGCCTTCGCCGAGGCCTTCGCCACCGCGGAGGGCGACCTCGCCTTCGACGCGGTGATGGACTTCGGCCCCACCGACGACCTCTCCGGAACCGGCCTGCCGTTGCCCGACGGCCAGGTCGGCTTCGAGGATCTGGTGATCCTCGGCCTCACCTACGGCATGGGCGCGAGCGGCGCCGCCGCGCCCGCGGTGGTCCCGGTGATCGATCCCGTGGCGCACTTCGCCTGGGCCGACCTCGGCGCCGGTCGCTACGCGCTGCACCTGGTCGAGGGTCGCGGCGTCAAGGCCGTCCGTGTGCGCGCCACCACCGACTTCGCGACGACGATCGCGGTGGCGGCCGGCGAACTCCTCGCCGACCAGTCCGCGCCGACGTTCCTGCGCAACGCGGGCGCGAGCCTCGACGCGGGCCTGACGGTGCTCGGGCACGGCGCTGCTCTGTCCGGTACCGGCGAACTGCTGGTGATCTCCGGCGTCGACGGCCCCCTGCCTCTCGAGGACCTGGTTCTGGACGCGCGCGGCGCCGACGGCGCGCCGCTCACCGTCGAGGTGGCGAGCGCGGTCACCGGCATCGACACGCCGGACGTCGTCGCGCCGGCGGCCTTCGCGCTGGTCGGCAACTACCCCAACCCCTTCAACCCGGCGACCACCATCCGCTTCGCCCTGGCCGAGCCAGCCGCGGTGCGCCTGGCGATCTACCAGATCGACGGTCGCCTGGTGACCACCCTGGTCGACGAGGTCCGCGCCGCCGGCGAACACGGCGTGGTCTGGCGCGGACAGGACGACCTCGGCCGCGGCGTCGCCTCCGGCACGTACTTCTGCCGCTTCGAGGCCGGAAGCTACCGCGAGGTCCGCAAGTTGACGCTGATGAAGTGATCGGAATCCGGCGACGAACGACAGCGAGTCAGAGAAAAGGCCCCGGCGTCAGCCGGGGCCTTGCTTTGCTTGCCGTCGAACCGCGAGGGCGCCGGGTCACTCCAGCAGCAATCCCCGCACGAACTGGACCGCTTCTCCCGCGCGGATGCGCATGAGGTAGGTGCCGCTCGGCATCGCCTCGCCGCGATCGCCGCGTCCGTCCCAGGCCTGCTCGTTCCATCCCGCGACGGCGGTGCCGCGGAGGTGGCGCACCAGTCGTCCGGACACGTCGTAGACGTCCAGGGCGTAGGGGCCCGGCGTCTCGACCTGGAAGCGGACGACAGTGCGCGGGTTGAAGGGGTTGGGCGCCAGGGTGGCCGCGGCGCCGCGGGCGAGAAGGCCCTGGTCCGGGGCGGCAGTGAGGTCGTCGACCTGGACGTCGAGGGCGAGGTCGTAACGCTGCAGGTCGGTGAGCCCGCCGGCGCGATAGACGTACAGCCAGTAGTCGCCGGCCGCGGGCAGCGCGAAACCGGCGAGCACCTCGGTGCCGCCCAGGCCGACGTCGTTCACGGTGGCGAGGACCTCGGACCCGTTGGGGCCGCCGAGCACCTGGAAGGCGAGGTTCATGATCTCGTCCGTCTGGACGAAGACGCCCTCGAGCAGATAGCGCGAGCCGACGGGATCGAGGGTCACGCCGAGGACGGCGGGGCCGGAGGTCGTGAACCGGTAGTAGTCGAAGTCGACGGACGAGGTCACGGCCGCGGGGTGCTCGAGCGCGAAGGTGCCGGATACGGTCCCGAGGTCCGACGCCGTCTCGACGGTGTTGTTGCGCTCGTAGACGTCGCCGTAGAGGCGCATGCTGCCGCGCAGGTCGTCGTCCTGGGGGCCGTCGAAGTTGGTGCAGGCGAAGGCTTCCATCAGCTTGCTGCAGTTCTCGGGCGTGACGTGCTGCAGACCGAAGCCGTGGCCGTGCTCGTGGCGCACGATGTTGCGCATGTAGCGGTAGTGGTTGGTCGCCGCGCCCCAGTTCTCCGAGGAGTCCAGGACCATGTCGCCGACGTTGGGGAAGTAGTTGTAGGCCAGGACGCCCTGGGCGCCGTCGACGGAGTGGGAGCTGATGCGCACGTCGCCGCGCAGGCCGACCGCGCCGGCCGACCCGGGGAACGCGGCGCCGTCGTCCGCGACCTCGTGGTAGGTGATGCCGCAGTGGCTGCCCCAGTCGTTGAACATGTCCGCGAAGAGCGGCTTCCAGACGGCCTCGCTGCCGAAGTGCTGGTTCATGACCGCGTAGAGGCGGTTGGCCGACCCGGGCTCGCCGGAGCCGCCGGGGATCCAGACGCCGTCGTCCACGAAGCTGTAGGTCAGGTTGATGGGATTGCCGGAGCCGCCGGTGGACCCGTCCATCGCGGTGCTGGTCCAGCGCTGGCCGAGCTGGTACTTGTCGCCGCCGTCCCAGGTGGGCAGGCTGCGCAGGATCTCGTCGACGCGCTCGGGCGGCGTGTCGGGGTGCAGGCAGACCGCCAGAACCTCGTTGGCGAGGCAATGCTGCGGCGAGCCGAGCCCGAAGACGCGCGCCGCGTCGGCGACGACGGCGCCGGCGACGGCCTGCTGCATCATGGCGTAGGCCGGATCAGCGATGCCGGATGCCGAATTGCCCGGTTCTATGGGGCTTGCACTCAAGACGGTGAGCGCCAGCAACGCGGCGGCGCAACCGGCCAGCGAAGTTCTCGGTTTCATGGATCACTCCCGGGTCCGCGGATGGAGGTGGGGTAAACGTCCCCGTGATAGTCTCATATTCCGTGGCCGAGGGGAAGGCATTAGATCGCCGGCCAGCGACGACGCGATCCAGAAGCGCGCGACCGCCCATCGCGCTAAAGGTCGTCCAGTACGCGGGATGCGGCGCGCCGCGCGCCGATGGCGACGACGACCACCTTCGTTAACCTGTCTCCAATCGTGTCGGTTCGCCGACGTGGATTCCCCCTTCAAGGAGATAGATCATGCGTATCCTCGCCCGCGTTCTGATCTGCATCGCGCTGGCCTGCCCGGCGCTCGCGCAGAAGGACCAGCCTGGCCAGCCGAGCCAGGACGAGATGATGAAGGCCTATCAGGCGGCGGCGACGCCGGGCCCCCAGCACGCCATGCTGGCCAAGAGCGCCGGATCATGGACCTGCACCGTCAAGTCCTGGATGGACCCGGCCGGCGAGCCCATGGTCAGCGAGGGCACGGAAGAGGCCGAGATGATCTACGGCGGTCGCTACCTCCAGTCGCATTTCAAGGGCAGCATGATGGGTCAGCCGTTCGAGGGCATGGGCCTCATGGGCTACGACAACGTGAAGAAGAAGTACGTCGGGACCTGGCTCGACACCATGAGCACGGGCATCATGCCCTATGAGGGCGACTACGACCCGCAGAAGAAGGAGATCGTGTGCCACGGCGAGTTCGCCGACGCCGGGACCGGCCAGATGCAGACCTGCCGTCTGGTCTCCCGATTCGTGAACGACAACCAGCACGTCTTCGAGATGTGGGGTCCGGACCCCTCCGGCAAGGACGTGAAGTGGATGGAGATCACCTACAATCGCGCGAGATAGAAGGCGCGTCGACGCGATCGCCCATGGCCGCGGTTTTGCGGGATCGGGGCCATGGGCACGGAAGCTCAAGCCTGCCTGATTCCGGCCGATCCCTGTGACGCTGTCGTGCGCCCCGTCGAGACCGGTCGCGCCGGGAGGCCTCGCCCATGTTCCAGGGAGACATCGCGCAGTTCGCGCCTGCCGACCTCCTGCTCTTCCTCTGTCACATGAACAAGGAAGGCGTCCTGACCGTGCGCCAGGGCGAGACCTCCCTCAACCTGGCCTTCCGGCGGAACTTCCTGGTCGACGGCGGTTGCGAGGCGGCGGACGACCTGGTGCTGGCGATGCTCGCGCAGCGGCAAGCGGCCTCGCCCGAGACCCTCGCCTACCTGGGCCGCGTGCGCGAGGAGACGGGCCTGCCGCTATCCCAGATCCTGGACGACGTCGCGTGGTTGTCGGCGAGCGACGCCGGCCAGGCCCTCGCGGCCGGGATGCGCGAGACCGTGTTCCGGCTCCTGCTCTGGGAGAGCGGCACCTTCCAGTTCACCGAGATGCCGGTGGACGACAACCCGCATCGCGCGCCCATCGACGGGCCGTCCCTGGTCATGGACCTGACGCGCGAGGTGGACGAGTACCGTGAACTGGTGCGCGGCCTCGGCTCCCTCGACCGGCGCGTGCGCATGGTCGCGAATCCCGTCGAGGCCTCGGTTGAAGAACGCTACGTGCTGGCGCACGCCGGCAAGGCCGGTACGGCCCGCGACCTGGTGGGCGCGGCACCGTTCCCGCGGCTGCGGGCCGTCACGGCGGTCGCCAACGCGGTCGAGCGCGGCTGGCTCGAGTTCGCCCCGGCGACCGGCACGGCCGCGGCCGAGTCCGAGGACGCCGCCTCCGCGCAGGACGTCCTGCCCGCCTATCGCCAGGCGCTGCGCCGCCTGCTGCAGGCGGCCGACACCGAGGACCGCTACCGCGAGGTCGTGACCTTCGCGCAGACCCATTGCACGCAGTCGATCCTGTTCGGCGTGCGCGACGGCGCGCTCAGGCGAGCCACGGTCTACCGGCGGGACGCCACGGGCCGGCTCACGGCCAGCGACTACCGCGACCCCCGGGTCGCGCTGGCCAGCGACATGGTCTTTCACCAGGCGCTGGTGGCTGGACGACCCTTCGTGGGGACCGTCTTCCCCTCGCCGGTGATCGATGCCCTCGGCGCCCGCGTGCCGGCGGCCGATTGCGCGCTGCTGCCCCTGGGGCAGCTGGACGGGCTGGACCTGCTGCTGTACGCCGTGACCGCGGAGCGCAGCCTGCGCGGCGGGCCGCTGGCCTGCCTCGAGTTGCTGTCGTGGCAGGTTCACACGCCACGCAGCGACCGGCCGGCCGCGGCGCCCGTCGCGCGAGCCGGCGCCGCCGCGCCCGCCGCGACGAGCCGGCTGGACGACCGCGCCGACGCGGCGGATGCGCTGGTCGCGAGCATCCGCGACCTGCCGCCGATGCCCAACGTGGTGGCGCGGATCCTCCAGTTGCTGGCCAGCCCTGACTGCGAACTCAAGCACCTGATCGACGCCCTGTCCCACGACCCGGCGCTGGTCGCCCGGCTCATCAAGGTGAGCAACTCGTCGTTGTACGGCGGCCGCCATGAGATCGGCGGCATCAACCAGGCCATCGTGCGTCTGGGCATGCGCACCACGCGCAGCGTGGTCCTGGCCGCCTCGACGCGCGCGCTCTTCCCCATGGACAGCTCGCGCCGCGGCCTGCTGGGCCGGGCGCTCTGGGAGCACGCCGTGCAGTCCGGTCTCGCCGCGCGCCGCGTCGCCGAGTTCACCCGCCGAGCCGACTCGGACGAGGCGTTCGCCGCCGGCGTGCTGCACGATGTGGGCAAGGTGGTCATCCTCCTGAACAAGCCCGACGACTACGCCGAGGTGGAGCGTCGCCTCGAGCAGGGCGCGGAGGAGAGTGTGAAGGTGGAGGGCGAGGTGCTCGGCTTCGACCACTGCCGCGTGGGCGACCTGCTGCTCACGAACTGGTCCATGCCGGAGGCTCTGTGCGCCGTGGCGCGCTGGCATCACGACCCGGCCCAGGCCGGCGAACTGGCGCCGCTCGTCCAGGTGGTGACCTGTGGCGAGTTGCTCGGCCGGCAGTTGTGCGACCGCAGCCGCGCCGGCAGCCGCCTGGAGGAGCGCCTCGCGGCGACGTGCGCGGCACTCGATCTCGACGCGAACGCCTGCTCCGATCTCGAGGAACTGCTGATGCTCGATCTGGAACTCAGCGACCTGCTCGACTGACCTCCCGGCGCCGAAAAAAAAAGAGCCGCCTCGCGCGAGGCGGCTCTCCTCGTCGTCGCTATTTCTGCAGCGGGACCGGGACCAGCTTGAGGCCCTTCGGCGCGCGCCAGTCGTGGATGGTCAGCTTGTAGAAGCCGTCCTTGACGTGCTTGGCGCTCTCGAGCTTCTGCCGCATCGCGCCCGCGTCGCTCGACTCGATCAGGACGATGAACTCGACGCCGCTGCCGTCGGTCACCAGTCCGGCCGTGATGATCTCGCCGTTGGTGAAGGCCTTCTGCAGGTTCGCGATCACGTCCAGGGGGGGCCTGCGCCCCGGCCTCGGTGGTCTGCGGCTGCCAGTTCGGCCCGCGCTCGGCGAGCACGACCCAGTAATCGCCGAACTCGGCCTTCGAGGGGGCGGGCTGGGCAACGGCCGCGGGCACGACGGCGGCGATCAGCAGGGCCGCGGCGAGAGCGACGAAAGCGTTTCGCTTCATGAGATTCTCCTCGGTCAGGGGGTCGGGCGACCTGTCGGCGTGAACCGGGTAAGTATAGCGGTCGGACGGCCGGGGGCAATTGGCGAAGAACATTTTTGATTCTCAATCGTCATAAATACGGTTCGGACCCCACACCATCTTCCGCGGAGGACGCCATGTCGTATGCCCGAATCCTGCCTGTCCTGCTGCTTCTCGGAGCCGCCGCCGCCGCCCAGCCGCCGGCCGCCGCCGATCCGGCGGCGCTGCGTGCCCGCCTCGACAGCGCCCTCGCGGCCGCCGCCTGGGACTCCGCGGTGGCTCCGGCCGAAGGCCTCGTCATCCAGACCCAGAACGACTACCACGAAGCGCTCTACACGCTTCTGCGCGTCTACTGTCAGCAGGGCGACCGGACCAGCGCGTACCAGGCGCTCGAGATGTTGCTCGACGGCGGCTGGTCGGACTACTCGCGCGTGCGCAAGGACCCCGACCTGGCCCTGATCAACCAGGAGGATCGTTGCCGCGCCACCATCCGCAAATCCTGGAGCCGGCAGTACATCCGGATGCTCGACCGCGACAGCCGCGACGCGATGCAGAAGCCGGCCGAGGTCATGGCCGCGCTCGCCGTCCGGCCCGGCGAGCGCATCGCCGACGTCGGGGCCGGTTCGGGGTACTTCACGCTGCGCCTGGCCGAGGCCGTGGGCGACGGCGGCCGCGTCTGGGCTCTCGACATCCGGCAGGAGATGCTCGACCACATCGCGAACCGGCTGCGCGAGGCGCAGCTCACCAACGTCGAGTTGAAGCTGGTGCCTGCGGATGACCCCCAGCTCCCCGCCGGCGGGATCGACACCATCCTGATGGTCGACACCATCCACTACGTCCAGGATCGCGCGAGCTACGCCCGCAAGCTGGCGGCGGCGCTCGCGCCCGGCGGCCGGGTGGTCGTCATCGACTTCCGGTACGACCCGACGGCGCAGCGGGAGTTCGCGCCGCCCATCGAGCAGCAAGTGCCGCAGGAATCGCTGACCGGAGAGATGGCGGCGGCGGGATTGAAGGTCGTGGCCTCGTACGACTTCCTGCCGGAGCAGTACTTCATCGTCTACGCGGCGCAGTAGCCGTGCACGCGGGCCGGCCGCGCCGGATCCTGACGCTGTACGACTCCACGTGCCTGATCGTGGGAATCATCGTGGGCGCCGGCATCTACCAGACGGCGCCCGACGTGGCGCGCGGCGCGGGCTCCGCCGGCGGAGTCCTCGCGATCTGGGCCCTCGGCGGCGCGCTCTCCCTGTGCGGCGCGCTCGGCTACGCGGAACTGGCGACCGCGTTGCCCCGCGCCGGCGGCGATGCCGTCTACCTCGGCCGGGCGTACGGACCCTGGGCAGGCTTCCTGTTCGGCTGGGTGCAGGCCGTGATCGTCCGGCCCGGCGACATCGCGGTGATGGCCTTCGCCTTCGCAACGTACGCGCGCGCCGGACTCGGCGCGACGGCGCCGGGCGAACCGCTGCTGGCCGCGGGCGCGGTGGTGGTGCTGACGGCCGTCAACCTGGTCGGCGTGCGCTCCGGCAAGTGGACGCAGAACGTCCTGACGACGGTCAAGGTGGCCGGCCTGCTGGTGGTGATCGGCGCGGCGATCGCCGCGCCGTCGTCGCCGTCGTCGCCGGTCCCGCCGCCGTCGCCGTTCCCGCTGCGCATCGCCCTCATCCTGGTCCTGTTCACCTTCGGCGGCTGGAACGAGATGGCCTACGTGGCGGGCGAGGTGCGCGACCACCGCCGCAACATCGTGCGCGCCCTGGTCCTGGGCACGACGGCGGTGACCGTCCTCTACCTCCTGGCCAACGTCGCGTTCCTGCGCTCGCTCGGGTTCGACGGCCTGGCGAACTCCGGTGCGGCGGCGGCGGACGCCGTGGCCGGCGCCTGGCCCACGGCCGGCGCCCGTCTGGTCGGGGGCCTGATCTGCGTTTCCGCCCTCGGGGCGGTCAGCGGTCTCATCTTCGCGGGCGCGCGCATTTCCTACGCCGTGGGTCTGGAGCACCGCGCGCTGCGGCCGCTGGGCCGCTGGTCCGACCGGACGGGCACGCCGATCCCGGCCCTCCTGCTGCAGGCGGCGATCGCGGTGGTGCTGATCCTGACCCTGGGTTCGTTCGTCGAGACGCTGCTCTACACGGCCGCCGCGGTCTATCTCTTCTACCTCGCGACGAGTCTCGCGGTGATCGTGCTGCGGATCCGCGAGCCGGACCTCGAGCGGCCTTTCCGCGTGCCGGGCCATCCCTGGCCGTCGCTGGTCTTCGCCAGCGTCTGCCTCTTCCTGATTCACGCGGCCGTCACCTACCGGCCGGTAACTGCGGCGATCGCCGCCGGCCTGATCCTCCTGGGCCTGCCGGTGTACGCCTGGTCGGCGCGGGGCCGGGGATCAGGCTGATCAACGCAGGAGCAGGACGCGCCGGGTCTTCTCGCCGCCGGGAGTCTCCAGCTTGACCCAGTACGCGCCGGCGGCGGCCCGACGACCCTCGCCGTCGTGGCCGTCCCACATCCAGGTGTGGATGGTGTCCGGCGCGTACTCGCCCAGCGACCAGCGGCCGAGGCGACGACCTCGCGCGTCGTACACCGAGGCCGCGACGGGGGCGGCCGCGCCGAGCCGGAACGAGAGCGCCACGGCGCCGCAGGCCGGATTCGGCCGCGGCGGTCCGACGTCGAACCCCGTGGCCGCCAGCGGCTCCTGCGGCGCTTCCCGCCACAGCAGCCAACCCTCGGGGTCCACCACCACGCTGTCGACGGCCGCGACGCTGGGCAGCGTCACCTCGACGCGGCGCTGGTGCGCGCGGATGCGGTGGTCGGTGGCGACCCCGCCTGCGAACACGCGCACGGGCACGGTCAACGGGAAGAACACGTCGCCGTGCTGCTCGAGGACGACGCGGATGTCGTGCCCGCTCAGCGTGTGCCGCGTGAAGGCGAGGCCGATCGCGGGCGTCGCGTCGGTCTCGAGCCACGGCGCGAGGATCGGCGCCACGTCCTCGCCGGCGGCCGCCGAGGCGATGGCGAGGAAGTCGGCGGTGGTGGTGTTGCCGCGCACGAGGTCGGGTGCGTTCGCGTAGTCGCGCAGGCAACGGAAGAAGGCGTCGTCCCCGATCTGGCCGCGCAGGATGTGCAACACCCAGGCGCCCTTGTTGTAGACCAGGAGGTCGAGGAGGTCGTCGGGGTTGGGCGCGGCGAGGGTGCCCCAGCCGGCGAAGAGGTCGGGGTCGCGGCCCGGGCCGACGAGATACATGTAGTGGAGGAACTCCTCGCGACCGCGCGTGTGCTCGAGCCACAGCCCCTCGCAGTAGCGCGCGAAACCTTCGTTCAGCCAGATGTCCCGCCAGTCGCGCGGCGTGAGGCTGTCGCCGAACCACTGGTGCGCCAGTTCATGCACCACCACCAGGTGGGCCCGTTCGCCGCCGAGCACCGCCGCCTGGGAGATCACCGTCGCCGTCTGGTTCTCCATGGCGCCGATCCAGCTGATCTCGCACTGGGCGTACTTCTCGCCGGGGAAGGGGTAGGGGCCGGCGAGGTCGCGGAGGAAATCCAGCATGTCGCACGTGGGCGCGAAGGCGACCGCGGCGGAGTCCACGTCCGACGGGTAGACGTGGTATTGCAGCGGGACGTCGCCGCACGTCTCCTCCCAGCTCAGGTAGTCGCTCACCGCCAGGCCGACCAGGTAGGTGGCGATGGGCTGGTCCGTGGCCCAGGCGAACCGGCGCCAGCCGGGCGCGGGGGACGACGTCTGCACCAGCACGCCGTTGCTCACCGCCGTCAGCGTGTCGGGCACCGTGGCGGCGAGGCGCAGCGTGGCCTTGTCGGCCGGGTGGTCCTTGCACGGAAACCAACTGTGCGAGGAGTAGGGCTCGCTCACGTTGGCGACGATGGGGCCGTCGTCGGTGGGGTCGTCCGGGGTGATGGTGCCGTGGGTGCGGTACATCAGGCCGGACCAGAACAGGCCGTGGCGCGGCGGCTCGCCGGCGTAGGTCACGGCCACCGTCACGGTGTCGCCGGCGGCCGGCGGCGCGGACGGGGTCACCAGGAGGCTGTCGCCCGCCTGCACGAAAGCGGCCGGCGCGTCGTCCCAGGTCACGCCGGTGGCGGCCATGTCGTCCACGAGGTCGAGGCGCAGCGCCGGCGGCGGCGGGTCGAGCAGGCGCAACGTGATGGCGGCGGTGCCCGAGAGCTCGCGTTCGGCGACGCGGATCGTGAGGTCGAGGTCGTAGCTCAGGACGTCGTAGCCACGGTGGTCCGGAGCGGGGATGCGGCCGGGCCAGTCGATCCGGCGCGCGACCTCGAGTCGCGTCGTCTCGAGGGCCGCGGCATCGAACCACGGGCCCACGCGCGGCAGTGCCGCGAGCAGGAGGAGGACCGGGAGGATCATGTCCTGAGTATAGGATCTCCGGACGGAAAAAGCGACGGGCCCCGCTGGCCGGCGGAGCCCGTCATGGCCAAGGCGAGGAGCGGGGGGTCAGTCCTCATCGCCCATGGCGCCAACCAGATTCCATTCGCCGTGCGACAGGATGCGGTCGACGTCCAGCAGCATGATCACGGTCTGATTGAACTTGCCGATGCCCAGCAGGAAGTTCTCCGCCTCGGCATGTCCCAGGCTCGGCGTGGGCTCGACGTTGTCCGCCGTGATGTTCATCACCTCGGACACCTGATCGACGATCACGCCCATGGTGACCTCGCCCTGCGCCACCGTGACCTGCACCACCACGATGCACGTCAACTCGGTGTCGGGGATGGCGGGCAGGTTGAACTTGCGCCGCAGGTCGACCACCGGGATCACCCGGCCGCGGAGATTGATCACGCCGCGCACGAAGTCCGGCGTCCGGGGGACGGCGGTGACGTCGAGCATGCCGATGATCTCCTGCACCTTCAGGATCTCGACGCCGAAGGTCTCCTTGCCGAGCTGGAAACCCATGTACTTGCCTGCGAGTTGAGCGACGTCGGGCCGCTCGAGAAGGGTCGTCGCGGACATGAGTGAACCGCCTTCGCTTCGGGGTTGGGCAACGACATTGTTATCGACAGATGGCGGACATTCTTGAGCGCCGATTTTCACGGCCGTCTCGTCCGACCCGCGAGGAGGGCGGGCGCCGCCTCGTCGTGGTCGTCGATTCGCGCCTGGGGAGCGATTTGGAGCGTCGCGGCGCCATCGGCAACAACGAGCTTGACCGCTACGGAATTCATTAATAGAATCGGGGCTCAGTTCCTCTGGTTCTCGCAGGACGCGGGGCCGGCCGGCATGGATGCCCATCCTCGGAAGACACCCATGGCCCTCGCGGTCCTTGCCGTCGCCGTCGTCGTCGTCGCGTCCCTGGTGGGGCTGGTGCTGCTCCTGGGGCGGCAGCAGCGAGCGCTCGCGAGCGCCCGCGCGGACGTGGCGCGGGTGTGGGAACGGGGGCTGGCGAGGTTCACGGAGTCCGCCGACCTGCTGCCGGACATCCTGGTCGAACTGGACGCCAACCAGGTCGTCACCTTCACCAACCGCGCTTTCTCCCGCCTCTGCGGCTACACCGAGCGCGATCTGCGCGTCGGCATGACCCTCGCCGACCTCCTGGTGCCCGAGCAGCGGCCGCGCGTAGCGTGTGCGCTCGAGTCGGTCCGGCGGGGCGAGGCGCCGCGCGCGCACAGCTTCCATCTGCGGCGGCGCGACGGGGATGTCATGCCGGCGGCGCTGCACGCCCGGGCCGTGGTGCAGGACGGACAGTTCCGGGGCTGGCGTTGCCTGCTGCGGGACCTCCAGGAACTCCAGCGCGACCTGGACCGGCCGCGCGCCTCGCATCGGGCCGCGGAAGCCGTGATCCGGGCGATCATGAAGGATTTCGCGCGCACGCCGGCGGAGCGCCACGACGACGTGGTTGGCCGCGCGCTCGCGAGCGCAGGCGCCTATCTCGGTGTGGATCGTGCGTTCATCTACCGCGAGAGCGCGGGAGGCGAGCGGCTCGAGGGTCGGCACCTCTGGTACGCCGACAGCGTGACGCCCCTGGCGGGAGACCAGACGGTGCCGCCGCTGAGCGGATACCCGTGGGCGCGCGGCAGCTTCCAGCGCGGCCTCAGTCTGCGCGTACCCGACGTCTCGAGGCTGCCGGACGCGGCCGCGGCGGAACGCGCGTCGTGGCTGGCGCAGGGCGTCAGCGCGCTGATGGCCGTGCCGCTGCGCGACGGGGAACGCGTGACCGGATTCCTGGGCTGCGAGGTGTTCGGCGAACCCCGGCAGTGGGACGAGCGCGATCTGGACGTGCTCGAGACCATCGCCGAGATCTGCCAGCAGATGAGCGCCCGCCTGCCCCACCTCGGCGAGCTTCTGCCGGACCCGGCGTTCGTGGTGGACGCCGCGGGCGTGGTCGTCGCCTGGAACGCGGCGCTCGCCGCGATGACCGGCGTCGGCGCGGCATCGTGCCTGGGCCAGCCGGTCGATATCGCGGCCAGGGCGATCCTGGGCCCCGACGAGAGGCCGCTGCCCGTCCAGGACCTCCTTGCCGATCGCGCGACCGCCGAGGGCTCCCTGGACCTGGTGGTCGCGGTCTCGCGCGGCGGCCAGGACGCGTACCTGCGGCTGGCCGCCCGCCCGCTACGCGACGAGACGGGACAGTTCCTCGGCGCCGTCCAGACGGTCCAGGACGTCACGCCGGCCGCGCTCGCCGAGCGTCAGATGCGACGCCGGCTGCGGGAATCCGAGCGCGGGCAGCACGCCGCGCGCGAGGAGGTCCGGCAGCTGCGCAACGCCCTCGAGACGTCCCGCTACCGCACCGCGCGGCGCGATGCCGCCAACGAGGCGGCGAACTAGCCCACCGTCACCGCGGCGCCGGCGGCAACTTCGGACCGATAGCAGGCGTCGACCACCTCGAGGGTGCGCAGCCCGTCCATGGCCGTCACCGGGACCGCGGTCCGCCGCAGCGCCGCGTCGCGCCACGCCGCCAGCACGGCCGGCAGGGTCGGCGTCGTCGCGTCGAGATGCTCGACACTTTCCTCGCGGCCGCGTCGCAGCCGCAACGTCCCCTCGAGATAGTCCGCGTGGAGTTGCCCCGCCTCGCCGACGGCTTCCAGCCAGCCCGCCCGGCTGTCGGTGTACTTGCTCACCTCGAGGCTCACCCAGCAGCCGTCGTCCAGCTCGCCGCGCGCGAGAAACAGATCCTCGACGACGGGATTGAGCACCCGCCGCTGCCGCGACGCGACGGCGACGAACTCGCGGCCGCTCAGCCAGCGGGCGAGGTCGAAGATGTGCACGCCGGTCAGCAACACGGAGCCGCCGACCGACTCGTCCGCGCGCCGCTGCCAGGGCAGCGACGTGGGGGCGAGGCGCTGGGCGAGCCGGATCAGGTGCACGCGTCCGAGCTGCGGCCAGAGCTCGCGGGCGCGCACGAGGACGGGGTTCCAGCGCAACGTCTGCGCGACCATCAACGGCGGCGCGCCGGCGGCGCCGGCCACGGCGACCAGGCGCCGGGCCTCCGCGAGGGTGCCGGTCGCCGGCTTCTCCAGCAGCACGGCCTTGCCGGCGGCCAGCGCCGCGCGCGCGAAGGTAAAATGGGACGACGGCGGCGTCGCCACCACCACGGCGTCGACCTCGGCATCGGCGATCAGCGCGTGGCCGTCGGGCACGTAGCGGCAACCGAGGTCGGCGGCCAGCGCCTCGCCTGCCGCGCGGTCGCGGCGGCAGAGGGCGACGGCCTGCATGCCGGGGACATCGTGAGCCGCGTGGCGCAGGTAGCGCGCGCCGTGTGTCCCGGCGCCGACGAGACCGATCCTGAGCGTCATCGCAGGTTGTCACCTCGGTTGGGTGTGAACGCACGACAACCGCGTCCGGCGGCGCGCCGCCGCGCCGTCCCGATGTGGCCCGCATCGTGCCATCCGACGCGCCTCGGGGCGGGCCGGACCCGCCGATCCTACGATCCCCGTCACGAAAGGAGCAAGCCCATGCTGAAACGACAACGCTGGCTGGCCGCGCTCGGCCTCGCCGTCCTGCTCATGCTCGGCGCGAGCGCCGCGCCGGCCGAGGTGCTGGTCAACGAGGTGCTCGCCAATCCCGCCAGCGACTGGAACGGCGACGGCGCCGTCGACATCAAGCTCGACGAGTGGGTGGAGGTGGTGAACACGGGGCCCGGGGCGGTCGACCTCGCCGGGTACTTCCTGCGCGACGGCACCGGCGACACGCCCCACGTCGGGCTGATCGGCGAGCTGGCGCCGGGAGCGGTGGTGGTGGTCCACGGCAGCGACGCCGTCGTCTGGCAGGAGGCCCACGATGCCGGCAACAGTGGCCTCAGTCTCAACAACGGCGGCGACACGGTGCAGCTGGTGATGACCGATCCCAACGACCCCGCCGCCTACGTGGTGGTCGACTCGCGCACCTACCTCCCGCACGAGGGCGAACCGGACCGCGCCAGCGGCCTCCACGAGGGCGCCTGGACGCTCTTCGACGCCCTCGACCCCTACGGCGGCTCCCTGGTCCCCGTCGGCACCGGCTGCGCCCCCACCCCCGGCCTGGTGAACGTCTGCGAGGCGACTCCGGTGGTGGGAGCCACCTGGAGCACCCTCAAAGCCGTCTACCAGTAGTCGCGCGAGGGGAAGGTGAGGCGTGAAGCCCCGCCGATCGACCTTCGCAGGCCCTGCGAGGACCAGTCGATCGGGGGCGGGCCCCCCCGCCCCCCGCCCCCCCGCCCGCCCGGCCCGGCCCCGGGGTCGGGGGGCCCCCCCCGCCTCACCTTCCCTCCGACGATTACTGGGTAGGCGGATTCCACAGAGATGTGCTATTCGTTTGCGGTCGAAAGGAGCCGACCGTGAGCGACAAGAGCGTGGTGATCTGCGAGGCCGTTCGGACGCCGATCGGCAAGTTCCAGGGCGGCCTGGCGCCCCTGCGGGCCCCCGAGCTGGGCGCCCGGGCCGTCAAGGCCGTCCTCGACCGCAGCGGGCTCGACCCCGCCCGCCTCGACGAGGTGATCCTCGGCAACGTCGTCCAGGCCGGTCTGCACCAGAACCCGGCCCGGCAGGCCGCCATCTTCGGCGGCGTGCCCGCCGGCGTCAGCGCCATGACCGTCAACAAGGTCTGCGGCTCCGGCCTCAAGGCCGTCGCCCTCGCGGCTCAGGCCATCCGCGCCGGCGATGCGAGGTGCATCCTCGCCGGCGGCTTCGAGAACATGAGCCGCATTCCGTATGCGATGATGAACGCCCGCGAGGGCCTGCGGCTGGGCGACGGCAAGATCGTCGACCTGCTGGTGCACGACGGCCTCTGGGACGTCTACAACAACTACCACATGGGTCTGACCGCGGAGTGGGTGGTCGATACCTACGGCGTCTCCCGCGAGGACCAGGACGCGTTCTCCGTGGAGAGCCACCGCAAGGCCGTCGCGGCCTGGGAGTCCGGCGCCTTCGCGCGCGAGGTGGTCCCCGTCGACGTGCCCCAGCCCAAGGGAGATCCGGTCACCGTGGCCCGCGACGAGGGCCCGCGCGCGGACGCCAGCCTCGCCGGCCTGGCCAAGCTGCGCCCCGCCTTCAAGCGCGACGGCGGCACCGTCACGCCCGGCAACGCCTCCACCATCAACGACGGCGCCGCGGCCCTGCTGGTCTGCGAGGCCGGCTTCGCGCGCGAGAATGGCCTGAGCGTGCGCGCCGAGATCGAGGCCTACGCCACCGGCGCGGTCGCGCCCCACGAGGTCATGATGGCCCCGGTCACCGCGACCGGGAACCTGCTGCGCAAGACCGGGCGCAAGATCGGCGACTTCGACCTCGTCGAGCTGAACGAGGCCTTCGCGGCGCAGGCCGTGGCGGTGATCCGCGAGCTGGGCCTCGACCCGGCGAAGGTCAACGTGCGCGGCGGCGGCATCAGCCTGGGCCACCCGATCGGCTGCTCGGGCGCGCGCATCCTGGTGACCTTGCTCCACGCGCTCGAGGATCTCGACAAGCATGCCGGCCTGGCGACGCTCTGCCTCGGCGGCGGCGACGCCGTGGCCCTCGCCATCCGGCGGTAACGCAACGGCATACGGACCGCGCCCGCGCGGACGGCGGGCGGGCGCCAGCAGGGAGGACGACGACATGAAGGTCGCGGTCATCGGCGGCGGCACCATGGGCAACGGCATCGCGCACGTCTTCGCGCAGCACGGCCACGCCACCACCCTCGTCGACATGAACGACGCCGCGCTCGCCCGGGCGCGCGAGACCATCACCGGCAACGTGCAGCGGCAGGTCAAGAAGGAGGTCCTCACCGCCGCCGACGCCGAGAGCCTCCTGGCCCGCCTGGCCTTCGCCAAGGACCTCGCGGCCTGCGCGTCGGCCGAACTGGTGGTCGAGGCCGTCTTCGAGGACCAGAACGTCAAACGCGACATCTTCCAGAAGCTCGACGGCCTCACGGCGCCCGAGACCCTGCTGGCCTCCAACACCAGCAGCATCTCGGTGACGCGCATCGCCGCGGCCACCCGGCGGCCCGACAAGGTCATCGGCATGCACTTCATGAACCCCGTGCCGGTGATGAAGCTGGTCGAGATCATCCGCGGCCAGGCCACCAGCGACGCGACGCTCGAGCGCGTGGTCCAGCTCTCGCGCGATCTGGGCAAGACGCCGGTCGTCGTCCAGGACTATCCCGGCTTCGTCGCCAACCGCATCCTGATGCCGATGATCAACGAGGCCATCTACTGCGTCATGGAAGGCGTGGCCGACCGCGACGCCGTCGACACGGTGATGAAGCTGGGCATGGCCCACCCGATGGGCCCGCTGACCCTCGCGGACTTCATCGGCCTGGACATCTGTCTGGACATCATGACCGTGCTGCACGAGGGCCTCGGGGACGACAAGTACCGCCCGTGCCCCCTGCTGCGCCGCATGGTCGCCGCGGGCCACCTCGGCCGCAAGACGGGCAAGGGGTTCTACGACTACCAGTGAGCGGACTGACACCGGGAGAGGGGCGCCATGGATTTCGCGCTGAACGACACCCAGACCATGATGCGCGACATGACGCGCGACTTCGCGCGCCGCGAGATCATGCCCCTCGCCCACGAGATGGACGTGACCAGCGAGATCCCGGCGGCGTTGATCGCGAAGATCCGCGACGCCGGGTTCTTCGGTCTCGCCTATCCCGAGGCGTACGGCGGACTCGCCGTCGACACCATCACCTACGGGCTGGTGGTCGAGGAGCTCGCGCGCGCGAGCGCCGGCGTCTGCATCATGATCACGGTGCACAACAGCGTGGGGTACTACCCGGTGTACGGTTTCGGCAGCGAGGAGGTCAAGGCCGCCTTCCTGCCGCGGATGGCCGCGGGGGAGATCGCCAGCTTCTGCGTGAGCGAGGCCGGCTCGGGCAGCGACGCCGCCGGTCTGGCCGCCACCGCCCGCCGCGACGGGGACCACTACGTCCTCGACGGCTCCAAGGTCTGGGTGACCAACGGCGCGCGCGCCGCCTTCTTCGTGATCCTCGCGCGCACTCCGGGGTCGGTCGGCCACCAGGGCATCCATGCCCTGCTGGTCGAGCGCGGCAGTCCCGGCCTGTCCGTCGCCAAGAAGGAGGACAAGCTCGGCCTGCGCGCGAGCGATACCGTCGTCATCTCCCTCGACGGCGTGCGGGTGCCCGTCGCGCAGCGCCTCGGCGCCGAGGGCGACGGCCTCAAGATCGCCCTCGCCTCGCTCGACGGCGGCCGCATCGGCGTCGCCTTCCAGGCCCTCGGCATCGGCCGCGCCTGCCTCGAGGAAGCCGTGCGCTACGCCCGTCAGCGCGAGCAGTTCGGCAAGCCCATCGCCGACCAGCCGGTGATCGGCGCGATGCTCGCCGACATGGCGACCGAACTCGACGCCGCCCGCCTGCTCGCCCTGCGCGCCGCCTGGCGCAAGGACCAGCAGCAGCCCTTCACCAAGGACGCCGCCATGGCGAAGCTCTTCGCCACCGAGGCCGCCGGCCGCGCCGCCGACGCCGCCCTGCAGATCCACGGCGGCTACGGCTACGTGAAGGAATTCCCCGTCGAGCGCTACTACCGCGACGTCCGCGTCACCCGCATCTACGAGGGCACCAGCGAGATCCAGCGCCTGGTCATCGCCCGCAAGGTGCTGCAGGAGATGGCGGGGTAGAGGCAGCCGCCTCGCGCTTTCCTACGCGAACTCCTCCACCCGTCCCAGCGTCGCGGCGACCAGCTGCGTCACCGAATCCTGCATCGCCTCGGCGTCCTCGCTGAGGCCGCGGCTGGAGGAGGCGCTCTGCTCGGCGCCGGTCGCGTTGGCCTGGGTCACGCGGTCCAGTTCCGACACCGCGAGGTTGATCTGCTCGATGGCCTGGCGCTGCTCGGACGACGCGGCCGCGATCTCGTCGACCAGCCCGCCGACCTGGCTCGACGTCTTGACCACCTCGTCGAACACCAGGCTGGTCTTGTGGACGATCTCGGTGCCGGCGGCGATCATCTTCGTGGTGTTGTCGATCAGCGCCGATGTGCTGCCCACCGCCCCCGCCGCGCGTTGGGCCAGGCTGCGGACCTCCTCGGCGACCACCGCGAAGCCGGCGCCCCGCTCGCCCGCGCGCGCCGCCTCGACGGCCGCGTTGAGCGCGAGCAGATTGGTCTGCAGGGCGATGTCGTCGATGGTCTTGATGATGGTGGAGATCTCGCCGCTGGCCGCGGAGATCCCCTGCATCGACTCGCTCAGCTCCTTCATGGCCGCCTGGGCGCGGGCGACGGCGTCCGCGCCCTGACGCATGAACTCGTTGGCGCTGGACGACCTCTCGGCGTTGCGCTTCGACATCGCCGCGATCTCCTCGATGGTCGACGATGCCTCCTGGAGGCTCGCCGCGCTGTCGCCGGCCATGCGCGACAGCTCGAGGCTGTTGTCGGTGATCCGCGACGACGCCGTCGAGACGCGCCGGGCGCCGTCCAGCAGCCGCCGCAACTGGCCGGTGATGGGCCGGGTCAGCGACCGCGTGAAGACGACGGTGGTGGCGAGCACCAGCACCGCGCAGATCACGGCCGATATGCCCCCGACCTTGATCAGTCCTGCGACGTTCATCACCTCTGCCTGGTAGGCGTCCAGGACCACGATCCAGTCCCACGGCTCGAAGTACCGGAAGACGGCGATCTTGGCCTCGCCATCGTCGGAGTACGTGAGGACGCCCTCGCGCTTCTCGCGGATCGCGCGCGCGTACCCGGCGTCGCCGATGTTCTGGCCCTCCCGGGTCGGATGCCCCACGAGCTGGCCGTCCGGCCGCAGCAGCATCACGTGACCGCGCTTGCCGAAGCGCGTGCCCTGCGCGAGGTCGCGGGTGCCGTCGGCGCCGCGGGGGCCGAGGAGGTCGTCCTTGATCGACTCCTGGTACCGTGCGGCGCTGACGACGCGGGACGACTCGCGGATGGTCGCCTCGAGCTGGGCGCCGGCCTGCGCCAGCTCGTCGAGATCCGCGAGCATGCCCTGCGAGAACTTGCCGAAGACGTCCTCGTAGGCGGCGACCGCGGCCGGGACGTCGCCGACGCAGACGTCCGCCGCCTTGATCCGGTCCATCACCTCGTGCCAGGCCTGGACGCTGGCGTCGTCCTCGTAGATGATGAACTCCTTCTCGAGTTGCCGAGCCTGCAGGATCCAGACGATCTCCTCGCCGATCTCGGCTTCCTCGACCAGGGCCACGTGCGCCTGCAACACTTCCATGATGACGTCGGCGGTGTTGCCGAGGTCCTGCAGCACCAGGCCGGTCAGCTCCTTGCGCGAGTTGTGCACGCTGAGCACCGTCACGGCGATGACGGGCACCAACGCGACGAGCAGCGTGAGCGACGTGATGCGGCTGGCGAGACTGCGTCGGATCTTCATGTTCGGCTCCCCCGAATCTCCCGTGTTACTGGCCTGCCGTCGCGACGCCCGCGCGAGCCGGCGTCATGCCGTTGCTGGCGATGAGTTCGCGTCCCGGTCCCGACAGGAAGAAGTCCACGAACTTGCCGACGGCGTCCCGCGGCGCGCCGTGGGTGACCAGGTAGAACTCCTGGATGATGCCGTAACCGGCGTCGGACGGCGCCTTGCCGTCGATGGTGACCACGTGCAGGTCGGTGCGACCGGCCAGGGCGCCGAAGGAGATGAAGGAGACGGCCCGCGGATTGCCGGCGACCAGCGGCAGGGTCTCGTTCGCGATCTGGGTGATCTTGCTGGTGGCGGCGAAGTTGGCGTCGGCCATGGCGAGGGCCTTGAAGTTCGTGGAGCACGCGGTCTTGGTCTGCGGGATGACCACCTCGATGGCCCCCGCGGCGCCGCCGATCTGGCTCCAATCCGTCACCTCGCCGGAGAAGATGCGGCGCACGTCGGCCATCGAGAGCTTCTTGACGGGGTTGGACGCGTCGACGTAGACCGCCAGGGCGTCAGTCGCCACCAGGGTCTCCGTGAGGTCCGCGGCGCGCCCCTTCTCCACGAGCTTGAGCTTGCGGGCGACGGCGCCGATGTCGCAGGTTTTCTCGATGATCGCGGTCACACCGGCGCCCGAGGTGTGGGCCTCCGCGGTCGCGGTCACGCCGGACTGCTGGCTGAAGAGCACCGCCCCGTCGCGCAGGAAGGCCTCGTACATCTGGGCCGAGCCGTCGATCTTCAGCGGTGTCTGCGCCAGGGCGGCGCTCCCGCCGAGGATCAGGGCTGCCGTCGCGACGGCAAGCATGGCGAATCCGTTCTTGTCCCTCATGACACCCCATCTCCGGGTTGGGATTCCCTCGTGAACGCGCGAGGACGACTCGCCTCGCGCGTCCGTGCAAGGTGGGGGATCGGGTGCGATGGGCGAATTGTGACTAAATAGATCCTGCTGTGTCTAAGGAATTGCTTAGGGGGCCGGCGCGTCCGGGTCGTCCTGGAAGAGCCACATGGCGCGACGGTGGAGCTTGATGGACGTGTCGAGGCCGAGCTTGCGCTTGATGTGGGTCTTGTGAACTTCGACCGTCTTGGAGCTGAGCTGGAGAGCCTCGGCAATGTGGTGGGTGTCGAATCCCCGGCCGATCAGGCGCAAGATCTCCAGTTCCCTCGCCGTCAACACGTCCTCTTCGGCGCCCGTGGCCGGCGCGTCGTCGCGGGCCATCTGGAGCACCAGTCGCGACGCCACGCTCGGTTCGAGGTAGATCTCGCCTGCCAGCACGCGCCGGATCGCCTCGACGATGACGGCGCCGCCGACGCGCTTGTTGAGGTAGCCGCGGGCGCCCGCGCGCAGGGCGCGCACGGCGAAACGCGCCTCGTCGTGCATCGACAGCACCAGACACGGCAACGGCGGCTGACCGGACTGCAGTTCGCGCACGAGGTCGATCCCGTGGCCGTCGGGAAGCGAGATGTCGACCAGGGCGAGGTCCGGCTGCTGGGTCGGCGCCAGCTGCCGGGCCGCCACGACGCCGTCCGCCTCGGCGCAGACCTCCAGATCGGGCTGCGCGCCGATCATCTTGGCCAGGCCCGTGCGCATCATGGGGTGGTCGTCCACGATCATGACCCGGCGTCTGGTCAGCACACGGCTGCTTCCGCTCATGAGCGCTCCCTGTCGGTGTCGACGCGACAGCACACCTCGGTGCCGCCGTTCTGGTGGCCGGCGATCGTCAGACGACCGCCGATGGCGTCCGCGCGGTAGGCCATGGTGGCGACGCCGAGACCGCGGCCGCGCAACTCGGCCGCGGGCCAGCCGCGGCCGTCGTCCCGGATCCGCAGGACGAGGTGGCTCTCGCCCGCTTCCAGGCGGATGTCGATCCGCTTCGCCTGGCCGTGACGGACGGCGTTGCTGGCGGCTTCCTGCGCGATCCGGTAGAGCTGCACCGCGACGTCCGGATCACAATCCGGCGCGGGCGGCTCGGCGGTGGCGCGACACTCGCAGCGATGGGTCGCGGCCACGGACCGGGCGAGGTCGTCGAGGGCCGTCATGAGGTCGCCCCGCTCGAGCATCACCGGCACGAGGCCCCGCGCCACGCGGCGGGTCTGGTCCGCCGCCGCCATCAGTCCGGTCGCGACGGCGCCGGCGTCCGCGGCCTCATCCGGGGCGCGGTCGTGGAGCCGGATGGCGAGACTCTCGGCGAGGAAGCTCAGGCCGGTCAGGCGCTGGCAGATGTCGTCGTGCAGGTCACGACCGACCTGCTGCTGGGTCTGCTCCGTCGTCGTGACAATCTGACGTTCGAGGCGACGGACCTCCGCGGCCTTGCGGCTGGCGAGGTGGGCGAATCGCGCGAAGACGCCGCCCACGCCGACGAACATGGCCGCGCGCAGGAGGTCTTCCGGCACCCCGAGCGCATCGTGTGTCGCGAGCCGGCTAGCCAACAGGACGGCCGCGAGAACCGCGGCGACGACGACCCCGCGCGAGCCCCACCAGTGAACGCCCAGCAGGATCGGGATGTAGAACGCATGGGTGAAGACCACGGCGGTGTGCAGGCCGTGGTGACAATAGACCGTCAGCGCCGTCGCCGCCGCGACCATGAGCGACATGGCCGGCAGGCGCAGGTGATGACCGCGCAGCGTCAAGGCCTCCATCTGCCTCCCCCGGGGCGAGCTCAGGCCACCCCGGCACATCCTCCCCTCTGTTGACGCGTCTGGCAAGGAATGGTTCGGGGCGGTTGTTGCGGGTTTCACAGCTCGGTCGGCGCCGCGTGGTCTTTTTTTCTCCGGGGCAGTTCTTTGCGGTACCCGACGGCTTTCGTCTGCTAGAATCCACGTCCGTCGAGTAACCCCACAACCGTCCTGCTCGAAACGGATAGGAGTCACGATGCAGCGCAAACATCTCCCCACGGTGTTCTTGCTTCTTCTTGTCGGCTCTGTCTTTGCCACGCTTGCTTTCGCGGACGACGGCGCTCCGCGCGCCTTCGCGCCCGTCCAGGGCGGCTTCGACCCGCAAGGCGAAGAAGTGTTGCCCTACGCGCCCGACCGGCTGCTGGTCCAGCTGACGCCGGACGGGATGAACCGTTCGCGTCTTGCGTCGTTGACCCGCCGGGGCGCGCAGGCGCCCGGGGCCGCGACCGGCCTGGCGTCGCTCGACGGCCTCACGGCTGCCGCCGGCGTGCGCGCGGTCGAGCGCCCGTACGACACGCCCCGCAACGCCCTGCTCGCCGGCGAGCTCGGCGTCGACCGCTGGTTCATGTTCCGCTTCGAGGCCGGTCAGGACCTGGCCGCGGTGGCGCGGCGCCTCGCCGCCGATCCCGCCGTCGCGGACGTCTCGTTCGACTGGCGCGCCTTCCCGGCGGCGGTCCCGGCCGATCCGCTCTACCCGAACCACTGGGGCCACAACAACACCGCCCAGCTGCCCGGCCTGGACTGGGGCGGCACCTACGAGCACACCCTGTCCACCACCGTCGGCACGCCCGGCTTCGACGCCAATGCCCAGGCGGCGTGGGACGGCACGCAGGGTTACGGCAGCGCCGCCGTCGTGGTCGCGATCATCGACAGCGGCGTGGACATCGATCACCCGGACCTGCGTCTGGTGACCGGCTACGACTACGGCAGCAACGACAGCAACCCCGACGACAACAGCACCGGCGGCGGCCACGGCACCTGCTGCGCCGGCGTCGTCGCCTCGATGAACAACAGCCTGGGCAGCGCGGGCATCGCCGCCGGCTGCAGCATCATGCCCCTGAAGGTCGCCAACAGCGCCGGCAGCATGTATTTCAGCGCCATCCAGAGCGCGCTCTACTACGCGGCGGACCACGGCGCCGACATCGTCAGCATGAGCCTCGGCGCGGCGATCAGCAGCGACGCGGCGACCAACACCGCCATCGTGTACGCCTACAATGCCGGCTGCACCATCCTCGCCGCGACCGGCAACGAGAACAAGAACGTCATCAGCTATCCCGCCATCCACGCGAACGTCATCGGCGTCGGCGCCGCCTCGCCGTGCGGCGAACGCAAGCGTTCGAGCAGCAGCTCGGGCGAGGTCAACCCGGGCGTCAGCACCGACCCCAACGGCTACACCTGCGACGGCGAGCGCTGGTGGGGCTCGAACTACGGCGTGACCACGGCGAACGCGGCGGGGGCCGTGGACATCATCGCCCCGACCATCCTGCCGACCACCGATATCGGCGGCAGCGGCGGCTACACGACGGGCGACTACGAGCCGTTCTTCAACGGCACCAGCTGCGCCACGCCGTACGCGGCGGGCGTCTGCGCCCTCATCCTGTCCAAGAACCCGACCTGGACGCCGGCGCAGGTCCGCGCGCAGCTGGTGAACACCGCGCAGGACGTGACCTCGGTCGAGTCCGCCGCGGGCTGGGACCGCTACACCGGCTACGGCATGGTGGATGCGGCGGCCGCCGTCGGCGGCGGCGGCGGACCGGTCGCGCCGGTCGCCCAGTTCAGCGGCACGCCGACCACCGGCGTGGCGCCGCTGGCGGTGGTCTTCACCGACCTCTCGACCAACTCGCCGACCAGCTGGAGCTGGACCTTCGGCGACGGCGGTGTCTCCTCGTTGCAGAGCCCGAGCCACACCTACGCCGCGGCCGGCACCTACACCGTGACCCTCACCGCGGCCAACGCCGCCGGCTCCGACGGCGAGACCAAGACCGGGTACATCACGGTGACCACGACGCCGGTCGGCACCTGGACCACCATCACCTCCGACAACTTCGAGACCGGCATGGGGTCCTACACCGACGGCGGCGCCGACATGTCCCGGTACACGGGGACCACGCACGCCCACCAGGGCGCGGCGGCGGCCGACATCCAGGACAACAGCGGCACGGCCTCGTCGTTCGCCCACACCGCCGGCAAGAACGTCTCGGGATACAGCAACCTCGAGGTCAGCTTCTGGTTCAAGGCCGTCGGCATGGAGACGGGCGAGGACTTCTGGGTGCAGTACTACGACGGCAGCGCCTGGCGGACGGTGGCGACCTACGCCGCCGGCACCGGCTTCACCAACAACGTCTTCACCAGCAAGACGGTGACCATTCCGCGAGCGACCTACGCCTACCCCACCAACGCCAGGCTGCGCTTCATGTGCGACGCCAGCGACAACAACGACGACGTCTACATCGACGAGATCGTGTTCCGCGGCTACAGCACGGCGGCGCTCGCGGTCGAGACCAAGGCGGCGGTCGCCGAGCCGGTCGCGCCGGCGGCCTTCTCGCTGGCCCCGAATCACCCCAATCCGTTCAACCCGGCCACGACCATCGAGTTCACGCTGCCGGCCGCCTCGCCGGTGGTGATCCGGATCTTCGACATCAAGGGCCGCGTGATCGAGACCCTGACCGACGAAGCATATGGACCGGGAACGCACAGCCTGCGCTGGGACGCCACGCGCTTCCCTTCGGGCACCTACTTCTGCCGGATCGAGGCCGGCGCGCTGAGCGCCGTGCGCAAGATGACTTTGTTGAAGTGATGCGGAACGGTTAGCAAAGCGGTTTCGTACCGCGCCCTCAGCCCCGGCCGGCAGCGGCCGGGGCTTTGTTACTTCTCGACGCGAGGCGCGGCCGGCCGGCCGTTTCCAGGCGGCCGTGTTCGCCTGTTGACATCTCGCGCTGATTGCCGTTAGATAACGATGCGACTCCTCCAGCAAGGCGTTCCTGCACCACGCGAGGTGCGCGGCCCTTTCTCCCGCTTTCGGAATGCCCGTCACTTGACAGTCGGCCATTCGTTACGAGGGTCCCTCTCGGACAACGTAAAGGAGGCTGTATTGCATCGAGTCGCGCCGCAGGATTGGTTGAGGGTCCAGCGCGGGAACGCCGGGGTCACTCAGCCCGATCGGGACCCGCCAAGACTCGTCGGCGACGTCGCACCGTCTCGGTAAATATTTACTTAGCAGAACAGGGGACAGTCATGCGTCGACGCATCATTCTCGCGTCTTTGTCCCTGGTCCTCATCTTGGCGTACAATACTATGGCCAGTGAACCCCGTTATCAGCAGACGGACGGGGACAAAGGCATGCTGTACGGCGGGTCCGGCACCGCGAAGGCCGCCCGCGACACCACCTTCCTGCTCGGCGGCCCGGCCGCCTACACCGGCAAGTTCGAGGACCAGTTCGCCGTGCCCTCCTGGCACGGTTGGACGCATACGGACGCCACCAACCTCGCCACCCAGCGCTGGAACGTGTCGAGTTTCCGCGTGCCCGCGGGCGGGGGAAACCTGGCGATGTGGTGCGGACAGGAAGACTACCCGAATGCCTGCACCGACGGCTACGGCAACGACTGGAACGAGAGCCTGGTGTTCACCTACACGGTCGCCAATCCGGACGTGAACACCACCGTTCGGTTGCAGTGCATTTACAACTTCGACACGGAAGAAGGCTTCGACTACTTCCGCATCCAGCAGAATCGCGGCGGCATCTGGGAGAACATCATCCAGCATTCGGGCCTGGGGACCGCGAGCTTCGACCAGAACATCACCTACACGCCGGATGACTACGTCGGTCCGGCCGGCGACGTGATCGAGTTGCGATTCCTTGGCGTCTCCGACGGGGCCTGGTCGGACGAGGACTGCCTGCTGGATACCCAGGGCCTGGCCCAGGTCGACAACATCCGCGTGACCATTGGCGGCGACGTGTTCTACGAGGACCACGAGGACGGCGACAACGACTACTGGGAGCAGGTCTTCCCGGTGGCGGTCGGCGATTTCGCCAAGATCTGGGCCAACCTGGGCGATGCCGACCCGTGCGTCACGAACCTGTCGCCGCAGGTGGCGTTCATCGACGACGGCATCGTCGTGCCGGGAACGGGCGGCACGCCGTGCGTCACCTGGTGCTACGGCCCGGGCGGGTACGTCGTGAACAACACCGGCGGCCTGGCGGGCGGTCCGGACGACCACATCAACAACCTGATTCTCAGCCCCGTCCTGGAGTGGCCGGCAGGCAACGACGGGGCGATCCTGACCTTCACCGTCTACCGCCACGAGGAGGCGGTCCCGGGCATCTCGCCGGGGATCTACTACCAGTGGCACGTGCGTTCGGCCGTCAATCCCGCCGATCTGCCGTACGCGGCCTGGCAGGACCGCAACTTCGTGTACCGCGGCGGCCCGGACTACATCCGCAACAACTTCCCCGTGACCGACCTGCTCGAGCCGGGCCGCACGGTGGTCCAGATCGGCTTGCGGTGCATCGAGTACGGCTGGGTCTTCGGCATCGAGGGAGTCGACGGCACGCCCGCGCCGTACTTCGACAACGTGGTCCTGCGGGTGTACCCGGCCGGCGGACCCGCGATGTCGGCCCGCGACATCGACCTCGCGAACGACAGCTTCCCGGAGCGCGGGGACATCGATCTGACCAACCTGGCGAACAACTGGGTCCGCTTCGACATGGCCCGCAGCATCTCCCAGGATGCGCATCTGCGGAACGACCCCGGCGACTCGATCTTCGTGGACATCGGTCTGCCACGCGCCGGGTCCGTCCTCAACGAGATGCCGAAGCTCGTCGTGAAGATGAAGGCGAATCCGCTGTTCAACGGCGTGCGGGTCCTGCCGCCCGGCTTCACGCTCAACGCCGGTATCATCGACGGTTTCGTGTACGGGGACTCGACCCGCCAGCCGAACGGCACCGTGGTCGCGGACCGGTACAACTTCGACCTGCCGGATTCCAACTTCTTCTTCCCCGGCGACGTGATCCACTACTACATCGAGGCGTCGGACAACCTGAACGGCGACATCGGCACCACGACGCTGCCCGCGGACATTTCCGACGTCGGCGACTTCGACGGAGTGTCCCCCTACGAAGCGAACAGCACCTTCATCGTGCGCGCGCTGCCGACGCTGTTCGACGTTGCCGGCAACCAGCCGGAGATCCTGTTCTGGAACGACTTCGCCAATCGCGGCGGCGAGGACGAGTGGTACTTCGCGTTGAACAACCTCGGCTACAACGAGCACGTCGATTACGACGTGTACTACACCAACGGCCCGACCTCCGGCGTTGGCAACGGACTTGGCGGCCGCGCCACCAGTCAGACGATGGGCGGTTACAACACGCTGCTGTACACGGCCGGCGACCTGAGCGTGTACACCATTGCCAACGGCGACTTCGCCAGCGATCCCTCGAACGACATCGGCGTTCTCAACAACTGGTTCGCGTCCGGCGACAAGAGCGCGTTCATGACCGGCGACGACCTGGTGTTCAGCCTGAACAACTCGGGCGGCGGTGCCCTGGCATTCGCCGAAGCCTACTTGAGCGCCAGTCTCGTCAACAACAACCTCCTGCCGCTGATCAATAACCAGACGGCGCCGATGGTGAGGCCGATCGTCGGCAACAGCGTCTTCACGACTCCTGATGAGTGGGTCGCGTACGGAGGGTGTCCGATCGTCAACGACTTCGATGCCATCGAGGCCAACGGGGCCGCCGAGCGTATCGCGCAGTTCATGACGCCGTCGGGCAATCCGGGCTACAGCTACGCGGCCGGCTTGCGTTACACGAACGTCGGCGACGTGATCCTGTTGCCGTACGACTTCAGCTTCATCTACAACACGCCGGACTACGTGCCGAGCCAGCCCGGCTACTCGGTCCGGACGGAGGTCCTGCGCGACGTGCTCATCGAGTTCGGACACATCCCCGGGGGCACGGTCATCGACGTGCCGCCGAGCGGTCTGGTGTTCGGCGTGACCAGTTACCCGAACCCGTTCAATCCGAAGACGGAGATCGCGTTGACGCTGCCGCAACCCGGCGTCGTCAGCCTCAAGATCTACAACGTCCGCGGCGAGCTGGTGCGGACGCTGATCCACGGCGAACTGGCCGCCGGCGTGCAGAAGGTCGAGTGGAACGGCACCAGCGACGCCGGCCGTCCGGTCGCGTCGGGCGTGTATTTCTACGAGACCAGATATAACGGCGAGACCACCATCAACAAGGTCGCACTCGTGAGGTGACCCGGCGCGGCACGCCAAGGCGGCGCCGACAGCGTGGCCCCGGCCGGCAACGGCCGGGGCCTGGTTGTTCTCGTCTGCGCTACGTGGTATCATCAAGGGAACCCGCTCCGGAGGTGCATCCCATGTGGCATCGGCTCGCGGTCCTGGTCGTGGTTTGCGCGCTGGCGGCCGGAGGCGTCGCGCAGGCGGCGCCGCGCACGGTCGTCGGGGAACTCTTCTCGACCGACAACTGACCCTACTGTCCGTCCGCGGTCGCGGGCCTGCGTGATCTCAGCGAAGCGTATGACGACGAGGAGTTCGTGGCGCTCACCTGGTACGTGTTCAGCGCGACGTACGGCATCCCCGGCGGCGAGGCGCGATTCTCCGCCTATGGCTTCAGCGGCACCCCCAGCGCGAAGTTCGACGGCACGGTTTCGCACGTCGGCGGCCAGTCCGGCGGTACGCTGTTTCCCGTCTACGATCCGATCGTGGCCTCGCGTCTCGCGGTGGCCAGCCCGGTCGTCATCGAGGCGCACTGGGCGGCCACGAGCACGGAGTTGACCGTCACGGCGACCGTCACCGTGGACCAGGCGCTCGCGGTCGGTGCGCGCCGCGTGATCCTCGTCGTGGCGGAGGACGGCGTTCACGGTCAGGTCAACCTGGCCCGACTGCTGGCCGCTCCGGAGCCGTTCCCGCTCACCGCCGTGGGCGAGTCGATGACCGTCGTCCGCACGTTCCCTCTCGCCGCCGCGTGGAATCTCGACAACTTGCGGCCGGTGGCCCTGGTCGAGAACAACGCCGGCGGCGTGTTGCAGGCGGCCTATGCCACGGCGGCCTATGCCGGCACCGTGGCCGTGGCCGCGAGTCCGCCGCGCCTCGACGCGCCGTGGCGGCTGCAAGGACCCCAGGGGTACGACCTCGCCGGTGTCGGCAGCGTGACCCTGCCGGTCTTCGCGACGGGGACCTACACGCTCACCTGGGGCGACGTGCCGGGGTGGGACTTGCCATCGCCGAGCGTGGTCACGGGCGACCTGACCGACGGCGGCCTGCTCATGCTGGCCGGCACCTACGTCGGCGGCCCGTTCGCCGTGGGGCCGGGCGGCCCGCTGGCGGACGACGGCCCGGCCGGCGGCGTGTCGCTGGTCGACGTCGACGACGACGGCGACCTCGACGTGTTCCTGGCCCGGCCCGGCGCCGCGAACCGGCTTCTGCGGCAGGATCCGGGTCAGGTGTTCACCGACATTGCCGCCGGCGCGCTCGCCGCGGTGGCGCCGACGGTGGGCGGCGCCTGGAGCGACCACGACGCCGACGGCGACCAGGACGTCTACCTGGTCCGTGACGGCGCGGCGGGCGCGCTCCTGCAGCAGACGGCCCCGGGGACCTTCGCGCCGGCGACGGTCGTCGGCCTGACGGCCGCCGGCAACGGGCGTGCGGCGGGCTGGGTCGACTACGACCGCGACCAGCTCCTCGACCTTTACGTGGTTCAGTACGGCCAGCCCAACCAGCTCTACCGCTGCGTCTTCCAGAACGCCGCGTTGACGGCCTTCGGGGCGCAGGGCGGCGTCGTCGCCGACCCCGGCCCCGGCAACGCGGCGCCCTGGTGCGACTACGACCTCGACGGCGACGATGACCTCTTCCTCGTCAACGCCTTCGCGCCCAATCTCCTGTTGCGCAACCACGACGGCGTCACGTTCGAGAACGCCACGGCGGGGCTCCTCGGCGAGGCCGCCGGCGGCGCGGCCGCCGCCTGGGGCGACTACGACAACGACGGCCGGCCCGACCTCCTGGTGGCCAACGACGGCGGCGCGGCGCGCCTGTTCCGCAACACCGGCGGCGACTTCTCGCTGGTCCAGGACGCCACCATCGCCCAGCCGGGCCCGACCCGCGCGGCGTTGTGGCTGGACCACGACCTCGACGGCGACCTCGACATCTACCTCTGCCGCCACGACGCGCCGGATCTCCTGCTGCGACAGGACGCGGGCACCTTCACGTCGGTCCCCATCGGCTGGAGCGAGGCCCAGGGACCCACCACGGCGGCGGCCTGCGGGGACATCGACGGCGACGGCGACCTCGACATCTACCTCGCGCGTGACGGCGCCGCGAACGTGCTGTTGCTCAACCAGGCCCCGCCGGGGTACTGGCTGCAGGTCCGGCTGCGCACCGGCGCCGGCAACGCCGACGCGATCGGCGCCCGCGTGCGCGTCGTCGCGGACGGCCGTACGCAGTTCCGCGAGGTGCGGGCTGGCGGCGGCTCCCTCGGCCAGGACCCGCTGACCGTGCACTTCGGTCTCGGCGAGGCGGCGCTGGTGGACAGCCTCATCGTGCGCTGGCCGGACGGCACCAGCCTGGCCTGGTCGCGCCTGGCGGCCAATCGTCGCCTGGACATCACCGAGGGCGACCAGCCGCCGGTCGGCGCCCCCGACGTCGTGCTCCTGGCCACCACGCTGGCGCCGCCGTTCCCCAACCCCTTCAATCCGCGCACGACCATGGCCTTCACGCTCGCCCACGCCGGCCTCGCGCGACTGGAGATCTACGATCTCGCCGGCCGTCGCGTCCGCACTCTCGTCGAGGCGTCCCTCGCGGCCGGCCGCCACACCGTGGTCTGGGCGGGAGACGGTGACGACGGCGAACGGCTGGCCTCGGGCGCCTACCTGGCCCGGCTCAGCGCGCCGGGAGCGGTCGAGGTCAGGAAGCTGTTGCTGGCCAAGTGACGACGCCGCTAAGGTCGGCGCGAAATCGGGGTTACCTCATCACGAGGTAACCCCAGTTCACGAGCACCAGCGCACCCCCGCACCAGGCGAGGATCCGCCGCGTCCGCGGCGGTGTCTCCACGCGCCGCAGCGCCACGCTCGCCACGGCGGCGGGAATCAGCAGCAGCATGGCTGCCGCGGCCAGGGGATTCGCGGCGCAGGCCTCGGCGAGGCGCCCGTGACTCAGCGCCAGGGCCGCCCGGGTCGTCCCGCAGGTTGGGCAGGGGGCGCCGGTCAACGCGAGAAACGGGCAGGGTCTCGCGAAGGACAGGACGGCGGGTTGCCAGCGCACGAGGACCACGACGACGACACCGAGCACGGCCGCCGCGACCAGGAACGCGGATCTCATCTCAGTGGAACAGGCCGGCGCCGATGATCACGGCGAGCAGGCCGCCGCAGGAGAGCAGCATCAGCGCCACGGGCAGAAGCACCGCGACGACGGGCCGCCAGGCCTCGACGCCGTGGATGCGGGCGAGGCCGACGATGGTGAGGGCGATCTCCCAGATCGGCAATACAAGGACGCCACAGAAGGGAAGGAGCGTGACGATACCGGCTGCCCGACTATATGCCACAACTCGGAATGTGGCCTCAAAGCCCAAGCGGTTTCCGCCGACGAGCATGAGGCCGAGATGGAAGATCGCGGCACACCCCGCGACTTGAACCACGGCGATAAATGGGCTCAATATCCAGACGGCGCCGAACATCACGGGCGCTCCCAGAAAACCGCCAAGGGTGTTGAAATCTATCAGCTTCTGCAGACTCCCACCGGTCAGGCTCCAGAGGAACAAGAAGAAATAAGACCCGAATGTCAGCACGACGCCGTAAAGCAACGGCTGGACCAGGCCGAGTCGCGTGGGCATGCGCTGGAAGAACGGACCGGGGGCGAGCAGCACGTCCTTGGTGGTCAGATAGAGCGCGTTGAGCAGCCCATACCGCTCGCGCTCTTCCCACGGGGGAAGGCGGAGGGTTTCGCCGGCGGAGTCGTCGCGGTCGGCGAAGGGGTCGAGGGTCACGGCGCGTCCTTTCACGGGTGCATGGGCGCTCTACGCGGGGGGATTGTAGAGGTTGCAATCCGGCACGTCAGCAATCATTCTCGGCAGGTCCTTTTCGCAGGAGGCGAGGCATGCGCTGGACGGTATCCCGAGGCCACCCCTTTCGCGCGCCGGGCGATCTGCTCGTCGTGCCGGTGGACCCTGATCTGACGGCCCTGAAGACCCTCGGCAAGGTGGAGGCGGCGCTGGCCCGCACCATCGACCGCAGCGGTTTCAAGGGTGCCGCGGAGAGCTGGCTGGCGCTGCCGGCCGCGGTGGTCGCGCCGGGGCTGCGCGCGGGGTGGGTGCTGCTGGTGGGCACCGGGCCCACGGCGGACGTCTCCCTGGACACGCTGCGGCGCGTCGCCGGCGTCGCGGCGCAGCGGGCGCGGGCGATGGCGGCCGGAACGATCGTCGTCGCGGTTCCCGACGGGCCCTTCGACGGCGTCGCGACGGCGCGTTGCTGGGTCGAGGGCGCCGAGCTGGCGCTGTCGTCCGAGACGTCGTCCCTGGCCTGGAAGCTCGCCGGCGATCTGGCGTCCGTGCAGGAGGGCGTGCGGCAGGGCGAGGCTTACGTGGAGGGCTGTCTGCTGGCCCGGCGGCTGGTGAATCTGCCGCCGAACAAGCTCACGCCCGCGAAGCTCGCCGAGGAGGCGCGCAAGGTCGCGGCGGCGGCGGGCTGCACGTGCACCGTGCTGGGACCGCGCGAGCTGGCCCGCAAGCGCATGGGCGGCATCCTGGGCGTGGGGCAGGGCAGCCAGCATCCGCCGCGGCTGATCGTGATCGAGAGCCGGCGCGCGGCGCGCGGCGCGCCGACCGTGGCGCTGGTCGGCAAGGGCGTCACCTTCGACTCGGGCGGGATCTCCCTCAAGCCCGCGGCGAAGATGGAGCAGATGAAGTGCGACATGGCGGGGGCGGCGGCGGTGCTCGGCGCCGTGCTCACGCTGTCGCGCCTCGAGACGCCGGTGCGGCTGGTGGCGGTCATCCCGTCGGCGGAGAACATGCCGGGCGGCCGGGCGATCCGGCCGTCGGACGTGCTCACCATGGCCTCCGGCAAGACGGTCGAGGTGGTCAACACCGACGCCGAGGGACGACTCCTCCTGGCCGACGCGCTGCACCTGGCCTGCGCGCGCAAGCCGGACTTCGTGATCGACATCGCGACGCTGACCGGCTCCTGCGTCGTCGCGCTCGGTCAGGAGTTCGCCGGCCTGCTCGGCACCAGCGGGCGGCTCATCGAGGTGCTGGAACAGGCGGGCGGCGAGACCTTCGAACGGGTCTGGCCGCTGCCGATGGTCGCCGCGCACCGGGAGGAACTGAAGTCCACGGTGGCCGACCTGAAGAACGTCGGCGGCCGCGACGGCGGCGCGCTCACCGCGGCCGCCTTCCTCGCCGCCTTCGTGCCGGACGACCTCGCCTGGGTCCACCTGGACATCGCGGGCACCGCCTGGACCGAGAAGGCCGGACCCCTGGGGCCCAACGGGGGCACGGGGTTCGGCGCGCGCCTGCTGGCGCGGGCGGTGGAGATCCTTGGCGGTTAATACAGGTGCACGCGAGCGCCGAATCCCTCGCAACTCACCTGTCTGTAAACGCTTACGGTGATCTTGTCGAGGAACTGACGGAGGTCCTGCGCCGTCGACGCGCTCCTCACGACTGATCGCAGCCTCGTGGTCGCAGCTTCCACAGTGAACCGGCGCACGGCACGGCGATTCCTACACCAGACCCAGGCGTGACGTAGACGCGTTCGATTACGCCCCACTTTGTGCTGTAGACAAGCAATCGATTGTCCAGCTAAGCAACACCATTAGTAGCAATTGCAGCCCATTCGTCAACGGTGTAGATTTCGCAACACTACTATTTTATCATCAGTTAAAAGCGTCCTATGCCTCATCTTGCGGTAAACGCGGGGTCGTGCTTGTCCCTTGTGATACAGCGATTTCATCTTAATGTACCGGTCGGCCCGCTTGTCGTGCGAGGCAAAGAGCAAACATCCAGACGCACACAATAGTGCGACAATATGTGGGTCGTCAAAATCGCGGTGGGCTAACTGTCCGCGTAGGCGGCGTTCTTCGGCATCGACGACAGCATCGTCAATCTCACTTAACTTGCGGGCTCGCTTCAGGTCTACAAGGTAGCCTAGATAGTTGGTTAATCGATTCATTTCGGCGCGGTAAGTCGTACCTCCGATTACCAGCGACGTCTTTGGGTTATCATGGAGCCAATCGAAAAGCGGCGAGAAGTCCGTATGGTCTTTGCACTCACGCTTGAAAAGTCGGTGAAACGAGCAAGTGTCAAGGATGAAACACATATCACAACCCCAGGATCCGTCTCTGTTCCTTTAGAAAGAAATGTCGGAACCCCGGCGGTTGATCTTCTGGATATTCTCCTTGTTCGTCCAACACCATTGGGTATGCTACATTACCTGTTGTCGTTCTTTCAAAGTAGATCACTTGGGTGGTGCCGTTTCCATCCTTCAAATCACGTAGCGATGTACGATACCGATCAATAAGGTAATCACTGTGGGTTTCAATAAAAAGCGTGTGCGATGACCTGAACGCCGCATGGTGTAGTACCTCACCAAGCGCAGCTTGTGCTCTTGGATGAAGGTGAACTTCTGGTTGCTGAATAGCCAACCACGAGCCTTGGCCGTGAGTCAGCAGTTCAACTATAATAGGAAGAACCTGGGAAACACCGTAGCCAACGCTGTTAATTCGAAGCGCCTTTGCAGCGAGTGTAATAGTCAACTCAAATGGCGACGCTGAGTCTTTTCCGAATTTCGTTATTCCGACAGACTCAAATAATCCGCTATCTGCACCGAAAGCGTCGAGCGCTTTCTTGAATTCATTCGATCGTGACCCGGTCGGCAGCTTTTTTCGTACGACGTACGGTGTATGCTCGCCCTGTGGACTATAGGTCTTCGTGTACCCATCGTATGTACGTTTCGGTGTCGTACGTATTGGTGCCATGGCTGCAAAAGACGGAGAAAGTACAGGAAACGGGAAACGGCGGTACTGCTTGTCTGGGTCTTCCTCCGGATACAGGCTATCCATGATAGTAGGAAACATAAGGAATGGTCGTAAATGCAAGTACCGACCAAGATTGCTCGCTAATACTCTATAGCCAGATGTTACGCGATCAGGTGTATCGCGGAGATAAGTAAATACTTCGTGGGGCGACGCATAATCAATATTTGACGAAGCGTTACGGTCAATGTACGCTGCAATCTGTTTATTAGAGATTCTTATAGTGTAAATATCTCGAGCATTTAGAAGCGTAAAGCGAGATACTTCTGGTAGCCCATCCTTAGATTTACGAAAATGAAGCATGTATGCTGTGGCTTGCTCTTGATCTAGTTCGTCGTAGTCGTATAATCCTATCTGGAATTCACTCTTATCGCGCGAGAGGACACTGACGATATCGTTATAGCCTCCAAATTCATATTCGCTAGCGTTAAAATTGAAATTGGCCCAAAATTGGTGCATCGAAAACAAGTCAAGCAACGCCAAGAGCGATGTCTTACCGGTGCTGTTCTCGCCGACCAAAAAATTCACCTTTTTTAGGGAAATAGTCGTTTCATTGAAACCTCGAAAGTTGTTCATGTACACACTTTGCATGCGTGCTACTCCTTCAAACGGACGCTATCGAATTACGACGTGCGACGCAGCTGTTACAGATTCTAGCCCGCACCCGGTTTAATGTCGCGCTTTTCAGGTTCACCCGGGATAGACCACCGGATTGTATGCTCCTGCTGGGAAGAAAGAAATGACCGATATTGTACATAGGAAATAAATGTAGTAACGGCAACGGAACCGATGAACTTCTCGAACACGGAAAACACCCAATTTTGATGTGGATTCGCAATGTCGCGGAAAGGCCACGGGTATGTTATAAGAATGAGTATCGCGAGCAGGCACGCGCCCAAGCGACTAATAATGAATTCGATGCGACGATGGCTCCTCGCGAAACGCGTACGCTCTTCAGAGGTGGCAAGTACCTGGCCCTCGATGATCGTTTCTTTACGTTTACGTTCGACTATTTGTACGGAACGGACAAATTCAATACGCTTCCTATTATTGTTAGCGTAGTCGACAACCTGCTTAACGAGTGTTTCGCAGGCCAATTGAAGAGAGTGAATGCTGGGATTAAGCAAACGTAGAACCCACACGTTGTGTTCCATAGTCAGAGTGCCATATGATTCGGTAGGTGTGTGGGAAAGAACGAGTTTCTTGCTGCTATCAAAGTAATCGACATCCTTGTCATCAAGGGAATCACGTACATCTTTAATAATTCTATCGGCGTGCTGAGAATCCTGAGGGAAATCCGGCCACCAAAAATGTTCCTTAAGAACTACGATCAGCGCCTCTTCCACAGAGTCGGTTGTAAAATTGAGTCTAGCTCGCATTCGTTACCTCATTCGCGTAGCGCCGTACAAAGTATTCCGATGCGGCGAACACGAGACACGGTGTATGCAATAGCTAATCATTGGGAAAGACAATTCGTGCCTCGACACCGACCTCGCGAAGCAAGTAAAGGAGCCCAGCGCCGTCGACCAGCTCGATTGGTTTGTCCTTCGAGAACTCGTATGCATCTGGACCGTACCCTGCGGTCGTTACGAGAATGCCTTTGTTCGCGCCCTCGTTCATCATCGTCCCGTAGAGATCGCGGACGGCAGACACACCGACGGTGTTCCGGTATCTCTTGGCCTGGATCACGACTTTGCCACCGAGGATCGGCCGCGGGTCGAAGGCCACGCAATCGACACCGCCGTCGCGAGACGAGCGCGTGAGCTTGCTCTCCAGGCCCATCTGATTGAATAGATTGGCAACGAGGTGTTCGAATTCGAACGGATTCAATTCTATCAGGTTCGGCCGCGATTCGAGGTCGCCAAGGACATCGGACTGATCCACGAACCGTTTGTCTACCATGTCGAAGTCGACGACCGGCTTGATAGCCTGCGCTTCTGCTGCGCGCGGCGACACCTGGGCGCCGAGGTTGCGCAAGCAGACTTTTTTCTCCACGCGCGATAGGTCGATGTCGAGGAATTGCTGGCGGGTCGTCCGAACAGAAATCAGGTGAGGCCGAATGTCCTTGCCGGTGGCGGGGTCTACGGTCTGGACAAAGCCGTTGAAGCAGACGACGTCGATGTGGCCGCCGTGATCTGCCTCAAGCACCTCGTGAATCGATCGGAGCGCTACCGCAGAAACGATATCCTGGTAGAGGTCCTTGATCTCTGAAGCCTTTCTGGGCTTCTCCGTCACTTTGTCGCCGGCCTTGACGTACCGGTACTCTGCCACTTGCGGGACAACGCCGAGCTCTGGCAACTCGTATTCGACCACCAGCTGTTTGGATTCCGGAACATAGGCGAGCCGAAACTCCTGGGGGAAGTCGTCGGGGTAGTCGGAACGCTCCAAGACCATGCTCGAGTACGCGACGACTGCGTCGGGGGCGCCTGCAGCGTACAACGACGCGAACTCGGAGACTTCTGCGTTACGCTGGTCTTTTTTGCGTTGGAACTCCGTTCTAGATTTTTCAGCCTGGTCTTCGTGGAGCTGGAGAGACGCTTTCCGCGCAGCCTCGCGCTTTACCCAGTCTGCATGAGCTTGGGAGAAGTCGGTGCGGGCGCCCGCCAGCGCATTCTCGTATCGCTTCTTAGCGCCAGGGATGATTGCGGATAAGCCGCGCGGCATGGAAACGCGGTCGAGAAATGCCGCTTCAGTAGGTTCGGGAATCGGGGTCTTGATGTCCTGCGGTGGCCCTGCCTTAGGGAACTCGTCCGCTATGCGCAGTGAGTCGAAAGAGATTGAATCGTCGACGCTTAGCGTATGCTTGAGAATTCCGGAGAGCTCAGCGATGCGGTCTGCAAGTTCTACGTTCTGGCCTTGGACCTCCGCCAACCGCTCCTCTGCGTACTCGATTGCGGCTTCTCGATCTGCAATTTTCTGGGCACGTATTTCACGACGACGCGCTGCCTCGCTTGCGCGCTGCTGCCGAGCGGCTTCTCGAGCGACGGCGGTAATAACGCCGGTCATACTGGATCGTCTCGCCATAGACTGGCTCCTTCAAATGACACGTAAAGGCTGATTCCGTGTCAACCGCGAAAATTGAAACCTTGGTCGTTGACACTCCCTCTGCGTCGAAGACTCTCAGGTAAACCTTGCCGATGGCCTGGGCCGCTCCTCGTTTTATATTAGGCGTGCATCGCTCTGTTGCCTTCATTCCACTCTTTGATTGCGTGTACGCCAGAACTAAAGAGGCTAGCGCCCAGCGATCCAGATGCACCGGAGTACACTGGGCCGATATCCGAAAGGAATTTGTAATTGAGACACACAACTCCGATACCACCGATGATGTTCAGTAGGCCTGAACGCAGCCTAGCGTTCTCAATACGGGTGGCAGTTTCGGTGGCTATTCCGCATGTTAGCCGAGTTGCCATTATGAAGTCAGCGCGAAATTCTTCGACAGATAGGGGACGAATACCCAAAGTACGTTCATAGATCGCGAAGCGCTCGACGAGGTGGGAAACTAGATGTTGGGGGCATTCAGCGGTAATAAGTAATCTACGCTCAGATTCGAAAAATTTCTTCAATACGTTCTTTGACTCGTTCAGTTCACTGAAGTCGTTGTCGTAATCAGCGCACATAGACGAGAATTCACTGAACAACCGTACAGAATCGAGAGATCTCAAGAATCGACAAGTACAAGCGAGAGCCTCTGCTATACACGTCTGGCGGTCGTATCTGTCTAGGCCAACGTCGAGTTTGTCCAAGAAATATCCGACCATTTCTGCTGCGTCGTTCACCGACTCAACGCAACTCAAAGTGCACCTCCTGGACGCGCACGTCGCACAGCCAATCCGATAACGACTGGCATTGACGCGCGCAATGCTGTCTATTCTGTGACGGAACCTCTCCCCAATTTTCCGAGCATTCTCAGATCTGCTTCCGCCACCGCCGCAATCCCGTCCACCTCGTCATCGTAGGCGCGAAGCCCAGCGGCGACTGTCCGAATCTCGTTCGGCCCCCGGGGGTCACCCTCGGGTTCCTTGATCTCGGGGAACACCTCGTCTCCGACGCGGCGCAAGAGCTTGATCGCGCGGGACGTGTAGATTTCGGAAAGGTCCACGACAAGCCCCTCGCAGCTGGTGCCAATCCTGGCTGCGTCCCCGGCGTACGGCGTGTGGAAGAAAAATCCCCAAACTGACAGTGGCTATTCTAGCGACCTGTTGGAGTCGCGTCTAGCGAAAAGAACGAGAGATTGTCGACCCTCGGGCTTCTCCAAGTTGACGGCTGGTGTCGGTCGGGGATAGCCTGCGGTTGCCGTCAACGGAGGCGAAAGAACATCGTGCTTCTCTCAGGATTCTCGGTCGCGGGTAAATGGGTGGACCGTCTTGGCGCCTGACCTGAGGCGGATCGCGCGGCTGGCGACACCCGTCGTCTTCGCGCAGCTGTCCCACACGTTCATGGGGCTGGCCGACACCCTCATGGTGGGGCGCCTCGGAACGGCGGCGGTGGCGGCCGTGGGCGTCGCGACGCTCCTGTTCGCCGTCCTGGCGAACGCGCTCAAGGCCATCGAGACCGGCGTGCAGGCCCTCATCGCGCGGCGGGTGGGCGAGGGGCGCGACGGCGAGGTGGGCCAGATCCTCGGTTCGGCGATGGTGGTGGTCTTCGGCGCCGGCGCGGTGGTGTGCGTCCAGGGTCTGCTCTGGCCGGAGTTCTGGGTGTCGCTGGTGCTGGACGACCCGACCGTCCGCCAGCTCGGAGCCGGCTACCTGTTCTGGCGGTACGCCTTCCTGCTGCCCTTCCTGCTCTACTTCCACGTCCGCGCCTGCTTCGACGGCATCGGCTGGACGCGGATCGGCATGTTGACCGGGATCGGCATGAACGTGGCCAACGTGGTCCTGAACTGGGTGCTGATCTTCGGCAATCTCGGGGCGCCGGCGCTCGGCGTGAGGGGGGCCGCGATCGCGAGCGGGATCTCGAGCGTCCTTGCCACCCTGGCGATCGGCAGCGTGGCCTTGCAGCGCCCGATCCGGCGCCGCTTCCGGTTCTTCGCGCGGGGCATCGTGAGCCGCGAACAGATCCGCCGGCTGCTGCGCGTCGGCTGGCCTCCGATGCTGCAGGCGGCGGGACTCGTCGCCGGACTGGTCGCGTTCTACGTCATCCTGGGCCGGCTCGGCACCGTCGCCGTGGCGGCGGGCAACGTCGTGATGCGCATCGCCAGCGTGTCGATCATGCCGGCCATCGGGATCGGCGTGGCCGTTCAGACCCTGGTCGGCCAGAGCCTCGGCGCGCGCGACGAGCGCGGCGCCGTGCGAGCGGGCTGGGGCGGGGTCGCCCTCGCCGCATCGTTCATGGCGCTGCTCGGCGTGGTCTTCCTGCTGTGGCCGGATCCGCTGCTCGGCGCTTTCGTGAAGGACCCGGCGTTGATCGCGGCCGGCCGGCCCATCCTCTTCCTCACGGCCGCGATCCAGACCATCGCCGCCGTGGGCCTGGTCCTCGGCGCCGCGCAGCGCGGCGCCGGCGCGACGCGCACGGTCATGCTGGTGGATCTGTTCACCGCGGCGGCCGTGCTCCTGCCGGCAGCCTGGCTCGGCGCGATCTGGCTGGGCGGCGGCCTGTTCGGCGCCTGGCTGGCGTTCCTGGCCTGGCTGCTGGTGCACGCCGCGGTCATGGCCTGGCTCTTCCACCGCGGCGCTTGGTTGCGCGTGCGCATCTGAGGTAGCTATCCGTGAGCCCCGACGCCAACATCCTGACCGTCCGCCAGCTCAACGAGGCCATCCAGGGCGCGTTGCTGGCCGCGTTCCCGGCGCCGGTGTGGGTGCGCGGCGAGATCCAGCGCTTGCCGGCGGATGCCGCGCGGCGCAAGCACGTCTACTTCGAACTGCACGAGGCGCGCGGGGGCGAGGCAGCCGCCTACCAGGTGCCCGTCGCGATCCTCGGCTGGGATCGCGACCGCTTCGGGCTCGGCCGCTACCTCGACGGCAGCGACCCCGAGTTCCAGCTGCGCGACCAGCTCGAGGTCTGCTTCCAGTGTCGGGTCGACTACTATCCGCCGTACGGCAAGGTGCAGCTGCGGATCGTCGGCGTGGATCCGTTCTTCACGCTCGGCCGTCTCGAGGCGCGCCGCCGCGAGGTGCTCGCCGCCCTGAAGGCCGCCGGCTTGCTGACGCTGAACCGCTCCCGGCCGCTGCCGGACCTGCCGCTGCGGGTCGGCCTCATCACCTCCGCGGGCAGCGCCGCCGAGCGCGACTTCCGCTCCAGCTTGACGGCCTCCGGCTACCCGTTCGCGGTGGACCTCGTCGACTGCCGCATGCAGGGCGACCAGACGGCGCCGCAGGTGGTGCAGGCCCTCGCGCGCCTCGCCGGTCGTGCCGTCGACGTGGTGGTCATCACGCGCGGCGGCGGTTCGCGCGCCGACCTCTCGTGGTTCGACCAGCAGGCGCTGTGCGAGGCGATCGCGCGCTGCGCCGTGCCGGTGGTCACGGGCATCGGGCACGAGATCGACCGCAGCCTCGCCGACGAGGTGGCCCACACCGCGTGCAAGACCCCGACGGCAGCGGCCGAGTTGCTCGTGGGGCGGGTGCGCGCGGCGGACGACCGGGTGCGACAGGCGGCGGCGGCCCTGGCGCTGGCGACCGCGGCGACGTTGCGCGACGCCGAGGACCGCCTTGCGGGAACAGTCCGGCTCGGCGCCCTGGCCGAACGCGCCCTGCGCGACGCGAGGATCCGCCTGCAGGGGCAGGCCGCGCGGCTCGACGCCCGGGTGGCGCGCCGGCTGGCCGCGGCGCAGCAACGACTGGACGCGGCGGCCGGCGACGTCCGGCTGGCCGCCACCCACCGTCTGGGGGCGGCAGGGGAGCGGACCGGCTATCTTGCCGGGAGGTTGGCGCGGGAATCCGCGCGCCGGCTGCGCTCCGCGGGCGAACGCCTGGCGCACCTGGACGACAAGGTCCGGCTGCTCGACCCCGCACGACTGCTCGAACGCGGCTACACGATCACCCTCGACGGTTCCGGTCGCCTGCTGCGGGCGGCCGGCGGCCTGCAACCCGGCGACCGCCTGCGCACCCGGTTCGCCGATGGGCACGTGGACAGCACCGTGACCGCGGCCGGCGCGACCCGGCCCCGACGCAAAGGAGCCTCCCGTGGCGGAGAAGAGGACCCCGGTCAGCAAGCTCTCTTTTAGCGAGGCGGTGGGCGAGGTCGAGGCCATCGTCGCGCGCCTGGAGAACGAGGAGATCGACATCGACGAGCTGGCGGGCGAGGTCCAGCGCGCGATCGAGCTGGTCACCGCCTGCCGCGCGCGGCTCGAGCACACCGGCGAGGAAGTGCGCGAGATGGTGACGCGGCTCCAGGAGGTCGCGCCCGCCGCGACCCCGGACGAGGACGCGTCCCGGTAGCCATGGCGCCGCTCATCACCGTCACCAACCTGACCAAGGACTACCCGGTGAACCAGCGCCGCGAGGGCGTGTGGGGAGGCGTGATCGACCTCGTGCGCCCGCGTCGCTCGACCCTGCGCGCGGTCAACGACGTGAGCTTCACCATCGACGCCGGCGAGATGGTGGGCTACATCGGCGCCAACGGCGCCGGCAAGTCGACCACCATCAAGATGCTCACCGGCATCCTGACGCCGACCAGCGGCGAGATCCGCGTCGGCGGCCTGGTGCCCTACAAGCAGCGCGTGGCCTACACCCGCCACATCGGCGTCGTCTTCGGGCAGCGCACGCAGCTGTGGTGGGACCTCGCCGTGGTGGAGTCGTTGCGCCTGTTGCAGCGCATCTACGAGGTGCCGGAGGACGCCTACCGGCAGCGCATCGCTTTCTTCACGGACCTGCTGGACATCGGCCGGCTCCTGAACCAGCCCGTCCGCAAGCTCTCCCTCGGCGAGCGCATGCGCTGCGACCTCGCGGCGGCGCTGCTGCACGATCCCCGCGTGCTCTTCCTCGACGAGCCGACCATCGGCCTCGACGTGGTCGCCAAGGAGAACATCCGCGGCTTCCTGCGCTCGGCGCGCGACGAGCTCGGCGTGACCGTCATCCTGACCACGCACGACCTCGGCGACATCGAGCAGCTCTGCCGGCGCCTCATCATCATCGACCATGGCCTCGTGGTCTTCGACGGCGACCTCGATCGCCTGCGCCAGGGTACCGGCCACCAGATGCGCCTGCGCGTCGATCTGCACGAGCCGGCCGACGCCAGCACGCTCGCCGCGCTGACGGAACATCTGCCCGTGACCTGGGCGCCCGGCGACGGACGCGAGCACCGCGCCGAGTTCAGCCGTCTCGAGGTGTCCTCGGCCGAGATCATCCGCCGCGTGGTCGCCTCGGTGGGCGTCCAGGATCTCGCCATCCAGGAGCCGGACATCGAGGACGTGGTGCGCCGGATCTACCGCGAGGGGATCACCGTGGAGGCGGAGCGTGGCTGAGGCCCTGGCCCAGGTCCAGGACTTTGTCGCCTGGCGCCGCGGCCGGCGGGCCACCGTCCGGCTGTACGCGAGCTTCGCGCGCCTGGCCTTCCTGAAGTTCCTGGCCTACCGCCTGCGCTACTACACCGGCGTCGTCAGCTACACGATCTTCGTGGCAGGCAACTACTACCTGTACCGCGCCCTCTTCGCGAGCCGTGCGGCCTCCGGGCAGGAGGCGGTAGTCGGGGGGCTGACCCTCGGCGCCACCATCACCTACGTGATCATGTCGTGGGTCGGCCGCAGCTTCACCTTCAACAACATCGACCGCGAGCTCGCCTCGTCGATCCAGCAGGGCGACATCGCCATGCGGCTGGTCAAGCCGTTCCACGTGCAGTCAGTGCTGATGGCCGAGGCCGTGGGGGAGGCCGTGTTCCGCCTGATGATGTTCACGCTGCCCATCCTGGTCGTCGTGATCCCGATCTTCGGCCTGCAGCGGCCGGCGGACCCGGCGCGGTACGGCTGGACGCTGCTGAGCTTCCTGCTGGGCCTGGGCATCAACAGCCAGATCAACTTCCTCCTCGGCTGCCTCGCCTTCGAGCTCAAGAGCATCTGGGGCGTGCTGCGCGCGAAGGGCATCTGCATCGACTTCCTTTCCGGCGTGCTGATCCCGTTCACGTTCTTCCCCGACTGGGTGCAGTCGTCGCTGCGGTTCCTGCCTTTCCAGGGCATCAGCTACGTGCCGGTGATGATCTACCTGGAGATGGATCCCGGCGGCTCCCTCGCGTCCGCCCTGCTCCTGCAGGCCGCGTGGGCCGCGGGGCTCTTCGTGGCCGGCCGTCTCGTCTGGACCCGCGCCGTGCGGCGCGTGACGCTGCAGGGAGGCTGAGATGATTCTCGGCGTGGCCTTGCTCGCCCTGATGGCCGCGACCGCCGCGCCCGACTACGCGGCGTGGCGGCCGCTGCTCGCGCGGGAGATGGCCGCGCACGAGGTGCGCGATCCGCACGACCTCTACAAGTTCCTGCACCAGGGCGTGATGGGGCCGGGACACGCCGGCGTCGATTCGACCCATCTGCGCGTCTGGCTCGACCGCGAATGGGCGGACCTGCCCGCCGGCGGGGACGCCGTGGCGCGGCCGCCGTTGCTCGTGCCCCTGCGGCCCGACGGCCGCCTGGTGCGCGTCGACCTCGTGCGCGCGCGCGACCTCGCCGGCGACCCGCGGGGCCTGCTCGCCGGGGCCCAGGCCCGCACCGCCGCGGCCTGGCAGGGCGACGTGCCGCTGTTCGCGGCGCTGTGGCAGGCCGCCGTCGCCGACACCGCCCTCTGGTGCGGCCGCCTCGATCCCGACAGCCTGGCCGCGTTCACGGACCGGGCCGCCGCGGCCGGCTGGCCGGCGGTGCACCACGGCGAGAGGTATCGCGAGCGCTGGCAGCCGCACTACCGCGTGGTCGCGACGGAGCTGTTGCCGCCGGGGTGGGGGCCGTGAGCCGTCGTCAACTCGGCATCGTGGGGGCGTACTTTGCCCAGTTCCTCAAGACGAGGCTCGCCTACCGGACCGACTTCTTCGTCGACCTGGTCGCGAACCTCCTGGCCGTCGGCGCGCAGCTCGCGGTCCTCGGCGCGCTCTTCGGCAAGGTCGAGGCGCTGCAGGGCTGGAGCTACCACCAGGTGCTGTTCATCTACGGTTTCAGCCTCCTGCCGCTCGGCCTGTTCAACCTGGTGAGCGTCAACCTGTACGGGTTCGCCGAGAAGTACATCGCCGAGGGGCATCTCGACCGGGTCCTGCTGCGGCCGGTCAATCCGCTGGCGCAGGTGATCTTCGAGTCGTTCAACATCTCGGGCCTGAACGAGATCCTCCTCGGCCTCGGCATCATGGCCTATGCGGGCGCCGGCCTGGACCTGGCCTGGTCGGCGGCCGACGTGCTGGCCGTGCTGGTGCTCACGCCGGCAGCCGCGCTGGTGTACGTCGGCGTGTTCCTCGGCCTGACCTGCGTGTCATTCTGGTCGGAGGACCGGCTCGGCCTGGCGCCGCCGGTGTACAACGTGATACGCTTCAGCCGCTACCCATTGACGATCTATAGCCGGTGGGTGCAGATTTTCCTGATGTTCGCGCTCCCTTTCGCCTGGGTCGCCTTCTATCCGGCGACGTGGTTCGTGGGAGCGCCCGAGTTCCGCCGCCTGGCGCTGTTCACTCCCCTGGTGGGGCTGACGGTCTTCGGGCTGGCCTACTCGCTCTGGAGCCGGGGACTGCGACGGTACGGCAGCACCGGCAGTTGATCCGCGAAAGGGGACGACATGTTCGCCAAGCGTTGTTTGGTGGCCCTCGCGTGCGTCGTGCTGGCGGCGCCCGCTCTCGCCTCGACCTGGTGCGGTCAGAACGGCGTCGTGCGCCTGTCGTTCACGGGCGGCGAGGACCTGGTCTCGGTGACGACGGCGGCGCCAGGCGAGGGCGGCGTCACGCTGGTCGACGTCTGGGCGTTCCTCGACGAGGTGGAGCCGATGGCGCGCGACGGCGAGGTGTTCCTGGCGATCGGGGGCTTCGAGTTGAAGCTGGTGATCGAGGGGGCGAAGGGCACCGTCGTCAAGCAGGAATTCCCCTTCCCGCGCCTCAGCATCGGCAAGGAGATGGGCCACTGCGTCGTGGGCATCGATCCCTCGGCCCGGCTGGTGAACGGCCGCACCGAACTGGTCCACTGGCAGGTCATGTTCCCGCAGCCGCCGCAGAAGGTGATCTTCCGCCTCGATCCCGAGGTACTGCCGAGTTGCAAGACGGTCGAGGGTTGCCCCGGCAGCGGGTCGTTCGCGCTCTACACGGGCACGGTCGACGCGAAGCAGGTCAGCGACATGTTCGGCGCCGGCTGCGTGCCGGCATACCTCAACTGGCCGCAGGCGCCCGAGGTGAAGCCCCTGCTCGGCACGTCGCCCTGGCGGGAGGTGGGGGTCTACGCCCCGCTAGCCGGCCAGCCTACCCCGCACAGATCTCAATGAGGACGCCGCCGCCGCTGCGCGGGTGCAGGAAGACGATCTGCTTCCCACCCGCGCCGGTCCGCGGCGTCTCGTCGAGGAGCTGCAGGCCGGCCTCGCGGCACCGCTGCATCACCGTGGCGATGTCCTTGGCGGCAAAGGCGATGTGATGCAGCCCGGGACCCTTCTTGGCGATGAACTTGCCGATGTTGCTGTCCTCCGCGACGGGCGCGAGCAGCTCGACGTGTCCGACGGCGCCGGCGCGGTCGAGCTTGAGCATGGCGACGCGGATCTTCTCGCTCGGCACGTCCTCCACGCGCTCGAGCTCGAGCCCGAGCAGGTCGCGGTACAGCGCGATGCCCGCCTCGAGGTCGGCGACGGCGATGCCGATGTGGTCGACGAAGCCGGCGGTGCCGGCGGGCAGACCGAGATGCTGGTCCATGGTCAGTACCTCCGCCGCCAAGAAACGCTCCGTCGTCGCCGCAGGCAAGCGGGTTGCTTCTGATCCCCGCCCGGGGTAGAATTCCCACCTTTCCAGGAGGCACTCATGGATCCACGTGACCGTCAACTCGCCGAGCAGCTCATCTCCTACAGCGTCAAGCTGCAACCCGGCGAGAAGATCTACCTCGAGATCAAGGGACGCCACGCCCTCTCGCTCGGCCACGAGCTGGTCCGCGCCGCGACCCTCGCCGGCGGCGTGCCGTTCTGGTACTTCAACGACGAGGAGCTGAGCCGGCCCTTCATCCAGCACGCGGGCGAGGCGCAGTTCGAGGCCTGGGGCCGGTTCCATCGTCCCATCATGGAGGCGGTCGACGCCTACATCGCCGTACGCGGCTCGACCAATCCCTACGACCTCGCCGACATCCCCGGCCAGCAGATGAAATGGCACGACAAGGCTTACTGGGACGAGGTGCACACGCCCGTGCGCCTCAAGAAGAAGTGGTGCGTCCTGCGCTACCCCAATCCCGCGATGGCCCAGCTCGCCGAGACCTCGACCGAGGCCTTCGCGAACTTCTATTACGACGTCTGCTGCCTCGACTACGCGAAGATGAGCCGCGCCATGGACCCGCTCTGCGAACTGATCGCGAAGACCGATCGGGTCCAGCTCAAGGGGCCGGGCACCGATCTGTCCTTCAGCATCGCCGGCCTGCCCGCCGTGAAGTGCGACGGCGGCCGCAACATCCCCGACGGCGAGGTCTACACCGCGCCCGTGCGCGACAGCATGCACGGCGTCATCCAGTACAACGCCGACACCGTCCGCAGCGGCGTGCGGTTCAAGAACGTGCGCTTCGAGGTGCGGGACGGCCGCATCGTCGACGCGACCTGCGACGGCGACGTCGCCAAGCTGAACGAGGCCCTCGACATCGACGAGGGCGCCCGCTACTTCGGCGAGTTCGCGCTCGGCGTGAATCCCCACATCACCCGGCCGATGCTCGACACGCTGTTCGACGAGAAGATCCGCGGCAGCTTCCACCTGACGCCGGGCAACGCCTACGAGAAGGCTTTCAACGGCAACCGGTCGGCGCTGCACTGGGACATCGTGTGCATCCAGACACCCGAGTGGGGCGGCGGCGAGATTTGGTTCGACGACGTGCTCGTGCGCAAGGACGGTCGGTTCGTGCTGCCGGCCCTCGCCGGCCTCAATCCGGAGAATCTCGCGTAGGAGACCCCCAGCCCAGGAGCGTGCGCCCATGGCCACGGAGAAGACCGAGACGCTGCGCCGGCTGAAGTCGCGCCTCCACCAGGGGGGCGGCGACGGCCGCATCGCCAAGCAGCACGAGAAGGGCAAGCTCACGGCGCGCGAGCGGCTCGCGGTGCTCTTCGACGGCGACTCCTTCCAGGAGGCCAACCTCTTCATCCAGCACCGGTGCACGCATTTCGGGCTGCAGGGCCAGGAATTCCCTGGCGAGGGCGTGGTGACCGGCCAGGGCCTGGTCGACGGGCGCCCGGTCTACGCGGCCAGCCAGGACTTCACGGTGGCGGGCGGCGCCGTCGGCGAGGCGACCGCGCAGAAGATCGTCGAGGTCATGGACCAGGCCCTGAAGACGGGCGATCCGTTCATCTTCATCAACGACAGCGGCGGCGCGCGCATCCAGGAGGGCGTCGACTCGCTTCACGGCTACGGCCTGATCTTTTACCGCAACGTGCAGATGTCGGGCGTGGTGCCGCAGATCTGCATCATCTGCGGTCCCTGCGCCGGCGGCGCCGTCTACTCGCCGGCGCTCTGCGACTTCGTCATCCAGGTGCGCGGCACGGGCCAGATGTACATCACGGGGCCCAAGGTGATCGAGCAGGTCACCGGCGAGAAGGTGACCGCCGAGGATCTTGGCGGCGCCGACAGCCACGCGCGGCACTCGGGCGTGAACCACTTCGTCGCGGCCAACGAGGAGGAGGCCTTCGCGCTGTGCAAGCGTCTGCTGGGCTTCCTGCCCGGCAACTACGGCGCCCGGCCGCCGGCCGTGGCGGCGCGGCCGGCCCGCGACGGCGCCGCGCTCGACACCGTCGTCCCCGAGAATCCCCTCGCGGCGTACGACATGCACGACGTCGTCACCGGGGTCGTGGACGCCGGCGACTTCCTCGAGGTCCAGCCCGACTTCGCGCCGAACCTCATCGTGGGCTTCGGCCGCATCGAGGGGGCCAGCGTCGGCTTCATCGCCAACAACCCGCTGCACCGGGCGGGCGTGCTGGACATCGACTCGAGTTGCAAGGGCGCCCGCTTCATCCGCTTCTGCAACGCATTCAACATCCCCGTGGTGACGTTCGTGGACGTGCCCGGCTTCCTGCCCGGCGTGCAGCAGGAGTACGGCGGCATCATCCGCCACGGCGCGAAGATGCTCTTCGCCTACGGAGCGGCCACCGTGCCCAAGATCACCATCGTCACCCGCAAGGCGTACGGCGGCGCCTACCTCGCCATGTGCGGCAAGAGCATGGGCGCCGACCGGGTCGCGGTGTGGCCTTCGGGCGAGATCGCCGTGATGGGCGCCGAGGGCGCGGTCGAGGTCCTCTACCGCAAGGAGATCGAGGAGGCCGAGGACGCGGCCGACGCGCGCGCCCGGTACATCCGCGAGTACACCGAGACCTTCGCGAACCCGTACGTGGCGGCGGGACGGGGGATGGTCGACCAGATCATCGAGCCGGCGGAGACCCGCGCCTATCTCGCGCGGTCGCTGGCCGTGTTGCGGACCAAGCACCAGGCGCCGCCGCCGAAGAAGCACGGGAACATGCCGTTGTAGGGAATCAGGCCCGCTCTTCCCGCTCGCGGCGGGCGGAGGCGGCGAGGGCCCGCTCGATGGCGGCGGCGAGATCCCGATGGCTGAGCGGTTTCTCGAGCACCTCGACGACGCCGGCCACGGTGGCGCGGTCCTCTTCCACGCTGTCGCGGAAGCCCGTCACCAGGATCACCGGCAGGGCCGGGCGCAGGGCGTGGATCTCGCGCGCGAGGCGCAGCCCGGTCAGGCCGCGCATGATCTGGTCCGAGACCACGACGTCGAAGCTCTCGGGCGCCTCCACGAACGCCGCCAGACCCTGCGGACCGCCGGACCGGGTGGTCACCTGGTAGCCGAGCCGCTCCAGGCCCGTGCGCAACATGCTGGCGACCAGTTCCTCGTCGTCCACCAGCAGGATGCGCGCGTGCCGCCCGGCGTCGCGAACGGACGGCGGGCCGGCGCCCTCGGTGCCGGTGGCGCCGGGACGAGGCGTTGCCGGACGCGCCGGGGCGGTCGCCGCCGGCTGGGGACTGGGCAGGGCGCGCACTTCGCGCGCGATGAGCGGGAAGTAGATGTCGATGCGGGTGCCCTGGCCGGGCTGGCTATGCGGGATGGCGGCGCCCTCGTGGGCCGCGAGGATCCGCTTGACCGTGGTCAGGCCCAGGCCGGCGCCGCGGCGCGGCTCCCGTCCGCTGAAGTAGGGCTCGAAGATGCGCGACAACGTCTGCGCGGTCATGCCACGGCCGTCGTCCTGCACCGACAGGCGCACGTAGCTGCCCGATTCCAGCGGCTGCGGCACGGCGTCGCGTCGTTGCTCGATCTGCGCGTCCTCGAGGGAGATCGAGATGGTGCCGCGATAGCGGGGCATGGCGTGGTAAGCGTTGCTGCAGAGGCTCAGCAGCAGTTGCTGCACCTGCGACGTGCTGGCCAGCACCGGGCCGCAGTTCTGGTCGAGGCGGGTGCGGATCTCGACGGTCTCCGGCAGGATGTCCTGCAGCAGCTTCACCGTCTCGAGCACGATCCCCTGCAGGCGTTGCGGCTGCCGTTCCTGTTCGGCCCGCAGCTCGAAGTCGAGGATCTCGCGCGTGAGCGAGCTGGCCGCCTCGCCGGCCCGCAGGACCTGCTCCAGATTGCGCTGCACCGGATGCTTGACGTCGAGCTCGTCCATGGACAGGCGGGCGTGGCCGAGGATCGCGGTCAGCAGATTGTTGAGGTTGTGGACGATGCTCCCCGCGAGGATGCCCAGGGCCTCCATGGCCTGGGCGCGCTGCAGCTGGTCGCGCAGATGCTCGGCCTCGGCCTCGAGTTGCGAGGCATGGCGCCGCCGGCGGCGCTCAAAGAGCACCCAGGCCAGCCCGGCCCCGGTCGCCATCCCGCCCAGTAGGAGCAACCAAGCCATCGAATTGGCTCCCGAAAGTTAACGAGTACCGTCCTCGCGATTCAATGTAGCTCATGTTGGTAGGATCTGACTACTATCAAGATCGAACACCGCAGGATTCGGGCGACCGAGCGTACCCCGGGAGGGCAACCATGGAACTAAGCGAGATCACGTACGACGTCGCGGATGGCGTCGCCACCGTCACCGTGAACCGACCGAGCCGGCTCAACGCCCTCGATCGTCGGACCATCGAGGACCTGCACCAGGTCGCCGGCGCGGCTGCCGCCGACCAAGGGGTCCGCGTCGTGATCCTGACCGGCGCCGGCGAGAAGGCCTTCGTCGCGGGGGCCGACATCACCGAGTTGAAGGGGTTGCCGGCGCCAGCCGCCGAGCGCTACGCGACGCGGGGCCAGGAGCTGATGTGGCGCCTCGAGAACCTCGGCAAGCCGGTGATCGCCGCCATCAACGGCTACGCCCTCGGCGGCGGCCTGGAACTCGCGATGGCCTGCACCTTCCGCTACGCCGCCGAGAACGCCCGCCTCGGGCTGCCCGAATGCTCCCTGGGTCTGATTCCCGGTTTCGGCGGCACGCAGCGCCTGCCGCGGCTCGTCGGCCGGGGGCTCGCGCTGGAGATGATCCTCGCCGGTCACCAGATCACCGCGGTGGAGGCGCTCGGGGCGGGTCTCGTGCAGAAGGTGGTGCCGGGACCGGATCTCATGGGCGTGACGAAGGAGACGGCCGCCCGGATCGCGACGCGGTCGCGGGTCAGCACGCGCGCGGCGCTGAAGGCCGTGGCCGAGGGCTTGAACCTGCCCGCGGACGGCGGGTGCCGGCTGGAGGCGGCGTATTTCGGCGTCGTGGCGGCCAGCGCCGACGCGCGGGAAGGGTGCGGCGCTTTCCTGGAGAAACGACCTCCGGTCTTCAAGGACGAGTGACGTTCCGGACGCGCGCGAACGCGCTCATTGAGAGGCGGTTTCGGCCAATCATTTCTTTGTCCGGCCTGGGCGAGTGATTATGTTTGGCGCGTAGCTTTTTGCGCTTTCCTTCCGCCCTGAGGTGATCCATGACGCAAGACAAACCGTACATGGAAGTCGACCCCGAACTCTGCAAGGGCTGCCAACTCTGCATCGACGTCTGTCCGAAGGAATGCATCGAGATCAGCGAGAAGCTCAACAGCTCCAGCTACCATCCGGCACAGTACACCGGTGAGGGTTGCACGGGCTGTGGCCTGTGCTTCTACGCCTGTCCGGAACCCGGCGCCATCCGGGTCGTGAAACCCTAGCCGTTCGAGACTCTTGCCGCCCGCAACTCATTCTGACCGGGGGTGCCGACATGGCCAGACAGTTCATGAAGGGCAACGACGCGATCATCGTCGGGGCGCTCGCCGCCGGCTGCCGTACGTACTACGGCTATCCGATCACGCCGGCCAGCGAGATCGCGCACGCCGCGGCGCTGCACTTCCCTGCCCTCGGCGGGGTGTTCATCCAGGCGGAGAGCGAGGTCGCGGCGATCAACATGGTCTACGGCACGGCCGGCATGGGCATCCGCACCATGACCGCGTCGTCCAGTCCTGGCTTCAGCCTCAAGCAGGAGGGCCTCAGCTACATCGCCGGCGCCGAGTTGCCGTGCGTCGTGGTGAACATCGTGCGCGGCGGGCCCGGCCTCGGCAACATCGCCCCCGAACAGGCCGACTACTTCCAGATCACCAAGGGCGGCGGTCACGGCAACTACCGCCTGATCTCCCTCGCGCCCAACAGCGCCCAGGAGATGTGCGACCTGACCATGCTCGCCTTCGAACTGGCCGACAAGTACCGCAACCCCGCCTGCATCATGGCCGACGGCATCACGGGCCAGATGATGGAGGTGGTGCAGATCCCCGAGGCCAAGCCCTGCACCTTCGACCACACCAGCTGGGCAGTGCGCGGCGACGAGGCGACGCGGCAGAACCTGATCAGCTCGATCTTCCTCGAGCCCGTGGAACTCGAGCAGCACAATCTCAAGCTCGACCGCAAGTACCAGGAGATCAAGGCCAACGAGGTTCGCTACGAGGAGTACCGCACCGAGGACGCCGAACTGGTGGTCATCGCCTACGGCGTGGTGTCGCGCATCGTCTACTCGACGGTCGACCGCGCCCGCGAGATGGGCCTCAAGGTCGGACTGCTGCGGCCCATCTCGCTGTTCCCCTTCCCGGCCGAGCCGATCGCGAAGCTGGCGGGCCGCGTGAAGAGCCTGCTGGCCATCGAGCTCAGCACCGGCCAGATGGTCGAGGACGTGCGTCTCGCCGTCGAGGGCCGCTGCCCGGTGGGCTTCTACGGCCGCTGCGGCGGCATGGTGCCGACGGGCAAGGAGATCATCGAGCAGTACCAGAAGATCCTCTCCACCTCGGAGAAGATCGCGGCCGGAGGTGCGAACTGATGGCGAAGGTCTACGAGAAGCCAGCCGGGCTCTACAGCGAGTTCGAGCGCAAGACCGCCGGCAGCAAGAAGACCACCCACTACTGCCCGGGCTGCGGACACGGCAATGTCCACAAGATGATTGCCGAGGCCCTCGTCGACCTCGGCATCGCCGAGCGCTCGGTCTTCGTCAGTCCCGTGGGCTGCTCCGTATTCGGGTACTACTACTTCAATAGCGGCAACTTCCAGGCCGCGCACGGCCGGGCTCCCGCCGTGGCGACCGCCGTCAAGCGCACCAATCCACAGTCCATCGTCATGAGTTATCAGGGCGACGGCGACCTCGCGGCGATCGGCACCGCCGAGACCGTCCACGCCGCCAACCGCGGCGAGAACATCTCGGTGTTCTTCATCAACAACGCGATCTACGGCATGACCGGCGGCCAGATGGCGCCCACCACCATGATCGGCCAGCGGACGACGACCACGCCCAAGGGCCGTCTCGAGGAGATTCACGGCAACCCGATCCGCGTCTGCGAGATGCTGGCGACCCTGCCCGCGCCGACCTACGTCACGCGCGTGGCCCTCGGCGACAGCAAGCAGATCATGCAGACCCGCAAGGCCATCCGCAAGGCGCTGCAGATCCAGGTCGAGGGCAAGGGCTACAGCTTCGTCGAGATCCTCTCGCCCTGTCCCACCGGCTGGAAGATGGACGCCCCCGAGGCGCGCGAGCATCTCAAGGAGATGGAGGCCGTCTTCCCGCTCGGCGTCTTCAAGGATCTCAGCGAGGAGCGCGAGGCCGGCAGCTGGGACCGCGTCTCCAAGCCCTTCGACCCCGCCGCGGTGAACGCGTACCTGCAGGCCCTCGACTCGCCGCTCGGCCGCGAGCCGCTCGCCTTGCCCTATGAGTTGAACTGCAAGTTCGCGGGCTTCGGCGGCCAGGGCGTCCTCACTCTGGGCCTCTTCCTGTCGCAAGTCGGGATGAAGGCCGGCCACCAGGTCTCCTGGTTCCCCGCCTACGGACCCGAGATGCGCGGCGGCACGGCGAACTGCTCCGTGAACATCTGCCAGGATCGCATCGGCGCGCCCACCGTCGAGCACCCGAACGTGCTGGTCGCCATGAACCAGCCGTCGCTCGAGATGTTCGAGAAGGAAGTCGCCGAGGGCGGCTGGGTCCTCGCGGACAGCTCGATCTGCACCACGCGTCCCGACGACAAGCGCCACAAGGTGGTCATGATCCCGGCGGCCGAGATGGCCGATTCCGTCGGCACCCCGAAGGTCGCCAACGTGGTGATGCTCGGCGCCCTCTGCGCGGCGACGGGCATCTTCCCGGCCGACTTCGTGAAGGACACGCTCAAGATCATCGCGAAGAAGAAGGACCTCATCGAGTTGAACACCAGGGCCTTCGATGCGGGCTGGAACTTCGTGAAGAACGGCGCGTAATACGACGTCTGGATTCGGTGCGCTGGAAAGGTGACGACCCCGCGGGAAACGGCGGGGTCGTTGCTATATGCGACGGGCAGGCCGGGGCGCTCGCTCCGGTCCGTCGCAACTTGACATCTGCCGGGCGACTGGCCGTAATACCCCCGAGCCGCCATGGCAAGGAGGCGTGGTCATCGATCGTCGGCGATTCATCCGGGCGCGGGAGATCTTCACGGACGCGCTCGCGGCCCCGGCCCGGGAACGCGAGGCGTGGCTGGAGAAGGCCTGCGCCGACGACGACCAGCTCCTCGCCGAGGTCCGCTCCCTGCTCGCCAATCACGCCGACGGCGAGGACCTGCTCGACGTGCCGTGGCCGCGTCGGGGGACGCCCGCCCTGCCGGCGCAGATCGGGCCGTACCGCGTCCTCGACCACATCGGCGAGGGCGGCATGGGGGTCGTGTATCGTGCCGTGGCGCTGGACGGCGGCGACGACGCCTCCGTCGTGGCGCTCAAGGTGCTGCGTCCCGGCGTCGTCACGCCGCAGGTCGCGCGGCGATTCCGACGCGAGGTCGAGGTCCTGCGGCGTCTGGACCATCCGGGCATCGCCCGCCTGCTCGACGCCGGCACCGCTGACGAGACGCCTTACCTGGCGATGGAGCATGTCGCCGGCATCACCCTCACGAGATGGCGCGAGGAGGCGGGAGTCTCGCCGGCCGCGCGGCTGCGGCTGCTGGCCGACCTCGGCGACGCGGTCCACTTCGCGCACCAGCACGGGGTCATCCACCGCGACCTGAAGCCGGAGAACATCCTGGTCACGGCCGACGGAAGCCCCAAGGTGCTCGACTTCGGCATCGCCAAGCTCGCGGGCGACGACGCGGCGACGCAGACGCTTGCCACGCAGACCTGGCAGCTGCTGGGCACCATCCGCTACATGAGCCCCGAGCAAGCGACGGGCGGGCCGGAGGCGATCGATGCGCGCAGCGACATCTATGCACTCGGCGTGATCGCGTACGAGTTGCTCACCGGCGAGCTGCCCTACGACCTGAGTCGCCTGTCGACGCCGCGCGCCCTCCTCGAGATCACCACCGCGCAGCCGCGCGGCCTGGCGCGCCAGGGGGGCGCGATCCCCGCGGACGCGGAGCTGATCGTCCTCAAGGCGCTCGAGAAGCGCCCGCAGGACCGGTACCAGTCGGCCGCGGCGATGGCGGGGGACCTGCGCGCCCTCGCGGCGTCGGCGCCGATCTCCTTGCGGCGCCCAGGCGCCGTGGCGCGGCTGCGGCGGCAGCTACGGACGCGACCGCGGGTGCGACGGCTGGCGCTGGCCCTGGCGATCGCGAGCGTCGCGGTCGTCGCGACCATCGTGTTCGCGCCGAGGGCGCCGCGGACCGAGACCACGACCTGGACGGACCTGTTCGCGCAGCTGGAGGAGGCCGACCAGCGGCGACACTCCGGACCGCAGACAGCCGCGAACTTCGCGTCGGCGGTGGCCCTCTACCAGCACGCGCAGCAGGACCTCGGGCGCCTGCCGATCGAGTCCTACACCACGGATCTGAATCGGTACATCAAGTGGCGTCTCGGCGAGCTGCACTATTTCCTCGGCGAGATCGACCACGACCCGGGCCTCTTCGAGGAGGCGAGGGGCTACTGGCGCGACGCCAACTTCCTGACCTGGACCCGTGGCTCGGCGACGTTCCTGCCCAGATCGACCTCCGTGCGCGAGAAGGTCCTGCGGCTCGGGCATCACCATCCGAGCTCGGCCATCGGCATGGCGCTGGGCGCCCTGGCGGATTTCCGGGCTCCGGTCACGAACCTGCGCGGAGCGGCGGCGGCCTACGAGGGCGCGATCCGGCTGCACGGCGAAGGCGACCTGAATTACCACGACCTCAGTGTCGGGGCGCCGGAGCGGGCCATGGATGGCGCGTACGCGCGCCTCAATCTCGGCGCCACGCTGTCCGAGCTGGGGGCGCTGGTCGACAGCGTAGCCGTCATCGATCGCGGCCTGGCCGAGTTCGCCGCGGCGGCGGCCTCGGGGGGAATCACGGCGAACGACGGGCGCGCGCTGATGCACCAGGTCATCGGCCAGGGCCATCTGCGACGCGCGGAAATCCAGCGCCGACTTGGCCTCTCGGACGCCGTCGCGGCGGACATGGACAGCGTGTGGGTGCACCTCGATCGGGCCCGAGATCTCCGCGATCTGGGGGACGGCCGCGGCTACGCGACGCTGGCCCAGCTGCGCGGTCGTGCGTTCGCGGTCACGGCGGACCTGGCCGTCGCGGACGCGGCCCGTCGTCTCGCGCTCGCGCGGGCCGACTCTTCTCTGCGCGACGCCCTGTTGCCGCTCGCGACGGACGCGGACGACTTCGCCTGCGCGCCGATCTGGGCGGACCTTGCGACCGTCCTGGCGCAGCGCGCGAGCCTGGACCCCGATCCGGCGGTGTTCGCGGCCTGCGACTCGCTCCTCGACCTGGCCGCGAGCGCGACGGATCCCGCGGAACGGTCGGTGCAGCATGCCGAGATCATGTGGCAACGCGGATTCGTCATGGCGTTGCGCTGGTCCAGCACCGGCGCGAGTGACGACAGCGTCGCCGCCGCGAGGGCGCTCATCAGGGCGGGAGCCGCCGTGGCGAGGCAGGAGTACCCGGCGTTGCATCGTCGCATCGACGAGGCGGCCCGCCGGCTGGGCAAGATCGCCGACTGAACGTCGACCTGCCGCGCTCTACGGCGCGAGTTCCTTCCGCAGCCACGCCTTGGCATGGGTCCATTGCTCGCGCACCCAGCGCTCGGAGATGCCCACTTCCCGGGCGATCTCGGCCTCGGTGAGCCCGGCGAAGAAGCGCATCTCGACCACGCGGGCCTCGAGGGGATCGAGTTCGGCCAGCTTGTCCAGGGCGCGGTGGATGTCGAGCATGTCGTGGAAGTTGCGGTCGTCGATGACCGTGGACTCGTCGAGGGTGATCGCCAGCGCGCCGCCGCCCCGTTTCTGCGAGTTGCGGTGGCGGGCGTGGTCGACCAGGACCTGGCGCATCGCGGCGGCGGACAGGGCGAGAAAATGCGTCCGGCCCTGGACGTCCAGCGCCTGCTGTTTCTGGAACTTGAGATAGACCTCGTTCACCAGCGCCGTCGGTTGCAGCGTGTGGTGCCGTCGCTCGCGTTTCAGCCGGCTCGCGGCGAGTTCACGCAGGTGGTCGTAGACCAGGGGCATGTACTCGGCGAGATGGTCGTGGGGGGGCGTGGGCTCGGACGACATGGTGCAATCTCGATGTTGGCGACGACTCCACGATCCTCGGCGGACGGCACGATGCTACCGGTCCGCGGGCGCCGCGTCAACGGCGCCCGATCTCGCGCGTCCCGTCAGGGGCGGCCGGCCCGCCTCGCGTCCAGGCGGCGCGTGACCTGGCCGAAGGCGATCAGCGCCACTGCCGACGCCAGCGCGACCCCCACGAACACGAACCAGATGTAGTGCGCGTGCGCGTAGGCGTCGGGAACGGGGGCCGTACCGGCGAGCGCGTCCAGGCGCTGCTGCTGCACCGCTTCCGGCAGCTTGGTCGGCTCCGGGCACCAGCGGTCGAGCATCACGCCGCTCATGGCGAAGCCGACGATGTACGAGAGGAACGAGTGCAGGTGGCTGAACCCGAGGTAGAGGCCTTCCTCGCCCTTGGGCGCCTGGAGGGAGAAGTACTCGAGGAAGCGCGGCGAGATGAAGCTCTCGGCCAACCCCTGGAACGCGATGCCGACCACCATCATGAAGGCGACGGGGTGCATGCCGAAGATGTGGTCCGCGCCGATGATGTTGCCCGCGGCCATCGCGAAGGCCGAGATCGGCATGATGAACATGCCCACGGTCATCGAGGTCAGGGCGCTGTAGCGGCGCATGAGCTGCGTCACCAGGGCCACCGTGAGCACCACCACCGCCGGGTTCACGTTGGCGTACCAGGAGAACGCCGCGCCCTCGCCGGCCATGCGCAGCACGTACTTGGGCATGGTGGCGTAGAGCTGGCCCTGGACCAGCCAGAAGCCCGTGATGATGCAGATCAGGATGACCAGCCGCACCCGGCTGCAGACGGCGACCAGGGAGCGCCAGATCTCCGCGACGCTCTTGGTGGGACCCACGCGCTTCGACCCGCGGTAGAACGCGAGCACCGCCAGGAACGCGAGCAGCGTCGCGCCCGCAGAGAACAGGTTCAGCGCCACCAGGCCCTCGTCGCCCATGCTGTCGCGCAGCGGCTTGACGATGGTCTTGCCGCTGAACGACCCGATGTTCACCATCGCGTAGAAGATGGAGTACCCGCGCGCGCGGTTGATCTCGTTGGTCTCCGTGGCGACGGTGCCGGTGATGACCGACTTGATGAACGAGCCGCCGACCATGATGACCAGCATCACGGGAATGAAGAGCCACTTGTAGGCGGTCTGCTCCAGCCCGGTGAAGGTCACCTTATGCCCGTACGTGACCAACCCGGCATCCTGCAGCAGCGTCGGCAGCACCCACATCAGGCCGTAGCCGATCGAGAGCAGGCCGAAGGCGAGGAGCAGGGCCCGGCGAAAGCCGATACGGTCGGCGTACGCGCCGCTGAACGGCGGCAGCAGGTAGAGGCCGGCCGAGAATACGCCCGAGATGACGCCGGCCTGGATGTCGTCGAAGCCCAGGATGCGCGAGAGGTAGAGCGTGATGGCGACGAACACGCCGTACCACGCGGCGCGTTCGAGGAGTTCGACGCCGTTGGCGACCCAGAAGGCGGGGGAAAAGCGCCAGGTGCGGCCCGTCGTGGGCTTGGCGGTGTCAGCGGTCATCGGTGTTCCTTCCACGGCTCGAGGAGGCATCACGTTAGCGTTGCGGGGCCGAATCGCCAAGCGCCGGATTGCCTTGACAGTTTGTCGTTTTGCAGACAGAATGTCTGCGGATTTGTCCGCAGAAAGGCGGCGCCGATGGCCAGCAAGGACGTCGCGCTCGAGACCGCGAAGGGTCTGATCCTCGTCGTGGACGACGAGCCGGAACTCTGTCGCGCCTTGAGCAAGTTATTGAACCGCAACGGCTACGAGGTTCTGACGGCCGGCGACGGCGAGGAGGCGCTGGTCCTCCTGCGCCAGCACGACGTGCACCTGGTCCTCTCCGACCTGCTCATGCCGCGGATGGGCGGCCTCGACCTCCTGAAGGCCGCCAAGGTGCTCGCGCCGGCGACGGAGTTCGTCATCATCACCGGCCACGGCACCATCGAGGCGGCCGTGGACGCCATGAAGATCGGCGCCTACGACTTCCTCGAGAAGCCCTTCTCCACCGCCACCACGCTCAACACGGTGCGCAAGGCGCTCGAGAAGCAGCAGCTCCAGGCGGAGAACCAGGAGCTGCGCCGGCGCCTCGAGGAGATCCAGGGCCAGCACGACATCATCGGCCGCAGCGAGATCATGCGGCAGACCGTCGAGACCGCCCGCCAGGTCGCCAACAGCAAGGCCACCGTGCTGTTGACCGGACCCAGCGGCACCGGCAAGGAAGTCTTCGCCAACGCGATCCACCGCTGGAGCGAGCGGCGCAGCCGCACCCTCGTCAAGGTCAGCTGCGCGGCGCTGCCCGAGACCCTCCTCGAGGCCGAGCTCTTCGGCTACGAGACGGGCGCCTTCACGGGCGCGGTCGGCCGTCGTCAGGGCCGTTTCGACATGGCGCAGGGCGGCACTCTCTTCCTGGACGAGGTGGGCGAGATGACCCTCACCACCCAGGTCAAGCTCCTGCGGGTGCTCCAGGAGGGTGTCTTCGAGCGCCTGGGCAGCAACACGCCCATCAAGGCCGACGTGCGGCTCCTCGCCGCCACCAACGCCAGCCTGCCGGAGCTGGTGGCGAAGGGCCGTTTCCGCGAGGACCTCTACTACCGCCTCAACGTGATCAACATCGAGTTGCCGCCGCTGCGCGCCCGTGGGGAGGACGTGATCCTGCTCGCCAACCGGTTCCTGCAGGTCTACAACCAGAAGAACGACAAGAATCTGCGCGGCTTCACGAAGGCCGCCATGGAGGCCTTGACCCGCTATTCCTGGCCCGGCAACGTGCGGGAGCTGGAGAATTGCGTGGAGCGCGCGGTGGTCCTGGGCAAGGAGACGTTCATCGACACCGACGTGCTGCCCCCGTCCGTGCTGTCCGGCAAGCGGCGCTTCGAGCAGGTCACGCTGCCCGTGGGCACCACGCTCAAGCAGGCGGAGATGCTGCTGCTCGAGGCCACCCTGGAAAGCGCCGGGGGCGACAAGGAGACCGCGGCGAAGATCCTCGGCATCGCGGCCCGGACCATCTACCGGAAGCTCAAGTGACGACGATGGCCGAGGTTAGTCCCTGAGGTTGACCCCCCTGGAGCCCGTTGCTACATTGGAGCCCCCGCCATCGATCCAGTGCTCCTCGACCGCGAGAGTGGCGGAATTGGTAGACGCGCAGGGTTTAGGTCCCTGTGGGGCAACCCGTGGGGGTTCGATTCCCCCCTCTCGCACCATGAGGTTTCTTGCATGACGCAGAATGATTCTCCGTTCCGGATCGCCGTGGAGTCCCCGGACGCCTGCCAGCGCGTGATCAAGGTGCAGGTGCCGCGGACCGAGTTCGACCGCGAGTACCGCAACCGTCTCGCCGAGGCCGTGCGCGAGCACGTCCGTCCCGGCTTCCGCAAGGGCAAGACGCCCCGGGCGACCGTGGAACGCGAGCTCGGCGACCGTCTGCGGGTGGACACCTTCGAGGCGCTGGTGCCCCGGGCCTACCGTGCCGCCGTGGTGGAGCACGAGATCTTCCCGCTGACCGAGCCGCGCCTGGAGAACATGGAGTTCGAGGACGGGAAGGACCTCTCCTTCGACCTCACCGTCGAGGTACGCCCCGAGGTCGAGGCGAAGGACTACCAGAACCTCCCGGTGCGCGAGCGCACGGCCGAGGTCAAGGACGCCGAGGTCGACGAGATCGTGGCCCGTCTGCGCGAGAGCCGGGCCTGGTTCGAGAAGGTCGCGCGACCCGCGGCGGCCGGCGACCAGGTGACCGTGGACGTCACGCCCATCGGCGACGACGGCGCGCTGCTCACCGAGCGGACCATCGCCAAGCAGCACCTGCTCCTGGGTTCGGAGCAGAATTTGCCGGCCTTCAACGACGGCCTCCTCGGCGTCGAGGCCGGGCAGGAGCGGACCGTCGAGGTCGTCTATCCTGAGGACTACCCGAACCCCGAGGTGGCGGGCCGCGCGGTCTCCTTCCGTTGCGTCGTCCATGACGTGCGGCACAAGGTCCTGCCCGAGGTGGACGACGCCTTCGCCAGCCAGCTCGAGGAGGGGCAGACCCTCCTGGAACTGCGGGTCCGGATCCGCGAGCGGATCATGCAGGAGGCCGAGCGCCGGGTCGCGGCGGAGATGGACGAGCAACTGCTGAACGCCCTCGTCGAGCGCCACGACGTGCCGGTGCCCCCGAGCATGCTCGAGGACTACCTGCGCGCCGGCCTCGACGAACTGCACGAGCGCAACAACCAGCTCGGGCGCCCGAACAGCGACGAGGAGGACGGCCAGTATCGCGAGGCGGCGCGTCCCGTCGCCGAGCGGGTCATCCGCGGCCTGTTCCTGCTCGAGTCCGTGCGCAGCCAGGAGAACATCCGCGCCGACGAGGCGGAAGTGGACGACCGGGTCGCGCTCATCGCCGCCGAGAACGGCTTCGATCTCGAGAAATTCCGGGCTTACGTGGACCGGGGCGAGGAGCGCGTCCGCATCCGGCGCGAGCTCGAGGAGCGCAAGACCTACGATTTCCTGCTCTCGCGGGCACAGATCCTGCCTGCGGAGACCACCGAGTAGAGGGACTGCCGCGGCGCCGGCCCGGCGAATCCCACGGGAACGTCGACGGGAAACAGGGTTACACGGAGGAAAAGGAGCAACCATGCTGGTTCCGATGGTGGTCGATCAGACGAGTCATGGCGAGCGCGCCTACGACATCTTTTCGCGTTTGCTGAAGGACCGCATCGTCTTCCTGGGGTCGCCGGTCGACGACACGGTGGCCAACCTCGTCATCGCCCAGATGCTCTTCCTGCAGGCGGAGGATCCGGAGCGCGACATCTACCTGTACCTAAACACCCCGGGCGGGAGCGTCACCGCCGGTCTTGCGATTTACGATACGATGCAATACATTACAAATGATGTGGTTACCATCTGCATGGGCCAGGCGTCGAGCATGGGCGCCGTCCTGCTCGCGGCCGGAGCGAAGGGGAAGCGCTCGGCCCTGCGCCATTCGCGCGTGATGATCCATCAGCCCCTCGGCGGCAGTTCCGGCCAGGCGGCGATGCTGGAAATCTACACCAAGGAGATCCTCAAGGTCCGCGACAACCTGTACGAGATCCTGTCGCGCCACACCGGCCAGGACGCCAAGAAGATCGCGACCGACAGCGACCGCGACTTCTTCATGTCGGCCGAGGAGGCGAAGGAGTACGGTATCGTGGACAAGGTCATCGAGAACCGGGAAGAGCTTCATCCGAAGAAGAAGGACTAGGGCCTCATGAAGCGACGACAGAATGGCAGCCCACAGATGATCAAGTGTTCCTTCTGCGCCCGCGGACAGGACGAGGTGGCCAAGCTCGTCGCCGGCCCGAACAGCGTCTACATCTGCAACGAGTGCATCAAGCTCTGCAACGACATCCTCGAGGGCGAACTCCTGGACGAGGCGACGCTGGCGCCGCCTCAGTTCCCCAAGCCGGTGGAGATCAAGGACTACCTCGATCAGTACGTCATCGGCCAGGAGAACGCGAAGATCTCCCTCGCGGTCGCGGTCTACAACCACTACAAGCGGATCCACCACAAGCCGGGCGCCGGCGGCGTCGAGATCGACAAGAGCAACATCCTGCTCATCGGCAACACCGGCACGGGCAAGACGCTGCTGGCGCAGACCCTGGCGCGTTTCCTCAACGTGCCCTTCGCCATCGCCGACGCGACGGCCCTCACCGAGGCCGGCTACGTGGGCGAGGACGTCGAGAACATCCTGGTTCGCTTGCTGCAGGCGGCGGATTACAACATCCCCGCCGCCGAGCAGGGCATCATCTACATCGACGAGATCGACAAGATCGGCCGCAAGAGCGGCAATCCCTCGATCACGCGCGATGTGTCCGGCGAAGGCGTCCAGCAGGCGCTGCTGAAGATCCTCGAGGGCACGGTGGCCAACGTCCCGCCGCAGGGCGGCCGCAAGCACCCGCAGCAGAAGTACCTCGAGGTCAACACCCGCAACATCCTGTTCGTGTGCGGCGGCGCCTTCCAGGGCCTGGACAAGATCGTGGGCCGGCGCATCGGCAAGGGCACGCTCGGTTTCGGGCGCGAGAGCGAGAACCTGGCAAGGCCGACGGCCGGACGCGACGAGATCCTGGGCCACGTCGAGCCGCAGGACCTGATGCAGTACGGGCTCATCCCCGAACTGGTCGGCCGCCTGCCCGTGGTGACGGCGCTCGAGGAGCTGGACAAGTCCGCCATGGTGCGGATCCTCTCCGAGCCGCGCAACGCCCTCATCAAGCAGTACGAGAAACTCCTCGAGCTGGAAGACGTCGAGCTGGTCTTCGCGCCAGGAGCCCTGGAGGCGATCGCCGACCTGGCGATCGACCGCAAGACCGGCGCCCGCGGACTGCGCTCGATTCTCGAGAGCGCGATGCGCGACGTGATGTTCGACATTCCGTCGCAGGACGACGTACGCCGGGTCATCATCACGCGCGAGACCATCGTGAACAAGGTGCAGCCCGAGGTCATCAGCGGAGACGATTCCGCGGAGATCAGGGAAGCCTGATCCCCGCGAACATGACGCCTCGAACGAGCCCGGCCGTCGCCGCGGCTCGTTCGTTTGCTGCGAGGTAACCATGCCCGCGTCCAAGATTGTGATCCAGCGCGACGGCGAGACCGTCGAGCTGGCCGACCGCCTGCCGCTGTTGCCCCTGCGCGACGTGGTGGTGTTCCCCTACATGGTGACCCCGCTGCTGGTCGGCCGCGCGGCGTCCATCGCCGCGGTCGAGGCCGCGGTGGAACTGGACAAGCACCTGTGTGTCGCCGCCCAGAAAGCGGCCGATATCGAGGAGCCCGGCCCGGACGACCTCTACGACGTCGCCACCATCATCAAGGTGCTGCAGGTCATCCGCACGCCCGACGAGACGCTGAAGATCCTCGTCGAGGGCGTCGCGCGGGTGAGGGTCCGCGAGCTGGCCACGGACGAGACCCACCTGATCGCGCGCGTGGAGGCGCTGCAGGAGGTGGTCGAAACCGGCCAGGAGATCGAGGCGCTGAGCCGCTCGATCAAGGACCGTTTCAAGGAATACGTCCGCCTCAACAAGCGCCTGCCGGACGAGGTGCTGCTGTCGGTCCTGAACCTCGACGAGATCGGCCGCATGACGGACTCGATCAGCGCCTACATCCTGGGCAAGGTGCCGCTCAAGCAGGAGCTGCTCGCCGAGCCGAGCCTCGCCAAGCGCATGGCGCGCATCAACCAGATCCTCGCCAACGAGCTCGAGATCCTCGAGATCGAGCAGCGCATCGACACCGAGGTCCAGAGCCAGGTCCAGAAGAACCAGCGGGAGTTCTACCTCAACGAGCAGCTGCGGGCGATCCGCAAGGAACTCGGCTACGCCGCCGACGAGGACACCGAGGTCGAGGAGTACGTCCGCAAGCTCGAGGAGAGCGACCTCACGCCCGAGGCGCGCGAGGTCGCGCAGCGCGAGATGGCCCGCCTGGCGCGCATGCCGGCGCTGTCGCCCGAGGCGACGGTGGTGCGCAACTACCTCGAGACGCTGCTCGAGTTGCCGTGGAAGAAGCGCTCGCGCGACCGCATCGACACCCGCAAGGTGCGCGAACGGCTGGACACGGACCACTACGGGCTGGAGAAGGTCAAGGACCGTATCGTCGAGTTCCTGTCGGTGTACAAGCTGACGCACAAGCTGCAGGGCACCATCCTCTGCCTCGTGGGGCCGCCGGGCGTCGGCAAGACCAGCCTCGGCCGCAGCATCGCCGACAGCATGAACCGCAAGTTCGTGCGCATCTCGCTCGGCGGCGTGCGCGACGAGGCCGAGATCCGGGGGCACCGGCGCACCTACATCGGCAGCAAGCCCGGGCGCGTCATCGAGTCGCTGCGCAAGGCGGGAACCAAGAACCCGGTCTTCCTGCTCGACGAGATCGACAAGATGGGCTCCGACTTCCGCGGCGATCCCGCGGCGGCGCTGCTCGAGGTCCTCGACCCGGAGCAGAACCGGCACTTCAGCGACCACTATCTGGAGGTGGACTTCGACCTCAGCGAGGTCATGTTCATCACCACCGCGAACAGCCTGCACTCGATCCCGCCCGCCCTCGAGGACCGCATGGAGATCATCCGCCTGCCGGGATACCTCGAGCACGAGAAGCTGATCATCGCCGAGCGCTTCCTGGTGCCGCGGCAACTCAAGCGCAACGGCATCGCGGGCTGGCCCGGCGGCATCCGGCGCACGGCGATCCCGGCGATCATCGACGGGTACACGCGGGAAGCCGGCGTGCGCAACCTGGAACGAGAGATCGCCACCGTCTGCCGCAAGGTCGCCAAGCAGAAGGCCGAGACGGGACGCTTCCCGTCGCCGGTTTCCGCGTCCTCGGTGTCGCGGTATCTGGGCGTGCCGCGCTTCCGGCGGCTCGAGGTGGACGGCCCCCCCGAGGTCGGGGTCGTCGTCGGCCTCGCCTGGACCATGGCCGGCGGCGAGATCCTGGAGATCGAGTCGTCCTGCGTGCCCGGGCTCGGCAAGCTGGTGCTGACGGGCAGCCTGCAGGAGGTCATGAAGGAGTCGGCCGAGACGGCGCTCAGCTACGCTCGCGGCATCTGCAAGGACAAGGATGGGGAGTGGTTCAAGAACAACCAGATCCACATCCACGTGCCGGAGGGCGGCATCCCGAAGGACGGCCCCAGCGCGGGCATCGCGATGGCGACCGCCGTCACCTCGCTCCTGACGGGCCGCAAGGTGCGCAAGGACGTGGCGATGACGGGCGAGGTGACGCTGCGCGGGAAGGTGCTGCCGATCGGCGGCCTGCCGGAGAAGGCTGTGGCGGCGGTCCGGGCCGGCGCGCGGCACCTGATCATCCCCCGGGACAACGAGAAGGAATACCAGGAGCTGAGTCCGATCGTCCGCAAGAAGCTGACGGTGCATCTTGTCGAGAAGATGGACGAGGTGCTCGCGCTGGCGCTGGAGCCGTGATGGAAGCGAGGCTGGTCCAGAGCTGTCCCGACCTGAAGAGCCGGCCCGCCGCCGATCTGCCGGAGTTCGTCTTCCTGGGCCGGAGCAACTGCGGCAAGTCGAGCCTCATCAACTTCGTGCTGCGGACGCGGAACCTCGCGCGCATCAGCAGCCAGCCCGGCAAGACGCGGCTCCTGAACTACTACCTCGTGGACGAGCGGTACTACCTGGTGGACCTGCCCGGCTATGGATTCGCGAAGGTGAGCAAGGAGCAACGCGAACGGTGGTGGGGACTCTTCCGCGGGCTGCTCGCCGAGGCGGTGCGGCCGCTGGCCGTCGTCCACCTGATGGACGTGCGGCATCGCCCGACCGAGCAGGACCGGGAGGTCGCCGGCTGGATCCGCGATAGCGGCCATCCCCATGCGGTGGCCGTGACCAAGATCGACAAGGTCGGCTCGCCGACGCTCACGATGCGCTACGGGCGGATCATCGGCGACCTCGAACTGCCCGCGGACACCCCTTTCGTGCCCACCAGCGCGGTCAAGGGAATAGGCCGCAACGAGTTAATCGGCTGGATGAACGCGACCCTGGCCGGCGTCCGTCGCAACGTTTGACTTGACAGCGCCGTTGCAGATATACTGTCATCGTGTGGCGCGAGGAGAAATGGGGCCTTCATGAGGCGGATGGTGCGATTCGGGAACAACCTGGCGCGGCTCGCGGCTCTGGCCGTCGTGCTCGTCTGGGCCATTCCCGTCGCGGCCACGCCCCAGGACATGGCCAAGTTACCGGTCTTCGAGCCGTACAGGTGCGCGGTCTGCCACGTCGAGAGTCCGGAGAACGGCGGCGACACGACGCTGAACCCATTCGGCAACGATTTCCTCGCCAATCTCCGCCGCTGGAACCTCGCGCTTGCGGAACTGGATTCGGACAGCGACGGCTGTCTCAACGGCGTCGAACTCGGAGACTCGGATGGTGACGCCGTGGCGGACGGCAACACTGATCGGCTCACCTCCAATCCCGGCGCGGCCGACTGCGGCTCGTCGCTCGATGTCACGACCTGGGGCGAGTTGAAAGCCCTGTTCGAATCCCGCTAGACGGCGTCCAGCAGACGCCGGCGGCGGGTCGATCGCGGCTCTTTTTTTTTGGGGCCTGGTGTCACCGCATGGGCCGTGACCCGCGTCCGGGGAGTTTTGCGTGAACAACCGCGTCATTGTCGGCGGTCAATGGGGAGACGAAGGCAAGGGCAAGATCATCGACGCCCTCAGCGAAGGCCTCGATTGGGTCATCCGGTACCAGGGCGGCGCCAACGCCGGCCACACGGTGCAGGTGAACGGCAAGCCCTACGTGGTGCACCTGATCCCGTCGGGGATCTTCCGCGAGGGCGTGCGTTGCTTCCTGGGCAACGGCATGGTCATCGATCCCTGGGCGCTGCGCGACGAGATCATGGCGCTCGAGGAGAACGGCATCAAGGTGCGCGGCCGCCTCTTCGTCGCCGGCGGCGCGCACGTGCTCATGCCGTATCACAAGCGCTTCGACGAGTTGCAGGAGGCGCGGCGCAAGCGCCGCAGCATCGGCACCACCGGCCGCGGCATCGGGCCCGCGTACCTCGACAAGTTGAGCCGCTGTGGATTGCGCATGGGCGACTTGCTGGTCCCGCACGACACCCTCGAGCGGCTGGCGATCGAGCGCATCCTGGACGCCAACGAGGTGCTGCAGGCGAACTTCGACGCCGAGCCCCTGCCGGCGAAGGTGCTGGCGGAGGAGCTGGTGTTCCTCGCCCAGAGCCTGAAAGGGGCCATCGTCGACGCCTTCACCGCGTTGCGCGGCGTGCGCGAGGGTACCGAGTCGGCGCTGCTCGAAGGCGCGCAGGGCACCATGCTCGACGTCGATCATGGGACCTACCCGTTCGTGACCAGCAGCAGCTGCGCCGTCGGTGGCGCGCTGACCGGAACCGGGCTGCCGCCCCGCGCGCTCGGCGAGATCTGGGGCGTGTTCAAGGCCTACTGCACCCGCGTCGGCAACGGGCCGTTCCCGACCGAACTCATGGCCGAGGAGGGCGAACTGCTGCGCCAGCTCGGCGGCGAGTTCGGCGCAACCACGGGACGACCCCGCCGCTGCGGCTGGTTCGACATGGTCGCCGGCCGCTATGCGGTGGACCTCAACGGCCTCACGGGTGTCGTGATCACCAAGCTCGACGTCCTCGACACGCTGCCGGTGGTCAAGGTCGCGCACGCCTACGACATTGACGGCGAGATGCACGCGACCTTCGAGGTCCGGCACGATCAGCTGAACCGGGCCCGGCCCGTCTACACCGACTTCCCTGGCTGGGAGAAACCGATCGGCGACGCGCGGCGCCTCGCAGACCTGCCGGCCGCGGCGCGAAGGTATCTGGAGCACCTGGAGAAGGAGCTCGGCGCCTTGATCGTCGGCGTGAGCGTGGGGAAGGACCGGTCGCAGATGATCTGGACGCCGAGCGGAGTGACCACCTGAGGGTGGTCGGTGGTCGCTCCTTGCCTCTGGGTGGTGGAGGGCGATCGGAATAGGGGGGGCGTCGAGAAGCGCGACGCCGACAACTTGGGCCGCTAGCTCAGCTGGCAGAGCATCTCCCTTTTAAGGAGAGGGTGTCCGGTTCGAGTCCGGAGCGGCCTACCAATAACGACAAGGGGTTACGCGGATCGCGTGGCCCCTTCGTCATTGTTGGTGCTACGTTGGTGCTACAGTTGATCCGTCGATCTCTGATTAACCGTGGATTATCGTTATTTGTTCGCCATCGGAAGTCGCGGGAATACGCGAAAGGTTGTATCCTCGGATTGATAAGGATTGCCTGACCAACGAAGTACTGGCATTCTCAATGCAAGTGCCTTCGTGGCGACCGCTGAAGGGGGGTTTCGTCGTGAACGAAAATCGATCCCAGTTCTACGACGTTCCGCTATATTCAATTCCCGATGTCGCACACCACACGCGGGTACCTGTGGAAACGATGCGCTCATGGGTGGTAGGCAGGAACTACCCTACTGGTAGCGGCCTTCGGCGTTTTGAGCCACTCATCAAGTTACCAGAAGGGGACGAGGGACTTCTATCATTTAGAAATTTAGTCGAGCTTTGGGTGCTCTGTGCGATACGAAGATACCACCGAATCAAGCTTCCCGTCATTAGGAGCGCCGTAAGTTACCTTCGGACTGAATTTGGCCTAGAGCATCCACTCGCCGACCAGAGGATGACCACAGAGGGCACAAGCCTTTTTATCGACCACTGCGGGACCTTCATTGACATCGGCAAGAGCGGGCAACTGACGCTGAGAAAGATGCTCGAGACTTATCTTCAACGTATCGAACGTGACAAATTCGGGGCTGCTCGAACCCTATACCCTTTCGCTGGGAAGATCGAATCTGACCAACGACTCGTATGGATCGATCCTACGATTAAGTTCGGGCGTCCGTGCGTTGCCAACACCAGCATTCCAACCGGCATAATTGCTGATCGGTTCTCTGCTGGAGAAGGGATTAACGAGTTGGCCGACGATTTACGTTTATCGCTATCTCAAATTGAAGAAGCGATCCGTTTTGAGCAAAAAGCAGCCTGATCCACCCATCTTCTTCGTAGACGAGTGTACAGACGGTCGATCATTCTCAGATCCCCTAATTGAGGCCGGATTTGATCTACGCCTATACCATGATTACTTCGAGAGAGGAGAGCAGGACATCGTCTGGATTCCGAAAGTCTCCTGCAAGGGTTGGATTATCCTGACCGGCGACTTTATGCAGGTTCATCGGCGTCTTGAATTGCAGAGGCTATATGAGTCGAACGCTCGCGAATTCGTTGTGAGGGGAAACAACATGAAAGGCGTAGACCGGGCGCATCGCGTGATAGCAAATCGCCGCCGAATATTCGCAGTTGCTGAAGGTCAGGCGCGTCCGTTTATCGCTCATGTCACTGGCTCGAAGGTGGAAGTCAAATTCTCAGGACGCCAGATGCTCGAGGCGCTGAGTAAACTCCGACAACCTGCGCTGCAACTGACGCGACAATTGCCCGAAGTCTAGGCCCATCTCACTACGATCGGGCGCCTACTTCGCTTCCCGCTTACCGCCTTCGATGATCCACAGGAGACGTTCCTCTTCCCGGGCCAGCGCTTCGTCGGTGTTCAGGTGCGCCAGCGAGTCGTCACCAGGCGCGCGGCCAGTGAACATCCCCAGGTGCTTGCCGAGCAGTTCAAGCGCCCTGATCGCGGGCATAGGCTGCCAACGGCGGCGGCCTCCCGGCGGTCGCTCGGGCCTCCGGCGAACGGATCTTGCAGCGCTTCGACGATCGCCTCGCGGACGCGGGCGAGGAGGAGATCCGCCCACCTGGTCATGGGTCTTGCCAGTAGTGCTCGGGGACCTTCGCGACGGGCGGTGTGGCTTTCAGGTCACACCCGCACCACTGACACACCGCCGGCCGACCTTCCACCCGGCCATGGCATCGCGGGCAGAACGGTCCCGATGCGTCCCGAAGTCCGATTGCGCCGAGTAGAGCAGCGGGCGCCGCCAACAACCCGATGACGAAAAACCCGGCGAAGGAATGGCCCTTACTGGCCGCAAGTGCTCCGGCAATTGCGGCCGAAGCGAACCAGCACAATGGTGCGAGGAACAACAATGCACGTAGCAGAAATTCAAGGCTCATTTGCTCCCCCTTTTGAGTCTCCCGCCAGTGAGCACCTCCAGGGCAATCCTACACCAGACTGTCCCTCGATATCTCCATAATTATGTATGTGTACGATAATGCTTGTTTGCGAACGCATCCGCGGCGCCGGCAATGCGAAAGAAAAAGAAAGCGGCCCGAGCGCGGGGGACCGCACCCGAGCCGCCGCCAGCGGCGCGACCGCTACCCGGACCGGCGCCCGGGCCGCAGGTTCGCCTTGCGCCGGGGGAACGCGCCGCCGTCGTGGCCCTCCCGCTTCGCGAGCCGGGCGATTTCGCGGCGCAGCGCCGATTCCCCCAACTCCGCCAGGGAGATCCGGCACCACCATGCAGCATCGCGCGCGGCTTCGATCAGGTCCGCCGGCAGGTTGAGCCCGAGCTTGTCCCGGCCGGGTGCCTTGTCGCCCGCGTCGCCCCCCGCGGTCATTCCGCCAAGTCCTCAACCATGAGACGCAATCCGCAGGCGAGGTCTTGAAGGTGTCCGTAGCACGGTTCCTGGTGCTCCCTCGAGCAGAAGGCCTCGATGTCGATTGCAAGCAGGCGGGCCGTGGAGATCAACGACTCCAAGTACTCGCGGCGCCTCCGAGTCGGTACCTTCTGAATCCAGGGCGCGTAATCGGTCACCAGCAGTCCGTTGGGTGGCCAGGAAATCGTGCCTTCGGCGTCCACGGTGGCTGTCGTTGCAGGTGTCGTCATGGCGTCTCCCTTCGTTGGTTCCCCCGCGGGGGTGTCCCGGCCGGCCGATGATCCGGCCGGCTTCGTCACGCCAGCGCCGCGACCAGGCGGGCAACCTCGCCCCCAAAGTCGGCGCGGGCGTCGTCATAGCGCGTCAGGACGCGCACGTCACGATGGCGGCTGAATTGGGCGACCTTCCGCACGTCTCCGCCGGTCGCGTCCAGGGCGGCCGTGATCGCCGCATGACGCAGGCCGTGGGGGCGAACCTTGAGCCCGAGGTTATCGCCGGCCGCGCGGACGATCCGATGCACGCTGGTGCCGGTCAGGCGATCGCCCTTGCCGGCGCGGTCGAAGTTCACAAAGAGCGGGCCAGCGCAGCGGGGGTGGACCGCGAGCCAGGAGCGCAGGGCGGCGGCGGTCGGATCGGGAAGGGTCACGGCCTCGCGCCCGGTGCGACCCTTGCCGAGAATCCAAACCCGGCCCCCCGCGAGGTCAACGTGTTCAACGTCGAGCCCGACGACTTCCCCGCGGCGAAGTCCGCAGTCATAGAGCAGCCGGAGAATGGCGCGGTCCCGGTGCGCCTTGGGCGCGTCGTTCGCGTCGAGGCTATGCAGCAGCGCCCGGACCCCCGTCCGACCGGGGCCGCGGGTGTCGAGGTACGCGGCCGCCTTGAGCCCGTCCACGTCGAGAGACCAGGGGATCAAGCCCAGGGTGCGGGCCATCTTGACCAGGGAGCGAAGCGCCGCGAGCCGGCGGTTGACGGTCGCCGCGGCGAGTCCCCGCGCCATGAGGTCGGCGCGGTACGCCAGTGCCATCCCGTTTGCTTCGCCTTGGCCGTTGCCGAGCAACCGGGCGGCGGCCCCGTGCACGTCCGCGAGTCCGAGGAAGCCGGCGAAGTCGCGCAGGTCGGCCGCGTAAGCGCGGAGGGTCCGCTCATTGCGGCCAGCGAGGAAAGCGTCTGCCAGGCGGGCGCGGATCGCCTCGGGCGCGGGGGCGAGGGTGGCGGCGGGCTTGGTGGTGGTCGTTTCGGTCGTCATGGCGTCCCCCTTGTTTGCTGTCGTTGTATCTAATTAACCCAATATACCCAAAGGTGTCAATAGTATTCGGCAACGGGGAGAAAAAAAGAAGGCGCAGCCGCCGCAAGGCTTCCGGTCTAGGCCCGGCTCGGGTGGGGTTAGAGCCGCGGTTCCGCCGGCCGCGGGGGCAGCCGCGCCGATTGGGTTTGCCGTCAAACGCGCCAGGATCGCGCAGGGGCAACGCAAGGCTCTTGCGCCGTGTCTCCCCCTCAGTCAGCCGCCGATCGCACGCCATGGGCGAAACAAGGCGCTTCGGTCTCCCTTATGACCATCCGGTCAGGGTCGAGCCGCGCGTCGAATTTGCCGAGTTGCCCATATCGGTTCTTCGCGACGCCCACCCCTCGACTTTGCGGGTCAGCGGGGTCCGTATTCCAAAGAAGAAGCACCACGTCGGCATTGGCTTCAATCGCGCCACAGTCCCGTAAATGTGCGAGATTCGGTTCGCCGCTTTCGGCGCTACGGTTGAGTTGCGAGCACACTACTACGCAGATGTCCAAATCGCGGGCAAGAATGGAAAGGTCGCGGGAGATTTCTTCCAACTCCCCGTTACGATTTTGCGCCTTTGCGCGGTCGGCGACGTGGAGATTCTGAATAAAGTCAACGATCGCAACGCGAACCGGCCGCCTGCGGTGCTGCGCGCGAATCGCGGCAACCACCGCCCCAATTTCTGCGGGGCACCGGCTGTTGATTACAAGGCGGTCCTTCAAGTCTCGTTCGATTTCGTCTCCCGCTTTGGCAAGTGAGACGAAATCCGCTTTCGACAGGCGACCGTCACGCATTGCGGCGCCGTTGATCCGCGTTCGAATGGACACTATACGTTGCCAGAACGAAAGAGCGGGCATTTCGAGGCTGAGCAGGAGCGCGGCGCTACCTTGGTTCGCGACAAGCCACGCAATCTGACCGACAAACGTCGACTTCCCCACCCCAGGGCGGGCGCCGACTATCCAAATTGTCCCGGGGCGTAGACCGCCAGTGTACCGGTCGAGAGTCGGCAATCCGGTAGTCAAGCCGACTCGACGCCCATTCTTCGCATCTTCGGCTTCTTTGAGTACTGCCGTCATTCCGGCCATTGCGTCGATCCAATCGCCGTCCTTCGTGCCCGCGAGTCGCGCCTCGGCGTCACGGCACGTACCGTTGACCATTTCGAGCAGTTCGGTGCACTGGCTCTTGTTGTTGGCCAAGTAGGCGAGTTTCGCGGCTAGAGCCCGCCGAACCCCAGATTCGAGGACCGCCCGAGCATGAGCGCCAACGTGGGCACCCGTGGCGGCTATGGAGGTCGCCTCCCGGAGGATATCGGCCTGTCCATCCGTCAATTCGCGAGTAACCAGTTCGGGCGTTACGTCTCTTCCCTCACGGTGGAGGCTCAGTGCAACATCGAAGATCCGCCCAAGGTCACGGTCCACGAAGTCGTCACCGTTCAAATTCGGCGGCACGTTATCGAGTTCGTTTGGCCAAAGGACAACAGGGCCGACCAGGGCGGCCTCAATAGTGACCATCGGGTCGCACGGCGTGTTCACCATTCTGCCGCCGGAGCTTGTGGCAGAAGCGGGAGCGTCGGCATTGCTTTGTCCGATCGCTCCGACCGCTTGAGCGCCTTGAGCCGGTTGGCCACCATCGTTACGGTCGTGCCGGTGAGGGTGTGCCCGTCCGCCGCGTCGGCGACGGTGGTCCGCGCGCTGCGGGCCATGGTGGCCTCCTTGGCGAGGTCGTGAAGCCATTCTAGCTGCCGGGCCGTGGGGCCATTGAGGGTGTCGATCTTCGGCCAGTAGTCCTCTCCGAGATCGGCAGGCCCCAACCCAGAGGGGAATCCGGGGACGGGGACGCCAGCGGGAGCCGGGGCCGCCCCGGCACGACCGTTGCTTCGCGCGCCCGCGCGCGCGTCCCCCCCTGACGTTGAAGAGGAAGGTGAAGAAGAAGAAGAAGAGCCGCACACTATCTCGCGCACCGTGCCGCACACCGTCTCGCTCACGGTCTCGCACACCGTGTACCCCGATTTAGCCAGCGCAGCAATCAGGCGATTTCGGCCACTAACTTCCTTTTCGGTTGACGGGTCGAGACTGCAAACCTCGCGCAACCAAGCGTCACGCGCCGGGCAGTCAGGGACCGTCCCCAGTTCGATCGCGTAGCTCGTCGCAATGTCCGGATTAGACGGCAGCGATCCACCGATGACGCCCTCTATATAGATCACCCGGCCGCCATCATCGACCAACAAGAGCCCAGCCGCTTGAAGCTCGCGTAGGGCGTTCGAGACGTCCTGTACGTCGCGCCCCAGTTCTTCGGCGAGCCGACCCGGGCCGCATCGCACGATGCCCGCGAGGCAGGTTGACGGTGGACCGCATCTCAGGGCGAGATAGCAGACCATCGCCAGGTCCGACGTGCGCGCGGCGAGTAGACGGTGAAACTCCGCCACGTCGATCCAGCGGCGCGGCGAGACGCGGCGCGGCCTACTCATGGGACAGGCCCCCGCGTTCGCGATCGACCAGCGCGACGGCCCGAGCGAGCGATTGACGCAGGAACGAATGGACCGCGAGATTCGCGAGGATGGCGTCTGCCGACTCGCGGGCGGACGGAATCACCCCGCGCCGTTCCAATTGACGCAGCCGGCCCCACAAGAGCGACGCGCCTTTGTTCCAACCGCCGGAGCGGCCGGCGTCCATCGCGGATTCGACAGCAAGCGCCAACGCCCCCGCGGGGGATGGCTCGTGACGGTTGACGAAACTCGCGCTTCCGTGCATCATGTTCTCGTTCCCTCCGGCCGTCCGCGTAGCATCCAACTGTTGCGGGCGGCCTTTGCTTTGGTCGCGTGACCCGACGAATGGCATGGCTCAACGGCGGCGATCACCGAGATGCCGCGACGTTACACACCCCGGACTCGGCGTACGCTTGCAGGTCGGCGAGGCGGTACCGCACTAGTCGGCCAGCCTTCGTAAACCGGAGGGGCTGCGACCGATGGCAGCGCCACTTGGCGAGGGTCTGAGTGGAGAGCCCGAGAAATTGTGCGGCTTCGGAGGGTGTGAGAAGTCGATCAGCGGAGAATTGAGGGTGGTTCATTGCCATTACTCCCGCGTTGGTTGTTCTGTTCCGACGTAGCCGGAAGGTAGACCAATGCGGATGTCGCGTGGCAGTGTCTGATCCTAGGGATTATGGGCGGGAAGCGTCACCCCCTGCAAAGGGGTCGCCGTAGGCGTGGTGGCCCGAAACTGCTTGCTTAAGGGGTTTGTAGATGTCGTCCCTAGCGGGCCAGCCATCCGAAAATCCTCGAGCCGCGATTCGTTGCACAAGATCGGCAATGGTGTAGAATCTCGACCGCCGTACATAAGACAACTTCAAGTTGGGGAAGTAGAGTTGCGCTGAGCCACATAGGCTCCCGAACAGCCCACACAATGCCTGCATACGTAGCCGGGAGCTGTGACTGCCTGATTGGATCTCGGACTTCACGTTGCGTGCCGCTGCTTCCGTCGCTTCGACGAGCGTTCTTAGATCCCGACTCCAGAGCGGTGGCTTTCCTCTTTCACCCATTTGCGCGACGTAGTCAAAGCCGTGCCGTGAGGCGAATGCATCCGTAATTTCCATGCAACCGTAGTCGAGAGAATCAACCAAGAATGCTGCTCGCTCAAGGAGACCGTGAATCGCTTCTATCTTATCCAGCTCGCTTCGCGGTGATGGGCTCTCGTTAGCGCGTCGAAAATCTCCGGCCGCATCTTCGAGAATTGATGGCAGACTGTGAGTGTCTATTTCGGCTTGATGGTCTGGAAAAATTATCACTCCGCAAAGCGGTTTGCGCTTTCCGAGAAATCTGTCAACAGTATCTTCCGGCGCGAATCGCAGTAGATACAATCGAAGTTCGTCCACCTCACGCCCGGCCATACGGCTCAATTCTCGGAATCCATAGTCATCGCGGACAGGCTTGCTCATGGTCTGCCCTTACTGCGATGCTTCGTCTTAGGTTTGGTCGTCCCGGCGTCTCGGATCGCGGCCGTTGCTCTCTCCACCGACTCCCGCACAGGATCTAGGCTCAACCTCGCGTAGATCGCTGTAGAACCCGGATTCACATGGCCGAGGCTACGCCCGATGATCGGCAGAGACGCCCCCGCGGCGGCCTGCCAGCTTCCGAGTGTCCGGCGCAGGTCGTGAATCCTTAGATCGGCGAGGCCAGAGAGATACCGGATTCGCGCCCACGCGGCCTTGGGCTCCGTCATGTGCGTCCAGGGGGTCGTCTGGTCCGCTTTGCTACTGGGCGCAGGGAAAACCCACGGGCAGCCCTTGGGCGAGAGGGGGAGTCGGGCGTCGAGCAGTTCGATGGCGACGCGGGGGAGAGCAAGAGTATACGTGCGTCCCGTCTTCGTCGTCGCCGCCTGGATTGTCCAGACTCCCCGCACTAGGTCAACGTCTGCCCAACGCATCGCCTGGACGTTTGAGCGACGGGCACCGGTGTAGAGGCAGGTCAGGAAGAAATCCCGCCATAGCGTCGTTCCCTGCACTTCTGCGTCCCGGTAAAGAGCTTCGAAGAACGGCGGGACCTCTTCTGGTCTCAGGTATCTCTCACGCGCGCGAGTCTGGAACTTTCGTACGCCCTCGCCGGGGTTGGCGCCGCCGTAGAATCCCCATTCGGCGGCTTTGCCGAAGATCGACCGCACGAGGTTTACGACTTTGTTCGCGGTCTCGTGGCCGGGCCGCTCCGCCATCGGCCGGACCATCGATGGCAGACGCTTCGGGCCGGTGGGCTTCTTGGGTTGCGCGTCTCGCGCGTGTGCCCGCTCGATTCGCAGCTGCGCCCGCTGGCGGGTGTCGGCTGCTACGCGCTCCGCAATGGCGACGTGAAGCCGCTGGACATCGCGGCGGGTGATCGCTCCGAGGGGCCGGCCGGCAATGGGGCCGAGGTATGCCTCGAACATCGCGACGTCCTGGCGCCAGGACCGCTTGAAGGGCTTCGCGTGCCGGGTGAGGTATTCATCCTCGAAGAACTTGCGGAGCGTTGCGCCGGTTCGCGCGGGGCGCGTCCGTTCGTAAGGGTCCATGTCCGCGGCGATCTCTAGGTTGAGCTTCGCAGCTTTGCGCCGGGCCTCGGCGATTGCGACTTCAGGGAAGCGGCCGAGCATCATTCGGACCGGCCGGCCGTTGACACGGCGCTGAACGAAGAACGACTTGGCCCCCGCGGGGGTGACTGCCACCCCAAGATGCAGGCGCGGGTCGTGGGTGTCGCGGTAGTATGCGCGCCCCGACTCGGGAGAGGGCAAGGCTTCAAGCGCCGCCTTGGTGAAGTTGAACCCGACTTCGGCTTTCTGGCGTGTGGACACTGCGACTTCCCTCTCGCGCCGAGGCCCAAATTCGCCCGGCCGCCGGTGCTACGCTGGTGCTACAGTTCGGGTCAATTTCGCGCAATTTTTAGCATTCGTAGGCTATCACTGTTGGCCCGTAACTTCAACGACTATCTAATGTTGTCCATCGTGGGGCAACGTGGGGCAGGACCGCCGAAACTGGCTTTTAAGGAGAGGGTGTCCGGTTCGAGTCCGGAGCGGCCTACCATATGAGACAAGGGGTCGCGCGGGTTGCGTGACCCCTTCGTCGTCCGTGGCGGGGGCGAAGAAGCCCCCGGGCCGCGGCCCGGGGGCTTGCTGTCGAGACGAGGAGATGAGTCGCTAGCTCTTCTTCGACTTCTGCTCCATCGCCTGCTTCTTCTCCCAGGTCTTCTCGAATTCCGTGACCGTGCGGGCGAAGAGGTCCATGGCGCTCTGGATGGGGGCGGGGGTCTCGAGGTCGACGCCCGCGTTGCGCAGGATGTCCAGCGGCGGGGCGCTGGAGCCGGCCTTCAGCATGTTGTCGATGTAGCGGTCGGCCGACTTCTGGCCCTTGGTGCTGATCTCCTCGGCCAGCGCGAGGCCGCTGGTCAGGCCCGTGGCGTAGCTGAAGACGTAGAAGTCGTAGTAGAAGTGGGGGATGAACATCCACTCGCACTCGTCGTTCGCCGCCATCTCGAAGCCGGGGCCGTAGTAGGTGGTGATCAGTTCCTTGTACTTCGCGTTGAGCCACTCGGCGGTCAGCGGGTTGCCGGCCTCGGCGTGGGCGTGGAACTGGGCCTCGAAGTCGGCGAAGAGGGTCTGGCGGAAGATGGTCAGGCGCATGCTCTCGAGCCGCTGGTTGAGCAGCATGAGGGTCATGTCGACGTCGTCCTTGTACTTCTTCAGCAGGAAGTTGGTCACCAGCGACTCGTTGCAGGTCGAGGCGATCTCGGCCAGGAACGTGGTGTAGCCGCGGTACTGGCGGGGCTGGTTCTTGCTGCTGTAGAAGCTGTGCATCGCGTGGCCGTACTCGTGCGCGGTGGTGTAGACCGCGTCAAGGGTGTTGTCGAAGTTCTGCAGCACGAACGGGTGGATGTCGTAGGCGATGGAACCGTTGCTGTAGGCGCCGCTGCGCTTGTCCTCGTTCGGGTAGACGTCGGTCCAGCCGTTCTTGGGATCCATGCCGAGGCTTGCCTGCTGGACGTATTCCTTGCCCAGCGGGGCGAGGCCCTCGGCGATGAGCTTCATGCCGGCCTCGTAGGTGTAGGGCACTTCGGTCGAGGGCAGGAGCGGATTGTACAGGTTGGGGAAGGTCAGCGGGCCGTCGAGGCCGAGGACCTTGCGCCGCAGCTCCACGTACTTGTGCAGGGTGCGCGGCAGGTTCTCGCGCACCGTGTTCACGAGGTTGTCGTAGGTCTGGGTGGTGATGTTGTCGGGGCTCAGCGCGGCCTCGCGACAGGTGGCGTAGTTGCGGGCTTCCTTGTTGGCGATGTGGCCCTTGACCGCGCCGTCCAGGAACACGGCGAAGGTGTTCTCGTAGCCGCGCAGAGTGCCGAAGAAGGCGTCGCGGGCCTGCTCGCGGACCTGCGGGTCGAGGTGCGCGCGGTAGGTGCCGAAGCTGCTGATCCCGAGGTTCAGCGTCTCGCCCTTGCTGCTGGTGATCTTCGGGAACTGGATGTCCACGCCGAGCAGGGCCTCGTGCGCGTCGCTGGGCGTTCCCGCCATGCGGCCGGCGATGGCCATGAGGCGCTCGCCGTCGGCGCTGAGCGTGTGCTCCTGCTGGCGCCACATCTCGCTGAAGTAGTACTCCCACTCCTTCAGCTCGGGGTCGGCGGCCATCCAGCCTTCGATGGTGGCGCGGGGGATCTGCAGCAGTTCCGGCTCCATGTAGGACGTGGCCTGCCCGAACTTGGGACCGAGCTGGCCGACGCGGCCCACGTTGGTGCGCGCCGCGTTCTCGCCCTGGTCGATGTCGAAGCGCAGTTGCGCGTAGATGCTGACCTTCATGAACCGGTCGAGGAGGTTGTAAACGGCGGTCTGGGCTTCCTTGAGCGCCGCGGGCGAATCGCCCAGGTGGCCCTGGAAGCGGGTCAGGGTGGGGATGTCGGCCTCGACGGCCTTCAGTTCCTGCTCCCAGGCGGCGTCGTTGGGGAAGATGTCGGCCCAGCGCCACTGGTACTCGGCGGGGATGGCCGACCGCGGCGCCGAGGCGTCGGGCTCGTAGGCGAGGGCGACACCGTTGATGGCCAGGCAGCCGAGCGCCACGGCACAGACCAAGGCGCGGGCGCTCGTGCGGCGTCCAAAGGCAAGCATGTACAACCTCCTGAGCGTGAGAAACAGCCAATACCCGGCCGCGTCAGCGGCCGGGTGGGCCGGGGGAGCCATCTGGCCGCGGCTTGACTAGAAGGGGCGGCCGAACTTGTCGAGGCCGCCGGCGACGAGACTCTTGGTCACCGGCAGTTCCACGTCTTCGCGCACCCACTGCGGGTTGCCACCGCCCGCGGCGTCGAAGTAATGCATGATGCGGGCGTCGATGCCGACCGCGTAGATGTCCACCGTCGACGAACCCCAGACATCGAACAGGGTGAGCCCGTCGTTGTAGAGCTCGAGATGGTCGTTGTTCGCATCCACGCGCGTGATCCGGCCGGCGTCGGACACGGCGTACACCGAGTTCGCGACATCCGCCCAGAGCCCGTAGACGATCTCGTCGAGCGAGGGGCTGTACATCTCGATGAAGGTCTCGAAACCGTCGTCCAGCTCGGTCATGCGGAAGAGCCGCCCCGCGGCCGTCCCGACGAAATTGTCCGAGATCTCCGGACCGGCCACGGACGAGGTGACCCAGCTCTCGCCGCCGGCGATGGGCCGCAGGAACCAGTCGAGGTCGGGGTCGTTCAGCAGGACGCAGCCCTTCACGCCGCCGCCGACCGCCCGGCGGTCGAGGTAGGCGCCGCCGATGCCGTAGGTGAAGACGGTGGTGAGGGAGACCATGTCCTGGGCCACGGTGAGCGTGTCCGCCGGCGCGTTGAGATTGTTGCGCACCATGATGTCGCCGGGGGCGGCCTGCCAGGCGTCGCCGGCCAGGCGCAGGATGGTGCCGCGGTTGCCCACCGCGAGGACGTAGCGGGTCTCGCCGCCGGGCTTCACCTGGATGAACTCGCCGACGTCGTAGAGGTCCTGGGCCGTGCCCGTGCCCATGGTGGACCAGTTCCCGTCGCCCGTGCTGCGCAGGATCACGCCGCCGTGGCCCGTCACGTAGATGCGTCCGGACTCGGGATCCCCCCACACGCTGGTGAGCGCCACCGAGGTCGGGCACGCCTGGCGTTCCCAGGCGGTGCCGTCGAAGTGGTAGATCAGGCCCGGCTGGCCCACGACGTAGACGTCGTCCTCGCCGTTGCCCCAGACGCCGTAGAAGTAGGGCGGCGGCGGCGTGGCCGGGCGATCGGGGTAGGTCGTGGAATCGCTGACGCCCTTGCAACCGGCCAGCGTGGCCAGCGCGAACAGCGCGACGCCGGCAAGGATGGACAATTGACCCCGTGCAACGATCATCGCGAGCACTCCTCTTTCCTGCGCTACGTGCCAGAAAGCTCGGGTAAAGTTAAGCATCGGCACGGCGAAAGTCCACAACCAACCGCCGGGCACGACCTTGCCGAACCGGCGCACTATGACGTTATTTCGGCCGTAGGGAGGTTTCGCGATGCGTTCGACGCCCACCGGCCTGGACCTCTTCGCCGCCATCGACGACCTGCGCCGCGAGCTGAACGCGGTGATCCTGGCGCACTACTACCAGGAACCGGACATCCAGGACGTGGCCGACCACGTGGGCGACAGCCTGGCCCTGGCCCAGCAGGCGGCCGCGACCAGCGCGGACGTGATCGTGTTCGCCGGGGTCCACTTCATGGCCGAGACCGCGAAGATCCTCAATCCGGACCGGCTGGTCCTGGTGCCCGACCTCGCCGCCGGCTGCAGCCTGGCCGACGGCTGCCCGCCGGCGGAGTTCGCCCGCTGGCTGGCGCAGTACCCGAGCCACAAGGTGATCAGCTACATCAACTGCTCGGCGGGAACCAAGGCCCTCAGCGACATCATCTGCACCAGCAGCAACGCCGTGAAGGTGGTCGAGTCGTTCCCGCCGGAGCAACCGCTGGTCTTCGCGCCCGACCGCTACCTCGGCCGCTACGTCGCGCAGCGGACGGGCCGCGACCTGGTGCTCTGGCCGGGCAGCTGCGAGGTCCACGAGGTGTTCAGCGAGCGGCGGCTGGTGGAGCTCAAGGCGATGCATCCACAGGCCGTGGTGGCGGCGCATCCGGAGTGCCCGGAGGCGATCCTGCAGCACGCGGACCACGTCGGCTCGACCAGCAGCATCCTGGCGTTCGCCCGGCAGACGACCGCGCCCGAGGTCATCGTCGTGACCGAATCCGGCATCCTCCACCAGATGCGCAAGGAGAATCCGGACAAGGTGCTCATCGCGGCGCCGGGGGCCGACGAGTCGTGCGCCTGCAACGAGTGTCCGCACATGAAGAAGAACACGCTGGAGAAGCTCTACCTCTGCATGCGCGACCGCGCCCCGGAGCTGACGGTGCCGGCCGACCTGGCCGAGCGCGCCCGGCTGCCGATCGAGCGCATGCTCGCGCTCAGCCGCTGAGGCCGGCGTGCGCACGCCCGTCTACCTCGACCATCACGCGACCACCCCCATCGATCCGCGCGTGCTCGAGCGCTTTCTCGCGGTCGCGCGCGACCACTTCGGCAACCCGGCCAGCGAGAGCCACGCCTACGGCTGGGCGGCGTCCCGTCTGGTGGAGACGGCCCGCGAGGAGGTCGCGGCGCTGGTCGGCGCGACGGCCCGGGAGATCGTCTTCACGTCGGGCGCCACCGAGGCGGACAACCTCGCGCTCCTGGGCTTCACCGCGGCCTGGAACGGCTCCGGCCGTCACCTGGTGACGACCAACCTCGAGCACCCGGCGGTCAGCGGGCCGCTGGCGCACGTCGCCGCGCGCGGCTGGGACGTGACGACGGTGCCGGCGGGGCCGGACGGCGTCGTGGCGGTGGCCGACGTGGCCCGGGCGCTGCGGCCGGACACGGTCCTGGTCTCGCTCATCGCGGTGCAGAACGAGATCGGCACCGTGCAGCCGCTGGCCGAGGTCGGCGCCCTCTGCGGGGCCCGCGGCGTGATCCTGCACACGGATGCGGCCCAGGCGGCGGGCAAGATCCCGCTCGACGTGACCGCCGACGGGGTCGGCCTGCTGGCCTTCTCCGCGCACAAGCTCTACGGGCCCAAGGGCGTGGGGGCCCTGTACGTGCGCCGTCGCGACCCGCGCGTGACCCTGGCGCCGCAGGTCCTCGGCGGTGGGCAGGAGCGGGGGCTGCGCAGCGGCACGCTGAACGTGCCGGGGATCGTCGCCTTCGGGATGGCGTGCCGCCTGGCCCAGGCGGAGATGGCGGACGAGGCCGCGCGCGTCGGCCAGCTGCGGGACCGGCTGTGGCAACGGCTGCAAGCCGGTTTGCCCGACGCGCGTCTCAACGGGGACGCCGTCCGCCGGGTGCCCGGCAACCTCCACGTCACCTTCCCCGGCCTGCCGCCGGGACGACTGCTGCCGGCCCTGACCACCCTCGCGGTCTCCGTCGGGTCCGCCTGCAGCAGCGCCGAACCGGCCGCCTCGCCGGCTCTCGCCGCGATCGGCGCCGCGCCGCAGGACGTCCACGGCAGCCTGCGCCTCGGCCTCGGCCGCTTCACGACGCCGGACGAGGTGGACTACGCCGCGGCGCAGATCATCGACGCGGTGCGGCGACTGCGTGAAGAGGCGGCCACCGGTCCGGCAGCCGCCTCCTAGCGATCGCGTCGATGCGAGCCCGTCGCGGGGTGGGGCTCAGTCTTCCGAGAAGTCGTCCGCCTGCTTGCGCGACAGCGAGATGCGCCGGCGTTGCAGATCGACGTCGAGGATGCGCACCGTGATCTCGTCGCCCTCGCTGACCGCCTCGCGCGGGTGCATGAGCCGGCGGCTCGCCAGCTCGCTGACGTGCACCAGCCCTTCCACGCCGGGGATCAGCTCCACGAAGGCGCCGAAGTCGGCCAGACGGGCCACCTTCCCGACCACGTCGGAACCGACGACCAGGCTGCCCGCCGACGCCGGCCACGGATCCTGCGCGAGCGCCTTGATCGAGAGGCTGACCCGCTCGTCCCGGCCGCGGCCCAGGTTCTGGATCTCGAGGATCTGCACCTGCACGTCCTGGCCCTCGCGCAGCACCTCGGCCGGATCCGACACGCGCGCGTGGCTGATCTGGGAGATGTGGACCAGGCCCTCGACGCCGCCGATGTCCACGAAGGCGCCGTACGGCACCAGACGCGTGACGTGCCCGGCGAAGGCCGCGCCCACGGCGAGGTTCTCGCGCGTGCGGGCCGCCAGGTCCGCGCGCTCGGCTTCAAGGATCGCCCTTCGTGAGAGCACGACGTTCCGGCCGCGGGCGCCGAGTTCGAGGATCTTGAAGCGCTCCGTCCGGCCGAGGAACCGCTCCGGATCTTCCACCCGCCGCAGATCGATCTGCGAGAAGGGGCAGAAGCCGCGCTTGCCGCCGCCGAGCTCGACCGACAGGCCGCCCTTGTTGGTGCCGGTGATCTTGCCCTCGACGGGCATCCCGGACGCCACGGCCTCTTCCAGCATCTTCCACGCGACGTCCTTGCCGTCGAGCGCCGTCGTCAGCCCGAGATCGCCGCCGCGATCGACCACGTATGCGGTGATGGTCGCGCCGACCGCGTAGTGGGGCTTGCCCTCGAGGTCGAGCAGCTCCGCGGTGGAGATGGGCAATTCGCTCCGCGAGCCGATGTCGACGAAGGTCTCGGCGTCGTCCATGCGGACGATGGTGCCGGTCACCTTGTCGCCGGGGCGCGGCTCCGCCGGCGTGGCCTCGGGCGAGGCGTCGAGGAGCTGGGCGAATTCCTGGCTGGCCTGGGTCTCGTCGGGGTCGGTGAAGTCGTGATTGATGGGCTGGTCGTGCATGTCGATCCTCTGGCCTTGATGGGTTTTGGTCGCTGGGGGACCGATCAACGATAACTCATTGGGCCCGCCCGTCCCTGTTTTTTTTTGGACGGGCCGGGACAGGACGCCCCCGGCGGCCCAGGGGAGCCGCCGGGGCAGGCCGTCCCGTTCCGGGGGGAGAAGCACCGGATGTCGCGCGGGCTGTGTGGAAAGCGGGGTCCGCAGCCGCTCCTCCCCAGCACCGGTTGGGTCGTGAGGGAAAGGATACGAGAAGGCGCTGTCAACCCTGGCCGCCGTCCGACGCGTGCCGTATGCTGCACGGCGAACCTTCAGCCTGAGAGGTCCCCATGTTCCGCATCCTGTTGCTCCTGCTGGCCCTTCTGGCATCCGCGGCGCCCGCGGCCGCCGCGGACCGCCTGGCATTGCCGCCCATCGACCTCGCCGCCGCCGCCCGCGACGACGACGCCCGCGAGCGCCTGGGCGAGCCCTACCGCTTCGCCCTGCCGGCCGAGGTCTCCATCCTGCCCGCCCGCAGCGCCGCCTGGGAAGACCTGCCCGGCGGCCTGTGCCGCTGGCAACTCGTGGTGACCTGTCCGGGCGCCGTCTCGCTGAACCTGGGTTTCTCGCGCTACCGGCTGCCCTGGGGCGGCCGCCTCGAGGTCGGCGGACACGAGTACACCGCCGCGGACAACGCCAGCCACGGCCAGCTGTGGACGCAGGTCGTGCCCGGCGACGTCCTCACGGTGACCCTGACGCTGCCGGCCGACCGCCGCGACGACTTCGACCTCGAACTGGCCAGCGTCGGCCGCGGCTACCGCGGGTTGCAGCCGGAGAAATCGGGGTCCTGCAACGTCGACGTCGTCTGCGAGGAAGGTGACGACTGGCGCGCGGAGATCCGCTCCGTCGGCGTCTACACCGTCAACGGCACCTGGATGTGCACGGGCGCGCTGGTCAACAACACCGCGCAGGACGCGACGCCCTACTTCCTGACGGCCCAGCACTGCGGCGTGACGCCCACCTCGGCGGCGTCGGTGGTCGTTTACTGGAATTTCGAGAGTCCGACCTGCGGCCAGCACGGCGGTGGCAGCCTCGACGATTTCCAGAACGGCGCCGTCTGGCGCGCGTCCTACGGCACCAGCGACGTCACCCTGGTCGAGTTGGAGGAGGCGCCGGACCCGGCGTTCGGCGTCACCTTCGCCGGCTGGGACGCCAGCGGCGCGGTGCCGGCCGCCGCCATCGCCATCCACCATCCCTCGACCGACGAGAAGAGCATCAGCTTCGAGAACGACCCGCTCTCGCTCACCGGATACCTCTCCGACGCGCCCGGCAACCAGTCCCACCTGCGGATCGCCGACTGGGACCTCGGCACCACCGAGCCCGGGTCCTCCGGTTCGCCGCTCTTCGATCCGGCCCACCGCATCGTCGGCCAGCTTCATGGCGGCTACGCCGCCTGCAACAATAACCTGTCCGACTGGTACGGCCGGTTCTCGGTGTCCTGGACGGGCGGCGGCGATTCGACCAGTTGCCTGCAGATCTGGCTGGATCCTGAGGGACAGAGCATCACCACTCTCGACCTCCTCGATCCCGCACAGTCCGGCCTGACCGTGGCGCCGGTCACCGAGATGGCGGCGGCCGGACTCGCCGGCGGGCCGTTCGACCCCACGTCGTGGACCTACACCCTGGGCAACGACGGCGAAGCCGCGCTCGACTACGAGGTCACCGCCGCCGCCACCTGGCTTGCCGTCACGCCGGCCGCCGGTTCGCTCGCGCCGGGGACGACCGTGGACATCGAGATCTCCGTCGCGCCGCCCGCCGCGGCCCTGCCGGCGGGGACGTACCAGGCGACGGTCACCTTCACGAGCGACGCCACCGACATTACCCGCCAGGCGACCCTGCAGGTCGCGCCCGTGACGTTCGTCCTGCAACCCTTCGCGCCGAATCCCGCCCCGGACGGTGGCACTCTGCGCTACGACCTGCCGGGCAGCGGCCCCGTGACCTTCACGTTCTTCGACCTGCGCGGGCGCCGGATCCGGGAGATCGCCGTCACCGGCGGGGTCGGCGCCAACACCGTCGTCTGGGACGGCCGGGACGACGACGGCGCGCGGGCGCCGGCAGGCGTCTACCTGTGCCGCCTCACCACGCCGTGGGGGACGTTGCGGACGGCGCTGACGCTGCTCCCCTGAGATAAAGGCGGAGGGCGCGGCCCGAGCCGCGCCCTCCGCGTCGTCCCCGATCGGTCGCCCGGCCTAGCTCCAGCCCATCGCCCTCCACACCCGCGTGGCGGCGGCCTGCAGGTCGCGCGGCGCGACCGGCGGCCCGTCGCCGTTGCGGTACACCAGGCGGCCGCCGACGTAGACGGCGCCGATGTCCCAGGGATGGAAGTCGAAGAGCAGGTGGTTCAGCCAGGTGTCGGTGGTCAGCGGCGTCTTCTGGAAGTTGTCCAGGACGATGAAGTCCGCCGGGGCGCCGGGCCGCAGGCTGCCGAACGGCTCGTGGAAGCTCTCGCGGGCGAGCTGGTAGCAACCCAGGAACAGCCGCGCGGCGCCGCCGTGGTCGAGATCGGGTTCCTTGTTCTCGTTGCCGCGGAAGAAGGTGGTCCGCAACTCGCCCCACATGTTCTGGTCGAGGCCGTTGGTGCCCAGCGCCGAGTGCTCCGGCCAGCGTTTCAGGTCGGCGCGGCCCACGCCGTTGTTCATGTTCGAGCGGCCGCAGTGGACAAGCCACGCGCGGCGCTCGTCGAAGACCCGCAGCTCGAGCGGCGTCAGGTCGATGCCGTGCACGAAGACGCTGCCCGGCCGCAGGAGGCCCGCGCCGTCGAGTCGTTCCACGGGGTCGGGCCAGCCGCGCTGCTTGCTGATCTCGCGGTCGGTGCGGCCCTCGGCGAGGTGCATGTGCACGGGGGCGTCGTGGCGCGCGGCGATCTCCGCCAGCAGTTCGAGCGTCCGCGGTTCCAGCGTGAAGCTGGCGTTGGCGCCCACCATGCCGCCGAACTGCGCCACGCAGGCCTCCGACGTGCCGGCGAGCTTCGCGAGGTAGCGCTCGGTCTCCTCGAGGGCGGTGTCGCGCAGACCCTTGCCCGCGCGGTCGGTGACCTCGTAGCAGAGGCTCGCGCGCAGGCCCACCTCGTTCACGCCCTGCTCCACCAGGTCGAGCGAGCCGCGGACCGCGCTCATGCTCGAGTGCATGTCGAAGATCAGGGTGGTCCCGCTACGGACCGAGTCCCAGGCGCCCGCCACGGCACTGAGGTACACGGCCTCCTTGTCGAGGGCGCGGTCGAGGGCCCAGTACACCTCGCTGAGGACCTCCTTGAAGGACGACAGCGGCCGGGGTGGCGAGGGCGCGCCCGCCGTCAGTGCGGTATACAGGTGCATGTGCCCGTTCACGTTTCCCGGCAACACGGTGGCGCCCTCGAGTTCGAGCACCTCCTCGTTGGGATGCGGCTCGAGGTCCGGGCCGCGCTCGATGACGCGGCAGTCGGCGATCCGCAGGTCGACGTCCTCGACCAGCGGCGCCGGCGCGGCGCCGAGTTCCGCCGGGAAGTAGTCGAGGATGCGGCCGCCCTTCAGCAGGAGGCGGGTGCGGCGGCTGCCGCCCAGTGGTTTGCTGCCGCCCAGTGGTTTGCTGCCGCCCAGGGGTTTGTCGCTCACGATGGCTCCTTCACCGCGGTGGCTCACGCGTCCGGCTTCAGATCGTCCGGGTTCTTGAAGATACTCTCGACCTGGTACTCGCCGACAACCCAAACCAGCGGCCGGCCCTCCACGCGGCAGTAGACGCCGGCCGGCTGGCCGGGGCCGCCCGCGCGCGGGGCGCCGAACGAGAGCGTGGTCGTCGTCCCGTCCGCCATCCTGACGACGGCCTGGCGGCCCGGCGCCTCGAGCCCGTACAGCGCCGCCGGGGCGGCGGGGTCGGCGACGTCCTGGGCGCGCAGGCTGGTGACCGCGGCCAGGACGGCATCGACCTTGGTCTTCGCCACCGGTCGGCGCGGCTCCACCTGCCATTCCCAGCTCGCGCGGTCGGTGTACGGCGCCGCGTGCGCGGTGTCGCCGGGCGCGGGCTGGATGACCTCGAAGGTCTTGGTGAGGGCCACGGCGCGGCCGCCGTCACGCAGCGTGATGGCGTCGACGCCCTCGCGGTCGCACTTGAAGGCCTGCAGGTCCAGGAAGTGGCGGCTCTGCGGTCCGGCCGCGGTGTAGACGCCCATCGCGCCGAGCAGGTCGGCGGCCGCGTAGTACACCTGGGACGACCCCGGCTGCCGCACGAAGCTCCCCGTCCCTTGCTTCGGCTTCGTGCCCGCCTCCACGGTGAAGGCGGGCGCGCCGCTTGCGTCGTAGCCCGTGATGCGGACGGTGGTCGAATCCGTGAAGCCGAAGTCCGCCAGTACGGCCTCGCTGTCGCTGCGGAACTCGCCGCGCAGGTTGCTCAGGGCTTGCAGCAGCCCGTCGACCCGCTGCGGGCTGGCCGGCGCGTTCCAGGCGGTGGCCACCCGCCAACCGTCGGGCGACGACGCGAGCACCACCGCCTCGGCCCGCGCGCCACGGCCGATCACGATCTTGCCGACGGTGTCGCGTGTGAACTCGCCCTCGACCAGCGCCGTGCTGCTGCTGCGGCTGGTGGCGCGGTCGTGGCTGAGCCGTTGCGCGAGGCTGATCGCCACCAGCGCCACGAGAACAACCGCCAGGATGATGAGGTTCTTCCGGTTCAGCATCGTTGCGATCCTCCTCTAGGCGGCCGGCCGCCGGGACAGCTCCCGGCGGTAGCGCGCGGACTCGCGGTTGCGGCGCACCTGGCGCATCACGCCGTAGACGGCGACCAGGATCGGCACCAGGAAGATGGTCACGAACCGCCACAGCGCCTTCTCGCCCGTGGCGACGGGCCGGATGGTGCGCGCGGTCATCGACTTGGCGCGGATCGAGAGCAACGCCTCGCTGCCGGCCAGGTAGTCGACGCCGTTGAGCAGCAGCAGGGCGTTCTGGCCGCCCTGGATGACGGCGTTGTCGAACATCTTGGCCGAGCCGACGAGGATCAGCTGGCTCGGCTTCGGCGACAGGGGCGCCACCGTGCCCAGCTGCGGCGCGGCCCCCTCGCCGGCGGCCGGCCAGGCGGGCGGGCCGGACGACGCGAACGCGTCCGGGAACAGGCCCTCGACGAGGACGGCGAGCGGCTGCGGGCCGAGCATCTGGCGGCCCTTGCGGTCAAGGTCCTGACCCGTCAGCGGAGCCGGCGTGAAGTCCACCTGCCAGCAGTTCGCGCTCGACGTCATCAGGGTCAACGGCGTCAGCCCCGCCTGCTGCAGCTTGCCGCTGTCGACGGTGACCGGGGTGCCCCACAGGTACAGCAGCTGGCTGATCCGGTTGGTGACCGGCAGGTCCTGCTTGAACTGGTCCTCGGTGACGCGGATCTGCATCGGCGCCTGCACCGGTTCGCGCGTCTGCATGCGCAGACCGCCCAGGTTCACCTCCCGCGGCAGCTCCAGGGTTTCCATGTTGGCGTCGAAGAAGTGCGCCTCGCTGACGCCGAGACCGAAGCTGGCGAGCACGCGGTCGAGCCCCCCGGCGAGGTCGCGTCCGCCGATCGACCAGCCGCCGCGGGGACCGGGCGCGTAGCTGTACTCGTGCGCCTGCACGGCCATGAACACCGGCACGCCGTTGCTGAGCGCGCGGTTGATCTCGAAGGCCTGGCGCTCGTCGAGGTCGGTCGGATTGAGCACCAGCAGCACGTCGGTGTCCGCCGGCAGGGGCGAGGCCGCCGTGAGCTCGACGCGCACCGGCGCGTAGTGCTCCTGCTGCAGCAACTGCATGATCAACGTGTAGTTGTCCTGCGGCTCGGGCGGCTGGCGGCCCTGCTGCATGTACATCATCGCCACCTGCGGATCGAGCTCCTGTCGCGGCGCGAAGACGGCGATCCGGGGCGCCTTCTCGCGCGTGAGCCGGTAGATCGGCACCACGACGAGGGTCTCGAGGTTCGGCACGTTCTCCGGCAGGATGCGCGGGACCACCTCTTCGGGGTAATCCTTGTAGCCGATGGTCATCGCGCACCAGACCAGCTTCACGCCGATCTCGTCCTTGTCCACGGACTGGACCTGGAACGGCCGGATGTCCTTGCCGATCAGCTCCTCCTGCAGCTTCTCGTCGTCCTGCGGATTGTGGACGGAGAACTGCAGCTTGCCGTCGGAGATGCGCGCGTAGTCGTTAAGCTGCTCGGTGATGTCCCGCTCGAGGGTCTTGTAGGGCGTGGGCATCTTCTCGGACGGGGTGATGTACAGCCGCACCTGGACCGGGACCTCGAGGTCCTTGAGGATGCGCGCCGCGGCGGGGGCCAGCGTGTAGAGCTTGTCGCTCGTCAAGTCGGCCCGCGCGCCGGTGAAGTTGCCGAGCACCGAGATGAGGAAGAGGGCCACGGCGGCCAGCAGCACGGTCGCGACCGTGAAGGTCACCCGGTACCTGCGTCGTTTGTCGCTCATCAATACTTCCTCCCTTCCAGCCAGAGCGCGTTGAGCGCGAGGAAGAGGGCCGAGAGGGCGAAGAAATAGGTCAGATCGCCGAGGGCCAGCACGCCGCGCATCATGGGTTCGTAGTGCGACATGAGGCCGAGGAACCTCTGCAGGAGGCTGCCGAAACCGGGCAGCCAGCCGTCGAACACGGCCGCGACGGCGGGATGGCCGAGGAAGAACATGGCCAGGCACGCCATCACGCCGAGGATGAAGGCGGAGATCTGGTCGCGCATGAGACCGCTGGTGAAGATCCCCACGCTGAGGTAGAGGGCCCCCAGCAGCAGGGCGCCGAGGTAACCGCTGAAGATGGCGCCGTTGTCGGGGTTGCCGAGGACGTTCAGCATGACCGCGATGGGCAACGTGCAGAGCAGCGCCACCAGGTAGAACGCCAGCGCGCTCAGGTACTTGCCGAGCATGACCTCGCGGGACAGCATCGGCAGGGTCATCAGCAGCTCGAAGGTGCCGCGCCGGTGGTCCTCGGCCCAGAGCCGCATGCTCACGGCCGGGATGAAGAAGCACAGCAGCAGCGGCAGGCTGCCGAAGAGGCCCCGCATGTCGGCCTGTCCGGTCAGGAAGAACCCGAGCATGTAGAGGCCGCAGTTGAGCAGCAGGAAGACGATGAGGAAGATGTAGGCGATCGGGCTGTTGAAGTAGCTCGCGAATTCGCGCTCGACGATCACGCGGGTGTTGCGCATCACGCCACCTCCTGCCGCCGCGTCAGGGCGATGAAGGTGTCCTCGAGGCTGAAGTGCGACTCGTTCAGCTCGCTCAGGGGCCAGCCGTGGTCGGCGGCCGCGCGGGCGACCAGGCCGACGAGGTCGTCGCTGAAGGCGCCGCGCACCTCGAAGCGGCAGCTGTCGGGGCCGTCGGCGAGCAGTCGCAGTTCGGTGAGTCGGGGCAGGTCGCGCAGGACGGGCTGCACCGCGCCGGCGGGCGCGCGCACGCCGACGTAGACGCGGTTGCTGCCCATGGCGCGAGCGGTCAGCTCGCCGATGTGGCCGTCGGCGACGATGCGACCCTCGTTGATGATCACCACGCGGTCGGTGACCGGCCGTACTTCCTGCAGGATATGGGTCGAGAAGATGATGGTCTTGTGGCCCGCCAGCCCCTTGATCAGCTCGCGGATGCCGATGATCTGCAGGGGGTCGAGGCCGCTGGTGGGCTCGTCCAGGATCAGGATGGCGGGGTCGTGGATCAGCGCCTGCGCGATGCCGGTGCGCTGGCGGTACCCCTTGGACAGCTCCTGGATCTTCTTCTTGAACTCGGTGCGCAGGCCGCAGGCCTCGACGCACCAGTCGAGCCGTTCGCGCAGCTTCGCGCCCTCGAGCCCGCGGGCCTTGCCCACGAAGACGAGGTACTCGTCGACGTTCATGTCGTGGTAGAGCGGAACGTTCTCGGGCAGGTAGCCGATCTTGTGCCGCACCGAGAGCGGCTGCGCCAGGACGTCGATCCCGTCCACCTTCACCTGGCCGGAATCCGGCGCCAGGAAGGTGGTGATGATCTTCATCGTCGTGCTCTTGCCGGCGCCGTTGGGGCCGAGGAAGCCGAGGATCTTCCCCGGCGCGACCCCGAACGACACCTGGTCGAGCGCGACGGTCGTCCCAAAGCGCTTCGTGACGTCGCGGACTTCGATCATCGGCGAAGCTCTCCTTGCAGGACGGTCGCGGGAAAGTGAAACTGTGGCGCGCACGACGGAACCCCCATCCGGGAGCCAGCGCGAGCCATGCAAGAGGCGCAATATACAACAAGCCGCCAGGCGAGTTCCACCCCTGTCGTGCCCGGCGGCGCCCCGTGAACCGCGACCGGCGCCCACCGCCGCCGCGCCTCCTGGAGTACCTGCTGCCGGGGGGCTGGGTGGTCCTGGCGGGCCGCACCGATCAGGATAACGAGCGGCTCAGCCTGGACCTGGCGCGGCCCAACGACTGGTGGTTCCACGTGCGGGGGTTGCCCGGCAGCCACGTCGTCCTGCGGGTGCCGGAGGGGGAGGAGCCGGACCGGGCCGTCCTGAAGGCCGCCGCCGCGGTCGCGGCCTGGCACAGCAAGAAGCGGGAGGCGCGCGAGGTCGCGGTGTCCTGCACGCGCGCCCGCTACGTGACCAAGCCGCGGGGGGCGCCGGTGGGCACCGTGGAGATCCGCAAGGAGACCGTGCTCATGGTGAGGCCGGCGCTGCCGGAGGCCGCGATCGGGGAGCCCCCTACCAGCCCTTCGTCTCGATGATCCGCCCGCCGACCACCACCTGGCGCGCGGGCGTCGGGTGGCACAGCAGGAGCGCGGCGAGGGGATCGTGCGCGCCGTCGTAGCCCAGGTCTTGCAGGTCGAAGACGGCGAGGTCGCAGCAGCAGCCCGGGACCAGGCGGCCGATGTCGTCGCGGCCGAGACAGCGGGCGCCGTCGAGGGTGGCCATCTCGAGGACCTCGGCCACCGTCATCGCGGCCGCGCCGCCGGTGAGGCGATGCAGGAGCAGGCACTGGCGCAACTCGGCCAGCAGGTTCGAGCTGTCGTTGCTCGCCGAGCCGTCCACGGCCAGGCCGACGGCGCAGCCCGCGGCGCGAAGTTGCCGGACGCGGCACACACCCGAGCCGAGGCGCATGTTCGAGGTCGGGCAGTGGGACACGGCGACGCCGGCGCGTCCGAGTCGCGCCACCTCGTCGTCCTCGAACCAGATCCCGTGCGCCAGCCAGACGTCGTCGCCGAGCCAGCCGAGCGATTCCACGAAGTCCAGGGGCCGTTGCCCGTAAGTCGCCAGGCAATAGGCCGTCTCGTCGCGCGTCTCTGCGAGGTGGGTGTGCAGGCGTACCCCGTGCCGGCGCGCCAGGACGGCGGTCTGCCGCATGAGCTCCGGCGAGACGTTGAACGGCGCGCAGGGCGCGAGGGCGACCCGCACCAAGGCGCCTGGGCGGGGATCGTGGAAGCGGGCGATCACCCGCTCGCAGTCGGCGAGGATGGTGTCGACGTCCTGGATCACCTCGTCGGGCGGCAGGCCGCCGTCCCGCTTGCCGAGGCTCATGGAGCCGCGGGTGGGGTGGAAGCGGATCCCCGTCTCGGCGGCGGCGGCGATGGTGATGTCGAGCAGCTCGGTCGAGGCGCCGCGCGGGAAGAGGTAGTGGTGGTCGCTGGTCGAGGTGCAGCCGCTGCGCAGCAGTTCCCGGCAGCCGACGATCGCCCCACGGTGGAAATCGGCGTCGCGCAGGCCGGCCCACACGGGGTACAGCGTCGTCAGCCAGTCGAACAGCTCGGCGTCGGCCGCGTCGGGGTGGGCGCGAGTCCGGGTCTGGAAGAGGTGGTGATGCGTGTTGACCAGCCCGGGCAGGACGACGCAACCCGTTGCGTCGAGCCGCGTGTGGCGCGCGCGGGGCACGCCGGCGATCTCCGCGGGGGCCGGCCCGGCGCCCAGCGCGGTGATCATCCCGTCCCGCGCGGCGAGCCAGGCGTCGCGCAGGATCTCGCGGCCGGCGTTCATGGTGACCAGGACGTTGGCGTGCTCGAGCAGGAAATCCATGGTTCCTCCAGGTTGTCCGACGTAGCATACCGCGGGGATCGCCGCAGCGCGACCTGCAATCGGGACACCGTGGCGCCGCCGGAGGACAGAGACCGCGGCGGTTGCCGCGCCGCCGGGCCGCCGTTAGTATGCACCGGGCGCGCGCGGCGCTGGCGCGAAAGCTGCTAACGGCCGGGTCGTCGCGGAATCAACTTCGAGCCAGGAGGAAAGACCGATGAGCCGACGTGTCAAGATCGTCCTGCCGGGATTGCTGCTGCTGGCGCTGCTCGCCGGTTGCGGCGGCGGCAAGCAGGTCACCCGCGTGGACCCCACCGAGCAGATCGATCTCTCCGGACAGTGGAACGACGTCGACAGCCGCCAGGTCGCCGAGGAGCTCGTGCAGCAGATCACGTCGGCCAACTGGGTCGAGGAGTTCCGGGACCGCACGGGCCGCAAGCCGATCCTGATCCTCGGCGAGCCGCGCAACAAGACCACCGAGCACGTCCCGACCAAGACGCTCTACGCCGACCTCGAGCGCGCGTTCATCAACGGCGGCCGCGTCACCGTCGTGGCCTCGCCGGAGGAGCGCGACCAGCTGCGCGAGGAGCGGGCCGACCAGCAGGACTTCTCCTCGCCCGAGACCATCAAGAAGTGGGGCCGCGAGCTCGGCGCCGACTACATGCTCATCGGTGAGCTCAATATCATCAGCGACCGCGAGGGCGGCAACGAGGTGAAGTACTACCAGACGGACGCCTACCTCGCCGACCTCGAGACCAACGTGAAGGTCTGGGCGGGCTTCAGCAAGATCAAGAAGTTCATCGGCCGGTCGCAGTACAAGGGCTAGCCATGATCATGCTCCGCGCGTCGCGCAGCCTGGGCCTGCTGGCCATGACGGTCCTGCTGGCCGGCTGCGCGACGTACAGCGACAAGCAAGGCGCGTTGCGTCCCCTGCTCGCGAACGCCGAATACGACGCGGCGCTCGCCCAGCTCGAGACCATCGGCGGCAAGGACCGGCTCCTGCAGGAGCTCGAACGCGGGCTGCTGCTGCACTACGCCGGCCGCTGGGCAGAGAGCAACGACGCCTTCCAGGCCGCGGAACTGACCGCCGACGACCTCTACACGCGCAGCGTCAGCGAGGGCGCGCTGTCCCTCTTCACCAACGACACCGCGATCAGCTACCGCGCCCGCCCCTTCGAGCTGGCGATGGTGCCCTACTACCGCGCGCTGAACTACGCCTATCTCGGCGACCGGACGGGAGCCGTGGTCGAGGGCCGCAAGGCCAGCCAGCTGCTGGCCCGCTACGTCGACGCGACCGCCGGCGGCGTCGACGCCGCGCAGCGCGACGCCTACGCGGCCACCAAGACCGACGCCTTCCTGCTGCACGTCAGCGGCATGCTTTACGAGTGGGACGGAGAGACCAACGACGCCTTCATCGCCTACCGCAACGCCGCCGTCGCCTACACGCAGAACGCGGCGCGCCTGGGTCTCGAGATCCCGCCGACCCTCGCCACCGATCTCGAGCGCGCGGGCGCGCGCCTCGGGTTCACCGGCGAGCTCGCGCAGCTGCGGCAGGACTGCCCCGCCGTCTGGGCCGTGGCCGACACCGCCCGCGCCGCGGCCCGGCCCGCCGGCCACGGCGAGGTGGTGCTGTTCGTGGAGACCGGGTTCGTGCCGGCGCGCCAGCAGGTGCGGATCGACCTGCCGATCTTCGAGTCGGACCGCCGGGACGACGTCGACGACCTGGCCGTGGTGGTCAGCGGCCGGCATCAACACGCCTACACGCGGCACGACGACGTCAAGATCGCCTACTGGCTCTCGGTGGCGGTGCCGGACCTGCCGGTCCCGCCGCTGGCGCCGCCGGAGGTGATGGTGACCACGGACGGGGCGGCGGTCCGAGGCACCCTCAACGCCAACCTCGCGGCGCTGGCCCGCGTCACCTTCGACGCGGAGTTCGGCAAGATCCTGCTCAAGACCGTGGCGCGCGGCCTCACCAAATACTTCGGCACCATGGAGGCCGAGAAGGCCGGCGAGGGCTGGGGCGTGGTCGCCAACCTGTTCGCCTCGGCGACCGAGACGGCCGACACCCGCGGCTGGCTGACCCTGCCGCGGTCGGTGGCGCTGGTGCGGCTGTCGTTGCCCGCCGGTGAGCACACCCTCCGGGCCATGGTGGACGACGGGTCCGGCCAGGCCTGGGAGGTCACCATTCCCGGCGTGGTGGTCCGCGACGGCGGCTGGACCTTCCTCAGCCAGCGGCTCTTCCCCTCGCTGCCTCAGTAGCGGAGCTCGAGTTCCACGGCCGTGAGGGTGTCGAAGGGCGTACCCGCCAGGGCGCGGTGCCGCGCCAGCAGCACCTCCACCAGCCGCTGACGTTCCCGATCCGACAGCCTCTGCGGCCACGCGGCGAGGTCGGCCGCCGTGGCCTCGCGTCCCAGCACGTCCCGGTACAGGCAGGCGAGGAATCCCTCCCAGGTGCCGCCGCAGGCCTCGTGGTACACCGGCTCGGCGAACGGCGCGATGCGGGCGCGCCAGGCCGGATCGAGGTCGGTCCACGGCGTGGCGTCGCCGCGGCGCGGTGCATCCGGCAGAGGGCCGAAGCGTTTCGCGCGCTCCGGCGTGTTGAAGAAGTACCAGGCAAGGGCGCCCCGGCGCGCGGCGCCGACCGCGGCGTCCCAGCGAGCCAGTTCCGGCGGCGTCGCCGGCCGGCCGACCGTGGTCGGGTAGAGGGCGCCGAGGAATCCGGCCACCGGCGACGCCGCCGGGTCCCCGGGCACCGCGGCCAGGACGGGCACCGCGCGCGAACGCACGTAGCCCGGGCCGACACGCATGTGCGAGGTCACGTCGTGCGGCAGCAGCTGGGTGAAGGCCGTGGCCGCCAGGCCCATCGACAGCGCGAGCGCAACGAGACGTCGTCCTTGCCGGAACTCGTCGGTCCAGAAGGCCATGCCGAGCGCGGTCGCGCCCATGAGGGCCGGGTTCGGCCAGTGCACCAGGGCGAAGATCAGGATGCAGACCACCGTCGCGGTGCGCGCGCCGGCCAGCAGCGCGAGCCGCGGATAGGGCAGCGCCAGCACCAGGGCGAGCTGGACGAAGGCGTAGAGCGGATAGAGCGCCAGCGAAAGGCCGAGCGACCGCCACGCCACCGGCGTGCCGGCGGCCAGCGCCACCGCCACGGGCAGCAGCACGAAGCCGGCGTTGACCGCCTGCCAGCGACGACCGGCCAGGAGTCCGGGCGCCTCGGGACGCGCCAGCGGCGGGGTGGTGTGCAGGAGGGCGAAGGCGGTCAGCGCCACGGCCAGGACCCAGGCGAGGTCCTGGAGATGCGGCCCGCTCACCACGGGACGACCCCAGAGCCACGCGAGCACCAGGCCCGGCATGACCAGGAGTTCGGCGAGGGCGCGCCGTGGCGCGCCGCGCGGCGTCCGGCGCCACGCCAGGCCGACGCCGACCAGCGCAGCCGCGCCGACCGCGGCCGTCAGCAGGGGCCACGCCGCAGCCGGCAGCGGCCACGGCGTGGCGAACGGCCGCTCGGCGACGCTGAGCTGCCACCAGGCCAGGGCCAGGACGAGCGCGAGGTTTCCAACGGTCAAGGCAAAGGCGATCATCGGGGCACCTTAAGGCACCGTGCGACCTTCGCCAAGCACCGGTGACGAGGTGGCGGACAGCGCGGGCCTGTGCTTCAATGGCGCGGGACTCGAACCGGGGGAGTAGGACGACGATGGCGCGAACCCTGCCCGAACTCATCGCCGGGACCACCGAGCTCGCCGCCTTGCCGGCGACCAGCGTCCGGCTGCTCGAACTGCTCGACGATCCTGACGTCCGCGCCGAGGCGGTGGCGGCCGTGATCGAGCGGGACCCCAGTCTCACGGCGAATTTGCTGAAGCTCAGCAACTCCGCCTACTACGGGATGCGCCGGCGGGTGGGCACGGTGCGCGAGGCGCTGTTGCACCTCGGCAGCCGCACGGTCTTGACCATCGCCTTCGCCACCAGCATGGGAGAGGTCATGCGCGGCCCGATGAGCGGCTATCGGCTGCCGCGCCGCCGCCTGTGGAGCCACGCGCTGGCCACCGGCGTCGCCGCGGCGCGCCTGTGCGGACCGGGCGCCCCGGCCGCGACCCGCGACCGCGCCTTCACGGCCGGACTGGTGCACGACATCGGCAAGCTCCTGCTCGACCGCCTCCTGCAACGGCAGATCGAGCAGTTGCCGCCGAGCGTCGAGGCCAGGGCGCTCCTGGTCGCCGAACGTTCCCTGCTCGGCTTCGACCACGCCCAGGCCGGCGCGGCGCTGGGCGAGGCGTGGAATTTCCCGCCGGACCTGGTCGAGGCCATCGGACGCCACCACGAGCCGCCGCGGGACGCGCCGGCCCTGGTGCGGGTGGTCGCGGCCGCGAACCTGGTTGCCGCGCACATCGGCGAGCACGCGGGGGCCGACGTCGTCGGCGAGCCCGAACTCGCAGCGGCGCTGACGAACGCCGGCGTCGCCGCGGTGGACGTCGACGAACTCGGGGCTGAGGTGCGGCGCGACTTCGACGGTCTGGCCGCCCTCATGGGACTGGGCGCATGAGAATCCTCTTCGTCTGCACTGCCAACGCCTGTCGCAGCCAGATGGCCGAGGGCTGGGCCCGCCATCTCGCGCCCGCCGACTGGGAGGTCGGCAGCGCCGGCCTGGTGCCCTATCCCGTCAGCCAGCGCGAGAAGTCCCTGACCGCGGTGAGGCTTCCCACCTGGGACGTCGTCGTCACCCTCAGCGAGGAATCCGGGCGCTACCTGCCGCGATTGCGGTCGGCCCAGCGGCACCTGCACCGGCCCGTGGACGACCCGATGTCGGCCTCCGGCACCCCGGATGAGGTCCGTGAGCTGTTCCGCGCTGCCCGCGATCGCATCGCCGAGGTGGTGCGCGAGACGCTCGCCGCCGCGGCGCCGGACCGGGTCGTGCCCCCGAAGGACTCAACTCCTTCGTAGACAACAAACTGCCTGTGAATACGTGTATTCCGCCGCCGGCGCCCGCCGTCCGGGAGGGTTGCGCCGCGGCGGGTCGTGAAGATTCCGTGAATTTTTTCCAGCGGGCGCCGGACCCGTTTATCGCCACCGCAGCGATGGGTTCCGCCGGTCCGCGGCGTGGCGGCGCGCTATCCCGCGGATGATCGCCGAAATCAACGCTTGTTCCCGCCCGGAGCCCTGCGCGATATTCAGGCCCCTTCCCCCAGGGAATGTGGTGGCCGGACGGCTTGAATACCATATCTTGTGGTTATTCTCCGGGCGGTGGAAAATCGGGTAACGTGAATGGACAGACCAGCTTCCGTGGCCGGACCAAGGGATCGGCCGGTGCGGGGGCGGTGATGATAGCCAGCGCGAAGGAGCGTGGGACCCATGAAGGACCAGCCGATCGATCAGAACCAACGCCAGGATGCCCCGGACAACATGCTTTTTGACGGCCATTCGCTCGCGCAATCCCGCGGCTTCGCCCAGCCCGAAACCTCGACGCCGGTCCAGGCGGAAGTCGGTCGTGAGGTTTCGGGCCCTGGCGTCGGCGAGACGCTCCGCGGTTTGACCATCGGCCGGCGCAACACGCGGCCCGGCCGGGACCCCTTCGGCGAGGTCAAGTGGGAGCTACGAACCGCGACCATCGCCAACGACAAGGGCGAAGTGCTCTTCAAGCAGGAGAACGTCGAGATCCCCGCCGCCTGGAGCCAGATGGCGACCAACGTGGTGGTGTCCAAGTATTTCCGCGGCGGCCTGAACACTCCCGACCGCGAGCACTCGGTGCGCCAGCTCATCGGCCGCGTCGTCGACACCATTGCCCACTGGGGCGTGTCCGACGGCTACTTCCGCACCGCCGAGGACGGCGACGCGTTCCACGCCGAGTTGAAGCACCTGCTGCTGCACCAGCTGGCGGCCTTCAACAGCCCCGTGTGGTTCAACGTGGGCGTCGAGGCGAAGCCGCAGTGCTCCGCCTGCTTCATCAACGCCGTGAACGACTCCATGGCCAGCATCCTCGACCTCGCGAAGACCGAGGGCCTGCTCTTCAAGTTCGGCAGCGGCACCGGCAGCAACCTGTCGAGCCTGCGCTCGAGCCGCGAGCGCCTCTCCGCCGGCGGCCAGGCCAGCGGCCCGGTGAGCTTCATGCGCGGCTTCGACGCCTTCGCCGGCGTCATCAAGTCCGGCGGCAAGACCCGCCGCGCCGCCAAGATGGTCATCCTCAACGCCGACCATCCCGACATCCTCGACTTCATCGAGTGCAAGGTGAAGGAGGAGAAGAAGGCCTGGGCGCTGATCGACGCCGGCTACGACGGCTCGTTCAACGGCGAGGCCTACAGCTCGATCTTCTTCCAGAACAGCAACAACTCGGTACGCGTGAGCAACGAGTTCATGCGCGCGGTCGCCGACGACGGCACCTGGACCACCCGCGCGATCACCGACGGCCGGCCGATGGACACCTACCGCGCCCGCGACCTCATGCGCAAGATCGCCGAGGGCACCCACGTCTGCGGCGATCCCGGCATGCAGTTCGACACCACCATCAACGACTGGCACACCTGCAAGAACACCGACCGTATCCACGCGTCGAATCCCTGCAGCGAGTACATGTTCCTCGACAACTCGGCCTGCAACCTGGCTTCCCTGAACCTGATGAAGTTCCGCCGCCCGGACGGCGACTTCGACATCGACGCCTTCCGTCACGCGGTGCGCATCGTCCTGATCGCGCAGGAGATCATCGTCGACAACAGTAGCTATCCGCGCGAGGAGATCACGGACAACAGCCGGCGCTTCCGCCCGCTCGGCCTCGGCTATGCCAACCTCGGCGCGCTGCTCATGTGCCGCAGCCTGCCCTACGACAGCGACGAGGGCCGCGACTACGCGGCGGCGATCACGGCCCTGATGACGGGCCAGGCCTACCTGACCTCCGCGGAGATGGCGCGGGACAAGGGTCCCTTCGCCGGCTATGCCGAGAACCGCGAGCCGATGCTCGAGGTGATCCGCAAGCACCGCGCGGCGCTCAACCACATCAACCGCAACCGCGTGCCCCTGGACCTGTGCGAGGCCGCGGATGAGGTCTGGCGCGAGGCCTTCGTGGTCGGCCACGACTACGGCTATCGCAACTCCCAGGTCACCGTCCTCGCCCCCACCGGCACCATCGGCTTCATGATGGACTGCGACACCACCGGCATCGAGCCGGACATCGCGCTGGTGAAGTACAAGAAGATGGTCGACGGCGGCCTGATGAAGATCGTCAACAACACCGTGCCCGAGGCCCTCGAGCGCCTCGGCTACGAGGACGACCAGATCGCGGCCATCCTGCGCCACATCGACGAGCGCGAGACCATCGAGGGCGCGCCGCACCTCGCCGACGAGCACCTGCCGGTGTTCGACTGCGCATTCAAGCCCGGCAACGGCCAGCGGTCCATCCATTACATGGGACACATCAAGATGATGTCCGCCGCCCAGCCGTTCCTCTCGGGCGCGATCTCCAAGACCGTCAACATGCCTAACGACGTGACGGTCGAGGAGATCATGCAGTCGTATCTCGAGGCCTGGAAACTGGGGCTCAAGGCCGTCGCCATCTACCGCGACGGCTCCAAGCGGCTGCAGCCGCTGAACACCAGCAAGGCCGACCCCGTCAAGGAGAAGGCGCCCGTGCTGCTGGCCCCGCCCGAGCCGCACCGCGTGCGGCTGCCGGACGAGCGCCAGGCCGTCACGCACAAGTTCAGCATTGCGGGCCACGAGGGCTACATCACCGTCGGCCTGTACCCCAACGGCAAGCCGGGCGAGATGTTCATCTCGATGGCCAAGGAAGGCTCCGTCGTCAGCGGCCTGATGGACAGCTTCGCGACGGCCGTCTCGATCATGCTGCAGTATGGAGTGCCACTCTCGGTGCTCGTCAGCAAGTTCAGCCACATGCGCTTCGAGCCCGCGGGCGTGACCAGCAACCCGGATCTCCCGATGGCGAAGTCGGTCATGGACTACATCTTCCGCTGGTTGGACGCCAAGTTCGGCGACAGCCGGACTCACGGCCCGACGGCGGTCGAGGAGGAAACCGGCGAGGTCGCGATGGCCAAGGCGGAGCCGGCCCTGAAGGCGATGGCCGCCGCCGCCGGCGCCGTCATCGAACGCGAGCACCAGGTCTTCGAGACGCAGGCCGACAGCCCGCCCTGCCCGGAGTGCGGCATGGTCACCGTCCGCAGCGGCGCCTGCTACAAGTGCGTCAACTGCGGGAGCACCACGGGCTGCAGCTAGCCGGGCGCACGTCGATGTGGGGAATGCGAACGGACGCGCGTTCCACCCCGCCGGGCCGTCTCCTCGGAGGCGGCCCGGCACCATTCCGGAACCGATGGCCGCGCATTTCCTGGCGTCGCGGTGCGGCACGCACTATAAACATGCGCAGGCGCAAAGGAGTCTAGCCATGCCGCGTGTCCTGCTCGCGTTCGCCATCGTCGTCCTGGGATCCGGTGTCGCGACGCCGCCGGCCGCCCTGGCCGTGAAGGACTGGAACCGGACCGACGACGCCATGACGCATGCCGTCGGCCTGCACGCCGGCAAGATCGGCGGGACGGGGCTGGCGTTCGTGGTCCCCGTCACGTGGTTCATCCACGCGCAGGTCGCCGGCGGTGTCTGGAACACGGAAGGCGACCACCGCTACAACCTCGGCCTCGAATTCCACTACCTGCTGCGTCAGGACCCGAAGCTGCGGCTCTTCCTGGTCGCGGGCGCGGCCTACTACTCGCACGACGAGCAGGTGAATCGGGACGACGGCACCCAGGGCTGGGACCTCGAGAAGAGCGCCAACGCCGGCTTCGGCGTGGGTGTCGAGCGGCTCATCGGCGATCGCTGGGCCCTGAAGCTGGACCTCGACTTCACGTACGAGGGGGACGACGGCGACATCCGTCCGTGGCCCCAGGCCGGCCTGTTCTTCTACTGGTGACGAGCGCCGCCGCCGCCGTTGCCACGCCCGCGCCCAGGAGCCACGGCCATGGCGACGCGCGTCGCGCCTGCAGCGGCACGGTCACGCTCCCGTCGCCGATCAGCGCGAATCCCGCCCAGTAGAACGGATGGGCCGTCTCGGGCCGCCGCCGTGCGGCGGCCTGCGCCCGCGCGAGCGCCTCGGCCGCGGGGGTGCCGGAAGCGAGCGCGCGGTAGAGGTCGGCCATCAGGCGCGTCGTGGCGCGGTCGTCCACGGGCCACGATGAGCCCAGCACGGCCGTCGCGCCGGCGCTCAGGAAGCCGGTCGCGAGCCCGAGCACGCCCTCGCCGCTGACCACCGCGCCGCCGCCGCCGGCGCAGCAGGCGAGCACCACCAGGCGCGCGTCGAGGTCGAGCGCCGCGACCTCGCCGGCCTGCAGGGTCAGCGTGTCGTCCAGGGCGATCGAGGAGTTCCACGGGCGCTGCTCGTCGAGGCGGGCGTGTGTCGCCACGTGGATCACGTCACCGTCCGCGAGGCCGCTCCGCGCGTCGCGCACGCCACGGAAGCGGCGCGCCAACCAGGCGGTTTCCGCGGCGGCGCCCGGCGGCGCCGCCGGGCCGGGGCCGCGGAGGGTCGTCAGCGGCGCCGCGGCCGGGGCTGGCCGGCGGCGCCACGCGGCGAGGATCGCCGCCGAGGGCACGCGCTGGCCGGGAAGCGGCGGGTCGTTCAGCAGGGCGAGCGGGAGTTGCTGCAGCGGTCCGTCGGGCGACCAGATCAGGGAGCGCGCGGACGCCGGGATCGCCGGCAGGATCTCCGCGCAAACGGCGCGCGCGGTGCGGACCAGACGCTCGCCGTCGGCGGCGGAACCGGGCGCCGCGAGCAAGGCGCCGAGCGGCGCGAGGCGGTGGGCGAGGGCGGCGGCGCTCGGCAGGACCGCGACGACGCAATCGTCCCGCGTGACGACGAACAGCACGCTGACCCGCGGCCCGACGTAGGCATCCAGCAATACCTCGTCCGGGCGCAGGACGCCGGCTTGCAGGGCGCCGAGGTCGATCGCGGCGACGTCGTCGCGACCTTCGGGACCGGCCATGCGCTCCTGCAGCGTGCGCGCCTTGTACCGCTGCGCCAGATCGAAGGCCGCCGTCGTGCGGTCGGTGTCCCGTAGCAACGACGCCGCCTCGGTGAACAGCTCGGCGCCCAAGGCGCCCCGCCGTTCGCGCCACTCGGGATCGGTGGGCAAGCTGCGCTCGTTCTCCCAGGCGGCGATGCCGTCACGTAGACGCGCGAGCGCGCTGTCCGGCTCGCCGAGACCCGCCCAGGCCCGTGCCTCGGCGGCGTACGCGTCGGCCGCGATGCCCGGCAACTGCGCCTCGCTCGCCTCGCGCGCGACGGCGGCCACACAGTCGCGCGCCGCGGCCGGACGACCCAGAGTCAGGAGCAAGCGTCCGCGGGCCAGGGCGAGCTCCAGGCCGACGAGAGCGTCCTGGCCCTGGCCGGACGCGGCCAGCGAGCGATCGAGCACGGCGAGGGCGGTGGCGGCACTGTCCTGGGCGGCGAGGGCCTCGGCGAGCCGGAGTTCGGCCCAGTGGACGACGCCCGGCGGTGGCGGCGGTCGCAGCGCCAGGACCTGCCGGCCGAGCGCCGCGGCCTCGCGCCGCCTGCCCTGCTGCAAGCGCAGCCGCGCCTCGGCGACGAGCACCAGCCCCTCCAGGTCGCGGTACCCCTCGCGCCGGCACGTGGCGAGAGCGTCGCGCAACCATGCCAGGGCGTCGTCGTCGCGGCCGAGGAGCTGGTGGCTGCGCGCGAGGTTGAGCGCGGCGGCGACCGCTTCGCGGCGGTAGTCGTGGGCGAGGTGGAGGCGGCGCGACGTCTCGAAGCAGGTCACCGCGAAGGCCGGATCGCCCCGCACCAGCTCGAGCTCGCCGAGGAAGTTCCAGGCCATCGCCTCGTTCATCGCGTCGCCGGCGGCGGCCGACAGCTCGGCGCTGCGGCGAAAGGCCGCCGCCGCCTCGCGCAGGCGGCCGTCACGGCGCAGCGCGAGCGCGTGGCCGTTGCGCGCCCACTGTTCGCCGCGCACGTCGTGGCGGCGCGCGAAGATCCCGGCCGCCTCGCGATACAGCGCGACGCTCGCCGGAGCGTCTTCCCGCAGGAACGCGTGGTAACCCTGTCCGACGAGGCTCCAGGCGAGGTGCAGGCTGTCGTTCGCGGCAACGGCGAGGAGGTGGAGGCGGTCGTAGAGGGCGCGGGCCTCGTCGTCGCGCGATTGCAACTGCACGGCGACGCTGAGCCAGCGCAGGGCGCGCAGGGCGGTGGCCGTGTCGCCCGCCGCGGTGGCGAGGGCGAGGGCCTCGCGCAGCCGCGGCTCGGCCCCGAGGCCGCGGCCGCGCGCGGCCTCGGCACCCCCTTGCAGCAGGAGCAGCGCCCGCAGGAAGGCCGTGTCGCCCCGGGCGCGCGCCGCGGCGACGTGGACCTCGCTCGCGGCGAGGGCGGCGTCCGGTTGCGAACCGAAGTGCAGCGTGGTGAGCGAGTCGAGGCGGGCCGCCTGGGGGGCGGGCAAAGCGGCGGGGGCGGGCGCGGCAGCGCCGAGGACGACCACCAGCCAGACGACAAGGAGGCCTCGCATGCCTCGATACTACGGGCCGACGCCGCGCGGATGCGAGGAGGAATTGTGCTGGCGGCTCGCGCGGCCTGCGTTACGATGCCGCGCATGTCGAACCTGGTCCCCACCGCCGCCGAGGCTCGCCGTCGCATCCGCGCCTGGTGCCTGTACGACTGGGCCAACAGCGCCTTCGCCTGCACGGTGATGGCCGCGATGTACCCGCCGTTCTTTCGGGGTCTCGCCACCTCGGCCGGCGTGTCCGCCGCCGATGCGACGGCCTACTGGGGCTACGCCACGGGCCTGGCCCTCTTGCTGGTCGCGCTGGCGGCGCCCGGGCTGGGCGCTCTCGCCGACGCCGGGGCCGCGCGCAAGCGCCTGCTCGCGGTGGCGGCGCTCCTGGGCAGCGCGCTCTCGGCGAGTTTCGCCCTGATCCCGGACGGCGCCTGGACCACGGCGGCCGTCCTCTTCATCGCCGCGGACTTCGCCTTCGCGTCGTCCATCATCTTCTACGAGTCGCTCCTGCCCCACGTGGCGTCCGGCCACGACCTCGACGACGTCTCCTCGCGCGGCTACTCGCTGGGCTACCTCGGCGGTGGCCTCCTGCTGGTGCTCAACGCCGCCTGGGTCACCTGGCCAGCCGCCTTCGGCCTGGCCTCGACGGGCGCCGCCGTGCGCCTCTCGTTCGTCAGCGTGGGGGTGTGGTGGGCGCTGTTCAGCCTGCCGCTCCTGCGCGAGGTGCCCGAGCCAGCCGCCGCGACGACCCGCCCGCCTCTGCTCGCCGTCTGGCGGGATTCCTGGCGCCGCCTGCGCGCCACCTGGCACGACCTCGCCGGCTACCGCCCCCTGGTCACCTTCCTGGTCGCCTACTGGGTCTACAGCGACGGCATCGGCACCATCATCAAGATGGCCACGGCGTACGGCTCGGAGGTCGGCGTCGGCATGCGCGACCTCATCCTCGCTCTCGTGGTCACGCAGTTCGTGGCCTGGCCCGGCACGCTCGTCTGCGGCCGCCTCGCCGGCCGCCTCGGCGCCCGTCCCGTGCTGCAGGGCGGCCTGGTGGTCTACGCGTTGATCTGCGTCCTCGGCTTCTTCCTGCGCACGGCGGCCCACTTCTACGCCCTCGCCGCCCTCGTCGGCCTGGTGCAGGGTGGCTGCCAGGCCCTCAGCCGCTCGCTCTTCGCGAGCATGGTCCCGCGCCGCAAGAGCGCCGAGTTCTTCGGCTTCTTCAGCGCCAGCAGCCGCGCCGCCGGCATCGCCGGCCCGCTGATCTTCGCCGTCCTCGGCCAGCTCACCGGCCAGAGCCGGTGGGCCATCCTGGTCCTGACAGTGTTCTTCCTCGGCGGCGCCTGGCTGCTCGGCCGCGTCGATCTCGCGGCCGGACGCGCGCGGGCCCGGGCCGAGGATGCGTCGGCGTAGATCGCCGCGATTCGACCCTGCCATTATCTTTATGAGCAGACGAAAGGCGATCCTGTGGTGGCGGATGCCCTGTTCCTCTTCCTGACGACCGTCTGGACCGTGACGGCCCAGATGGCGCCCTACCTCCTCCTCGGCTTCCTGGTCGCGGGACTCCTGTCCGTCTACGTCTCGCCGGCCTGGCTGGAACGCCATCTCGGCGGCCGCGGCTGGGGGCCGATCTGGCGCGCGTCGTTGCTGGGCGTGCCGCTGCCGCTGTGTTCCTGCGGCGTGATCCCGGTGGCCGCCTCGTTGCGGCGGCACGGCGCCAGCAAGGCGGCGACGACGTCGTTCCTGCTCTCGACGCCGCAGACGGGCGTGGACTCCATCGCGGTGACGGGCGCCATCCTCGGGCCGGTCTTCGCCGTCCTGCGACCCGTCGTCGCGCTGCTCACGGGCCTCGTCGGCGGCGGCCTGGTGCGCGCCGTCACGCAAGGCGAGGAGACCACGGCCACGACGGTTCAACTGCCGACCGCCGCCCAGGGCCCCCGCTGGCGGCGCGCGCTGCACTACGGTTTCGAGGTGCTGCCGCGCGACATCGGCCGCGCCCTCCTGGTCGGCATCCTGCTCGCCGCGCTCATCACCGTCGTGGTGCCGCCGGGCGCCCTCGCGAAGGTGCTCGGCGGCGGCCTGGTGCCCATCCTGGTGATGATCGCCGTCGGCATGCCGCTGTACGTCTGCGCGACGGGTTCAGTGCCGCTCGCCGCCGGCTTCATCCACGCGGGCGTGTCGCCGGGCGCGGCCCTCGCGTTCCTCATCGCCGGTCCGGCCACCAACGCCGCCGCGGTCACCACGCTGCATCGCGTGCTCGGCCGGCGCACGCTGGCCGTCTACCTCGGCACCGTCGCCGTGAGCGCCGTGGCGGCCGGCCTGCTGGTCAATGCCCTGCTCCCGGCCGACGGGTTGCGCCTGCCCGGCTTGCACGCCGGCCACGACCATGCCGAACACCTCGGCTGGGTCTCGTATCTGAGTGCCGCGGCGCTCGTGGCGATCATGGCCTGGGCGCTGCGGCCGGCGCGCCGCGCGGCGCCGCCATCTGCCGCCATCGAAGGAGCGGACGCCATGGAGCGCCTCGATTTCACCGTCCTGGGCATGAACTGCACGCACTGCAGCAGCAGCGTCGAGCGCGCCCTCGCCGAGCAGCCTGGCGTCGCCGCCGTGGAGGTCGACCTCGCCGGCGGCCGCGCCGTGGTGCGGGGCGAGGGGCTGGACCCGGCGGCCCTCATCTCCGCCGTGGACGCCCTGGGCTTTCGCGCCGCCCGGGCCTGACGCGCGCCGCCGCCGCCTTCAGGCCGCTTGCACTCCCGGCGCCTCCCGGGTTAGATTCAACTCCGCCTCGTACGGACTCGACCCTCGGGCCGGGTCCGCGTCGTTCCGCCCGCGCGCAAAGGACGGTCTCCCGTGAGCCAAAAAGGTCACCCGAAGGGCCTGTTCCCGCTGTTCTTCACCGAGATGTGGGAACGGCTGGCCTTCTACCTCATGCTCGGCATCCTGCTGCTCTACACGACCGACAACGAGCGGGGCGGCCTGGGCTTGCCGCTGGCGCAGGCGGTGGAGATCTACGGCACCTACATGGCCTTCGTCTACTTCACGCCCTTCCTCGGCGGCATGATCGCCGACCGCTTCCTGGGCTTCCGGCGCGCGGTCTTCATCGGCGGCCTCTGCATGGCCACCGGCCTGTTCTTGCTGGGCATCCGTAGCGTGACGACGCTCTACGCCGGCCTCACGCTGCTCTGCCTGGGCAACGGCCTCTTCAAGCCGAACATCTCGGCCATGGTCGGCAACCTGTACCAGCCGGGCGACCCGAAGCGCGACGCGGGCTTCAACATCTTCTACATGGGCATCAACATCGGCGCCGCCGCGAGCGCCCTGCTGTCGGCCCCCCTGCGCAACCTCTTCAGCTTCAACATGGCCTTCGCCGCGGCGGGCGTGGGTCTGCTGATCGGCGTCACCATCCTGGCCTTCAACTGGCGAAAGCTGGAACCCGCCGACCGCCGCAGCCGGCCCGACGCCGAGGACATCACCTTCACCCAGGTCATCGTCCGTATCCTTCTGCCGGCCGCCGTCTTCGGCGCCGTGGGTTACATGCTCGGCGGCAACGTGCCGTTCATCGTCGACACCATCGGCAAGACCACCTTCGCCTTCCTCATGGGCATGCTGCCGATCATGGGCTACTTCGTCTCGCTGTGGCTGCGCGCCAAGCCGGAGGAGAAGCCGGGCTTCGGCGCCCTCATCCCGGTGTTCGTCGCCGGCGGCACGTTCTTCATGATCCTGCACCTGTCCGGCGGCCTGATGACCATCTACGCCGAGCACGACACCAACCGCAACGTGCCGGCGCTCGCCATCGGCCCCTACTCGCAGCAGGCCATGCCGGGCTACTTCGGCAACGCCCATCCGGACACGCCGCGGCCCGACCAGCGGACGCTGGTCACCACCGACGCCGCCACCGAGGCGATGTTCGGGGCCCGACGCATCAGCGAAGGCGCGCTCCGGCAACTGCAGCAGCGGCCGCAACTCCAGGTGGTGCCTGCCGAGGCGCCGCAGGTGACGGCCGGCTGGAAGTTCCTGGCCACCCAGGTGTTCCCGGACGCCGACGTCACCATCAACCGCGGGCGCGACGCGCACGGCGTCGAGCTGGTGTCGGTCTCGACGCCCGAGACCGCCGACCCCGTGGACGAGGTGGTCTTCATGACCGAGGTCGACGGCCGCGCGGTGCCCGCGCTGCTGGTCTCGCCCGAGACGCAGCAGGCCGTGTACGCGCAGGCGGGTGACAAGCGTCTGGCCCCGGGGCAGTTCCTCGGCCTGATGAACGCCGAGATGGTCACCTCGCTGTTCAACCCGGTCTTCGTGGTGCTGCTCACGCCGCTGGTGGTGTGGATCTTCGGCCGCATCGCCGACCGCGGCCGGCCGGTGAGCACGGCGCGCAAGATCTTCATCGGCATGATGCTGACGACGGTCGCGCTGCTGATCATGGCGGCCGGCGCCCGGTCGGGCGGCGACGGCGCCGTGAAGGTCTCGGTGATGTGGCTGGCCGTCTACTACCTGGTGATCACCTTCGGCGAGCTGTGCCTCTCGCCGATGGGCCTCTCCCTGGTGACCAAGCTGTCGCCCAAGCGCTACGTCGGCCTGATGATGGGCGGCTGGTTCCTGGCGACCGCGGTCGGCAACAAGCTGTCCGGCTTCATCAGCGGCCTCGCGCCGACGGCGATGATGTTCGTGATCCTGGCCGGCGCGACGCTGGTGGTGGGCGGGTTCATCTTCGCGTTGCTACCGAAGCTGGATGCGGCCATTAGAAAGTATCAAGCGTAATTGGCCGGTGATTCTCCCGGCGATGTCCTCGGGTTCGTGGCCAGGTCCCTTCCGGCGATGTCCTCGCCCCTTCGGGGCTGCGGAGTTCGCGGGGAGGGACCTGGCCACTCACATGGGCGATCTATGAGGTGAGGTGGTATGCGTAGGTCCGTGCTGTTGTGGACGCTGGCCGTCGTGCTGACGATGGCCTCCGCCGTGTATCAGAGGATGACAGGGCCTACTTATCCGGTGCGGTTCGCGGGGGAACTCGGCGCGATGACGGTCAAGGGCAAGCTGCTGCGGACGCAGGTCATCGGGCAAGACCTGCCGGTCACGGTGCGGGTGCAGGGGGCGGGGGAGATCGGCGGCGTCGTGAGCTGGCGGCGGTTCCCCACGCAGGACGCGTGGCAGGAGATCCCGTTGCGGCGCGAGGGCGACACGCTGGTCGCGGCGTTGCCGGCGCAGGCGAAGATGGCCAGCAAGATCGAGTACCACGTGCGGCTCGAGGGCGGCGGGCAGACGCTGCGCGTGCCCGCGCGGGAGGCGGCCGTCGCGCGCTTCAAGGGCGCGATCCCGCTGCCGGTGCTGCTGGTGCACATCCTGGTGATGTTCCTGGGCATGGCGTGTTCGTTGCGCACGGGCTTCGAGGCGCTCGCGCGCGGACCGCGGCTGCCGCGCCTCGCCGTGACCACCCTGGTGATCCTGGCGATCGGCGGCCTCATCCTCGGGCCCCTGCTGCAGAAGTACGCCTTCGGCGTCTTCTGGGCCGGCTGGCCGCTGGGCGAGGACCTCACCGACAACAAGCTCGCGGTAACCGTGCTGGCCTGGGCCCTCGCGGTCTGGCAGTTGCGGCGCGGTTCCCGTGGGCGCTGGTGGGCCGTCGCGGCCACCGTCGTGACCTTCGTGATCTTCATGATCCCGCATAGCCTGCACGGCTCGACCCTGGACTACGACTCCGGCGAGCAGATCCACGCGTTGGCCAAACCCGGCGGCGTACTTCCGATCGATCTCCTCTGAGATCCCTGCAGCGCGGCCATCGCGACGTTTCCTTTGGTGGCGCAGTAATAATCGGCCCAGGTTCTCGCGAGATGCGGTAAACTTACTTCTCCGGTTGCACCTTGTCCCGGTCCTGGAGGAGTCCATGTCCCGCCGTCAGAATGTTCTGCTGGGAGTTTCCCTTCTCGTCGGACTGCTGGCCACGACCCCCGTGGTCCAGGCGGCGCCGCGAAGCATCGTGTTCGATCCGGCGGCGACCGATGCGGCGCCGAGCTTCACGCTGGCAGAGCACCGACCCGACGCCTGCCGGGTGACGGTCACGGTCGGCTCCCTCCAGGTCGAGAACGTCACGAAAGCGGGACAATTCTGGCAGGTCCTCGCGCTGCCCGGCGGCGAGTCGTCCGGCAAGCCGGGGGAACCTGAACTGCCGACCTGCGGCGGTCTGATCGCCGTCCCGGCCGGGTGCGACGTGGCCGTCACGGCGACGGTGCGCCATCGCGAGTCCTTGCCGGGGCTGCGTCCGTCGCCGATGCAGGCGGACGATGCCGCGGCGTTCCAGTGGGACCAGGCGGCCTACGCCGCCGGCGGCGATCCGGCGCCCGACGTGACCCTCGGTGCGATCGCCGTCGTGGCCGGCGTGCGCGTGGTGCCGTTCCGGGTCCACCCCGTCCGGTACGATGCGGCCCGCGGCGAGGTGTCCGTCGCCACCGAGCTGGATCTCGACTTCACGTTCCCGGCGAGCGGCGCGCCGGCGACCTCCCCGCATCCCCTCACCGAGTCGTTCGCGCGGCTGCTCGCCGGTAGCGTGATCAACTGGCCCGCCGTGCGCGACGGCTATGTCGACGTGGGCCGCGGCACGTGGCTATGCATCCACGACAGCGACGCCGGCGTCGCGGACCGGGTCGCCCCGCTCGCGCAGTGGCGCAAGCGCCAGGGTTACAACGTGGTCGTGGCCAGCACCGCGCAGACCGGCACCAGTTCCACGCAGATCAAGGCCTACATCCAGGGCCTCTACGACTCGGTCGAGCCGCCGCTGGAGTACGTCTGCCTGGTCGGGGACGCCACCGGCACCATCTCCGTGGCCTGCACCTACGAGGGGTACTCGGGCTACAACGGCGAGACCGACCACGCCTACACCAATCTGGAAGGCGGCGACCTGCTCGCCGACATCCACATCGGCCGCCTGAGCTGTCGCAACCTGAACGAGCTGCAGACCATCGTCACCAAGATCGTGAACTACGAGACGGCGCCGCCGACCACCGATCCCGGCTGGTTCTCGCGCGCGACGGTCACCGGCGATCCGAACGACTCCGGCATGACCGTGGTCTACGTCGCCCAGTGGGTGAAGTCCCACCTGTCGCGGCTCGGCTACACCCAGATCGACACCATCTTCACCTCGCCCTTCGCCTCGCGGATGTTCTCGTCGTGCAACCAGGGCGTCTCGGTGTTCGCCTACCGCGGCTTCTACAACGTCAGCGGCTTCTCGGTCGGCTACATCGACGCGCTCACGAACGGCGGCGAGCTGCCCTTCGCCGTCTTGCCCACCTGCGGGTCCGGCAGCTTCGCCACCGAGTCGCACAGCTACCCGGAGGCCTTCCTGCGCAACGCCAACGGCGGGGCGATCGGCGCGATCGGCACGGCGACCGTCGGCACGCACACGCGCTACAACAATTGTTACTTCGGCGGCGTGTGGGAGGGCGCGCTGAACTCCGGCGACCGCCACCTCGGCGCCGCCCACACGCGCGGCAAGCTCGAGCTCGCCCGCCAGTACGGGGACAACGAGACCAACATCCCGGTCATCTGGTCGTCCTGGAACAATCTGATGGGCGATCCCGCGACGGAGATGTGGCAAGCGTTGCCGCAGGTGCTCACGGTGACTCATCCCGCGGCGTTGCCGGTCGGCGCGAATGCGCTGGCGGTCCGCGTCGACGGCCCGGGCGGCCCCGTGGCGGGCGCGCGCGTCGCGGCCGTCAAGGACGGCGAGGTCCGCGCCGTGGCGACCTCCGGGCCGACGGGCGAGGTGTTCCTGCCGCTGCCGCCGCACACCGCCGGCTCGCTGCTGGTTACCGTGACCGGCCCCGACCTGCGCCCGTATCAGGGCGCGGTCACCGTCGGCGCCGTCAACGCCTTCGCCGTGGCCGAGGACCTGACCATCGACGGCGACGGCGTGGCCAGCCCCGGCGAGACGCTCTCCCTGATGGTCGCGCTGCGCAACCTCGGCACGCAGACCGCCGGCGCCGTGACCGCGACCCTGGCCAGCGACGACGCCCTCACCGTCGTCGATCCTGCCCCGGTGTTCTTCGGCGACATCCCCGCCGGGGCCGTGGTCTGGCGGGGGCCGTTCCTGGTCCACGTGCAACCCGACGCCCCGGATCTCGCCGCCGCCGGCCTGCGGATCGACGCCGTGTCAGGCGGCCAGACCTGGGTTTCGCGTCAGGAACTGCCGATCACCGCGGCGAAGCTCGAGATCGTCAGCTCGGTGTGGTCGCTCGGCAGCCCGCAAGCAGGCCAGACCGGCGACCTGACGGTGACCATCCGCAACACGGGGTCGCGCGCGGCGGCCGGGGCCCTCGCGACGCTCGCGCCGCAGAGCCCGTACGTGCTGCTCGCCGGTCCGGCCGACGCCGTCGTCGCCGCCTTGCCGATCGGCGGCACCGCCACCGCGGTGTTCCCGGTGCACGTGCGTGAGGACTGCTGGGGCGGACACCTGGCCGCGCTGAACGTCGACGTGCTGACCGACGAGGGGTCCGCGCACGCGCTGGTCGCCACCATGGGCGTCGGCGCCGCCTCGTTGACCTCGCCCACGGGTCCGGACGCCTACGGCTACCTGGCCCTCGACAACTTCGACACGCATCCGCAGGCGCCGGTCTACGCGTGGGTCGAGCTGGCGCCGGGATACGGCGGCACCGGCGCGGACGTCGGCCTGACCGATTTCGCCTACGAACAGGACGACACCCGCACCGTCGATCTCCCGTTCGCCTTCCAATATTACGGCCAGTCCTATCAGCAGATCTCGATCTGCAGCAACGGCTGGGTCTCCTTCGGCGCCACCAGCCTCTGCGAGTTCTTCAACTGGTACCTGCCGTGTCCCGGCGTGCCGCGGCCGCTGCTCGCGGTCTTCTGGGACGACCTCCGCCAGAGCAGCGCCAACCGGGTCTATCAGCAGTACGACGCCGCCGGCGGCCGCTACATCGTCCAGTGGTCGCGCATGCGCAACGACAACAACGGCATCAACAACTGCGAGCTGATCCTCTACGACCCCGCCGTCCACCCGACCCTCACCGGCGACGGCCTGATCGTCTACCAGTACCAGACCGTGAACAATTCCGATTACGACCGCGGCTACTGCACGGTCGGCATCCAGAGCCCCACCGGCGACGACGGCATCACCTGGACATATTACAACGACTACGCGCCGACATCGCGCGTGCTGGCCGCGGGCCGCGCCATCGCGTTCCTGCCGACCCTGCACGTGCCGGCCGACGCCGGCACCATCGCGCCCGAGTCGCTGGCCTTCACGCTGGCCCCTGGCCAGTCGGACACGCGCACGCTGACCCTCGGCGCCGCCGGCGACGAGGGCACGCTGCTGTCCTTCTCCATCACGGCCGCCGGCGAGCCCACTCCGGGCTGGCTGACCTTCACACCGCCGCAGGGTCAGGTCCCCGCGGGCCAGGATCTGCCGGTGGAAGTCACCGTCGACGCCGGCGATCTGCCTGACGGCGTCTACACCGCGGAACTGACCATCAGCCACAACGCCGGCGCCCCGCTCGTGGTCCCGATCCAGCTCACGGTCGACGCGCTGACGAGCCTGCCGGAGCAGGTGCCAGCCGAATTCTCGCTCGCGCCGGCCTACCCCAATCCGTTCAACCCCAGCACCCAGATCCGCTTCTCGGTGCCCCAGGCGGGACACGTCTCGCTGGATGTCTTCGACGCGGCGGGCCGCCACGTCCGGACACTGGTGAACGACACCCGTGCCGCAAGCCAGTACACCATCAACTGGGACGGCCGCAACGACACGGGCGCCGTCGCGGCCGCCGGTGTCTACCTCTACAGACTGGAGGCGAACGGCCGCAGCGCGATACGTCGCATGGTCTTGATCAAATAGGGTCCAGGGTTGGGAAGTTGTTTCCGCGAGGCCTCCACCGGTTTAGTGGAAGGGGCGCGATGCGTCTGGACGGTGAGTCTCGAGCGTTTTGTCCATGGCGCGATTGCAGGATCGCAATGGCAGCATGACAATGCGTCCGGTACTTCTGCGACAAGGTGGCCTGTGGTGAATCGTTCATTTTGCGCGATCGCGGTGATCGCAGCTATTGGGTTGGTTGCCAAGGCACCGACCTCCGTCGCCACCGTCGTGGGGAAAATCGCCGACATAGTTGCCGATTTTCGCGATAATCGGTGAAAACCAGCGCACGCCCCAACGATCAATCAGTTGTTCGCGGCTGCGCGACTTGCCAGGGTCGCCCAAGGACGACCACGCCTGAGGTCCCGTCCCGCACCCCAGCCTGGCGCCGTAGCGCTTAGCACGAATCCGGCCGCGCCGACAACTCCATCCGCGCCATGACGCTTGCCACGCCGCGCACGGCGGCGGCGAGGGCTGCCACCACCAGTACCCAGAACGTGACCACCCCGCCGGGCAGCGCGTCGGTGATGCGACCGGCGAGGATCACCAGGAACGCCGCGCCCACTTCCGATTCGATGTTCAGCAAGGCGGACTGGAGATACGGCCCCAGGTGCAGGATCATGAGCGCCGTCAGGATCAGGCCGAATGCCGTTTTGCGCAGGGCGGGGCGGACGTCGGCCCGCAGGCAGCGCACGTAGGTGGCCAGGCCCGCGAGCGCCAGGATTCCGATCAGCAACGCCTGCAGCGCCAGCGCTCCGCGCGCCGGCGCCACCCGCCACGACGGATGGTCCGCGGCGAGCGTGAGGGCGTCGCCCTTCGGCACGACGCGGCCCGCGTCGTCCGTGGTCAGGTAACGTTGCTGCAGCTCGGCGGCGGGGACCGTCTCGCCGAAGGTCGCCGCCGTCGCGCGCGCGAGTTGCCAGGCGACGTAGTCCAGGCTGCTGCCCTCCGGCGTCTCGTACGGCTTGTAGAGGGCGAACGGCAGACCGGCCAGGACGCGCCGCGCCGTCGGCACGTGCGACTCGCCCGCGGGGGAGGTCATGGCCGGGGGCTGTCCGTCCCAGGCGACGGCGAAGAAGCGGGGCGACAGGCGCACGCCGTAGCACTCGCTGCGCTCGTCGAAGGCGATGGGTTCGCGCGTGGCGCCCAGCGCGTGCACCAGGACCCGGCCGGCGCCGAAGCCTACCGCGAGGCAGAGCGCCTGCGGCACCAGCAGCGTCGCGAGGATCCTACCGCGCGAGATGGGCAGGTGGTCGAAGAACCACAGGCGCGGCAGGCAGGCCGCGGTGACGGCGAAGACGGAATACGCCGTGATCGCGACCAGCAGGAAGCTGTCGAACTCCGCCTCGGTGAAGGCGCTGGCGTTGTCCCCGAGCATGAACCCGAGGCCCGTCAGGAGCGGGTACGTCAGGATCGGCAGCGCCTGGTTCTTCGCCGTCGCCCGCACGATGGTCAGCGGCAGCAACCAGGGGACCGGCCGCGATCGTCCGACGGCGCTGCTCGCGGGGCGCGCGCGTCCGGCGGCCCGGGGCGCGCGCGGGGCGAGGCTCAACGCGGACGGGACGCGACGCCACGCGAGAGCGCCCACGAGCGTGGCGATGACGAGCGGCACCAGCGCCGTCCCCGGGCCGTAGCGGCCCAGGTTGGTGACGGCGAGTCCGCCCACCACGAGGGCGACTCCGGTCACCAGCGTGTAGACGCGCCCGTGCGTCAGCTCGACCAGGCCGGGCCGGCGCGCCTGCAGCGAGACCAGCAGCAAGACCCACCAGCTTGCGATCTGCAGCGCGACGGGGCCCAGGTGGGCGCGCAGCGCCGCGATCCCGATCCCGTCGCCGACGCCGAGGTGCCCGAGCCAGGCGAGGCCGGCCCAGGCGGTACCGAGCGTGACCAGGAGCACGAGGCCGGAGGCGGCAGCGTGCGCCAGGACGCCCGCCAGCCACAAGCGGCGTCCGTTCAGCGGCAGCGTGAGCAGCACCTCGCGGCAACGCCTGTCGCTCCCACCGGCCACCAGGTGCAGGGCGGGGACGAACCACATGGTGCCGAGCAGGACCCAGGGATTGGCCTGCCCGTTGTCGCCCACGACGCGCGTGACGAACCCCAGCCAGGCCGTCCCCGCGACCAGCGCCAGCGGCGTCCACTTGCGCAGTTGCCGGTAGGCGTCGTGGTGGCGGACCAGGGTCAGCGTGGTCACGCTCATGACCGGCCTCCCACTAGCTCGATGAACATCTCCTCGAGGGGCAGCGGCACGCAGCGGATGCCGTCGACGCCGAGGTCGTGCTCGAGGCGCGCGCGGCAGGTCTCGGCGTCGAGCTCGAAGACGGCGCGCACGGCGTCCTCGCGCTCGCGCGCGGACAGGCACGCCGGCTGCGCCAGCAGATCGCGCACGGACCTGCCGGCGTTGCGCGGCACCAGCGCCAGGCAGTAGCCCTCGCGCACGTCGTCCAGGGCGCTGTCGATCCACTTCTGGCCCTCGTGCAGCATGACCAGGCGGCTGGCCATGCGCTCGACGTCGGCCATGTGGTGCGAGGAGAAGAGGATGGTCGAGCCGCCCTCGCCGAGCAGGCCGATCGCCGTCTCCAGGAACTCGCGGCGCGTGGCGGGATCGAGGCCGCCCGCGGGTTCGTCCAGCAGCAGCAGCCGCGGCCGGTGCGCGGCGGCGCAGAGCAGCGCGACCTGCCGCGCCTGGCCCTTGCTGAGCTGCTTGATGCGCGCGCCGCCGTCCATCTTGAAGCGGGACGACAGGGCGCGGGCGAGGTCGTCGTCCCAGGTCGGGAAGAGCCGGCGGTGCAGGTCGAGCACCTCGTCGACGCGCAGGAAGGGCGGCAGCACCTGGTCCTCGCTGACGTAGCCGACCTGGCGCTTGACCGCCAGCGGCTCGCGGCGCGGGTCGAGGCCGAAGACGCGCACCTCGCCGCGCTGCGCCTCGAGCAGGCCGAGGGCGACGCGCAGGAGGGTGGTCTTGCCGGCGCCGTTCTGGCCGAGCAGGCCGATGACCTCGCCCGCGGCGACGCTCAGGTCGAGGCCGTCGAGGACGGGCTTGTCCTTCACGTACGACCGGTGCACGCCCTTCATCTCCAGGATCGTCATGGCGCTACTCCTTGTGGCCGTCGGCGTGCAGGAGCCGGCGGAAGAGGGCGATGGCGTCGTCCGCCGACACGTGCAGGCGGCGCGCGAGCGCGGCGGCGGGCTTGAGGCGGGCCTCGAGTTGCTCGAGCCTGCGGACCTGCAGCTGGTCGGCCGCCGCCTGGGCCACCACGAGGGTCAGGCCGGGACGACGCTCGAGCACCCCGTCGCGTTCGAGCAGACTGTAAGCCTTGCTGATGGTCATCGGGTTCACCCCCAGGGACACGGCGAGACTGCGGATCGACGGCATCTCGTCGCCCGGCCGGGCCGTGCCGGTGGCGACGCTCAGCTTCACCTGGTCCATGAGCTGCCGGAAGATCGGCACCCCACTCTGCGGATCCACGAGGAAGACCATGCGCGCGTCCTTTCGAAGTCTCGGGGTCCCGACCAGGATACACTGCATTGGTGAATTAGTCAACTAATGCACTATACGCGGACGACCGCGCCGGGTTGCACGAAATTCTAGAGGGACTGCAGGACGTGGCGCGCGAGCCCGCCCACCGCGCCGGCCAGCAGCAGGCTGGTGAGGGTGCCGACCAGGTAGTACTCGGCGAAGTTGCGCTGCTCGAGGTCCTTGAAGCGCACGATCGACTTCGCGGCGACCACCAGGCCGACCGCGCCCCACTCGCCCTGCACCACCAGGAGGAAGACCAGCAGGCGCTCCAGCACGCCGATGATGCGGCCGGTGCGCAGGTTGTCGCCCGTCGCCGTGAGCACGGGCACCTGGCGCAGCGCCCGGTCCACGAGCACCAGCCCGCCCCGGGTCACCAGCGCCAGGCTGCCGACCACCCACGCCACCTGCGTCCAGACCGGTACCACGGCCGCCGGCACCTGGGACGACGCCGTGGTCGCGCCGTTGTCCAGCCAGCGCCAGCCGGCGGCGATGGCCAGCAGCATCGTCGCCTGCGCGCCGAGGAAGAGCCACAACTCGCTCTGGCGCAGGAATCCCGGCCGTCGCGCTAGGCCCGCGACGGCGAGGTCGAGCCCGAGCCGGAGGGCGGTCAACGCGATCAGCACGGGCCAGATCCGCGCCGGTCCGAAGGGGAGGCAGACGACGGCGAGGGTGAGGACGAGGATCACGGCATCGCGCAGCAGCGGCCCCGGACGCCGCGGGATGCCCGCCGGCCGGGCCGGCACCAGCCAGAACTCGGCGAGGAGATACCCGGCGACCAGGCACAGCAGCAACGGGCTCATGGCGACCCTCCCTGGGTGAGCCGATCGAGGAAGGCGAACACCGCGGTCTCGGCGCGCTCGAACTCGGCATGGCGGGCCGCGTGCAGGGCGCGGCTGAGCGTGGAGTCGTTCACGCCGAGGGCGAGGGCTGCGAGCTTCTGCGTGGCGTGCACGTGGCGGAAGGCCACGGCGCGGTCCTGCGACGCGGTCCAGAAGCCGCGGATGGTGCTCAGCAGGCCGGCGGCGACGTTCACCATGGCGTCCATCTCGGGCCCGAAGCCCTGGGCGGCGAGCCAGGTCTCGCGGCCGCGCGCATCCTGCAGCGCGGCGCTTGCCGCGTGGAAGCAAGGTCCGTCCATCGAGCTGGTGGTGCTGCGGAAGTCGGTCCACAGCTCGCCCCAGCCCAGGCCGTAGCGCAGGCGCAGGCGCGGCAGGAGGTCACCGCGCGGCGCGGGGGCGACGACGTCCGGGTCGTCCGCGAGCGGGGCGGCGGTCTCGACCGCGCCGTCGCGCGCGACCTGCGCCGCGAGGCAGTAGTCGAGTGCGTGCAGGACCTGCCGTCCGCGCGACGGCGTCGCGACCAGGGCCTGCACGCTGTCGCCGCCGGTGATGCTCAGGGGCACCAGGACCGCGTCGCCCAGCCAGCCGTTGGCCGTCGCGACCGCCGATTCGAGGCGCAGCTGGACCAGCCGCCGGTCGAGCTGCTCGCGCGAACTCTCGACGTCGCCGTGGACGACCATGTAATGCGTCTGGCTCATGGGGCCCACCCTAGACCGGAACGGCCGGATCCGTCAAGCGAGATTTGCAGTTTATATGCAATATACATTCCAATTGCATTGATATAGCTGATCAAGGCAAATTGGCAGTGTATTTGCGTTATAAATGCAAATCATCCACCCAGAATGGCGCCATTTCTCGGGCTCACCAGCCTACGGCGCGGCCGGCGTTCTCGGTGGTCAGCCAGGCCTGCAGCGGCGCGAAGTAGGCGAGCATGGCGGCGGAGCTCAGCTCCTCGCCGGTGGCCTCGCGCAGCAGCTCGCGCCAGTCGCGCGTGGCGCCCGCGGCGAGCAGCCCGTGCAGGTAGGCGCCGACTTCGCGGTTGCCGTAGTAGTTCGCGGCGCGCACGTCCTGGTGGAGGATCTCCGCGCAGATGTGGCGGTGCAGCTGGTGGAGGATCACGGCGCTGAGGGCGTAGTCGTAGTACTCGCCGGCGTCGTCGACGATGTGGGTCTTGGTGGCGGGATCGCAGAACGTCTCGTCGCGCGGCGCCGGCGGCGCGAGGCCCTGGAAGCGCGCGGCGTGCTGCCACCAGCGCGCGTTGAGCTGGTCGGCGGGCAGGTCGGTCTCGTAGAAGTCGTGCTCCCAGTGGGCCATGGTGCCGGCGGCGAAGGGCAGGAAGACCACGGGGCCGGTGAGGGCCTGGCTCAGCAGCCAGGACGACTGCTCGGGCGTCTGTCCCGCCGCGAGCAACCCGACCTGCTCGAGGTAGGGAACCTGGCCGCAGGCCAGCTCGATCAGCGTGCCGACCGCCTCGTGGAAGGCGCGGTTGGCGCCGCGGCGCAGGATCGGCGGCACCTCGGGCCGGCTGTAGGCGAGGTAGTAGTAGACGTGGCCGAGCTCGTGGTGGGTGGTGGTGAACCAGTCGTAGTCGCTGCGCACGCTCATCAGCGAGCGCACGTCCTGGTCGAGGTCGACGTGCCACGCCGAGGCGTGCGTGTTCTTCTTGCGCGTGGCGCCGGCGGGCAGCTCGAAGAGGTCGCTGTTCGTCCAGAACGACGCCGGCAACGCCGGCATGCCGAGGCTCACGTAGAAGCGCTCCGCCTGCTCGATGACCCACTGCGGCGTGCGGCCGGACAGTAACGCGTCGAGGTCGACGCCCTCGACCAGGCCCGGCCACTCCTGGCCCCAGCGGTTGGCGACCCAGTGCGCGGGCAACTGCGCGGGCACGTCGTCGACGCCGTAGCGCGCCGCGAGCTGGTACCGCGCCCAGGTGTGGAGCTGCGTGTAGATCGGCATGACGCCGGCGACGACGTCGTCCATGAGGGTCATCATCTCGGCGCTGCTGAGGCCGTAGTCGTCGCACTTGAGGGCGAAGTAGGAGCTGTAGCCCATCTCGCGCGCGACGGCGTTGCGCAACGTCTGCAGCTCGAGCAACCGATCGCGCAGCGGCGGGCCGACGGTCTTGCTGCACTCCCACACGGCTCGCCGCACCGCGGGGTCGCGGCTCTCGGCGAGCAGGTCCTGGATCTCGCTCGGCGTGACCACGCGCTCGGCCTCGCCGGGCAGCGCGAGGCGGAACTCGTGGCCGTACATCGCGGCGGTGGCGCCGGCCTCGGCGGCGAGCAGGCGGCTGACGGTCTCGGGCGCGGTGCCGGGATACTGGGCGGCCTGCTGCCAGGCGACGTCGAGCTGGCGCCGGCGCAGGTCGTCGAGGCCCGGCATCCGGCGCAGGGTGCGCAGCGTCTCGATGACCTCGCGGCTGCCGACGTAGTCGGCGAGGGCCTGGGCGGCGGCCACCTCGCGCGCCGTGTTCGCGGGCGTGATGTCGGAATTGGCGACGAACTTCGAGCCCTCGGCGTCGGTCCACAGGCGCTGGTACGCGGCGTTGTAGTCGGCGAGGAAGCGGTCGACATCCTTGCTCGACGACGACGCCTTCGACGCGCCGGCGCCGGGAGCCGAACCGCAACCGGCGGCCGGCAGGACGGTGGTCAATGCCAGCATGCACATCAGGGCGCACAGAAGACTCGGACGCATCGATGGACCTCCTGCCCGGCTCGCGCCGGGCCTCACTTGACGAGAGTCAGACGACTGGTCTGCGCGCCGCCGGGACCGACGAGCCGGCACACGTAGGTGCCGCTCGGCAGGTCGGCGCCGTCGAAGCGGACCTCGTGGCGGCCGGCCGCCAGGGTGCCGTCGACGAGGGTCCGCACCAGCCCGCCGCGAATGTCGTAGACGTCCACGCGCACGCTGCCGCCCGCGGCCAGCTCGAACGCGATGGTGGTCGCCGGGTTGAACGGGTTCGGCGCGGCCTGCAGCCCGGACTCGCGGAGCGCAACCAGCGGGTCCACGCTGGTGAGGTCCTCGGTGCGATAGGCGCGCAGGTTGGTACCCGTGCCACAGAGCACGAGGGTGCCGTGCTGGCCGATCGCGGGCCCGCCGATGTTGATGTTCGGCATCGCGACATCCCAGAGCAGCGTCTGCAGGTCCGCGCTGAAGACGTAGACGTGTCCGGTGGCGAAGCCGCTGTTGGAGAGGAACAGCCGTCCCTCGGCGTCGATGGCCATGTGGACGTTGGTGAGCGCGCTCGGCAGCGGGATCGCGTTGAGGACCGCGCCGTTCTCGCCGTCCAGCCGGGCCAGCCGGTTGCCGCCGATGATGGCGTAGACCGAGCCGTCGGCACCCACCGCATGCTCGGCGAAGGCGCCGCCGAAACCCGCCACCTGCCAGTTCTTGACGAGCTGCTCGCCGGTGTCGGTCCAGGAGTAGTAGAAGTCGTTGCTCGGGCTGTTCTCCGCCCGGTTGACCAGGATCTTGCCGTCGGGGGCCACCCACGGCGTCACCTGGCACAGGAAGCCGGGCATCACCGGGCTCTGATAGAGGAACGCGCCGGTGTCGACCGCGAACTTCTTGAGCGCATGGCCGCCGGGCACCGCGTCGAGGACGTAGAAGCCGTCGCCATGCCGTGCGCCGCCGCAGGAGCCGGAGACCGAGCCCACGCGCGGCGCGTGCCAGACGGTGTGGCCGTCGACGGCGTCGAAGCGCCAGATATCCTGGAAGCTCGCCACCAGCAGATCGCCGTCGTCGGCGAAGACCACGCCGTCGTAGGGCCCGGCGTTCTGAGCGATCTCGGTGCCCCAGATGGCGTGGCCGTCCACGGCGTCCAGCGCGTACATCTTCGCCGCGACGCTCGCCCCGTTGCCCGAGCGCGAGCAGTAGACCTGGCCGTCGCGCACGCCCGCGATCCAGGGCGTCCAGTCGCCGGCGAGGTAAGGCAGCACCACGGCCCAGAGCTCCTGGCCGGTGGTCAGATCCATCGCCACCACGTAGGCGTCGTCGGGCTGCTGATTGGGCCAGCGCGCCTGCCGCACCGTGAAGACGCGGTTGCCCTCGGTGACGGGGTGCCAGGCGATGAGCGAACTGCGGCCGCCCGACCAGGCGAGCGTGGCGGCGGAGGGGCCATTCTCGCTCGTCAATCCGTTGCGCTGGGCGTTGCCGCCCTGGTTGGACCAGTCGGCGCCGACGGCGGCGGGCGCGAGCGCCGCGACGGCCACCGTGACGATTGCGACGAGAAGCAAGGGGCGCCTCAGGGTCGGGGCGGCGGTGCTGGGCGAGGTCATGGCGGGCTCCCTTCGGGTTGGCGCCGGGAGAGCGTACACCTGTCCGCGCGCTGGGGGCAACCCTGACCGACGCGCGGGCGCCGGCTGATGCCGGGGCCCGCAGCACGCGCCGACTCACGGCGGGCCACCCCTTTCGTTGTGCCAGGGAAATTGTGCATCGGCGCCCGGACGACGGCGATCTTGCGTGATCGACGGGATTTTTCGCGGCAGGGGTGGTGAAGTGTCAACCGGGGATGACGAAACGGCCCGTCGCCGGGCCGTTCGTCGCTCATGCACAATTTCCCTGGCACAACTCATTTCATGAGGACGACCTTGCCGACATCCGTCGCGCCGTCCGCCTCCAGACGCAGGAAGTAGACGCCGCTCGCCGCGGGTCGTCCGGCGAGATCGGTGCCGTCCCAGGCGACCACGTGCGGGCCGGCCGGCAGGTCGGCGTCGGCGAGCACGCGCACCAGGTGGCCGCGGGGATCGAAGACCTGGAGGCGCGCGCGGCCGGCGCGTGCGAGTTCGAAGCGCACGTCGGTGCGAGGGTTGAAGGGGTTGGGCATGGCGCCGCGGATCGCGGTGACCGCGGCCGGGGCCTCGCCCACCGCCACCTCGCCGGCTGCGGGCAGGGCGAGGATCTCGACGTCGTCGAGGTTCCAGCCGCAGAAGATCCAGCTGGAGTCGGTGGTGCCCATGGTCCAGCGCAGGTAGACCGTATCCTGGCCGTCGGCGATGGCGGCGAGGTCGTACTCCACCAGCTGCCAGCCGTTGTCGTTGATCTCGCCGCCGTTCTCCCAGACGGTGGTCCAGGTGACGCCGTCGTTGCTCGCGCGGAAGTACGCGTGGTCGTAGCTGGGCTGCTCGACGCCGAGCCAGCGGCGGAAGCGCACGGTCACGCCCTGCCACGCCGAACAGTCGAGTGCCGTGGAGGTGAGGTGGGTTTCCGGCAGGTTGTTGCCGTAGTCGCCGGCGAGGTTGTACCCGTAGACGTTGGCGCCGGTGTAGCCGGAGTTCGGATCGGGATCGCCGTGCTCGCCGCCGAGGCCTTGCGGGTCGCCGAACGCCCACTGGCCCTGCGCGGTCCAGCCGGGATCGGCATTCATGGGGAAACTGAAGATCACCTGGGGCGAGCCGACCTGCAACTGCGCGGGGCGCACCGTGTCGCCGTTGCCGTCGGTGAGGTTGGTGAAGGTGACCACGGCGTCGTAGACGCCGGCGGGCAAGCCGGCGGCCGCCGGCGCGATGGCGACCGTGACCTGCGCGCTGCCGCCCGCGGGCAGGGTGCCGTCGCCGCCGCTGACGGTGAGCCACGACGCGGTCTCCGTGACCTGGAACGTGAGCGGCGCGTCGCCGTTGTTCTCGACCGTGTAGACCTGGCTCGCCGGCGTGAACGGACCGCCGACTTCGCCTTGCGACACGAGTCCGCCTCCGGGCAGGACGCGCATGCCGGAAGCATCGGGGTCGAAGAGGTCGAGGGTCAGGGGCGCGAGGCCGAGGGGATCGAGCCAGTTGCTGAGGCGGTTGCCGTTCGCGCCGCCGCCGGTCCAGCTGACGTAGAAGCGGCCGTACCAGTCGGAGTCGTTGTTGCCGCAGGCGGCGTAGCCGCCGTGCAGCTGGCCGATGACGCGGTGGTTCTGATCGTAGAGCGGCGAGCCGCTGCTGCCCGGCTCGGTGGTGCCGAGGTCCCAGTCCGCGATGCGGATGTGGGTGCCGTTGCCGGGTACCGCGTTGCTGAGGTACGAGGTGACGGTGGTCGGCTGGTACTCGAAGCTGATGCTCTTCTCGTCGGTGCTGGGATGGTGGATCGCGACGGCTTGCAGCGCGTCGGCGCCCGAGCGGTCCCAGCCGGCGTAGGTCACGTGGGACGCCGGGCTCGGCAGCTCCTCGAGCTCGACCAGGCAGACGTCGCTGGTCGCGTACGCGGCGCGGAAGATGGCGCCGCTCTGGAAGTCGGCGAGCGAGCCGCCGCCGTGCTGGCCGCAGGTCGGGCTCTGGAAGTTCCAGTAGACCACCATCGAGGCGGCGTTGCCCGCGCTGACGCCGCAGTGGTTGGCGGTCAGGAAGTACGGCGTGCCGTCCTCGGCGGTGTTGTTGACCAGCGAGCCCGAGCACATCCAGGTGCCGTTCAGCGTGTAGACGGCGTTGGCGTCGATCTCGTCGCGCCAGGCGTCGCCCTCGGGGCAGACCACGTCGATGTTGCAGGCGCCGGCCTTCGCGGGGTCCTCGCCGAAGAACCGATAGCCGGCGTTGACGCTCGCGATGTGGAGGTCGATGCCGTGACGTTCGGTGGCGGGCACCGTCAGCTCGAGGACGACGTCGTCCCCCAGGACCACCGGGGTCCACAGCTGCCCGTCCTCGCGATTGTCGAAGGCGGTGAACTCGCGCGCCGTCTCGCGTCCCGCCGCCGGATGCAGCACCAGGCGCGCGCCCTTGGGCAGGCGGAAGCGGTCGCAGTGCAGGTTGAGGGACAGGGCGCCGGGCGCGGCGAGGCGCAGCCGCCACAGGAGCGTCTCGCCGTCGGGGAGCGTCTCCCAGGTGCCGTGGGTCGCGGGCGCGAGATCGACCGCGCCGGGCAGCGCGAAGCGCGGCGGCAGCCCTTGCGTTGGGCGGAGGTCGTCCTCCGCGAGGGCCGCGGCACGGTCCACGGCGGGCACCTCGTGGCGGGCGACGAGGGCGAGGGGCTGCGCGGGCACGGTGTCCGCGGTGGGGACGACGCCGGCGGCGAACGCCGGCCAGGCGAGGGCAGCCAGGGCTGCGAGGAACCATGCGCGCATGACGGTGCTCCCGGTGGGGGTGGGACCGGATCAAAAACCAAGTCAATTATAGTCTAAATTTGATCGGGCAGACAACGGGAGAATCCGGTGCCGGGTTCAGCCGCGACGGCGCCGGTACCAGAGCCCGAAGCCGAGCAGGGCCACGCTGGCGACCAGACCGAGGCCCCAGATCCAGCCGCGGCTGCCGCTGCCGGCGGGAGCGGCGGTGGTCCGACCGGCGGCAGCGCCAGGGGACGCGTCCCGCGAGGATGGTCCCGCGTCGGCGACGCCGTCGGACAGGGCCGGCAACTCGATCCGCACGGTCTGGCCCGCGGCCAGGGTGGGCCCGCGCAGGCGCGTGAAGCCGGGGTAGTCGCCGTCGTCCCGGCTCAGCTCGGGCGCCGTGACGGCGAGCGTGGCGGGGGAGACCATGAGGCTCCAGGCCGTCACGGGGAGGCTGGCGCCGATCTCGAGGCGGGCCGGTCCGGGCGCGTCCCAGAAGCCCTTGAGCACCAGGCGCGTCGCGCCGGGGGCGAGCGCGACGCGCGGGCCCACCAGGCCGCCCGCGCCCGTGGCGACGTCGACAGGTTCCGGCTCCGGACCGCGGTACACCTCCGCGGTGGCGGCGGTGAGCGACGGCACCGCCAGGCGCACCGGTACGGCGTCCGCCGCGATGGTGCGCTGCGGGCGCGACGCGTTCTCGACGGTGAGGATGTACTCGAGCTCGCAGCCGGACGCCTGGCGGCGGACGACGACGTTCATGCCGCTGATGCTCACGCCGTCGAGGGCGTCGGTCTGATCGAAGACGTGCACGGTGACGGCCTCGCCGTCGAGGAACTTCTGGCCGAGCAGCTGTGCGCGATAGGCGACGCCGCCACGGGTCGCCACGGCGAGATAAGGCCGGAAGTTCAGCAGCTCGACGCCCGGAAAGGTGACGTCGCCGGAGACGTTGTCGGCGGACGCGAGCAGGCGCATCGCGAAGCCGATCTCGCGCACCTCCACGCGCTCGGCGTCGCCGGGCTTGCCGGTGGTGCCGTTGACCAGCTTCACCGTCACGCTGGTGGTCTGCGGCTCCACCACGATGTCCTGCGCGCCGGCCACGCCGGTCAGCAGCAACAGCAGTGCGATCCAGATTGGCCGTTGCATGTTGGCGGGACCTCCGACGGCGATTTGCACGCCTTTACGAACCACGCGGACGGCGTTAACCTCGCCGCGTATCCTAGACCGTCGCGCCTGCGGTGGCAATGCGGCAACCAGGGGGTCCATGGTGCAACCGATCGCCGAAGACGCTGCCGCCAGCTTTGCAAGAGGCGGGCCGCGTGGAAGCGCCGGCGTCGTCCTGGTTCTGGTGGTCCTGGCGTTTGCCTCGCTCGCGCGGGCCGAGGGCGGTCCGCCTGGCCTCGCGAACTGGGGCCAGCAGACGCGCGTCCTCGGGCCGGGCGAGGCGACCACCCTGCAGGTGACGTTCGCCAACCTGCCCGTGCGCCGGTTCACCCTCCTGGTGGAGAGCGGCGGTCCGCCTTGCCACGTCAACGTCCGGCGCGACCGCGACGGCAGCCTGCTGCACGACGTCGCGGACGAGGTGCGCCACGAGGTCGACGTGCCCTGGGGCCTGGGCGAGTCGCTCACGCTGGTGCTCACCGCGGGGCCCGCCGGCGGGTCGTTCGCCGTGAGCTTCTGGGGCCCGCCGCCCGAGGCCCACAAGCGCGCGTACAGCTACCACGTGAACCGGGCTCTCGAGGCGTACGCGGCCGGCGACCGACAGGGCGCCGGGGACCAGTGCCGGGCGGCGCTGCTGCGCGACCCGACCGACGAGGTGGCGCGCCTCCTCCTGCGCGGCCTCGACGACAGCGCGCGGGCCGAGGCGGCGGCCGGGGAGGATTCGACGGGGATCAGGCGCCGGGACGCCGCCGCGCTGGTGGTCGCGGGCCGGCTCTACGAGGCGCTCGCCATCCTGGACGAGGCCTTCGCCGCCGCGCCCGACGTCGCGTCCGCCGCCCTGGTGCTCAGCGATCTCGGCGGCCTGCATCGCGCCCTGGGGAATCCCGTGCAGGCGCGGGCCAGCTACGAGGCCGCGCGCAACCTCGGGCTGCCCCCGGACCTGGATGCCGCGGCGGCGGCGGCTCTCGCGGAACTGGCGGCCGGCGGGCCCTGACCGAGCCTTGGCGGCGGCGCGGCGATGCTGTACCTTCGCGGCGGCGCCCGTGCCGGGTGCCACGGCACGGAGGCACACATGCGGCTGGTCTTCTTCGGCCCGGCGCCACCTTTCCGGGGCGGTATCGTCACCTACCAGGCGATGCTCTACCGCACCCTGGAGTCGCGGGGGCACACCCTCCACTGGTCGAGCTTCCGCGAGCAGTATCCGGGGTTCCTCTTCCCGGGCACCGAGCAGACGGGACGGACGGCCGAATGGCTGCTGCGCCCGAACCAGCCGCGCTTCGTGCCGTGGTCGCCGCTGAGCTGGTGGCAGACGGCGGACGACATCCGCGCCTGGGCGCCCGACGCCGTGGTGGTGCAGTACTGGCTGCCGTTCTTCGCGCCCGGCTTCTGGGGCGTGCTGAGCCGCGTGCGCCGGCACACCCGCGTGATCGCGGTGCTGCACAACGTGGAGCCGCACGAGTCGTACCCGCTCAGCCGGCCGCTCACGCGCCTGGCCCTGCGCCAGTGCCACGGATTCGTCGCGAACAGCGACCAGGTCCGCGGCGATCTGCTCGACCTGTTGCCGGACGTCGCGCCCGAGCGCATCGTCACCGCGCCCCATCCCGTGTACGACTTCGGCGCGCCCGGCCGCCCGCGCAAGACCCGCGCCCAGGCCCGCGCGGCGCTCGGTCTGCCGCTCGACGCGCGACTGGTGCTCTACTTCGGCTTCATCAAGCCCTACAAGGGCGTGGTCCACCTCATCGACGCGGCGCCGCTGCTGCGGGCGCGCTACGGCGGCGAGGGCGTCCGGGTGCTGATCGTCGGTGACGTGTACGGCGAGACCATGCCCTACCGCCAGCGCATCGCGGCCTCGGGGGCCGCGGACATCCTCGAACTGATCGACCGCTTCGTCGCCGACGATCAGGTGGAGGATTACTTCCTCGCCTGCGACCTCGTCGTCCTGCCCTACGTCTCGGCGACCCAGAGCGGGATCGTGCAGATCGCGTACAATTACGACCGGCCCGTCGTCACCACCGCCGTCGGCGGGCTGCCCGAGGTGGTCCTCGACGGCCGCACGGGCTTCGTGGTGCCGCCGCGCGACGCCGGGGCGCTCGCGGCGGCCATCGTGCGCTTCTTCGACGAGAACCGCGCCGAGAGCTTCGCGGCGGGCGTGGCCGCCGAGAAGGCCCGCTACAACTGGGACAACGTCGCCGACGCCGTGGAACGACTCGCCAGATTGGACACCGGACGATGACGACACCGAACGTGCTCACCGGACTCGACCGGCTCGTGGACGAGGACTGCGACGGACTGCGCGGCCGCCGCGTCGGCCTGCTGGTGCATCCCGCAAGCGTGGACGCGCAACTGCGCCACGCCGCGCCTCTGCTACAGGCCTGCCTCGGCGACGGCTTGCGCGTCCTCTTCGGACCGCAGCACGGCCTGCGCGGCGAGACCCAGGACAACATGGTCGAGTGGCAGGGCTTCACCGATCCCGTGACCGGCGTGCCCGCGTACTCGCTGTACGGCGAGGTCCGCCGGCCGACCGCCGAGATGCTGGCCGACATCGACACGCTGGTCGTCGACCTGCAGGATGTCGGCGCCCGCTATTACACCTTCACCTGGACCCTGCTGCTGTGTCTCGAGGCCTGCGCGGCGGCCGGGGTTCGCGTGGTGGTCCTGGACCGGCCCAACCCCATCGGCGGCGAGATCCTCGAAGGCAACCTGCTGGACCTCGATTACCGCTCGTTCGTGGGCCTGGCCTGCCTGCCGATGCGCCACGGCATGACTCTCGGCGAGCTGGCCGTGTGGTTGCGCGACGACCAGAAGCTCGACGTCGAGGTGGAGGTGGTCGCCATGGCGGGCTGGCGGCGGGACATGTGGTTCGAGTCGACCGGCCTGCCGTGGGTCCTGCCCTCGCCCAACATGCCGACCGTGGACACGGCCGCCGTCTACCCCGGGTTCTGCCTGCTCGAGGGGACGACGCTGTCCGAGGGCCGCGGCACCACCCGTCCGTTCGAGATCTGCGGCGCGCCCGGCGTCGACCCGGTGCAGCTCGCCGCCGTGCTCGCGGCGCTGGACCTGCCCGGCTGCCTCTGGCGGCCGCTGTGGTTCGAGCCCACGTTCCAGAAGCACGCGGGCCGGCTCTGCGGCGGCGTGCAGGTGCACGTGACCGACCGCGCCGCCTTCCGTTCGGTGACCGCGGCGATGGCCGTGATGACCGTCGTGCGCCGGCTCTGGCCAGAGAGCTTCGGCTGGAAGCAGCCGCCCTACGAGTACGAGGTCGAGAAGCTGCCCATCGACATCCTCGGCGGCGGCCCCGAGGTGCGCCTCGCCGTGGAAGCCGGCGCCGACCCGCGCGAGGTCGCGGACCACTGGCAGGGCGAGTGGCAGGCGTTCGCCGAGGCGAGCGCGGAGCACCGGCGTTATGCCTGACACGGTGCGCGGCATGGTGCTGGCCGCCGGCCACGGCACGCGCCTGTGGCCCTTGACCTACCACCTGCCGAAGCCGCTGCTGCCGGTCCTCGGCGAGACGCTGCTCGACCGGGCGATCACCTTGCTCGACGGCGCCGGCTGCGTGCGCATCGCCGTCAACACCCACCATCTCGCGGCGCACGTCGCCCACCATCTCGCCGCGCGCGCCGACTGCGCGCGCTTCCAGCTCAGCCACGAGAAGGCGATTCTCGGCACCGGCGGCGCGCTCGACGGCGCCCGCGCTTTCCTCGAAGGCGCGAACCACATCCTGCTGCACAACGGCGACGTGCACGGCGACGTGGATGTGGTCGCGCTCCTCGCCGCGCACCGCGCGAGCGGCGCCCTGGCCACGCTGGTGCTCACGGACTGGCCGGCGGTGAACTCCGTGCGCCTCGGCCGCGACGGCATCGTGCGGGACGTGGCGGGGCGGCTCGAGGCGCCGTCGTCTCCGGAGGATCGCCTGCTGACCTACACCGGCGTCGCGGCCTTTTCGCGCGGCATCCTGGCGCTGATCCCGGCCGGCGCGTCCGACCTGGTGGCCGCGCTGGTGACCGCCATGCGGCGCGACCCGTTCGCCGTGCGCGCCGTCGTCCATGCCGGCCGGTGGGCCGATCTGGGCACCGTCACGCGCTACCTCGATGCGCACGCCGAGGCGCTCGGCGCCGACTTCGTCTGGATGGCCCCGGACGCCGAGGTCGCGGCGGACGCCTGCCTGCGCGCCTGCGTCGTGCTGCCGGGGGCCGCGGTGGCGGCGGACGCCGTGCACGAGCGCGCGGTGATCGGGCCCGGCTGGGTGGTCTCCGAGGCGCAGAACCTGGCGCTCGCGCCGGCCATCGTGCGCGAGGTGGGCTTCGGGCCGGAGACCTCCGTCACGCCCATCACGGGTCACGGTTCGGACCGCCGCTTCTGGCGCCTCGACGACGACGGCCGGCGCGCCGTCGTCATGCGCGACAAGCCCGGCGCCGACGATCTCCAGCGCAGCATCGCCGTCGCGCGTTTCCTGCACCTCGAGCGGCTCGGCGCCGCCGCCGTCCTCGGCAGCGACCTCGCCGCGGGCGTCCTCGTCAGCGAGGACCTCGGCGACGACACCTTGCTGCGCGTCGTCCGCACGCGTCCCGGCGAGGCGCCCGACGCCTACGCCCAGACCCTCGACCTGCTCGCGCGCCTGCAGACGCACGGCACCGCGGTCGCCCGCGACCGCTGCCCCGAGGCCTGCGACCGCAGCTTCGACCTCGAGTACCTGCGCTGGGAGACCGACTACTTCCGCGACCGCTTTCTCGTCGGCCACTGCGGCCTCGACCCCGCGACGCTCGCCGACCTGACGCCCGAGTTCGCGGCGCTCGCCGCGGCCGCCCTCGCGCAACCGCAGGTCCTCGCCCACCGCGATTTCCAGTCGCAGAACATCCTGCTGAAGGACGGCCAGGTGCGTCTGGTCGACGTGCAGGGCATGCGCATCGGTCCGGTCGCCCACGACCTCATGGCGCTGCTGCGCGACAGCTACGCCGACCTCGAACCCGCCCTGCGCAACCAGCTGCGCGACCGGCACCGCGAGCGCCTCGACACGCTCAACTTCCCCGTCCCCGACGCCGGCACCTGGCGCGCCTGGTGCAACACCTGCGGATTGCAGCGCGTCATGCAGGCTCTCGGCGCCTTCGGCTTCCTCGGCCACGTCAAGCATCGCTTGTGGTACCTCGACCACATCCCGCTGGGGCTGCGCCACCTGCGCGAACTCCTCCAGGATGCCCAGGCCTACGCCGGCCTCTGCGCCGGCGCGCCGCCGCCGCTGCCGCGGCTCACGGCGGTGGTGGCCGCGCTGGCGTCGACCACCGTCCCCAACCCGGAGTCCCGCCCATGAATCTGCCCGCCCACTACCCCGGCGCGCTGCGCGCCGTGATCCGCTACACCGTCGTCATGGCCTTCGTCGGCCTGCTGATCGGCATCTCGTTCCAGGAATCGGCCAAGAAGCTCCCGTTCAGCCAGGCGCCGGCCGGCCTGCACCTCGAGGCGATCCTCCCGCTCGCCCTCGTCCACGGCCACGTGTTCGTGATGACGGTGCTGGTGCCGCTGGCCATGGCCGGAGCGCTGCTCATGGCGTTGCGCGCCGGCGGCGCGCCGGTGAGCCGCCGGAGCCTGCGCTGGCTCACCCACGGCTACCTGCCATTCGCCACGGCCTCGGTGGCGCTGATGCTGGTGAAGGGATACCACGTGCTGCTCGCGGTGCGCGGCGGCCAGACCGACTTCGCGGTCATCGACGGCGCCTTCCTCGGCGGCCACGGCGTCTTGCGTTACGCGATCTACGCCTTCGCGCATGCCGGCATGGGCGTGACCCTGGGGGTGTTCCTGGTCGCGCTGTGGCGCAGTCTCAGTCGTCGTCCCGGGTGATGCGGAAGGTGGCCTCGAGGGGCAGGTGATCGGAGACCTGTGCGCGGAACTCGCGCGGCGTGAGACCAAGCATGACCGGCAGCGGCACGATGCGCAGGCTGCCGGCAAGGACCTCGGTGGTGTGCGCCGCGGACACCGCGCAGCAATCCAGCAGCGAGCCGCCGCCGTCTGCGCTGAGATGACTGATCTGGCCGGCGAGCGCGTCGGATAGGACGCTGAGATAGCCCGCCGGATTGAGTTGCTGGAAGTTGGCCGCGTCCTCGACCGGCACCATGTTCCCGTCCCCGATGACCACGACGTCGTCCTCCGGACCGGCGAGAGCCTCGTCGATGAAGCGCGCGATGGCGGCCGCCTGCAAGCTGCGCTCGGCGCGGTCGTCCCGGTCGCGGCCCGCCTTGAGATGGATGGCCACCAGGAGGCAGTCGAAGTTCCCCAGGCGCAGGTCCACCGCGAGCGCCTGCCGCAGGTGGCGGTTGCCCGCGTCCGATCCCGCGACCAGCCGGGGGTTGGTCAAGCTCACGCCCTGCTTCGCGAGCACCGCGAGGTTCTGCTGCGCGGCCTGCGGCAGCAATGCCCGCTGGTAGCACAGGCCGAGGTTGTTGAGCTCGGCGACGATCTCCCCGACGATGGCGTCGGGATTCACCTCGACCAGCACCACCACCTCGGCGTCGAGGTCGGCGATGGCGTTCGCGTAGACCGGCGCCTTGCCCAGCGGGATGGCCGGCAGGCCGCCGAGATTCCAGGCGACGACCTCCGCCGTCGCGTCCGCGAACGCGGGACACTGGGCCGCGGCGCGACAGGGGATGGCGAACAGGGCGAGCGCGAGGACGGCAGCGGGCAGGTGGTGGCGGAGCGTCACGGGTCATCTCCTCGGCGCCCGCCGGCGCGGGAGACGCCGGCTTCCCCGCATGATCCGCACGAATCCCCGCCGCGGCAACGCGGGCGCCGTCTCAGATCGCCACCATCACCGCGAAGAACACGCCCAGCACCGCGGCGGCGAGCGAGATCTCCCGCCGCCGGCCGGTGAGCAGCTTCAGCAGCAGCCAGGCGAGCATGCCGAACATGATGCCGCGCGCGATGCTGCCGGTCAGCGGCATCAGGAGCAGGGTCAGGAAGGCGGGCAGGGCCTCGGTGGGGTCGGCGAGGTCGATCTGGCGCACGGGCTCGAGCATCAGCAGACCGACGATGATCAGGGCCGGCGCCGTGGCCGCGGCCGGGACCATCAGGAAGACGGGGGCGAGCAGCAACGCCGCCAGGAAGAGCACGCCGGTGGTGAGGCTGGTCAGGCCGGTGCGGCCGCCGGCCTGGATGCCGGCGGCGCTCTCGACGTAGGTGGTGACGGTGGAGGTGCCGAGGCAGGCGCCGAGCGTCGTGCCCACGGCGTCGGTGAATAGCGCCTGCTTCGCGCGGGGAATCGAGCCGTCGGGCGCGAGTCGTCCCTCGCGGGTGGCGACGCCGATCAGGGTGCCGGCGGTGTCGAACATGTCGACGAACAGCAGCGTGAAGACCGCCGTCAGGAAGCCCGGCTCGAGCAGGCCGGGCCACGCGAAGGCGAGGAAGGTGGGCGCCAGCGAGGGGATGCCGTGCCAGGCGGTGGGCAGCGTGGTGACGCCGAAGGGTAGCCCGGCGGCCGCCGTGGCGAGGATGCCCCACAGCAGGGCGCCTCGCACGCGCCGGGCCATCAGCAGGCCGATGAGCAGCGTGCCGCCGAGGGCCAGCACCGGCGGGGCGGTGTGCAGGTCGCCCAGCGCCAGCGGCATGCCCTGGCCGGGGACGACCACGCCGGCCCCCACGAAACCGAGGTAGGCGATGAACAGGCCGATGCCCACCGAGATGGCGCGCTTGAGGTGTAGCGGGATGGCGCCGATGATCGCCTCGCGCACGTTCAACACCGTGAGGGCGATGAAGATGAGCCCCTCGACCAGCACCGCGGCGAGCGCGACCTGCCAGCTGTAGCCCATCACGCCGCAGACGGTGTAGGCGAAGAACGCGTTGAGACCCATGCCCGGAGCGAGCGCATAGGGAATGCGCGCGTAGAGGCCCATCAGGATGGTGGTGAAGCCGGACGCGAGGGCGGTGGCGGTGAAGACGGCGCCGCGGTCCATGCCGGCGTCGCCGAGGATCTGCGGATTCACGGCCAGGATGTAGGCCATGGTCATGAAGGTGGTCAGGCCCGCCGTCAACTCCGTCCGCACGGTGGTGCCCTCGGCCCGCAGGCCGAAGTGGCGGTCGAGGCTCATGTCTCGCCTCCATGGTTCCCGATGGCCAATCCCGGACGGATGTTCTACGCTGCCGGGCGGACCTGTCAACTTCAGCCCGAGGACGTGCGATGAGCGACCAGAGCGATCTCTTCCCCCGCAGCGCCGGGATCCTGCTGCACCCGACCAGCCTGCCCGGCGGGCACGGCATCGGCGACCTCGGCGCCTCCGCGCGGCGCTTCGTGGACTGGCTGCAGGCCGCGGGCCAGAGCATCTGGCAGGTGCTGCCGCTGGGGCCGACGTCGTACGGAGACTCGCCGTATCAGACGCTGTCGGCGATGGCCGGCAACCCGCTGCTGATCAGCCTCGACCTGCTCGTCACGGCCGGCTGGCTAGACGCGTCCGATCTCGCCGACGCGCCGCACGGCGTCGAGGACCGGGTCGACTTCGGCCGGGTCATCCCCTGGAAGTTCGCCTGCCTCGATCTCGCGTGGCGGAACTTCCAAGGGCGGGCCGATCGCGTCGCCCGCGTGAGCTGGGAGACGTTCCTCGTGGAGGAGTCGTCCTGGCTGGACGACTTCGTCCTCTTCGTCGCCATCAAGGAGGAGCAGGGCGGCCGGCCCTGGGTCGAGTGGCCGCGCGACCTGCGGCGGCGAGATCCGCAGGCCCTCGCCGCGGCGCGCGAACGGCTCGCCGACCGCCTGCGCGCGCATGCGTTCCGGCAGTGGCTCTTCGCCCACCAGTGGTCGGCGCTGCGCGCCTATGCCGGCGCGCGGGACGTCCGGTTCATGGGCGACCTGCCGATCTTCGTCGCGCACGACTCGGCCGACGTCTGGACCCGTCCCGACCTCTTCCATCTCGACGACGAGGGCCGGCCGACGGTGGTGGCGGGCGTGCCGCCCGACTACTTCAGCAAGACGGGCCAGCTCTGGGGCAATCCGCTCTACGACTGGGACGCCATGGCGCGCGAGGACCACGCCTGGTGGGTCGCGCGCATCCGCGCCTGCCTGCGCCAGACGGACCTGATCCGCATCGACCACTTCCGCGGCTTCGAGGCCTACTGGGAAGTGCCGGCCGACGCCGAGACCGCGGTCGGCGGCAAGTGGGTGCCCGGACCCAGCACCGCGTTCTTCGCGTCGTTGCAGCGCCAGCTCGGGGCGCTGCCGATCGTCGCGGAGGATCTCGGCGTGATCACCGAGAAGGTCGAGGCCCTGCGCGACCGCTTCGCCCTGCCCGGCATGAAGGTCCTGCAGTTCGCCTGGAGCGGTCCCAAGAGCCCGTTCCAGCCGCACAACTACGGGTCCAACTGCATCGTCTACTCCGGCACCCACGACAACGACCCCACGGTCGGCTGGTGGCGCGAGGCCGCCGACGAGGCCACGCGCGACAAGGTGCGCGACTACGTCGGCCAGCACGTCCAGGACGAACCGAACTGGGCCCTGATCCGCCTGGGGATGCAGTCGGTGGCCCACACCTTCGTGGCGCCGATTCAGGACGTGCTCGGGATCGGCCGTGAAGGCCGCATGAACCGGCCGGGCGCGGAGGACGGGAACTGGAACTGGCGGATGCCGGCGTGGGGGTTCGAGCACCCGGGACGCGACCGGCTCGCGCACCTCACCTGGCTGTACCGTCGTCGCGCGGACCAGCGCGCGTCGCTCTACGACGACATGCGCGCGGAGGCCGCGCGCACGGGCAAGCCAGTGGTCGAGTGATGCCCGCCGTCAGCCGGCGCGGTGGACCAGGCCCAGGGCCGCGTCGGCGGTCTCGGCGGTCTCCAGGAAGTCCATCAGACGCATGATCGACAGCACCTCGCGGGCGCGCGCGTCGGCATTGACGACGAAGACCCGGCCGCCGCGCCGGTGCGCGCTGGTGTAGATCGACGCGAGGATGCCGACGCCCGTGCTGTCGACGCGGTCGACCGCCGCCAGATCGATGATCACGTGGATGCACCCGCGCTCGATGTATTGCCGCGTTTCCTCGAGGAAGGCATAGCTGCCGGCCTTGCCGATCAACCGGCCGGTGAGCGTGCAGACCAGGGCCTGCCGTTCCGCATCCTCGCGGTAGCTGGCGGTCACGTTGGGAAGCGTCGTCATGCGGAAGCCCTTTCGTCTCGTCGTGCCTGGAGTTTCCGGCGCACGGTAGCATGGTCCGGCAGTCTCGCCAAGCCACTATTCCGGTCGAACTAGTCCCATGGCGAGAATGCGCGCCGCCGCGATCCGGTGCGCGGTCGCGGTCCAGTGCCCATCGACGGGGTACGTGAGTACCGCCCCATCCGCCATCGCTTGCGCGAAGGCGGTCCGCAGATCCACGGTGACGAAACCGTCGTCCTCCAGCCAGGCGTAGAGGTGGTCCTGGCGCACCTGCTCGGGGCTGCCGGGCCGGGCGGGAACCGGCATCACCACCAGGGCCGCACCCCGCGCCTCGCACTCGGCGCGCAGCCGGCGCAGCAAGGCCCGCTGGAGCGCGTCCTCGTGGTGCTGCACCGCCGTCGGCGCGGCGTCGCCGGCGGCCGCGGCCGCGAGACGACCGTGGTGGCGGACGGCGAACGCCTGCTTGAACGCGTTGAGCAAGTGGGAGCGCGCGAACCAGGTGGTGTAGCCGGGGAGCCTGCGCAGCAGGCGCAGCGCGCCCAGCGTCCGGTCCTGGACCGCGGGATGCTGCACCAGCGTGCTGTCGGGCGCGAAGGTGAAGAGGCCGCTCTTGGTGTTGTCGGTGAGGTCGTTGACCACCGGCGCGACGAGCACCACCGCGGGGCGATAGCGCCACCCGTCGAGGGTGAACCAGGCGAGCTGCTGCGCGGTGCCGGTGCCGGCGACGCCGGCGTTCAGCGCGCCGAGGCGCGCGGCGAACGCGTCCTCCCGCGTGACGCCGAAGCCGACGGTGAAGGAATCGCCCAGGCAGAGGATCCGCCCCGTCTCGGTCTCGTGGTCCTCGCGCAGGCCGCCGCCGTTGGTGCGGATCTCGATGTCGTACTCGGGGCAGCGGATGAAGCCGCGGGCGTGCGGCAGCTGCCGGATCTGGCAGACGGGGTCGAAGGTGTTGGGGATGAACTCGAAGCGGTCGACCGGCGCGAGCCACCGCACGCCGCCCTCGAGCGCGAGCAGGGTCGCGACGCAGGCCGCGAGCAGCTTCAACGCGAACACCGCCGGGCGCTTCACCGGTTGCCTTACCTCCCGCCTGAGGTGATACTTTACGCGGTCCGAGCTTACCCGGTGTCGTGCGGGATCGCCCGCTATTTCTTTGCCGCTGGAGGCGATGTGGACGGTCCTGCCAGCCGCGTGGTCTGGGACTGGCGCGCGCGCGACCCCGAGCGTGAACGTGAGCGCACGGCCTTGCGCTGCAAGCGCGAGGGGCTGGTCCAGGGCTTCGTCGTCCTGGGCCTCGGCTTCGTGGTCAAGAACCTGCTCGGCCATCGCGCCCTCGGCGACCTGCTGGTGGTCATTGGCGCCGGCCAGGGGCTGGTCGCCACCTGGCGGCCGCTGTGGCTGCGTCCGGTGCGCCGGTTCGGGCTCGGCCTCGGGCGCGCGGTCGGCGGCGCGCTGACCTGGCTGCTGCTGGTGCCGTTCTTCCTGCTGGTGATGGTGCCGGCGGCGCTGTACCTGCGCCTGCGCGGCCGCGATCCGTTGCATCGCCAGCCGCTGCCGGCCGGTCTGACGGCCTGGATTCCGCGGCGCCGGGCCACCACCCGCGAGAGTCTGCAACGCCAGTTCCTGGTGGAGGACCGCGAGGCGCGCGCGCTGGCGCGGCCCGACGGCGCGCGGCCCGACCCCGCCTGGCGGGACGACCTCGAGGTGCGGTCGTGACCATTCTCGGCCTCAGCGCCTACTACCACGACAGCGCCGCCTGCCTGGTGCGCGACGGCGTGATCGTGGCTGCCGCCCAGGAGGAGCGCTTCACGCGGCGCAAGCACGACGCCGGCTTCCCGCGCCACGCCGTGCGCTACTGCCTGGCCGAGGGCGGCGTGGGCGCGGGGCAGCTCGACGCGGTGGTGTTCTACGACAAGCCGCTGACCAAGTTCGTGCGCATCCTCAAGACGTCGTTTGCGGTTGCGCCGCGGGGGGTGCGGCCCTTCCTGCAGGCGATGCCGGTGTGGCTGCGCGAGAAGCTGTGGATCCCGGCGGAGATCGAGCGCGAGCTGCGCGCCGCGGGCGTCGGCAAGCCCGGCCGCATCCTCTTCACCGAGCACCACGAGGCGCACGCGGCGAGCGCCTTCTTCGCCTCGCCCTTCGCGCGCGCGGCCATCCTGACCCTCGACGGCGTGGGAGAGTGGGCGACCAGTTCCCTCGGCGCCGGCCGCGACAATCGCCTGCGCATCCTCGAGGAGATCCACTTCCCGCACTCGCTCGGCCTGCTCTACTCGGCGTTCACCTACTACACCGGCTTCAAGGTCAACAGCGGCGAGTACAAGCTGATGGGCCTCGCGCCCTACGGCGAGCCGCGCTACGTGCAGCAGATCTACGACCACCTGCTCGACCTGCGCGCGGACGGCAGCTTCCGCCTGAACCTCGACTATTTCGGCTACGTCGACGGCCTGCGCATGACCAACGATCGCTTCGACCGCCTCTTCGGCGGCCCGCCGCGCGCCCCCGAGGGCGAGATCACCCGCCGGGAGATGGACCTCGCGCGCTCGATCCAGGAGGTCACCGAGGAGGTGGTCCTGCGCCTGGCCCGGCATGCCCACGCCGTGACGGGCGAGACCAACCTGTGCCTCGCGGGCGGCGTCGCCCTGAACTGCGTCGCCAACGGCCGCGTGCTGCGCGAGGGCCCGTTCCGCGACCTGTGGATCCAGCCCGCGAGCGGCGACGCGGGCGGCGCCGTCGGCGCGGCGCTCTATGCGTGGCACATGCACGAGAACGGCGCGCGGATCCTCGACGGGCGCGACCGCATGGCCGGCGGCTTCCTCGGCCCCGAGTTCGACGACGCCGACATCGCCGCCTGGCTCGACCACCACCAGATCCCCTACACGACCCTGGCCGACGGCGACCTCGAGCGAGAGGTCGCCCGCCGCATCGCGGCCGAGGAGGTGGTGGGGCTCTGCGAGGGTCGCATGGAGTTCGGGCCGCGGGCGCTCGGTAACCGCTCCATCGTCGCCGACGCGCGCTCGCCGCGCATGCAGTCGCAGCTCAACCTGAAGATCAAGTACCGCGAGTCCTTCCGGCCCTTCGCGCCGTCAGTGCTGGGCGAGCGCTGCCGCGAGTGCTTCGAGCTGGACCACGACTCGCCCTACATGCTGCTGGTCGCCCCGGTGGCGCGCGAGCGGTGGCGTCAGCCTGCCGACCTCGATCCCTTCGCCGACGTCGTCGCCAAGGTGAACCAGGTGCGCTCGGACATCCCGGCGGTCACGCACGTGGACTGGTCGGCGCGCATCCAGACCGTGCACGCCGACACCAACCCCCGCTACCATCGCATCATCAGCGAGTTCGCCGACCTCACCGGCTGCCCGACGATCATCAACACCAGCTTCAACGTGCGCGGCGAGCCGATCGTCTGCACGCCCGAGG